>Ga0307515_10001851_pt1 | contig 47142 bp, 49 predicted proteins | sample 17_EM_MG_FD_194513 | JGI IMG/M metagenome (GOLD analysis project Ga0307515, IMG submission 194513) | Populus trichocarpa ectomycorrhiza microbial communities from riparian zone in the Pacific Northwest, United States - 17_EM | ecosystem: Host-associated > Plants > Roots > Unclassified | place... | reverse complement strand
GGAACCGTAAAATGGAACCGCGGTCCGGTTCTAACCCGTCCCCGAACCCGGTGGGTACCCCTGTTTTCCGGGTAACAACCCGGACTGGACCATCCGGTCCGGTTCCAAACCCGGACCGCAGCCGGGTAACCCGGAACCGTTGCTAACACTACCTCCTGTTGATGATCCAAATCGTCTTCTTTGATGTCGGATGATAAGGGGGACTCGCCAGTGTCCTCACTGTCGTCATCACTGATCTCCTGATCGGTCTCGTCATCCTGATACAATATTGAGATCGGGTATATTAGTCATCCGCAATATGATGCACGAAGGCAGATAATTAGAAAGCAAACATTCAATGGACAATGAAGATTGGTTGCTCTCTTGATGAAAAGGCATACGCCTGTGTATGGCCTCGTAGGAAGGTATATCAGTAGATACGGTTGCAGATGTGGATGTCAATAGTGTAGAGTAGTTGTTAGGTAACGTAAGTAAGATTATCGCTAGAGATCAAAGGCTTGTGGCGAGCCGACTATATAAAGCGGGTATTACCCGGCCCTGGACACGTCACGTGCAGCCGTGCCATTACATTATCCCCCTCTTCAGGTGCAGACCCCCTGGGCTGCATAATCCCGTACAAGAGTAGAAAAGAATGACAACAATCAAATAACCGTTCAACGTACGCAAACGTACGAACCCATAAGTCCCACAACCGATCAGTACCCTATGGTAGCCATTCGGTGGATCCGGTGCACAGGGAAACTCCACCTCCACTTGACTTGTCACCGGAGGTGACAAAAACCTGTGCCAATGCCATTTGTACTGGGCCGAGATCCAAAGAAGTACAGAAGTAAAGAGAAGAGAAGAGAAAGGAATATCCAAAGTAACACCGTCCTCCATATCTCCACTTCCGGAATGTTCGGCATCGGACCATCAATCTCGCACTCATAACTCGTACAAAGTGTAGGTCATTGTCGGAATCAGACACTGTACTCTCGGTGAAATCTCCAATCATAGTATGACCCTCGTCTTGACTCGGTGGCATCGATGGTAGCTTCCGCTTTCTACTCATCATCACCATCGCTATCGCCATCACCATCGCCATCGCCATCGCCATCGCCATCGCCATGTTCCATTGCATCGGTATATCTAACTTGTACGCATCCCAGTAACTGGTCATACTCACCATATATTCAAGTGCGCTTGCACTCAAGCTCTCCCAATTCCTTGTGAACAACTCCGCAGGCCCAGCCCATCAGTAACCATTGTTACTGCTTTGGAAGCTGCTTCGGTGGTCATATTCGCGCTCAGTCAGCATGAAAGAAGCGGGCTTCACTTTTCGGCATGGATTGTAGCTTCTGCTCTCGGTATCATAGCCGTCGGTGATGGTCAGTCATATACGACCTCGTATCTATCTCGTAAGCTTCTCATAAAATGGACATTCATACCAAATATTTTCGAACGTGTTTGCGCTGTCCAGACCCTTGTGCATAGCTTTGTAGGCCAGCCTCGATATCTGACATCATCTCTTCCAACCGGTGGCTCTCGCACGGTGCCGGTCAGTAGTTATATCCATACGTTCGGAGATCATTGTCGGTCTCGCTCGGAACTGCTTCAGTAGCCGTATCTGCACTCGTTCAGCATAGGTCAAACTCGCTTGATCTTCTCATCATCTCACCGGTGCTGTTGCAGTCGCACCAGTCATCCTCCACGTCGGTGCACTTGTAGGTACACTTAACATCCGCCCTGTGCTCGGTGCACTTATCTCCAATTGCTCGCCGGCTTTCCTCCAGGTATGCTTTCCACTCCTTCTCCAGGTGTGCTTGCTGTCACTTGTCTGGGTATCCACTTCGTCGATCTGAGTTCACTGGTCGTTTCATCTTGTAATCTCCACGTGCTTGTTGACTCTGCTAGTGATCTCTTCCAAGGTACACTCATCGACTAATCTCCAGCTGCGATTTTCTGCCGGTAGGTGCGCTCCAAGGTGCTTCCTCCCAGCACTTCCGGTACGGTGATTGCTTGCAGTAGGGGTTGATTTTGATTCCGGTACGGTCATCCCCCGTTTGTACATTGTAGGTCCGCCGACAACTAATCCATTACCGCTTCTTCAGGTGCCATATCGATTGGCTAGGAATGATTCTGAAGTTGATTTCCAGTAGCAGCTGTGTATCTCGGGATTGTCGAGACTGAGTCGGGATCGCCGAGACTGAGTTGGGATCTCATTCGGGATTGTCACTTGGACATGTCGCTTCTTGATTCATCTGTAGGTGCGTTTGCCATCACTTCCCTGCGTGCACTTTTCCCCGTTCTCAGAGTATAATTGTTGATTCTTCTCCATGTGCACTTGCCGCTGCTAGTCTCCTCTATTGCTGAATGCGTTTCCCGGTGCTTTGTTCCTGCACTTCAGGTGCGGTAGTTCGCGGTAAGGGTTGTTGCGAATCCGGCACTGTCATCCCCCTCTTTAAAGATTGTTGCACCGCTGACGACTTATCTCATATGGCTTCATGATGTGCAGTATTGGCATTGGAGCTGTGTGCCTCGGGATCTGATACTGGATCGTATTCGGCATTGGAACTCGGGCAGGTAGCTGCATAATTCGGTATCTCGGAATGGTGCTCTGAATAGTGCTCTGAGTAGTGCTTGGCATCGGACTCGGTGAAGCCATGCCGCTGGAACACAGTATGTCTGCAAATCCGCGCTCGGTTGTAACTTCGTAGCTTCATATAGTAAAGGAGATTGATTGTCATCCATCTCCCTTGATCCATCTCCCTTGATCCATCTCCTGTCATCCACCTCCGGTTATCCACCTCCGGTCATCCATCCATATCCGGTCGCAACCCATATGTGGCCGCGATCTATCTCTGACCGTGATCGATCTTGTCATCCATCTCCGGCCGCAATCCCTCTCTGGCCGCGATCCATCCCCGGCCACGATCCATTTCCGGCTGCGATCCATTTCCGGCCGCGATCCATTTCCGGCCGCGATCCATTTCCGGCCGCGATCCATTTCCGGCCGCGATCCATTTCCGGCTGTGATTCAGTTGGTTCCAGCCATTCGTTTCCACCCTGTGCATTATTGCGCTTGTATGGGCCGCATTCCGTGACTGCTCCTGTAGCTCTGTAAGCTCTCTAAAGGTCATATTTACTAACCTCCATAATGTCCGTCTTCCATTGACTCTTCATCGCAGTCCCATAATCCGGTGACATATCGTCCATCATAAGACAATACCCACTCATCGATCCGTCGATATGGCATGGGATCTTTACGTCCAAATCCATGATCCGGCCTCTTTGAGCAGGTGATGTTATTCCATGCAATTGCGTGAATATTGCTCGACTCAACTCAACTGAAAACTCCATTCAACTCAACTCCGTTCAACTGTAATCCGCCCATATGGCAAATTGTAGCCGGGCTCCAAATTGATTGCAATTACCTGATGTGGCGGGAGTGTCTCCGCCTTGGCTTTGCTGAAGACCTCCACAAAATCTCCGTACATCGCTGGATGAGTCCTCCATCGTCTGTAGGCACCATCTGTATCGTGGTACCGACTCCATCTGCAAATGTTAGTTCTCAATTCATAATAGATATGGAGCGGTAGAGGAATATCCAGGAGCCCGGATTTAAAACGGTTCGCCCATGGAAGAGCCAAGCCCTGCAGTCCAGTGCTCCCTGCGTGTCTCGGCGTGCCGGTAGCAGTCATTCAAGGTCCGCATTGTTGGTACACTCCTCTGCCGCAACTACCGCCTCTGCTCCCTGCTCGTGCCTATCTCACCACTAGAGATGCTTTCCACGGTCACTCCCAGCAGCCCTATACGAACTCCCACTCTTAGGAAGAACGTCCAAACGATCACCTCACTGGCCAGTTGATCATCAAAGGTAGTGGCTCCAAATATTAGAATATCTGGAACACCGCCGCCTCCTTCGGAACACGTCTCCTCCCTAGCCGTGATCCATGTACATTCCAGGGGCACACCTGATGGCCTGCCCGGTCCACTGCCACCTCTTCCGCTCACCCTGGGGTTGCAGAGCCAAAGGTCGAATGCTTTGCAAGTCGACGCTAGGATTCCTGGCCTGGTACTAAGGTAATTCCTATCACTCCAGCTCACAGTGTATTCACCGCGGCTGGGACCATGTGTACGAATAAGCTCACTGAGCGGATCACATACTTGTCACACCCGATTGGGACTGACAACCAAATAACGTCCTTGCCTCACCCAATTGGGACTGTCTGACAACCAAGTAACCGTCCATTCCCATGTGGGGATACGACATATCAATTGAACCTCTTCGCGCTTTAAATACATGCGGAATCCGCTGGTCTCCTGAGAGTGCCCAGACGGTCCATCCTCCGTTAGCCCCATGGATTCTTAGAATCCCGGCTACATCATCACCATTGTATTGCTAAAAACCCTCTTCGTATGCCATCGTATGGGCACATCCGTATTCGCTCGTTGGCGATCAGCTTTCATTGACTTATTTGACGAAATAGAATAGAGTTGGCGCAGATGGCTCTCACTCATCACAACGATCCGGTTCGGTCGTCCTGTCAGGTCTCAAATCGGATAATTGACAATGGTAATTGTGAATCGTATCTGCTGGCAACTTTAGAATATTCAGGGGTTATTATACTTCCCTTACTGAGCTGCAACACGATCTGCGATCGCTGCTCCACAATCTTGAGCTCTGCCCGTCGGGAGACCATGATACCAATAATGATATCGGTAATGGTATCGGTAATCATATCGGTAATCATAGTTGATTCATTGACTCGCTGACCGTATATAGCCTTGTAAGACTTCTGTGGCCGCTGCAGTAAACTCCCAACATCATCCGTAACGTAGAGGAGTCCCTCAAGTCGTGTAGAAGGTAATCACGATTGGAACTGCCATCGGTAGCATCTGGGGATGTCAATTGCACGTATCGCGTAAACCCGCCCTGATCTTTCGTAGGTGTATGGTCGAGGTATGTGCCCGTTTATTGTCAATTAGCTATCATCAAGGTGAACTGAAGTAGGCTTCGGCATTGCCGGTGACGCGACTCTCAGTGGCGTATGGGCTATGGAATCTTCCCTGTAATCCTCAAATGACTCAATTGAAAGGTAACTTATCAAATCTCATTGATGCCGCGATTGGTAGCCTTCGAGATCTTACATGAATCCGTTGAAATGGACTTTGATTGACTTGGTCGTTGACGCGTCTCCAGGCCGGTTGGCATCTGGAATCAACTTGGAATTGTCTGTGCTACTGTGAACCTCGATTGGGTGGACAATTCATGCCTCTTTTGTATCTGCAATTTGTAGATCTCAAGTCCGTATGATTTCTCATTCGTAGGTGTCGCGACATGTCTCTGGCCGATTGGCCTCTGGAATCCGCACAAGATCGTCTCTGTTACCATTAACCTCAATTCAATAGTCCTATCTAGACACTTCGCTGATGCAATCAGTGCTGTCAAATCTGTATGATATCTCGTGCGTAGACTACGTGTCGTGACGCGTTGGAAAGGTGTAATTCATGAAATCCCGTATGCAAAACATATCGGAAATTAAAGAGTGATAATAGTGTAAAGGCATACGCCTGTGTATGGCCTCGTAGGAAGGTATATTAGTAGATACGGTTGCACACGTGGATATCAATAGTGTAGAGTAGTTGTTAGGTAATGTAAGTAAGATTATCGCTAGAGATCAAAGGCTTGTGGCGAGCCGACTATATAAAGCGGGTATTACCCAGCCCTGGACTCGTCATGTGCAGCCGTGCCATTACACTTGAATGCGAGTGCTCTCTCTAGGCGTGCTTCTTGATTCTTCTGTGAATAGTGATTCCTCACCTGGCTGGGCGTAGGTTCCATTTGCTGTAACGAAGATCTAAAGTGGGAGAATGTGGGAGAGAGTCAAAAAGCAGGAAATATAAGATTAAGTGCAATACAATAATGGGATAAATGGTGCAAGAATTAGCACATAGTCAAGGAGGATGCAATTCGAGGCGTGCCTTGAAAGGGTTCTGGAGAGATGATTTCAACGGGTTATATTTATATCAAGGACGGCAGTCCATGACGCGATTTCGGATATTGTCAGGCGCACCGGAATAGATGGATTCCTAATACTCAATCTTAGCAACTCCTATGAACAACACTCTGTACGGATGCAAGAATTGGAGGTTGGCTATAGCCAACACACATAGAGAATAGAACCAGACCCACCAGAAGATAACTTGCGACATCAACTAACCCTTGGTGCTGGCCACAAACTGAGCACTGGGAACCGGAATGAAAACGTGAGCCCCTGTATATGACTCCTCTAAACGTAGTCATTATGTGTGAAAGTTTGAGCAATCGTGGTGACCGCATAGCATAGAAATTAGTGCAGCATTGAGAATCTGCAGAACTCGATAGATTTGGTTGGGACCTTGTGACTGACGGCTCAGTTGCAGGGGTTCATACTGGAGTTCGTTATCGCGCGAGGAGAAATATGAATCTCCATATGTGGTATATCTGCCTGAAGGACACATGTATTTTCATGATATTCTATTGTATTAGGATGCTACAGCTAAGTTAGTGGTCGATAAGGCAATATCATAAGCATAACTTCCCTTTCATATGTTCATCTGGGCCGTGTCTGCACAATAGCCTTCACAACAATGTTGCAGTAGTTACTGGGAGAGGGAGAGAATTTGGTACACAAATGAGAGATACAGGCGAAGAGAAAGAATGGTAATGTACGATGGATGATTCAGGGGTAATCTTATTGATTCAAGCACTCATCAATACCAAGATTGGTAACAAATGGGTCATAAATTCTCACTCACATTTGGTGTTAGCAATGGTTCCGGACCGTCACTTTGGGTCCGGGTCTGGGTCAGAACTGAACTGTCGCCAAATTGGTTGTCCGGGTTGTCAATACACTCTAACCGTCAATTCGGGTCCAGTTCGATGCAAATCTCCCAATCCGTCTGAATTGGGCGGGTTGTCAGCGGGTCGCCCAGTGGGTCCATCTGTAGATTTATACAATGTCCTTGTTTTGCAGTTGGATAAGTGTATGTCATCAAAATCAGGTATTTGACAGCCCATAATCTCTTTTTGCATGTTTTGCACTCTGCGACACTGAGTATTTTCGAATACATGTTTTTCCTTTTATTCGTTGCATTTTTGGCTATAGAGGCAGTCAATAGTTCAGATATGAGCTCCTGTATCTGCACAAAGCCTTGATTACAGAATTTGCAAGACCAAATATTGTTGACGCTCCGTTGATGCTCAGTTGCATGATGAGGTAATGTAAGTGTCTTGCACTGTTTCAAATGACATGGCTGCCACGACATCGTCTATGAATTATTACCGCATGGCAACACTTAGATTACCCAAGATCCAACACCAAAAATCATTGACACTCCATTGACGCTCAGTTTCAGGATGGGACGGAATGCGTGTCGGTATTATTTGTAACATGAAAGGCAGCCAATACCTCGTTTATGAATGGCTGCAACTACTCGCCACTTAGGTTACACAAGATGCACAGCCAAAAATTGTTGACGCTCCATTGACGCTTATTTTCCGAATGGGGCAGTGACCATGTCCTATACTGTTTTGCCAAAGAAGGCTACCATTAAGTTGGTTATTGATAGCAGTGACCAGGTCACATTTCAATTACCATACTTACAAGACTAAAAATCGTTGACGCTCCGTTGATGCTCATTTTCAAGATGGGGCAGGGAGCCTGATACTATAATTTTTGACCTGAAAGCCAACCAATACCTCGTTTATGAATGGCTGCAACGAATCACCACATAGATCGCCCAAGATGCACAGCCAAAAATCATTGACGCTCTGTTGACGCTCATTTTCAGAATGGGGCAGTGATCGTGTCTTTTACTTTTTTGCCAAGAAAGGCTGCCAGTATGATGGTTATGGATAGCAGCAACCACGTCACCTTACAATTACCGTACTTAGAAGACTGAAAATCGTTGACGCTCCATTGATGCTCATTTTAAAGTACTGTGTAGTCAAGATCTGCTGCCGTTAAAAATTGCAATCATCAATGTTTGAACTTTGTGGATGCCTTTCGGTGTGATCAGGACTTGGCTCTATGGCATAGCCGAGCCGAGTAATTTTCCAGCACTAGTTGCTCTCATCTGGTTTAAATTTAGATATCTTGCCATATGATGCATACTGCCCACTATAGCTTTGTTTATTGACCAATATTCTCACCCGAACGGTCAATATTCATCCATAATATATCTCGAAATAAAAAGCTCTGTCAAATTACATGATGAACTTGGTAATAATACATTGACGCATTCTGTCCTACTTTTTCTTGATCTCCTTGTTCCTCCTTGTTTCCATTATATTGACCGTCATCAACGCCTTTTCAACCATCTTCTGTGATTGTCGTATAGGCCGAATCGATCCAGGAACATTCGGTGCGGCACTCACATTCCGCTGCGCCGGGGTTTCTGAATCTTCAATGCCGTTGTGCAGTCCCATATCTGATTCATCGTCTGCCTCCCAGTTGTCTTCGCTGTTGTTGGGATTATCGAAGTCCCCATTCCAGTCCAGCCAATGTTCGGTGTCTGAAATGCTTTCAGGTGAGCTATCGTCATCAGTTTCTGCAGGATGGCCGTCGATTCGTTTGATTCGGTGGACATTAAATACTTGCGTTCGTTCTCCAGGGAGGTCCTTTGCAGACAAAGCTGGTGGCAGAAGTGATTTTTCCGACAATTTAAATGCAGCCGCACCATCATGTTGAAAGTTTGACCAGGATGCTTTGACGATCTCCTCAGTATCTGAAATGTATTCTACGGTTGTCATTTGTTTATTGTGAGCGCGAGATTCCTTCTGTGTAGCTCGTAGGTTTTGGGTACCCTGCCACAGCTCCAAAAGTCGTGGACCTTGGCCATTCAATGCAACATCTTTTCCTCCGCCTCTCTCTTCATCTTCATGTGTTATCAGTGCTGTTCGTATCCAATAACAGGTCATCGCCAGCCAGTAAGCAGTTATTGGCTCCAGCGAACTGCCTTACTACAACTTTTTCGCGAAGAGTCTCGCCTGTGGTTTTCAACTGCCTCCACCCGATCACATCTCGCCCAAGGGAAAAACTGGCCTCCACTCCGACACCGTGAGGTATGGTAGAGAATATGTCGCGAGTCACATTGGAGAGATTGGCGTACTTCGAGTTGGTTTCTTCCTGCTGCCGCCACCAGTCGGTGATATCCGGTAACCCAAATGTTGTACTAATCTCCATTCGGTCGAAGTGGTAATCATAATGATTCGGAATAATTTGCCCCCAGTTTTGTGGTAATTCATGACGTGAATTCAAATTGAGCCTTGCGGCTGTCAATAAGCGTGCTGCACGATCGCTTCGTCCAGTTGTTGTTCCGGCCGCATTTTCTGGCATTAGGTATTCTTCATCATCGCTGGACAAATCATATGGATCATAAGAAGATTGACAAGATCTAGAAGCGATTGCGGAGAAGCTGAGATTGTTGTTCAGTATGTTTTCGGATTTAGTGACGGGCAAACGTCTGTGATTGGCGCAGTATTCGTTCTCCACATACTTCAGAAAGGCCTCCCCGTATTGGGTAGTATAAGAAGTCTCGTCTTCAGGATTAATATCCATTCCCTTGTTCCACTTACCAAAAGATCGCAGCATCCAGAAAGGATCAAGGATGTGTGCCGAAATGAGAAGCATACCGGTCATTGGAGTCACTTCAGTATAATATTTGGACAACTTTTGCTCTGCAAACTTCACAGCAAAGAATAAGTCTTCCTTCCACGGTGTCTTCTTCCTGGCCAAAGTTTGCATCACCCCATCTGTGCGATCAAACATGTCGTTGTAGACAGTAATGATGTGACAAAAAGTAATGGTATGCCGTTTCGACATCCACAGGGTCCAGTACCGGAATGGCCGAAAAACCTCGATGACATACTTGACAATAGTCCACTCATCCTGTGTTGTGAAAAGTGGCCAGTAATCGCCGTATTCTGGGTTTTTAATCCACTCGCGTGTGAATTGACATATGCGGTAGGCGCCCTTGAGCAACTCCAGTGTCAAATTCCAACGTGTCTTCACATCCAGGATGGGTAGTACTGCAATCCGGACTGTGGCTTGTTGACAGTTAATGAACTCGTTTCGACGACCAGGTGTCAGCGTGATCAATACAGCAAGCATTCTCTGCTATATGAAGGTCAGTTTCAGCACTTTCAAAATATGTTGAAATATGTACTTTCTCAATTATCTTTGCTAAACCTGGTCTCATGGCTGACAGCTTGTTGATTCTAGCATTGCCCTCTTTTCGAAGTCTTTGACTCTTCCCGATGTCTGTGCTTTCATTCTCTCCAAATTGCTGATCGCGCTCATGGGCTTCCCAAGACTTGGTGCGGCCTTTTACACCTAGAGTGCTCATGAATGCACCCAAAGCAAGCTGAATGACGTGCACCATGCATGGTATGTGGTTTCTCAATGCGGGCCACTCGATGCCGGAGGCCTCAAGGGTAGTTTGTAGTTCGTGAGTCATCGAGTGATCTGAGCAAGCGTTATTGGGTGCAATTCCAAGTAAATGGCGATCAGTCAGCTCGAAACAGTGAAGAACTTCCTTCAAATGTCCAGCTAGCCGTGCTCCAGTATGCTGACCCTTGACCTGTAATCCTTAATGAGCTTTCGAAATGGGAAAAGAATGGGCTGTCAACCTGATCGAATGACAGTTGTACTTCTCCCAAAGCCCAATTTCTATCCAGATAATAGGCAACAACCAACGTTATTGCAAATTTGTTCTTCGATGTCCATCCGTCTAAAGCTGAACTGACTTTGTTTCTTGACGGCAGTTGCTTCTTAATTGCATCCACTGTCAGTGTATATTCCCTCCTGCAAATCTTACTCAGGGTGCTAGCTGACGGTAACACCAATTCGATTAGTAGTGCGGTGTATGACAGTCGTAGCTCGAGGTTAGAAATCGCATTCCATGAAATATGAGCCGAAACAAAACCTAACATGAGGTTGTAATTCCAGGTGTCTTGGTGAAATTCGGCAGTTTGAAAGTCCTTTTCTGCCAGTTTAGAGCGTTTTGTCTGTCAATTCAGTATGTATACTTAATACCTGAATGGTAAATTTGAATTTCCTTTGCGAACTTACAATCGGAATTCCTTGACTTCCTTGCCGCTTGAGTATGGCCAAGGCTGTTTCATTGACCGTCGAACTAGTCAATTGAGTGACTTCTAACACTGTTAATTCGTTTAACTTTGCGATATGCCCTTTTGCCAGCAAGTGTTTGCCCATTGAGCTGATCCCATGTTCTGATGGATGGAGAAGAACTTGATCACAAACGATACATATGATGCCGGGGCTGCCAGTCTCCTCAATTCCGCAGTGTAAATAGAATCTCCACCAAGCGGCATGTCTAGAGTCGTTCCAAGCAATAGGCCGCTTCGAGCCTTTATTCATTGAAGCCCACCAAGCATCGAAGAATATTTGCAAAGTAAGGTCGCTCAAATCACAAATGAAGACACATTCATTTTCTGAAGATATCATGACCTCTAACAATGAGGTATTTAGAGATTTTGTGTCTGACATTGCGGTAGGAAATTGAACTCTGGGTAATTCAATCTGGGTAACTGTCAAAAGATACGTTATAGTCACGTTGAATGCTGGTTCTTCAATATTAACTTTAGAGCTACAAGCAAGGACAAAGTCAGACCTGTGAGACATCGCATGCATATTTGTGAAGTTGAATACAAGGACATACAAAGACAAGACGGTTGCGATATCATCATTAGCATTTTTGCCGATACAGGCAGCCAATAGTACGATTATGGGTCAACGCCGTTGCATTGCTATCTGCTGATCCAAGATGTAAGCCCAAAGATCGTTGACGCTCCGTTGACACTCATTTTGAGGCGGTGGTAGCGCTATCAGCAGTAGCATTTTTGCCTAGAAAGGAGGCCAAAATTATGATTATGGGGGTATGCCGTTGCATGGCCCTTGAATTATCCATAATGCGACACTAAAAATCGTTGATGCTCTATTGACGCTCATTTCTAGGAGGAGGTAGTGATATCGGCACTAGTATTTTTGCCTAGAAAGACGGACAATATTATGATTATGGGTGTATGCTGTTGCATGGCTCTCAAATTATCTATGATGCGAGACTAAAAATTGTTGATGCTCCGTTGAGGCTCATTTCTACGAAGTGGTAGCTGTATTGTCACCAGCATTTTTGCCTAGAAAGGCGGCCAATATTATGATTATGGGAGTATGCCATTGCTCGGCGCTCGAATTATCCATGATGCGAGACCAGAAATCGTTGACGCTCCGTTGATGCTCATTTTTAGGAGGTGGTAGCGATATCGTCACTAGAATATTTGTCAAGAAAGGCGGCCAATAGTAGGATTATTGGTGTATGCCACTGCACGGCCCTCGAATTATCCATGGTGCGAGACCAACAATTGTTGACGCTCCATTGACGCTCATTTTTAGGAGGTGGTAGCGATATGGTCGTGGGCCTTTGTGCCCATAAAGGCGGCCAACACTGTCATTATGGCTCAATGCTGTCGCACAGCCTAGTCATTATCCAAGTTGCAAGACCAGATATTGATGACGCTCTGTTGACGCTCTGTTGACGCTCTGTTGACGCTCTGTTGACGCTCATTCCTAGGATGGGGCAACAAGCATGTCGCATGCCTTTTTGCATCTAAAGCTGGCCAATGATCCCTCTTTGGATTGATGTGACTATGCAACCCTTTGATTGCCGAACAGATCAAACTACAATGGTTGACGTTACATTGACGCTCACGTTAGAGACATACTACCAGTCATTCGGTGCACGATCATTTTTCTTGAAAATCATACCCTCATTATTGACAGCCGTTATGCGGTTTCTAGGTAGAATCATTTGTATCCAAACGCATCAAGGCCTCTCAGTATCTGAGCCACCACTATTCACGTCATCAGTCTGATAAATGATGTAGCTTCTTCGCGTTTTTGTGCTTTCAGCTGGTATATTATGGCATATAGATTGAATAACCAATTTTAGACTTAAAGAGCCCGACTTGCTGACCTTTCTTGTTCTAGCTCATTTTCCTCGATTTCCATGAGGTATCATAAGCAATTTTCAAATTCTCGACCATGTGCTGTAGGTCTGAGTGGAGAGTTATGCAGTTAGCTGCATAAACTAATGCTGCATAACAGCTGCCATTGTTCAGGGTTCGGACTGCGCACTGACCGCTCGTCCGATGACTCGTATGACATCACTGAGTTAAATGTTGTCAGTAAATTTTGACTCTATTTTAGGTTTTGCTTTCTAATGCAACCATAATAGGCAAGTCGATATCAAGTTTGCTGGCTGTCTATTAACTAGATTTGGGGTCTAGGACATTCGCATGGCCCGTAGGACCCTTGCACACAGACTGAAGAAATATAATGTCTCACAATTTTGTCACTGAAATCAGGAAAAAGCTGACACCTAGCAAAGTAGGTACAAAAATTGCTTTCCCAAGAGATAGGTCATCAAAACTGACTATTTCGCTATCTATACCTCCGGCGAGTGGGGTGCCATCACCATATCTTTGTCCGTATCCGATTGGTATATGATAATTAACTAGGGATGCTTCATGCAGACGTAATAGCTTACGGGTTCAACAGGGTTCGCTTCCTGAATCAGCATCGAATCGGTCGCCACGTCGGGTGAAACAACCGTTATGTATTGGTGTCACTGTGGTTTCTCTGAACCCAACCTCATTTGACTACTTCCTAGTCGCGAAATCACTGCCGTCATTGGCGATTGTCCTCAGACGATGTCAACAGTGTGCATATGCTCTCCAAATGTTGTCGGCGATGGTGTGGCTGCAGTGATGTCTATTTGGGGCGTAACAACCGCCGGAACCATCAATTCAGTAGTCTCATACTTCATATGCCTCTCACAAAAGTAGTTGGCTGCATCCCCCCAACCCAGTTGGGTCAATTCGTCAAGCATCATCTGCTTCTGCCGAAAACTCTCCACATGGTGCTGTATTGTTTTGGATATTGTGCCCATCACCCAGCGAGGTTCATCATTGTCACTCAGCTTGCCGAGCTCTGTATCATCTTTATCATATTCCTCGTCTTCCCCATCCTGCTCTTCATCGGAACTCGCAAGATCGCTCAGACTGTCTCCCATAGCATTCAACAGCTCTTCAAACGTTGTTTCGGGATTTCCAGTTGTCGCCCCCACGTTTTCAGCAGTAGGGATATTGTTCAGCCCTTGCATAATCGCTTTCTCTGCGTCTGGAACTCGCTTTCTTGCCACAGCGGACTCTCTCTCCACATAATCCTTGAGCTAGTTCTCTTTCTCGTCGTTGCGTAAAAAGTGCGTTTCCTGTCTTTTCTACACCGAAAGCTTCTTTTTAGATCGCAAGCTGCACAATGCTCCCAATGCTGAGACCTTTTCTGCTTCCAAGCCGCTCTTGCCTTCATTTGCATGATGACATTGACGTGTGGACATCTTTGTTGATTTGCCGTATTTGCCAGCCGGAAGTGGAGAAAAGTTCTGTTTCAGAGCATTGACAATCATATCGTGTGTTGACCTTGTTGTTGGGCAAGATGTTGGATGTTGCAAGATATGGACCACATGGAGGCAAGCTGAGTCTTTTATGTCAAGGTTCGTAGGTTTGTCCAACTCGAACAAAGCAAAGTCTGCGTGTTGACCATCGTTTCAGCTGGAATAGTGACGCTAATCGTACGTTATGACATGATAGTTAGCCTCTGTTTCATGTAATATCCTGGCTATGTGTTGAGACAAACATCACCAGACGAACTTTCCGTCGTAGAATTTCCATTTACTATCCATCACACATGAGATATCAGCTGTCGTTCACTTCAATGTATCCCTGCAAACAAACAAACAGACAAACATCATCGGACCGACTTACTGCAAATCATGGGACCGTTGGAATCACCTGCAACTTGCAGCGATAGGCGGCAGGATATACCTTGAGTAGAACATGCAAGTTGACAGTCATTCATTCCCTTGGGACCTGTAGCTTACTATATATTCCTCAGGACATTGCACTTTTCGTTATCATCTTAATCACCTTTTCCATAACAGCAAGTCATGGCTCGACAAACACCTCAGCCCGATGTGATATAATCCGAATCAAGCTGAACGACAGGCGCTTCATTAAATGCGCCCCTGGCTGAGACACAGCAGCAACGCTGACACCAGTTAGTCCACCGCGACGCTGCAATTCCAGCCAACAAAAATATGGCCCAGGACGCACATATGACAATAGTTCATAAGACCGGACGCAGCAATAATAGGCAGCAGCATGCAATCGGATGTGAGTAGCTCCATATCAATATAGAAGGCAGCCAACTAGGAATATAATCTACAGCTGGTGTACGTAGAGAGCTCCGCGATCAATTAATCACAGCCCACAATGGCTAACCTCCATGGTCGACGAAGGTATTTGTCCACACAGTGCGCGAAATAGAACATCATGATGTTGTCAGCTCTGGGATTTTAGTGGACAAATTCCGTGATAAAGGTCTCCGGGAGTGGACTAAACAGGCTTTACAGACTCTAGAGGAGGTTATGGAGTTGTATATGGTTGCGGTAATAGCTGAATCTTCCTTTCAGAAGCAGCAACTAAATTCTTGTAGGTTTTCAACATGTCTGTTACTAGGGCGAGGCAAGGAGGCCGGGTACAGCTGGAACAGTCCGACATGCGCCTCGCCTTGAATATGGCGAAAATGCCCAAAGGAGAGTTTTCGCGTGCCACAATAAAGGAAACGCAACAACTAATTAAGAAACCTCGCGCTGACGTCCAAGAGGAGAAGAAGCGAGCCATTGAGTTTCCTGGGCATAAGACGGTGAAAGCTGCAATAGAAAGACACCCAGCAATGGTTTATAAAAATCACCCAGCCGGCTGCCTTCCATGCCCAAAGAATACAGTTAAGAATCCGCAGACACGATGGAGGCACAAAGGAACCGCCGCACCTCCACCAGGACCGGCGGCACCTCTGCCTGGAAGGCCACCTCTGCCCGGAACCCCACCTGCGCCACCAGGTGACACTGATGGAAATGAAAGTTATGAAATCGAAAGTATGCCATCCAATTGTGTGTATTTACATTTTCCACTTCCAAAGACTCAATTTTTCAATCATAATGCATATGCCAAGGATAGCAAGCGCGATGAAGATTTTACTCCAGATGTGCTGAGTGCACTATCTGCTGCATGGAAATTCCACTGACATTGATTTGGAAGATGACGACAGCCTTTTGAGTGAATCTGAGGGTGAAGACGACCATCGAATGAAACGAACGGGATTTTTAACTATTATCAGTATCTACAATTAGCGGACACTTCAAAGTATATTTCAGAGGATATATTTATATGCACAATTAAAGAATAATGTAGTGATAAAGTAAAACATACATGAAAAGGATAGAACGACTGCCAAAACACAGGAATTGTTGTTCTATGGCAAAGTCAATGGTTGCAAAATGCGGAAACGCCTGTGGCAAAATGAGTGTCACCGGAGCATCAACAATTTGTTGTCCTGTAACTCAGGTTAATATCGTGTGAATCAATCGTTGTTATCTATAATCATTATATTGGCCGTCTTTCTAGGCAAAAGAGAAAGTAACTCGCTCCCTGCCCCATTCTGAAAATGAGCGTCAACGGTGCGTCAACAGATCGCAGACATCTATAAACAAGGTTTTGGCAACCTTTATAGCCTAATAAGCAAGGGCTGGTCTTGCGACAACCTCCCAGACAATCACAACTGAATTCGTTTTCAATGCTGCAACTCAGTGATTCTGAACGTTTTAGCCTATAAAACTGGTCAAAACTCCATATATAGCCAGTAGTGGCCATCTCGCGCTTTGATTAACCATCATGCAAGGCCACAAATTGTTGACGCTCATTTTCAGAATGGGGCAGGGAGCGTGTTACTGTCACTTTTGGTTTGAAATACGGCCAATACCTCATTTATGATCGTTTGCATCCAATTGCCACCTAGATTACTCATGAAGAAAGTCCAAAAATCATTGACACGCCGATGACTATCATGTTCAGGATGGGGCAGAGAGCATGTGTTTCTTGTTTTTAATGATAAAGGCGGTCGATTCATCGGAAAAGGACAACTGCCTGCAAAAGTTAATATTGTCCGATTGGCAGTAGGGTATCAAAACGCGACCATAAATAGAATAACCCGAAAAACAGAACCGGAGATTGGAACAGAAGGGTCTAGCCAAACCCGGCACAACCTGCTGGTTGACCGGTTCGGGTCCGGGTTTGGCCCGCCAAGACGCTGCGGGTCGGGTTTTTGGACAGTTTAGGAACCAAACCAAAACCATTGTTCTGGTCCGAACCTGGACCGCTGGCAGGTTACCCAGACCCGTTGCCAACACTACTCACATTCTGATATTGCGCCTAATATCTAGTAAATTGCACACCGTTAAATCACGCATTCATTATGCATCTCACAACTACAATGTCGACCTAAAATAAATATCGTGGTTGAAAGTTATAGTCTACAATGGTATGAATGTATAGTGAGACGTCATGTTGCGGCGGGCAGTGGAACGATGGTGGCATGCATGCGGTTCCGGGGAATTGAGGTGCACCGAAGTTGATATGGTTATACTTGGATTCAATGGCTGAGAATTGCAGGCTCACCTGACTCTGATAGTTAATTGCACTCTTCGTAGCTGTCATCTCATAAATCAAGCTTTCAATATTCTCTCTCTCGGAGCATTTCTCGATGAAATTTGGTCAACATATTCTATTTTCGGATACGAGTCATGGCGGCCCAAACATACATTTAGTCAGAATACAGTTAAGTCTTCATTCAAAGATTTGAAAACTTAATCCTGTTTGAGTAAGTGCAGTACATGGGTGAGCGGGAGTTGGCGGCCATCTTGCAGAGTCGCTGAGCAGAATCAGTCTTTTGGGATTTTCGCTCTTAAGCCTCCACAGCTCTTTTGACAGAGCCCGAACTTGCAGAAGCTATTTTAGAATTTGGAAGAATTGGTCCAAACATACTACTTAGTCAATATCGAGTTAAATGGGGTTACTAATTGCTCGGGCTTGTGCATTTATGGTTTAGTTGCACAGTGGCACCTTCCTCCAACCGACAGTTGACATGGAGCTGACAGTTCGAGGCATGTTAGTGGCGGCCTTCAATAAACTGATCAAACATAGGTTCATATCTCAGCAGGCGTGGAGCGGGATGAGCCACCTCCACCTAAAGGTGAAGTGTCATGATAGATCTGTGTGCACTGGGTCCACCAATTCAAAGTCAAAGAAAACATGATGAGAATGAAGCAAACTAAAATATACACAGTGCACTATGTACTGCAAGTACATGCGCTTCAGTGGCTTATTTGTCGCTCTTGAGGCGTGACTGGGCTGGAATGATACCATCCATAATGACTTGCAGCTTGTCAAAGTTGGCTTCATACATATCCAAAAAGCTCATTCTGGACAGGATTGAAGATCTCAGGTGTGAATGATCCTCGATCATAGGCCAGGAAAACCCCAGCAGCAAGAGCGGCATTTGAGCCAAGAATACCCGATCTGTGTCTCAGCTTCCAACTCTCTGGGATGCGGATCAGAGGTTTGCCAGAACTTCGATGATATGCCAGCAAAAGCTGCGGATTTGACACGAATAAGTGAGCCGATGTCTCATATTTTGACACAAGTACTCAATATCGCCTAGTCTGTGTTGATTGCCAAATGTGATTGGTGAATATGCAGTGCTGGATCTGTCACGAAGATATGCCCAGGATTCTTCTGTGCACCTGAACTTCGATCATATGGGTGCAAAAGCTCCCGCTTTGCCACAAATAAGCGAGCCATGTCTCATACTCAGACATAAGTGCTTGAATATCACCTAGACTGTCATATTGCTAAATGTGATTGGCAGATATGCAGTGCTCGGTCTGTCATAATGAATCATATGACATGTGCCGAAGAGACTCCAGCACACCTGACAGTGGATGAATTTGGCTTTTTCATTCGAAATAGGGACGTGGCTTCAGGCTTCCGGAGCACCTCAAATTCGCAACTGACAATTGATTGAAACCCTTTGCTGCATCATTCTCACAATTCGACTCATGCCATTTATGATGCAATAGGTCCGCCAGAGGAACTTCTCATGTCGCATATCAATTCACTTCATTTTATATGGTCATTAATAATAAACAAGAACGCCAATGTAATCCCACTCTAGCCATTTCCAATTCAAGATACAACCATTCCAACATCAGAACTTTGATTCACTTCAACATTGAAGAGAGAAAGATTCATCTCTCCAGTATAGTGTCCCTTACAAATGACCTTTTTGACTATTTGTATCAGTTAAGAAGATTGAATGTCTAAAGAGGCATACCTTGATGAAGCGTCTAACACTCTAAGATTATTGGTTCATCAGACTGCAACGTGTCTCCATTCTCTGTCAGCCTCTTTGTATGGTCCTCACGAGCCTCCAGAATCCGGTATATCATCGACATTGTGATGTTCAGTCGACTCATCAAGCCAAGCAGGACTGTCATTTGCACAACTCCAGAGTGATGGTGGAGATCACTCGCACGGTTATCGTAGCCACCAGCACCTGTATTCAGGAACCATGTTTGTGGTGCTCAGTTTTGCCCTAGCCGTACAACTCGTGCAAATGCCTGCCACTGCTCATTCAATACCCAAAATTTCTGAGTTATTACCGCATGATTTGCAGCTGTAAGATTTAGGCCTGTCCCGCCCACTTTGGGTGTGGTTATGAATACAGAGGGATTTCATAAATCCTGGAATTTGAGCTGCATTTCTGTGTGTTCATCATTGCCCATTTCGGCGTACATGTGGAATAAATCCGCATTATCCGCAAAACGCTTCGTTAGCCACCACTTCAAATGACGAACTTGGCCAGGAAGAGGACAAAATAGCACTGCTCTTTGTGGAGGAGGTGCACTGGGCTGTGCATTTTCGTTTCTCTCTTCTGGAAGCAGCGTCTCTCTTGATGGGTCATCTTGGTCAGGTTCGGGATACTCTGCAGGTTCCTTGACAAGCATTGGCAAAGATGTCTCTCTCAGCCATCGGAAAATCGGGGATTCTACCCAAGAATCGAGTGGCAATTGATCGTGCCATTGTCCAGAAACACTGTTGCGATCCTCGGTGTTTCCCAACATTAACGAGAAATATGTTATCCGCCATCTGAGAACCCTCGATACTCCAGACGCACCCCGCAAAGTGTACCTCTCAACCAGGGTCTTCACATGTGCTTGCTCTTCCTCAGTCCACTCGAGATCCATGAGGTGTGCTTTCTCCTTTGGTATCCGGACGAGTGGTTTTCCACTGGCGAGTTGTGATTCCGACCACCGCCTGATTGTCCATGGCGTTGCAATCTGAATCATCCGGTGCACCGCATCCTGTTGGTCTTCTTCATCTTTAGTCTGGATAGCATGCATCAAACTCTTCACAGCAGAATACAATGCCTCAGCACCATGCTTTCCATCACAGTATCATCCTCTTGATCGTCATGCGCACCTGAAAACAGCATCATCGTTTGGAAACACCAGACATCGAGTGAATGGAATACCGGTGTAGCTGTGACTTGAAGTTTGGATCCAATTTTCGCATTCATCGCAATTTGCCAGCCCACACTGTTTTTAGTCCTATACCGATGGGACTCATCAAAAATCCCAAACCTCCTTACACAGTAGGAGAGTTGGCCATTACTTGATGGCTTCGCTCTGGATGTTAAGGTATCATACGACACAAGGTGGATATTCCATCGGTTTTCTGCCTCATCAATACTGGTGTTCAGATCCTCGTGGGTGAGATTCGCATTTTCGGCCTGCAATATGTTGACGAGTTTGAAATCGGTTCCATGTGTCATCTCGTCGATTACACTTTTGAAGGTCTCAGCCACTCTGGGCATCTTTACCACCAGCATTGGCTCAAGGGCTGAGATCAGTGCTGGATCCCCGTGGGGTGGTGTTGACTGGATCTCCAACAGGTGGTGGGGCACAGCATTCAATCTCTGGTGCGGATACCACTTCCACTCTTCACCGACAATGCCGGGATAGTCGTTGTGCACCATTATCAACCGCTCTTCAAGGGTATTCCCCCATAAAATGGATAGTGGCAACTCCATTACAACTTTCTCAGTCAGCAATTTGCAAAGCATTGCCGCTGCAACCGAGGTGAAAGTCTTTCCAAGTCCCATTTCATCCGCCACCAGTGCTCCTGGCATATCAGCATCCCAGACCGATCTCCTCACGATGAACCAGATGACCCAAACCTGGTGCGCCAAAATCTTAGTTCTGGGGAGGCCTGGAATCGAATACTTGTGGCCTGGAACATGGTCATCTGTTGATTGGCGAATAGGACGTGCATTCAGCAGCCTGACTGCTTCATCAAGACACTCGTGTTCAAATTTGTTGTTGACTGTATTAAGAACCATATCCAGTACTGAGCTTGTATTTTCTGGATCGAGGACCTCCTCACCATCATCCACTTGCTCCTGAACCTCCCTTGCACTTTTGTTCGTGTTCTTTAGGTCCTCAATGATCTCTTTAAGTTGCTGGGATGTAAGCTGGGCAGATAAGCTCATATTCCGGCACTCGCGAAATTCATCTCAATGTTAGGTATCTCACAGAGAAGTAACCATTTGAACGAATACATGTGGATGGAATATAATCAATTCTATTCTTTCAATCACAACTTACATTGATACAAGTATCATTCTTGTGCGCACCATCCTCCTCTCCGTTCTCTTCTTCCTCTCTTCCACCCTCTTCAGAACCTTCCAAAGTCTATGTATCATGATTAGCAGTTGGGTATGTCTAGCCTTAACATGGCTAGCGCGGATTACCTTTGTCGGCCTAATTACGTGCTCGGCAATCTCCTTCCCTGTCGCTCTCATCATTTCTGCCACCAAGATTTTCACATTATGTCCAAGTTTCAGCTTGAAAACGTTTGAAAGGCAACAGTTGTACAAAACCTGGCCATATATTAGGTCGTTGACCATTTGCCTGTGTTTGTATATTCCCATATACTCTTCTTCCAATTCATCCTGCTCCAAGGTGCACTTGAACATTAATGTGAGAATGTATGCCTCTTTCGGGCCGCCGTTTTTGTCGATGAAATCAACCAACTCCTCCTAGTGCATCACATCTGTATACGAGGCTTGGAGTTGTTTGGGGGCTAGAAACGTATTCTTGCCATTTGACACCCTGTGAATTATAACCATGTACATTGTATTTGGCAACTCTGGGAGGTTACTTCTCACCATTTTGCCCGCGCGCTCTCCCAAATCCGTCGCTGGTCGCTTGTTGGCTCGCCTTCCCTTCTTCTTCACCTCTCGAATTTCGCTTGCACATTTCGTTAACAACATCTCCACCCACTGCCTGCGAATCTATTCAGCATTATCGACATTAACCAACAGCAGCCAGTTCTGAAATGTCGCCAAAAAATCTGCGACTACCGACTCCCTGTGCAGGGGTCCATCTCTAACTTGTTTCGATCGGTTCCGCCAACGGATCATGAACCAATGCTTCATCTCGAGGAACCCCGCCACCCATACTTTCTTCCACTTGTTGAATACACTGTAGTTAGCTTGCCCCATCCTTTTGGCAAATTGCTTTAATGAGAACTCCGTTTGCTTTAGGCTAATTGGGGGTTTGCCTTCTACACCACCCACGTCCGACAAATCGTCGGTCTCATCAGCTGCATCATATTTGTCGCAGGACATCTCCGGCAATGGGGGCAAGTCCTCAATCCCTGTGACATCTGTTTTCCGCAGTTCCGCTGGTGGCTGGAATCTTTTCGTCGGGAGGCTTATGGGGTGTCTCCCAGGTGCACCAGAATGAGGTTGGGGTGGAGCAGTCGAGCTGGAAGATGTTAGCCGATTGAGTGGATGATTTCCCGGTGGTGCTGGGGGCACTCTCGGTGCACGTGGAGATGACGGCCCTCGTTCTGGGAACTGCGGAAGGCGGAATATTCGAAACCCGCCATAACGACCTTCATTCAGGTCATATCCTTGCCACAGTGGCCCATAACTTGGAGATCATTGGCTTGTGCTGCGGGTAGGTAGCGAACTGTGTGTCATGTTGAATGGAGACTGGTGATAAAACTACGGAGCGCCTGGAAATAGCTGCTGTGACGGAGGGTAACCGTACCCTTGCGGCAGCGGATGATGATGATTGGTGTGATTCCCAAATTGACTGTCTTTGCAAGTGGCATGTCGTGAACTTTTAGCCGGTGATTCTAAATTGTCATCACCGCGTTGTTGCGAACCAAATAGGCCACCAGGTAGAGCCATATTCACTGTCTTCGGTGGAGATCCTTTTGTCGACATGCTCTGTTAAACAAAGATAGTGGTAAACTACTTTAGATGCGAGATGAGATATAGAATCAATCAGAGTATGGTTGAGTATATTGCAGGTAGCGGTGACCTTCGGCGGAATGAAGGGCTTCTTATATCCATCCTGCTGTCACGATATGTGGTGTTTCACTACACCTTTGATCCATGAAATCAACCTGGGCCTTAAGAAAAAGAAACCTTAATCACACACATCCCGCCTTTCTTTGTTATATGCTCGAATTCATATACTAGGATGTTGGATAGGTGCTCACCTTCGTATGCATCGATGACTTTACAAGTCAGAGAAGGGATATGATATGATATCTCCAGGAACCCAGCAAGAATTATATCCAGTATGAAGGTTAGCACAACTAGGGATATTACACATAAGTTGTGCGTGTACGGCTTTGCAATCTTATTCAATGGGAGGCCTCTGAGTTGAGCAGCAACAGCGATTGCTTCCTATTGAGCACCTTCCCTATGCATTTTAGTTCTCCTCATGATCCACGCTCCAGTCAAGGATCATTACTGAAGCAAGCATCCTACCAGCTTTATCAGTTCTCGACAATCAATGCCCGGACATCCAGCTAGCTAGGAAACTCACCGATTCATTGTATTATGATGATTTACCTTCCTTATCAGCTGCTCGGAGGCTCGAGCGTAGACATAACTCACAATGACGTAGTATAAGGCCCCATTTTGGTGATTATAGTGATGACGAAAGAAACCTCCCCCCTGCATTTTGCGGGGTGCAATGCGGCTGTGAATGTGTTACACTAACCTGAGTTAGCTCGCTTTCAAACCAATATTGCTGACCCTCTATATCACCCTCGGAAGCATCATCGAAATTCATCCGAATACGTGTTCAGCGACGATTTCTCATATATGGTCAACACTCGCCGGAAACATGTCAAGTGCTTCATCTGCAAAAGGAAATGATTCGACGAGACCCGACTCGAGGCTCACTATCAACAATATCACCCCACATCGATGAATGAAGGGCTATTACCTGATGGGATTTTACCACCTGCAGGCTGGGATCAACACGAGCCATTATGGTTTGACTTCAGTCGGTGCACCTGAATGGCCATCGATGAGCTTAGTCAACTAGTTCATCTACCCATAGGCAATGGACCTGGTGCACCACCACCTGAATATACTCCCGACGAAGAAACTATAGACCCCCAGAAGCCTGATCTGACTTGTACCCCTGATCCAACAAAGACGAGGGCTCATAGGCAGGTAGTTGGAGTGGAGAATGCAGGGGGGAAAGCATATGGCAAAGCAACTGGATTGTACAACAAGCATCGCAACTAATCAGAACAATGGAATCCATGGCGTCCTTTTCAGTCAGCACAAGATTTTCAACAGGCTCAATCATTTAGCGAGCAAACGAAAACCTGGATAGATCAACATCTGGGGCTTGGACTGGACAACTTCAACATCGAATCATTTCAATCAGCAGATGCTCTGCGAAAGCTACTCTCTAGACTCAATTTCGGGCTCAGCAATGATAGTTGGATTGAAGATCATTCACACATCTTGGGAACATTATACTTCAGGGATATTTTCAAATGTATACCGTTGCTTTTATCAAATCTCCCATTTCAGGCGCACCTCGATTTTGAACCGGTGCGCCTTGCAGACTCGGAAAGTTGCAGAATATACACCAAGATGAACACAGGCGATTGGTGGTGCGATACGCAACATTAGCTTCCTGCTGGAGCGACAATTGTGCCAGTCATTTGTGCATCCGACAAGACCCACTTGACCAAGTTTTTGGGCAACCAGCATGCTCGGCCTCTGTTTCTCACGATCGGTAATATTCGAAAAGATATCCGCCGTACACCTCCAAAGCGCACCTGGATTCTTGTTGGGCTGATCCCCTGTCCTCCGAATGGTGCGAAAAATACTGACGAGGCATGGCATTCCACGGTGGGAACAGTGCGGTCCCTACTCCAGAATCTTGACATCACTGGCTCTGGCTTGAAATGGGATTGTGCTGATGGATTCCAGAGACAATGTTATCCTCTTTTGGCTGCCTGGGTCGGGGATTATCTGGAACAAGTCATGGTTGCTCAAGTCTCATATGGCTCATGCCCGATGTGTGAAATTCCTAAAGGTGCGCTGAGGGGGCATTCAACCTTTCGACCACATGATAAGCCACGAGATCAGGATGTGTACTTGGAACTTCTGGACGAAACCAATATCAATGTTCTGCACACTCTTGGTGTTCATCTAATCCGCATCCAGTTCTGGCAATACCATCTCTGCAATGTCTATCGCCTTTGGCAGCCTGATGAATTCCATCAGCTGCTCCTGGGTTTAGTTAAAAACTTATTGCACTGGCTGCTTGTTACGGGGGTTCTTAGTCCCAATAATCAATACAACATTTATTGAACTAAGTACAGCCGCCTATCCAAATATCTCTTTCTTTCCTCGTCTTATCCTAAGACTAAACTTCTCGTTCCTCTGTAACGAGAACTTCCAATCTAAACCTATACCACAGACCGTCTCCTCTGTAGATGAAAACTAAGTTTCCTCGTCGAAACACTGGTCCTCGGAAAACTACTCGAATGGTAACAAGCCGGTGTTCAGATACCGTAACACCAGGAAATCGATGTTGTCGAGTTGAACGAAACGAAAAACCTCTCGGTAAGTGTGGTACAAATTGTGCTCTTGTAAAGTGAACAGCAGATTGCCGAACAACTCGACAACTCGTTGTAGTGCGTAGTCGGCTGGTGTGTACCTGTGACCAGGCATTCAATGGGTAATCTTGTAGGTTGATTAAAGAAGAAATAATGGCAGCTTATTTCTTTTCGAGGAAGATGTAGATAGATAGATAGAATTCTTAATAATATTTTATGATCGTCTTCGGTGTTCTGAAAGCTAAGTTGCTCGCTGATGATTCCCAATTCCTTCAACCATCGCTGGCTCTTTATAGCCCATTCTTTCTCATGGCTCTGATAGCATTATCTCGGCCACGCCCTCTTAGCGCCCGGAAATAATCTTGCCACAACGCCCTCAGGTAATTGTGCTCATGCAATGTGGTTTGAAAGCGTTACGCTCCTGATAACAATCAGGCCATCCATTGCGCGACATCAGCCCACTTATCTTTCTTATCTCAAACATCCTTGAAACGTGTGGGTCGGTAGTTGGGACGTCTATCGCCCTAGCGATAACGCTTGCGCCTCTTAAATCCCTCACACACATGAGTTATTTAATTGTGTCCTAGACTCAGTCGGCGACCAACCGATGCTATGCCAACGTGGATTAAAAGACGCGTAAGCTCGTAACTGATACGAGATTACATTGCGATCCAGACTACCAGAGTCAATTTAGTAGTGCTCGCTCTAGGCACATTGCCTACGTCATTAATCCCTCAGTTACGTCATGCTAAGGTCGAGACTTATCTCTAGACCGGAACGTGCCTCTCCGAATCCACTCCGCTTTCCGGGTGGGGAGTAGAGCTCTCTTAATCGCATATGGCTTGTCAACTGCCATGTGTGGTTACCACACATGCCACGCATAGTATCCAGGCGTGAACGAAGTACCCTCACTTCGTGCGACCAACATGTACTCTCCCCTCAGAGCATGTTGCTGACCACTTGAACGTTCACATGCATGGTGTTTATTCACATCTCTAATATGAATGCATCTTGTATCATAGTTCAAGTATCATTATCGCTGCTAAGGACAACCCCTAACACTGTTCGAATACCTGAAAGCTAGAAATGTCAAGGATCAATTTGACAATCGATTCACATCAGTACCATGATATCCAGGCCTCCAGCGCTTCTCTAAACCATTCAACTCGATGAAAAGCAGCTGCTGGCAGGGAAATGAAATCCAGAGCATGCTCAGAACACTGGCAGTGAATTGCGCTGCAATTCTTGACTGCGCCCAGCATGTCGGGAATCCTGCGGCGGAAACAGCCTCTAATGAAATGGTGATGGGAGCAGTGTGGGCATTATGCGAATACTCTCTACTTGTCAGCCAACAAAATCACTCTGAGCTATCCCTCGCAGCACTAGACAATGCAGTAAGGCAATTTTACAAGAACAAGGGTTCCTCTCGAGCTCAGAAAATGTTCAAGTCTGCGAAGGCCAAAGTTGATGAACTATTGGCAAGAGAATCCCATTATTTACGAGAACAAAAGATTCATAAAATCTGTGCTGCAATGGCGATTCAGCTGTACGGGGCTGAAGAGGTTACTACATCAAAATGAAGGCAATTTCAGGTGCGCCTGAATAGAGCCCGACGGGCGGCAACCATATGGTCAGATGCTGATCGACAGACGGCAATTGAGCGATTGGAGTGCGGAATCCATCAGGTGACACCTGCTCAACACAAGCTTTACGATGAATTATTCCAACATCATGAGCGACGACTGTTGGAGGAAGTCAGGACCAAGGCAGCCGGTCCCAGAAGCATATTCGCGAAGAAACTTGCTCAAAGGAAGACTACTGCAGATGAAGAGGCTTCCGGGGCAGTAAACATGACCGCCGACAAGCGTGTGCAATTTCAGGTCTGTCTATCCAATGCTGAGATTGAAGCCACCACCTGGTGTATTGCTGATATGGACCGCGTTGTAAATCAACTGGTGAGAGAGATTTATGGTATCACTTCGAAACACCACATGCAGTCCACCATGGGATTCTCCATCTGCTTGGTGGAGTTTGAAGCTTGGTGGCAGGCAATCGACGTTCAGGAGCTCCGGAAAACAATCGAACAGCGTGTATTCCATTTCGCATATCCTGGGATGCATCATGTTCACCATATATCAGGGTCAATTCGGCAAATGGGTTCCGTAGATAATTTCACCACCGATATTTCTGAATGGCTACATATTGGCAATGTGAAAGAGGCATATCAATCAACTAACAAAGTCAATTACATTCAACAGATACTCAAGCACAACGACCGGTGTACCGGTCTTGACTATATGGAGGAGACACTGTCAGATCTTGCCCATCAAGGCTGGTATGATATTGACTCTGCGAAGGTTTTCAACCGACTATCAGCTACCGATGAATGGCGAAATACGCGCCGAGCCCATCTTTTACGCCTCCACCATCGTCTGAAAGAGCCATTTTTCCGCCCCGTATCACAACAGGTACATCATTTGAGAGAAACTCATGTCCGCGGCCTGTGCAGAAGTATCAAATTAACCTCGCTCAGAGATGCATCAGTAGATTTCGGACTTCCCAACTTTGGACAGCTATTCTGTACACACATTGAAGATGACTGGGGACATGAAGTTAGTGGACTGGTGCTCGGATATGACCAGAATGTTCTCATGGACAGTGAATTCATTACACTTCAGAATGGGCTGTTGTACTACCGTCAACCATTTCACTGCCCTACATCTGTTGAGCGTCTGGGACTTGATTGCAAGATAGAATATACGGATGCCAACTAAGGGATCATGCCTGAATCTCATAACATCTGGGTCCAATATGCGGACAGTGACCTCGATAACACCTTCCAAGGCCGAGTTCCTTATTGTCCTGTTTTATACTTCAGCTGGACTCCACCAAATCAGATCCTCCAATTTCAGAAGTACCTGCCCACCGGAAAATCAATATCCACCTTCTCTAAGAGGTGCAAGAAGACCCAACAATGGATATTACGTCCTCAACCTCAAGAATATGCGGTGGTGATTCCAACAATGTACAAAGATCCGCATGGTTGGGCTGCTTGTGTTGACAGGTTCATCAGGGTTGTCAAACAGACTGATAAAATGCATATTGTACCTGTCGGAGCAATTGTTGGACCTGCACATTTGGTGCGAGAGAATAATGCTGCATCAGATAGAATTGATAGCATATGGCATGTAAATAATCATGTGGATTTAGATACCTACTGGACTGTGTATTAAAGTTACAATGCCTGAATGAAGGTGTGCAGAAGATAGTTAGTTCAATTGTACTATATGAAATAAACATAATAATTACTCCCAGAGAGTATGGCTCCAGGTTCAAGGTGCACCGGAATACTCTCGGAGACGCGGCCACTACTCCCCATAGCTCCAAAATTTGCACATCTTAATAGTTCGCTTTGGAAGCATTTCGAAGACAACTATACACTCTTCAGGATATTCTTGGATTCTGTTCCACAACTTCCGGAGTATTTAGAAGCACCGGTGAAGTAGTCTCGGAGCACCTGAGAGCACATCACTTTGCATTCAGCCTATCTGGAAGCATCTGGGAGCATCTGGAGGGATCAGTGTGGCTGTTCAGAGTTGCTGAGTTGTTCAGTTCTGACTTCCAAACCATTTTATATTTTGCTGATGTACATGAGTTTTCAAAATCATTGAACGATTGGTAGTAGCTATGATTTCCAGGCGCACCAGCAGCATTCGCAAAGAAGATGTTGTTTTTCCCAGACTGCTCTGCTGTGATTCGAGGTGCTTCCAGGATTGTCGCCGGTGCTCCCTGGTGCTACCAGGCTTGCCGTCGGCGCTCCCAGTTCCTCTGAAGGCCGGCAGGAATGCCCTCCTAGGGTCTGATACTCTCCTGAAATTGTCACATCTAAGATTACACTCCACATCCTCCCAGACACTCCTGGAGTCTTCCAGTGACTAAAATACATTTTGGTGATGGTATGCAACGCGACCCGTCGCCTGGGCAACGCGAAGGGTGTAATTCCCGGTCAGAGGGTACGAGGTTCCATCAGAGCCGTCAGAGCCATCCGGAACACCCGGGTGTTTCTGACGGAGAGTAAAGCTGTTGCTGCTGTAAGAGATGCATTCGGAGGCCACAATCATGTAACTCAGAAATGCACTTGGAGCAGGCGATCGAGCGAGTTTAAAGATCCACTTGGAGGCTGTCAATAGAAGGCATGCTGAGTGTTGACACTCTATCCATCAGTTAGTTAACTCACAACCGAGGGAATGTGATGAGGTGACTTCACCTTTGAGCTCGCAGGGAGGGCTGGCTGGTGGCGTTTGATCTTGTCAGGAGGCACGCTGGAAGCTGAAGCTACATTCAGGGGTCAACTCGTAATTGCGAGATAGAAGGGAAGACAGACAATCCTGGGTGGATGCAATACTCAGTGAATGCTGTACTCGGTGTATGCTGTACTCAGTGTTAACTCATGATCATGGCATGGAGAGATAGAAAGGGATGACTTAACGTTGAGTTCTGCGATGATGGTAGAGAAAGAGAGATGGGGGATGAAGATGGGAATGATATGGAGGATATGAGCGGATTTGAGAATTCAGGGTATGACTTGCCTCATTGGGTTTAGAAAACCTCGTATAAGTGTTATTACCTGCTGGATCGGGAGTAGTACCTGCCGTATCAGGAATGGTCAATTTACTCGAACACAAAATTGTCTTCGGTCCCAGTTTCTCATCCTGATTTCCCCCATTTCCTCTCATCTCTCTCTATCTCTACCATCACCAAAGAACACGAAGTTAAGTCATTCCTATCTGTCCCTCGATGCAATGATCCGGAGTTAACACCGAGTACAGCATACACCAAGTACAGCATACACTGAGTACAGCATACACTGAGTACTGCATCATCCCAAGATCGACTGTCTCCCACTCCCAGCCAGTCTCACATCTCTTGGCGGACCTTATTGTACTCAACTCTCTACATTCCCACCATTACGAGTTAACCAATGAATAGAGTCTAAGCTGCCCTCACACCTCCCTCCCGATCTACCGCCTCCAGATCGACTACCCCCAAGTAATCCTCCAATGTCGATCGATCATGGCCTGCAAGTGAATCTTCAAACCCGCTCGATTACGGCCTCCAAGTGCATCTCTGTGTTATACCATCTCGGCCTCCAACTGCATCTCCAAACTTGCTCCATCATGGCCTCCCAGTGCATCTCTGAGTTACACAATCTCGGCCTCCGAGTGCATCTCTAAACTCGCTCTATCATGGCCTCCAAGTGCATCTCTGAGTTACTTGATCACGGCCTTGCAGTGCATCTCTGATATCAACTTGATCTCAACCGCTTAGTGCATCTCGAAACTCACTCTGTCACGGCCTCCAAGTGCATCTCTGAGTTACACGATCTCAGCCTTCAGCTGCATCTCCAAACCCGCTCGATTACGGCCTCCAAGTTCATCTCTGAGTGATACGATTTCGGCCTCCAACTGCATTTCCAAACTCGCTCGATCACGGCCTCCCAGTGCATCTCTGAGTTACATGATCTCGGCCTCCAAGTGCCTCTCTAAACTCGCTCTGTCACAGCCTCCAAGTGCATCTCTGAGTCACTCGATCACGGCCTCGCAGTGCATCTCTGAGATCAACTTGATCTCCACCTCCTTGTGCATCTCCAAACTAGCTCTATCATGGCCTCCAAGTGCATCTCTGAGTTACACGATCCCGGCCTCCAAATGCATCTCCAAAGTCACTTGATCACGGCCTCCAAGTGTATCTCTGAGTTCAGCTTGAACTCGCCCTCCAAGTTCATCTCTGAGTTACATGATCTTGGCCTCCAAATGCATCACCAAACTGACTCGATCACGGCCTCCAAGTGCATCTCTGAGTTACTTGATCATGGCCTCCAAATGCATCTCAAAACCCGCTCGATCACGGCCTCAAAGTGCATCTTTGTAGTCAACTTGATCCTGTCCTCCAAGTGCATCTCTGAGTTACACGATCTCGGCCTCCAAGTGCATCTCCAAACTTGCTCGATCCTGGCCACTACATGCATCCCTGAGTTACTCGATCTCGGCCTCCAACTGCATCTCCAAACCCATTCGATCATGGTCTCAATGTGCATCTCTGAGTTCAACTCAATCTTGGCCTCCAAGTGCATCTCCAAACTCACATGATCACGGCCTCCAAGTACATCTCCCAGTTCACACAATCATGGCCTCCATGTGCATCTCTAAGTTTTCTCAATCAGAGTTGCCAGGTGCTCCTGCAATTATGCTCCAGTACCATCTGCTGCCAGATTGGCCGTATGGATATATATAGAGAGACTTAAATAGATAATACATGCCATATTATGATGTAGCGAATCTTGTGACTCTAACAAAGATGAATCTGATGCACGAAATGCCTTCTGGTTAAGGAACCCTAACAAGCACTGCTGTGAGAATACGGCACTAAGTCTCCTGCAGAGCTGCGCAGAGGTCTCAAGCTGCTCTCAAAATTTCAGCTGCTCCAAAATTTGACAATCCAGTATGTCAAATCTCGTAACATCTTGAATGCACCTCCATAACTGCAGGTTCTTTCAGGAGCACCTGAGAATGCTGTTGCAGAGTGTGAGTGCACTTTGCTTAGATCCAGGGGGGCTTGGGAGCATCCAGAAATACTTGGGAGCACCAGTGAGGGATACGGAAGTGTCTGGGAGGTTTGCGTGTGGCTTCCAGACCGATTTACATTTTGCTGATGTTTACTTTCCTCATAAAGTTTTGTATAACTTGGCTTGAGCTCTATACTATATCCATTTCCCTTCTATAAAAGTATTTTGATTATTTAAACCTTGTACTAATCTGTAACATTGAAATTTTCACCAAAATGATAATAACTGGTTATTGTTAACCTGGAAACATTTGTGTGGAGCAATATTTCTGGTCTTTTATACACCTTCTTTATTCCTACCACACTATCACACAATCTCCTTCTTGTTACTACCACATCGATTTTCATATATATTCACATTGAGAGTCTGATTTAAAACCAAGATTTTGTCATAGCTCATTGACCTTATATTCTAGCACTTGAAATGAGGTGATTTTATACTAATACAAATTATAAGTCTGAAGAAAATTGATATTATGAACAAAATGAAGTGAGGAAGCCTTGCAACCTCACTCTACCAAAAATTTAAATTGTTTTCAGACAGCTGAACTTTTGAAAGGTATTTGTTTACAGCTACCTGAGTCAATGCCAAGTTTTTATTAAAAAATTCCTGTATATTTGCATTCACTACAGCCTAAATCCTAATCTAATCCAGATTGTTACCAGCTTAACCCACTTACTCTTGATCACTTTATATTATACATTTTGTCTATTTTGTGTAGTGCCCTCTATAGTGTTGATGACTTTTCCCTTAAACTGTTCTTTCCATGCAAACTCAACTCAAACCCATGGTGTTGAAATTTTAACCAGGTTAACCAGGGAACCTTCTGTGGAGCAAGGTCTCCAGGCTCTCTCACAACTTCATTCCCGTGCCACACTATTCGCTCTTTGTCACTTCTATTTTCATCTTAGTGCACACGTACACAACTGAGAGCCTGATTCGAGGCGAGTAGCCAGCGACAAAGGCCGAATGACAGACTATTCGGCGAGATAGAGTTCGCGCTTAGGACCCCAGCAGCAAACGAGGTAGTCTCGTTCCCAATGCAGCTCGCAGTTGCTGTGACGTTCCTATTATAGACTAGCGTTCCAAGTGAACGACACCACGCTACAAAACGAGGGCTATGCCCGACGCATGCTGGGCGGGTTGAGCTCAGACCCTCTTATGTGTCTTCTCTACAAACTTCTCTTGTTACTTCTTCTCTACAAGTTTCTCCCATCACCATCACAACCATCCAAATCACCACAATCATCAATTGGCTTTCGCCATGTCTGGCCCAACCTTCTTCGATACCGCTAAGCGCAATTTCAAGGATGTTCCCATTAATGACAACAAAATCTCCACCACCGAGTACCTAGAGGCAGCGGAGAGTACAGTGCACCTGTTTGGTCGGTTCCCTGGGTAGCGTCAACTCCTGGAATTGCCTGGATTATACGCTGACATTATTTTCCAATTCTGCTAGATCTTTTGGGCAACAAAGCTTTTGTGCCCGTTCAGAAGGATATGACCGGCAACATCAAGGTGTATTTTCTCTTGACGCCTATTCCTACCTAAAAACTCTAGCTCACTTGGTTGTTTAGAAAATTCGCGATCGCCAGCTTGCCCACCCCGCACAGTCCGAAACTGTTCAAGACCTTGTCAACCACGAGCTCGCCGGGGGAGCGAAGACTGCCTCCGAAGGCCTCCTGTGGCTCGTCCGGTTCGTTCTATCTGTTCTTATGCGAATATGGTGATGGCTAAGAGCTAACTGAGACGATTAGTGCCCAGGATTTCACCTCGCAAGCGCTCAGCTCGAACATCAATTCACCGCAGCAGGAAGAACTGACCCAGTCTTTTACCACCTCTTACGATGCCACGCTTAAGAAGCACCACAACTTTGTTGTGAAGGGAATCTTTGCCGTTGCAATGAAGGCGTGCCCATACAAGGCTGACTTCTACAAGAAGCTGGGAGGTGACCAAGCTCAGGTTACTGCTCAACTTAAGGAGTGGCTTGCAGCCCTGGAGAAGATTGTTGGTATTTTATCTGCATTTTTGGCCGAAAAAAATATCTCCTAAAACGGTGCTGCATTTGGGGTTTTGTTTTCGAGCGTATACGACTGCCTAGGGGATTGGGACATCTGCATTTATGATTTTATTATTAAAATAGCCGGCCAATGCATATACACATAAGCGAAGGGATTGAACATGGGTCATTCCTTTGTGGACACTTGACTGTCATATGATGATGGTTATCACTTCGATTAAACTAGAGACCAATGTGCAAGGTAACAAATCATTATCCAAACACCATTCGCCAAAATCTCAAACGTATTGCTTTTCCCATTTGCCTATCATAGATTGTGCATGTCGTCAACTGCTCCGCTCTCATCCAACACTACCTTACTCTTGCTATTCTCCTTCAACCTGACTAGTGTAACAAGACTAGTCTGCTTGGAAGCCTTCTTGGTCATGCGATCAATCTCCTCCTCAGCATCTTCGGAGTCATGCTGGGCGTAATCCAAAACCAGACGTCTACCCAGCAAATGGGTATCCTTCAGTGCCTCGATAGCATTTGCAGCGTCTCTCGCAGTAACAAACTCGGCGAAAGCAAAGCCACGGGTATTATTACAACCAAGCTTCTTCGGCATTCGTACGGTGCGAAGCGTGCCATATTTACTGCAAAGAGGGAAAAAGAGTTAACATGTGTTAATTACATGAGAATGAGGGCGAGGGGGCATACCCGAACAAAGATCTAATATCATGTTTCGTGACCTCGAAGGGTAAATTCTTGATGATAAGCTTGGTTCCTTTCATAGCCGCGGTATTTCTGGTGTCTGCCGCCTTTGTCTTTGAGGCTTCATCCGCGCCCTTGTGTGCAATCTTCACTAATATTTTATGATTATCCAAAGAGTATCCATCCATAGCTGCTATAGCAGCATGTGCTTGCTCCAGTTTCTCGAACCCCACAAAGCCAAAGCCCATAGAAAGAGTCTGATCAGGCTTTTTGGGATCGGGCTTTGTTTTGAGGCGAGCCCAGACGAACCCTTGGAGGGGCTGGAAGGCCGATGCGAACCCATCAGCTGTGGTGTTGAAGCTAAGGTTGCGGACAAAGAGTGTGGCGGCTACCTGGTTGCCTTGTTCGACGGCCCCGAAGTCCCTGAGGTCACTAACAGATACCTTTGCATTAATCCCGGGTGTAACAGATGCCGTACTTGCAGTAATGGGACCAGTGCAAAGACCTTTAGGCCCTTTTTCAAGAAACAGGATACCATCTTTGAAGCGGCGGTAAGCCAGTCCAGCGAAGGCTGCTCGTGCAGATGGTGCTGTTGTGAATTCGGCGATCGCGATGGTCCCATCTGGAGGCATGAGCAACTGACGTAATACCCCAAACTCACTGAGTAGTTTTCGGAGTTCGTCAGGTTTAGTGCCAAAAGGAAAGTTTTTGAGGAGAATGACTTTATCATCCCTCTCGCGGATCTCGAACGCCTTGAGGTCAATGCCATTCGACTGAAAATACGCCTTTGTTTCTTGGATGACATGAGTCTCAGCATGGGCCTGCTTGACTGAAGCGTCCGAAGATGTCGGATCAAGGAGGTCGGCTTTGGAGACACCCAGTTTATGTGCGACTGAGGACATCACGGCATCGGCCTACCATGGATGTATTAGCACCAAAAGGCAATTCGAGTAAACAGATTGTTCTATTACATTCATGTACATAGAATTCCAATTAAACTGGTTGGTTGCAGCAGTCGCCTTCCTCTTAAGCTCTCGTTGCTTTTTCAAAGGTAGTTTAGAAATGGCATATTCATCAAGTTTATTTTCTCTCTTTGGGGCTGCTGGTATAATATGTAGTAGGCGTCCCTGAAATCCCTCTCTGTCCAACTCATTATAGGCTTCCACAGCGTCCGACGGAGTCTTGTATAACACATATACAAAACCTTTACTTGTTTGAGATTTAGTATCTATAGGTAAATGGACCTGAACAATAATAAATTAGCAATTGATCAACCCCAACGAACGAGTAAAGAAATATAAAAGCTAAAAATGATTGTGGGATATCAGAAAATTCTACTATCTGGATTCCAAAGGATCATCACCCACATGCAAGCATGTGTAAGATGTCCCTATCAGAGTTTTCATCACGATAATGAATTGGCGAATACGAATAACAGGGGATGCAAGTACCTCTTCAAGCTCTCCATAAGCAGAAAAATGCTGCCGTATATCATCCTCAGTTGCTGAGTATGGTAGATTACGAACAAACAATCTTCCGGATTGCAATATTGTCTCAACAGCCTCAACATGGGACGGGTCCAAAGTTCTGGTCTCGACTATGACAGCATCTGGTAAGTTTTCTTTTGCAGATTGAGTGACATGGGAAGTTGTTGAAACTGCCTTGAAATTGGAGGAATTACTGGTAGTTAGAAGTGAAGGGACATCGTCAGTCAAATCTAACAGTCGACTTGTCTTTGATCTTAGCCAATCCGCATCAGAAACCAGTGCTGTGGTGTCATCGGTTAGTGTCTGAGTACCGGGGTCTTGCTGGCCCTCAACAAAGGTTATAATTTCTGTTGTGGATGTGGGGGAAGGCTGATGTAAAACCATTGGTAGGGGACTTGAATCGACAGATTCATCATCATCGATGTTGGACCCGACAATTGGAATAAGTCTTGTATAATCCGTATTGGACCAGGTGTTAGACTTTGCGCTAGGAACCATGACGTCCAGGAACTCTTGTAGTTTCTTATTGGGGTGTGTGCTAACTTTGTCCGTTGTACTGTCATCTAGTTTCCGTTTGAGTTTTTGCTCGATCGAAGCAGCAGCCGGAGAAAGCTTCTGTCGTTTGTGGGTGCTATCTTGGAAGGGACCATGGTTCTTAGAGTGAAACTTATGACTCTCCGCTAGCTGTAACAAAGAGTCAGAATCGGAGGAAAGAAGGCGAACGCCTATTCAGAATACTGACAGACTTTGCAATTTCGACCCCAATCTTGGACATACGGATATATGACCCGTCGAAATAACGCACTGCCACCTGAGCATCTTCGGGGGTCTTATAGCCAATATAACCGATCCGTCGGTGAGGAATGAGTCGGGCATCTGTAACATCATTACACTTTGCAAAGTGGGAGCGAAATTCTTCCTCAGTAAATGTCGGAGGGAGGCCTCGAACAAAAATTCTAGTAGACCTTAAACAATAATAAGCATCGCGAATAATTGATGTTCAAGAGGAGAAGGAAAGAGAAGGGAGACTCACATTCTGGTGGTTAACAGTGGGGTGGAGACAAAAGTTTGTGCGTTTTGAACAACAAAATCTAGTGGATCTCATCGCTCTAAGCCGAGTTTGTAGTGTGCAAGGTGAAGATTCCTATTTTGGGGTATATTTTTGCTAAGACTCCTGTTTGAGATAATATCCTGTTTCGGAAGATTTATCATTCGTTTTTGCCCATTCAGCCGCATAGACAACAACCAACTACAGCAGCTATCCCGTTCAACCCCGTTGAATACACCATTCAGCGAACGAACAAAGGCCGTCAACCATCAGTCAAACTAGGTACAATCACTCACTGCTCTGGATCAAGAAACAGTAAAGTTTAATTATGCTGTATTACTGACTTCTTCCAGCTCACTGTACTGCTCTTCAAACCTCAAAAAGCCTCGGACTCAGATATTTACGATTCATCCACCCCCTGCAACCTTTCTCCTGAATCTACAATTACAACCATGGCAAGCGAAGCAAAAGGGACAACTCCTGTAACATCAGGCGACTTCAAGAGTGAGCAGACCGAAACAAATCTAGATAACGTGAAATTGACATCTCTAACATCATACTTTTCGTAGCGACCGTTAAATCAGTAGACATGGTACGTTAACCATCGAGCTTGTTAATCCAACAATAATAACATCCGGCAGTCAGAAGAGATGTCGCTTGCTGCGCAAGACGTTGGTAAGTTTACTTATAGAGATCAGTCGAAATCTAATTCTAATGGTTATACCGTAGCTAAGAAAGCCATGAAGGAGAACAACGTGGAGAAGGTTTGAATTGAACTCTCTTCAAGGCAATCTGGATTAAGCTAAGACTATCTCAGGATATTGCACAAATGATCAAGAAGGAAGCAAGTACACCGCCTGACGTTCGTGGAGAGACTTAAATTAACATCTCTCTTAGTTCGATCAAAAATATGGCAACACATGTACTTAACCCCTCCCCCGATTGAAAGAGGACCTCTTACTAATGGATGCAAAGGGCACTGCATAGTCGGCCGAAACTTCGGAAGCTTTGTGACACACGGTATGCTTCGTTGGTTGCAGTTTGGTATCCCAGTGGCTGACAGGTTGTTGTAGAGACGAAGCACTTCATATATTTCTACGTTGGCAACCTCGCTGTTTTGTTGTACAAGACAGCTTAGACTCACAATTCGGTGTTTGCGTTGGACGGGTTCACCTATTTCATGTGCAGCCACTGGTTAATATGGCGGGGATGGTTCCAACTAAGGGGAAAATACGTGTAGGAGTAGGAGTATTTCTTGCTGTCAACCTTTTTTGTAATCCTACACGCAACGGTACCGGCTACATTAGTTTAAACTCCATTTCCAATTTGCATTGGCTGTTATCAACGAGGGTTCTCTAGAGTTGAGGGCTTCATAGTTCTTGGAATTCTGCGCTATGTGACTTTAATCAGCGCACTTCGCTTCCGTTAACATGCCTGACGCTTTCTCGATGACTGACCTATGGTCATCATTTACGCTCATTAATGGAGGCTATTTCACATGTTAACAAGAGTGCAATGGCGGTTTTGGACAGTTCCAGGCTACTGAAGTAGAAGCACCCTTTTCACTTGATAATGAGGTTCCTCGATTGTGAGGATAATAACCTTAAACCATGTCACGATATGATGATCGTCCTGCGAGCAAACATTTTTAAATACCCTAGCTGGCCAGGATTATGGTACCAAAGACCGCCATAAAGTTTACTTATACGGTATACTTACAAAGCTTAAAGTTGCTGGCGGGACCTGATTGGTCGGAATGATTGGCTCTCGTCGTGATTAGTTAAATTCGTACATGATTGGCCCGTCGGCCAGAGGCTACAAGTGCAACGGTTACTTGTGTATTCCTCCCAGCGGAGTGATTTCGCCACTCACTCAGTGTAATAAGCCTTCCCGGTTTAACTTACTAACACCAAGATGGGCTAGCTCTGTTAAAAATTTCCTTACGCTGCACTTTAGAACCCTTTTCCGTGCTCAGCTCAGCTCGGTCGGGGACAGCTCTGAGCCGGCGACATTTCATCTGATCGGTGATCACGAGTGATTTCTCGTGCATCGCCCCCAATTGAGTGTAATTTCTACACACTCAGACTCTTACTGGGGAGCTTCACAATGACATTCAAGTAAGGGTCTTAAGTAGTATCAGCTTCAGTACAGCATAGATATGAAAGTTAGTGTAACAGTTACTGTATTCCTCATTACACTGATAGCATTGTATTAAATACCAACTGCAGTTCTGTGTAGATATAAATACAATATTAGTGATTGGTCAGACTTCCATTTCATTACCATTACCACTATCATTACCAACTGCACAGGCTTCCAACACCAGTACCCAAAAACTATTACCTTCTATCCAATATCTCATATATAACTCTACCTAATTTTTGTTATTTTATTTGTAGTTTATACATATCACCATTAATTGCAGGATGCAAATCCTCTTCAGAATGAGAATATCCTTTGCAAGTTTATAATGTTGTGTACAGAATATATATAACATGATTCAGTATAGTTACCTTATTACTGTTACAGGGGTTTTTAATCCCAATAATCAATATAATATTGATTAGAACTAAGTAAAGCTGCCAATTGTAATAAATTTTCTACTTATTTTCCCTCTGCTTGTTCTGAGACTCAGCTTTTTGAAATCCTGTCCAAAAACAAAGTAATAGCCATAATGTTTGGCAGATGTATCGTGGGGATTATGAATATCCTGCAGTTCTACATTCAGGGTAAACTTGGTGGTAGTGTTAGCAACGGGTCCGGGTAACCTGCCAGTGGTCAGGGTTTGGACCGGAAAAACAGTTCGGTTCGGTTCCAGAACCGTCCAAACACCCGACCCGCCGCTTCTTGGCGGTCCAAACCCCGCCCTGTACCCATCAACCCACAGGTTGTGCCGGGTTTGGCTAGACCCATCGGGTCCAATCTCTGGTTCTGCGTTTCTGGTTATTCTATTTATGGTCACATTCAGATATCTTACTGTTAATTGCAATATATTGAATATGGTACTGCATTGTCATTTTCTGATGTATTGACAACCTTTATATAGCAAACAAGTAGAAAGACACTCCCGGACCCATCCTGAAAATGAGCGTCAATGGAGCGTCAAGAATTGATGGTCTTGCATCTTGGGTAATCTAAGTGGCGCTTGATCGCACGTGTCCATAAACAAGTGATTATCTGCCTTTATGAGCAAATAACCAAGTGATATTCCCATGATAGCCTCCTGAACAGTAACAACTTATTTCATTTACAAAGGTGCAACAGAGTGTTCACAAGCGTTTTGGACTACAAAAACGGCCAAAACTGAGTATATGGACTTTAACAGCCACAGTGCGCTTCGATAAACCATGATCTAAGGTCCAAGATCGTCGACACTCCATTGATGCACATTTTCAAGATGAGGCAGGGAGTGTGTTGCTTTCTTTCTTGCATATAAAGGATGGCAACACTTCCATTATGTGGAATCACTACCAAATCGCGTTTTTATTACCCGACTTACAGGACCAAAAATTGTTGATGCTCCGTTGACGCTCATTTTCAAGATGGGACACGGAGCATCTCGCTTTCTTTTTTGCATATAAAGGTTGTCAATAGTGTTGTTATGTATAACCACTACAAAATTACTTCTTAATTACCAGACTAACAAGACGTATAATTGTTGACGCTCTGTTGAGGTCATTTTCAAGATGGGGCAGGGAGCGTGTCGCTTTTTTTTTGCCTATAAAGAGTGGCAACTGTTCCATTATGTGAACTCCCTGCCAAATTGCATTTTTATTACCCGACTTGCATGACTGAAAATCGTTGACGCTCCGTTGACGCTCATTTCCTAGATGGGGCTGGAAGAGTTTTGTGTTCTTTTTTGCGTGTATAGGTTGTCAATACTGTTGTTATGTATAACCACTACAAAATTACTTCATAATTACCAGACTAACAAGACCTGACATCATTCACGCCCTGTTGACGCTCATTTTCAAAATAGGGCAGGGAGTGTGTTGCTTTTTTTTTGCCAATAAACGATGGCAACACTTCCATTATGTATAATCACTACTGAATCGTGTGTTTGTTACCCGACTTACAGGACCAAAAATTGTTGACGCTCCATTGACACTCAATTTCAAGATGGCACACAGAGCATCTTGCTTTCTTCTATGCGTATCAAGGTTGTCAATACTGACGTTATGTATAACCACTACAAAATCACTTCTTAATTACCAGACTAACAAGACCAAAAATCGTTGACACTCTGTTGACGCTCATTTTCAAGATGGGGCAGGGAGCGTGTTGCTTTCACTTTCGCCTATAAAGGGTGGCGATACTTCCATTATGTGTATTCACTACGAAATAGCATCTTTATTACACGACTTAGAGGACCTAAAATCGTTGACGTTCCGTTGACGCTCATTTTGCCACTGGCGTAACTGAAATATGAAACCATTCACTTTGGCATACTATATCATTAATGGTCTTGTGGCAGCTGTTCTGTGCTGTTCATGTACATTCTCCTTTCTAACTATATTGTTCTTTAATGATGCATATAAATATACCCTTTAAAATATACTTTAAAGTGTCTGCTAATTGTAGATAATGATGATACTCAAAAATCCTGTTCCCTTCTGTCAACTCTCGTCTTCACTGTCATGTTCACTCAAAAGGCTGCTGTTGTCTACAAAATGGGTGTTAGCTGCATTACCACGCAGCTGATTGTGTACTACCTTGTGGATGGACCTTCATCAGTCAGTAAATCTGGAATAAAATCTTTATCAGGTATGTGATCCTGGGCCTATGGATTAAGATTCAAAAATCGAGTGCTGGGATATGGAGTATGTATATACACATTTCCGGGTGGCACACCTTCTGTTTCGGAGCATTGAGATCTCTCACTGTCATCAGTAGGCGCAGGTGGCGTTCCGGGCCTCTGTGTTGCCGGTCGTGGTGGAGGTGCACCTGTGCCTTCGCGCTTCCAGCAAGTCTGTGGATTCTTTGCTGTGCCATTTTGGCAAGGAACACAGCCGTCCATTTGATTTTCCTGAACCATTGCCGGGTATCGTTCTATTGCAGCCTTCACCTCATTATGCCCGGGAAACAAAACACCCTGCTTTTTCATTTCTTGAACTTCTGCGCATAGTTTCTTGATTAGTTGTTGGGATTCCTCAATTGCGGCGCACGAAAACCCTTCTTTAGCCATTTTGGCCATATTCAACGCAAGATGCATGTCGGACTGTTCAAGCTGTACCCGGCCTCCTTGTCCTGCCTTAGTAGCTGACATGTTGAAAACCTGCAAGAAATTAATTGCTGCTTCTAGAGTGAGAATCGGCTGTTACCTAAACCATATACGACTCCGTAGCATCTTCTAAGGTCTTCAAAGCCTGTTTCGTCCATTCCCGGGGACTTTTATCACCAAATATGTCGGCGAACATCCCAGAACTGACAACGTCGTGATGTTCAATTTCGCAGACTGTGCGGACAAATGCGTTGGTCAACCATGGAGGTTTCCCGTTACAGGCAGAGATGAATGGGTCATGTAGCTCGCTACATACCCCAGCTGTGTGTTATACTGTTAGTTGACCGTTCTCTACATCGATATGAATTGACTCATATCTGATCGCATGCTGCTTCTCATTCTTGCTGCTTCCGGTTTAAATTGTATTTTGGAATGGGCCTCCTGCGTCACATTTTCAGTGGCTATAAATGCAGTGTCGCAGTGAACTAACTGGTGTCTGCGTTGCTGCTGTGTCTCACCGGGTGGCGCATTGTTTGAAGATCCTGTCGTTCGGCTGGATTTGGGTTCAATTGCACCTGGTTGAAGTATTTCTCGAGCCATGACTTGCTGTTGTGGAATGGTGAGGAAGATGATCACGAAATGAAGAGGGAAGTCCTGAAGATTTTATAATTAGCTACAGGTCAAAATGGAAGGAGTGACAGCCAACTTGCACCTTCAATTCAAGCTGAATCTGGCTGCATATAGCTGCACTGCATATAGCTGGAGGGGATTCCAATGGTCCCATGATTTGCAGTGAGTCAGTCCAATGTCGTTTGGTTGTTTGCAGGGATATATCATGATCAACGACAGCTGATATCTCATGTTTGATAGATATAACAAGGACATTCTTCGATGGAAAGGATGTCAGGTGATGTTTGTCTCAAGATATCACCGGGATCTTACATGAATCACATGCTAACCATCAAGTCTCAATGTACGGTTAGCATGACTATTCCCAATGAAATGATGGTCAAAACGCTGATTTTCATTTGTTCTAATTGATGAAACCTACCAACCTTGACATAAAAGACTCACGTTGCCTCAATGTGGTCCATAACTTGCAACATCCAACATCTCGCCCAACAACAAGGTCAACACAAGATACAATGGTCAATGCTCCGAAAAAGAACCTTTCGCCAGTTCCCGTGGGCAAATACGGCAAATCGACGAAGAAATCCACACGATGACATCATCAAGTGATTAAAAGCAAGAGTGGCTTGGAGGCAGAAAGGGTCTGTGGGTTGGGAGCATTGCGCAGCTTACAAACTAAAATGAAGCTTTCGGCGGAGAGACAACAGGAAACCCACTTTTTGCGCAATGTCGAACAAGAGAAATGGATCGAGGATTATGTGAATGGAGAGACCATAATGGCAAGAAAGCGAGTTCAAGTCGCAGAGAGAGCGATTATGCAAGAGCAGGAACATATGAGGGATGTTGAAAATGCATGATCGACAACCACAAAGCCTGGAAGAACATTCAAGGAGATGCTGAATGCTATCGGAGACAGTCTGAGGAGTGTTAGCAATAGGTCCAGGTAACCCACCAGCAGTCCGGGTTTGGACCGGAATAACGGTTCGGTTCGGTTCCAGAACCGTCAAAAAACTTGACTCGCAGCTTCTTGGCAGGCCAAACACGGACCCTTATCCTTCAACCGGCTGGTTTTGCCCGGGCTTGGCTAGACCTGTCGGTTCCAATCTCAGGTTCTAGTTTTCGGGTTTTTCTATTTCTGGTCGCATTCTGATTTCCCACTGTCTTGTGCAAAATATTAAGTTTGGTACATCATTGTCTTTGTTTGTTTTATTGGCTGCCTTTATAATCAAAACAAGCAGAGACATGCTTGCTGCTAGATCATGAAGTCGAGTGTGAATGATTTTGCGTGTTGCATCATCAGTAAGATTTGAGGTACAGAACCGCCATATTGATAGTTAAGGCAGTCATTAACCCACAATTTGATCAGTGTGCACCTGCTACTGCATAGACAACATTTGGTGAGCGGATGGAGATACATGATAGTGAAAGCAGAAAATCGCAATGCCGCATGAAACTTCACAAACAGAAAGAAGTCTTCTGAGATTGGCATCCGGGGAACCACGGTCTTACATATGCATATTGGCTCTGAAGCCCGACAAGGTACTCAATTCATCACTGATAAACAAATCGAAGCCTGTTAAACCTGTAAGCATTTACCCCTGCTTGTAACCTCCTTAGCTAATGACCATACAGGAATTGGATTCAGATGGACAAATTGCGATGGCTTATTTGTCATGGGTACACTACCAGCATAAATAGTGATTACTGACGACTTACCTCCGCAAACAGTAATTGGTGTTCCTATTTTTCTAGGTGTCAACATTTTTCTGATCTCAGTAACCAAATTGTGAGACATGATGATTCGTCTGTGCATGTGGAAGGGTCATACGGGCCGTATGAAAGTTCTAGACTACAAACCGTGTTGATTGACGATTGATCAACCTGATATCGTCCTGCCTCTTACAGATAAGTGAGAATGTGCAATCTAAATTGGAGACAAAATTTACTAACAAAATTTGAGTCAGTGATGGTGTACCAGTCAGAGGAGGAGCAGTCAATGCACAACGCGAATCTATATGAATGCCCACCATCATGTTGCATTCATCCATACATCCAACTACTTCACTCTGGGTTCAGACCTGGTGTATATAGTGAACATTTTGAAAATTGCTTATGGTAGGTCATGAAAATCGAGGAGAAGGAACTGCATAGGGCACAGTGAGGAAGTTGGGCAATATCGATGAAAGATGAGTGTATGGATCTACATGCGGTAAATTGCCAGCTGAATGCGCTGGAATGTGACAGCGCTACGTTATCCATCGCTCAGGGATCATGTGCATTAGTGGATCAGACATTGAGACGCCACAAGGTTTTTGGATGCAACTGAGTATTCATACAAATTATAAATTGGCTGTCAATAATGAATATATGATGATTTGTACAAAAGTATTGACCATACAACAACTTTTAGGACATATTTATGGTGAAAGTCACTGGAGCGTCAATGATTTTTGGACTTGTAAGCAACTTAATTGGGAAGCGATTTGCTCACTGTTATCCATAATCAATATATTGCCAGCCTTTATAGCCAAAACAGACAGTGACACGGTAACAGCCTGATTCTGAAAATAAGCGTCAATGGAGAGTCAACAATTTTTGGTCTTGTAAGTGCGTTAATTGGGAAGCGATTTGCTCGCTGTTGTCCATAACTAACGTATCAGCCGCCTTTATAGGCAAAAGAGAAAGCGACACGGTGACAGCCCATTCTAAAAATGAGTGTCAATGGAGCGTCAACGATTTTTGGTCATGTAAGTAAGTTATTTGGGACGCTATTTGCTTGCTGTTATCCATAATCAACGTATCGGCAGCCTTTATAGGGAAAAGAGAAAGTGACACAGTAGCAGCCCCTTGCTGAAAATGAGGGTCAACGGAGCATCAATGATTTTTGGTCTTGTAAGTAGGTTGTTTGGGAAGCGATTTGCTCGCTGTTATCCATAATCAAGGTATTGGCAGCCTTTCTGGGCAAAAGCGACAGCGACATGGTAACTGCCACATTCTTAGAATCAGTGTCAATGGAGCGTCAACGATTTGGGCTGTTGCATCTTGTATAATCCAAGGGCTATAGTATGGCTTTTACCCATAATCAAAGTATTGGCCGCCTTTATAGGCAAAATTGTTAATCTCCATGTCACTTCACCTGAAAATGAGCGTCAACAGAGCGTCAACAGAGCATCAACAGAGGGTCAACAGAGCGTCAACAGAGCGTTAACAGAGGGTCAACGAATTCGGGTGTGGCATCTTGTATAATCCAAGGGCAGTGCTACAGCGTTTACCCATAATCGAAGTATAGGCCACCTGTATAGGCAACATCGTGAATGTCGATGTCGCATCACCTGAAAATGAGGGCCAACAGAGCGTCAACAGAGCGTCAACAGAGCGTCAACAGAGCGTCAACAGAGCGTCAACAGAGCGTCAACAGAGCGTCAACAGAGCGTCAACAGAGCGTCAACAGAGCGTCAACAGAGCGTCAACAG
>Ga0307515_10001850_pt1 | contig 47147 bp, 52 predicted proteins | sample 17_EM_MG_FD_194513 | JGI IMG/M metagenome (GOLD analysis project Ga0307515, IMG submission 194513) | Populus trichocarpa ectomycorrhiza microbial communities from riparian zone in the Pacific Northwest, United States - 17_EM | ecosystem: Host-associated > Plants > Roots > Unclassified | place... | reverse complement strand
CTGTGACCGGCCTGGGTCAGTAATCTACTGGCCGCCCATTTTATAGTCCGGTCCAGATCAACGGTGAATCTGGCCGGACTGGCCGCTTCGGAACACTGGTGTAGCGGTTGGAACATGCATTCATTAGTACCTGGTCTCAGAGTTGATATGGAGTGCGGTCCCTCTAAAATTCCAAATTGCTGTATCGAGAGAAGGTGAAGATTGTCAGTGCAGTGCTGCCGTGGGGTGGGGCCGTCGCGTTGCTAGGATAGCTACATTTGCAATGCGGCTAGTATTAATTTAGTGGCGAGTGGTTACAGTTGGTTGTACGCTGCAGAAAGTTACATATGGGTTCGAATCCCACCGGGGACATTAACTTTTGCATTCTCCTCGGCACAGCAGCCAAGCTCCGGTCGGGGCTCATCCTTTTTGTTTGAGATTATGATCCGGTTGAGTTTGTTCAACATGTCAGGTTCGAGTTTGAAATTCGAGCTAACTCATCTCACGTCCATTATTTCCCTTGCTGTGCGGTATACAGTTATTTAAGGTCAGGGTTGAAATTGCAATCCGGAGGGGATAACCATGTGCGTGCATACTGATATATATCACGATGATAGAACTAAGAGAAACCTCAAAGACTACATACAATTACGATATTTTTATAGGAGCATCAAGAAGTCAGAAGTGCAAGCGCACATATATATTTAACACTTGTTCGCCATAGGAAAACTCTATGATTAAATATTGCCTGACCAAGTTGTTCGTTCAACATTTCTTCAGGGAACTTGGCTGGTCGTGGTGATGAAGAGCGTGCTCGGACGTTCTTTGATATGTATAATGGTTTAACTCCAGAACAATAATCACCTCAGTCCCAACCCATTGTCTCGCATCAGCCGGACAAGCAATCCTACCCGGGTCATGCAGCTAGTACTCATACCTGAGTTCAATGGTGTAAATCCGCTTAACCATTTGCCAGTGCGGTATCATCATGGAAGGACATTACTAAATTCTAAGAGTCAGCGCAAATTATTATTGATCAGTTTGGATCCTTCTGTGGACCTAATTATCTCGTTAGTGCCTTTCCGGTGCAGATGATGTGATAATTCAGAGCCATAACGAGCACGAGAAGATTTCCGGAGAGATGGTGGATGAGATTAGGTAGCCGGTGGATACCATGTGTTAATGGAGATATTGCCGGTGGCCAAAATTATGCATGTTGTGGGCGCTCTGCAACTTCCCATTTTCACAACGTCCGATCACAAAAAACTCCATAAATCATGAAGCTCCACTCTCACTTACATAGCTAAGAGATAAATAGTACAGAAATATTCTGCTTAGCAGATTTCACAGTTCAATTGAATTTGAGGCTGGTACGCCAACAAAAAATCGGTTCTTGATTATCCTATCAAGATCGTTTGGTGCACTGTTTATTGGGCAGCCTTTTTCAGCTGCAGTCACAGCAGCTTTGTGGGTGTGCTTGAGCACAGGTCTGGCTCATAATTAGCGACACATTTCCAGGGATTTTGACGTGTCAGGTGACGGTAGTTGTGGTTACTTAGTTGACCGAGAGAACGAGTTCGAAAGTGAGGTATCAGGCACGGTTGCACAACACGCATACTTTTGGCCAGCAATACTCAAATAGACACAGATCTTCTCATGTACTTTCGTACGACAGCCAAGCATTACGTAGCATGCAGGTGTGGGGTTGGCACTATAGTGGTTAGGGTTAGTGGGGCTCATATTTGTACGTCTCTGATTGCACAGTTTGACGATCGTCTTCACTTTGTAGCCCTTACATAGCACTCTCAACCCAACGACACCTCAACCTTGCATTCAGCCTATTGTATACCCTCTGCACTCTCCTTCTCGCGTCAAAACGATCATGGGGAATAAGGACCCCAATACTGGAATCATGGTTTGTCCGAAGTGTGCCAACGCCAAACGTTACAACAACTGCAATATCTGCGGCGAAGCGCTCCAGTTTATCATCAGCGCCGCGTGCACTGATTGTTACCAACCCGTAGTCCCACCACGCTGCGGCGGGTGTCCGGATTCAGCTATCTGCACCTTTTATCCGACTGCGTCCATCCATGAGGACACACATACTGGTAGCCAAACAGCCACGCCCATCTACCAGTGCTGCAATGGCCACTCTTTTCCTCTGGGCCTCTGCCCTTTCTGCAAAGCTAGATACCGCTTTACCATCACGCTCTCTTGCTCTAAAAAATGCTCTATCTATTCCGTGAATCAAATTTCTTGCAGCAGCTGCCCAACTAGGGACAAGATGATTGTCGCTGCGCCGGGGGAGCTGTACCGCGAGCTTCACAAACTTGAGAAAGCAGTTTTCAAGGATTGAAAAAGCACGGCGTGGTTTGAGATGAAAGGTGATACATTCCATCGTTGAGCCTTTCAATATATTGGCTGATGCAAACACAGAAAAGGAAGGGTTGGGAATTGTTTGCCTGGTGTACTGTTGGGATTTAGATGTCAGATTTTAGTTCTATTTTGCGCTTCCATTGTTTGTTTCTAGTGGGTTTTTGGGAGTATTTTGTATCTCTGTTCATAATGCTCGGTATGGATTCTACCTCAATTAATAATATTCATGGGGCGATCTCTTTCTCGAATAAACAGCCGGAATCGGAATCCTTCGGCTCTAGGCTGTGGAGCAGTTGCACAATATGCTGCTCTTCATGTCTCATTTAGATAGTGTGTTGATCTTCTAGCTACATCTTTCAGATTGGTAATCAGCCTAGATACTTTTCCTCGTGGGCCGGAGAGATTTTGAACCTACCCTATGACCTGAACCCTTTCACCCTTCCGGCTTAGCACTCTTAGTCCCATTTACTTCCTTTTCTCCTACCATTCTCATCCATAGCCTGTCTTCACATTCACATCTTTCACCTACATTACTTATCTCTACACCCTTTAATTTCCCCGCAATGACCAACTCCGAGGTCGACCCTGAGCCAGACCCTGTTGAGCTTCTTCAAGGCTACGGAAAAGACCTGAATCTTCTGCGCACGCTCTTTGTCCACAACCCGGTTCTGCCGCACGGTTCTTTCGGCTAACTGAATACAGATTCACCTCGGCCGCCCTAATGACGATAACAACCGCCCGGCAAAAGATGACAGCATTCCTGTCACCTCCGATATCCGTGCCGAATATCTCACGCCGGCATCATCAATCCAGGCGCCACAGCCAACACAGATGTCCCTCGGCTGCCCAGATGCCAGCGACAGCTATCCAGTCACTAGCGATCCCCCCGCCAAGCAACGCATGCTTGCCCAGCCAACACAGGCACCACAGCCAATACAGATGCGCCTCCGTCCCCGCTCGGATTCCGGCGGAGCCCTTCCCGTCGCCAGCGATCTCCCGGCGGAGCACCTTATGCCGCCTCCACCCCCGCCACCCCCAAAACTCCCCCCCATCAACCCAAGAAAACGCAAAGCCACATCCCCTCCTTACACAGACCCCATTACCCCCACCCCCGTACACCCTCGATCTCCTCCACTACATCTTCGGCCCCCCACCCCACTCTCCCCCTTACCTGCGCCCCATCAACGCTCGTACCCCGAGCAGCTCACAAGATACGAGAGGTTCTGTTTGAAGCGCAAGTTAATGATGTTGCAAATCCATTTGTTTAATGCGGAGAAACTGCGACAGGGTCAGCGTGCCGCTGAGCGTAGGATTACCGAGAGGATTAATGCTAGGATTGCGGAGTATGAGAAACAGAGTGAGAGAGAGAAGAAACCTGAGAAAGCACTTGGATGGAAAGTAGCGCAGTTTGAGCATCAGTGGAGGGGGATGATGAATGCGGTTAAGGGGTTAGAGGAAGGAAAGGGGGTGAACAGTAGTGAGCATATGGGTAGTTCGGAGGATGCGGATGGCGAGAACGTAGAGGGCTAAGGCAATGCAAGTGGAAGCCATACAAGCTCAGTAGTGCGGGAACGGTTCTGCGGTTTCGTAAGCAATCTGACTCCCGGAGATACATCTTTTATTTGTACAATAAGTAGCGTTGAATTCCCGAATCTCTGTTCCTTGTTCCCCCTCCCAGAACCCATTACCGAGGTTTCCAGATCAAACAAGATTGACCCCTGCTCATTAAGGATTGCCAGCGGTTGACACTTGCACAGCTAAATTATTCATAGCTCCCTCGGTCGGCCAACGGATTACAGTATCTGTGACACCATGCATTGATCCACGTTGGTTCTCAAGGCCCCTGTGAAGTTCTCTCATGCATATTGAACAGGGAATGTTGGTTTGTATCACCTTCCTGTACGTACAGTACCTGGTGTGGACTCAACCATTCATGAAGGGATCTGGTTCTGGGGAGTATGGAACCCCCACGAAGGATCTAACTTTAAAAAGTGTGCAGACTTTACCAAGAACATTCCGGCTTGAGAAGTATGGATCATGCAGGCCAGCCGCAACCGCTGGCCAGTTTACGCAGTATCAGGTCTCCATTACCCTTGCCTGATACCTGGTTTTTCCTCGTCACAATTATGTGATACTCTTAATGTCTATCGGCTTTGTAAAAATTGAGTGGCAGAACAACGACGAAACCGCAGCGGCCCTAGATACGACGCCTATTTGTGTCGTCGGCCACTTACAACCATGAAAACTCAATACTTTAGTTATTGGGATTAACTTTTTGAAGACGGACTGTATTGTACAGTCTGAATTGAAGTAGTTCACGCAGTTTAATTGCCGATATCAACTCAGCCATCATTCTTTCATTTGTCAGAAAGGCCAATCATGACACACGGAATCATAAATGAGCTATTGTCTCTGTCACGTCTTTTTATTTGCTAGAGATACAGAGACATACATTAAAAAAGTGCTCTTTGTTACCCACCATAAGCGTACACCTTTCTGCGTTATCAGCATGCTGTCACGGCTGCGGCCGGCGCTGCGAGACCTTCAGTTGCGAATAGATGTAAATATTATCCATGTACACCACTAGTTACCCATGATGAGTGTAGTAACGGATAGAGGAGCAGAAATAAACGGATCTCCTTCTCAAACACTACAGCATCCGGAAGATTACCCTAGCGCCACATCGGCAATGAAATTGCACAAGCTGCCGATAATGATTGAAATGGTGTAACACGGTGTGACTTGAATAAAACCTAAGGGCTGACAGAAAGATATCCATTAAACTTATGGAAGCATATGCATACAACAGAATTGGTTATGCAGGTCAGTCTAGCCTAGTACAACATCTTTGCCGAGAAACTGACATGTGTACATCCAGAAAACCTTCAAATTCTGAATGGTACATTGAACTTAATCACCGATATAACACTCTCCATTTATGAAGAACCAGACTTTGAAAATTCTATTTAACATCAGTGTTCCGACTCAATATTCAAGTGGGATACCTCTCCTCCTGACCGGTGTCAAAGCTTGGCACTCGACGTTCAACCCGCAACAAACCAAACATCCTCACCTCATCCTCACAAGCAACATGCCGTCCAATGTACCTTCAGAAGCAAAAGAAATGACCCGCAAGAACGACAGCACTCCTACTTCGCTCTCATCCCCGCAAGCCTCCGCCTCAAAATCCCCAGGCTCAAAATCACCACTATTGGTATCCACCGCCTTGAAACCATCCACCTCAAAACCCCTCCCAAAACCTGAGACGTTCGAGCAGGCATGGATGACTCTCGCCCCCTCCCTCGAATCGGTACGTCCTGCCTCCTCTCCACCTTACCGCTACTAACTCTTCCAGAACGACGCCCCCCACTCACAGCTCATTATCGACCGCCCACGTTTCCAGCCCATCTCCTCCCCGGTCACAGAGTCACCTCTAACCGAGAAAGCTGTCGACTACCATGGTGAGCTGGTTAGCTACCTCCCTCCCTCCCCTTCCTTCGAGAGATTGGAGGTTGATTTGACGGTGGATAGATACGCGTAACCCCCGAGGAGGCTGAACTGCGCGCAAGGTATGATAGGTGGCTTCAAGATTGGGAAGAGATGAGCCAGGAGGATGATCCGGTCAGTCGATACCAGAGGGAGAGGATATGGGAGGAGTGGAGGGCATTGGAGAGGGAGAGGGAGGAGTTTTATGGAAGGAGGAAGAGGTGATGGGTTGGGGTGCAGAGGGGAGATACATTGTGAGGGTGTTTGGGCGCTGACTTTTGCTTCGGAATTGACTTTAGCTGGGCAAAGCTCAGTAATTCCCTGAACCACTCTGTATACATATTCTGTTGGAACCGTCAACTATTCATGCTCAATCACTCGCCAGTGATTCCCATTCATATCAGGTCACTCTACTACTACTGAATAACATCCGTTTTAATGTATGGTATTTCCACTAATCTTCTTAAAAGTTTGCTCCATACTACTCTCGACATCTGCAGCTAACTTGGAAGCTGTTTCATATATTTGCAAAATTCCTGCAACATGCGGTTGAATTTTCACCACACCACTATACCCCTCGTTCTCCGCCTCTTCCCGCTGCCGGCGGTGCACTTGACCTGATCCGAAATCTCGCATTTTGACGCCTGTCAAACTGATGAGGGGCTCGGTTCCATGGATTCGGGGCTAGGGTTACTTGCCTGCGACAATCCCCCAGCTGCGCAAAAAACACCCTTCCACCTCGTCCTCAACCCTCCCTTAGAGTCCTGCACACATTCTAGATGTTCTACTATCAACATCCAGGTTCAAACGCGGCTGATGATGCGGGATTGAAGCCGAACGTGTTACTAAACAAGGAGTGCCACGTCACAGGCTTGGCAACAGCGCTGCCGACCGCGAACTTTTAAAACATCATTCACCTCCCATCTCCCCTCCGTTCTCTAGTCCTACAACGTTGTATCAAGCATCGCATAGTAAGCTCTTTCCGTTATTCTGTGCCGCGCAAAACTAACGCACGCCAGATATGCAGTCTACCCCCCCGCCTCCCGCCGCAGATGCGACACCCCCAAACAACGACACCTCGAGCTCCCCAACATCTACCCCCGCGTCTTCGCAAACTCCAACCGCGAGTAAACCGCCCCTGGAACCAGTGTGGCGCATCCAGGCCCCGACTACCCCCGATGTCGATGCGAAAGCTAGGAAGAGAAGGTTGAACGCCGAGGCGGCGAGAAGGAGTAGGCAGAGGAAGGAGGAGAGTGTGAAGGCGCTTGAACAAGCGCTGGAAAGCGTTACGAAGGAAAGAAATGCGCTTAAAATTGAAGTCGAGTGCCAGAAGCAACAGGTCGAGCTATACAAAGAGGCGGCGGAGAAATGGAAGGAGGTTGCGGAAATGAAGAAAACGACATAGCAGTAGGTGGTAGAATGAATATAGGAAGGAGGAAGGCGTGCAGTTGTCTGTCTAAGGTTCATATGGAGGAGCGTTTTTAGTGTAGAGAATTAACGTAGTCAGTCATCTCACTAACCCTATCTACGGCTACGATGTGACTAGCTGTCTTTTCTACCATTATATTTTCCGTGTTTTAATATTGGGCTGTCTGTCTTAATTCCTCACGCTCTGCGCTTTTCCTCAGCAACGTTTAACCCCAGAATGTGATCGTAAAAACCGTGTGCTGGCACAACTCAAGACACGGTCAAAAAAGTTGACTAACAACCCGCTATTTTCTTTTTGCCAGCTCCAACCAAATCAAATCTATCCACAAAGCAAACTTGGTGACGTTTCAATTGGCGACTGGGAGTCGTTTCAGATGGCTACTGCGGGAGTTGTTGGTTAAAGACTGCGCGGAAACTAATTGGTCCAGAAAGCCCGCCAAACTCCCTTCCTGGTATTTCATCGTTATAATCATGTACACGATACACAACAGCACCCGCCAATCGCAGCTGAACGAATGTTAGAGTAAATCATCATGTATGATCACTCGACTGGGATATCCGTCATGACCCCTCACTCGGTTTCAATACATTGATATGGGAATAAATGTAAACTCTAGCTTGATATATATGACTAAAATATATATTTCTCCATCTAGCCAAGTATCTCCTGCAATAAAGCGTTTTATCATATCCACCTTCATCGCTAACACACTCACAGCACGTGACCGACACTCTGCACCTCACTGTTCACCTCTTCCCACCGCAATGCCACCACCCCCGCCTACGCCGCTCTTGCAAAACCTAATCCCCACCCTCCTCTCCGCAGACGCAAGCATCTACTCCTCCCCTCTTACCCTCCTGCAACTATCATCATGGATCACCGCCGCGCCCTCCTTCTCTCTACAATACCTCACCCCCGATGGTGAACTCTCTGGCGTCGTCGTCGCCCTCCCGCTCTTACTCCACCACTGGATCCGCCTCATTAATGGCGAGATACGCGAGTGGGATGTCACGCCTGAAATGTTTGGCGACGGAGGGGGGCTGCATGTGTGGCATGTTGAACGGTACCCGGCGTGGAAGAGGGAGTGGGGACGGTTTGCGGAGGTGATAGAAAGGGATCTGGGGTTGAAGGAGCGGAGCTGGAGCGCTCTGTGTGTGACTGAGGAGGGGAGGGGGATGTTTCAACGCTTAGGCGGGAAGGAGGGGGTGTATAAGGGGCAGGTTGTGGTGGGTGGGAAGGTGTTGGAGAGGGAGGGTTGGGATGGTGAGGGTGAAGTGCTGGCCATGGGGAGGATGATTGTTAAGCAGTGAGAAGGTGTTTGGCGTTGGGGGTTTGGGATGCGGATAGATATTATTCTACTCGGCGGGAGCTTTTGCGCGTGATCAACACGGCCGAATCAGTCCACATGAACGGTGGGAGTTCATAGCGGAGACGGGTGTATGATACTCAATGCTCACACAAACGCCGAAGAAATGCTCCAGATATGTGCGCAGAAGAGCGTGCCATGTGCTGTGAAACTTGGGGAATGAAATGAAGTGTCCCGAAGCCCAAGAAAATGTCGTCCTCGCCATTCTTTGTGACCTTCTTATGCTCAAGGCTCCACGATGGCTGTTGTGGGCTACAGATATCGTGAAAAAAATGGACTTCTCTTGCCTTTTTGTTGCTATTGAATGTCACCGTATATCACTCTTTGCATCGCTGTTTCACACTTCTTGGTAGTGTTCGATATTATCTCCGACATCCAGATTGAGTTTAATCCAAAATTGTGGAGCTTGTGAGTTTGACCAAGGTGTACCGCTGCAATCGAAATGGTTATATCTGGAGTAGATATTGAGAGTAAAGAGAGAAGTGCAGTAGTATGATTATGAGGGATTGGAGAGGTAATCGCGGAAAGAAAGAGACGATGGGGCCGGGCAAAGATGGACTTGATACCCGCGAGTCTTGACCGCCCTCATCCAGAAAACTATTGGTAAATTGAAGAGAATTAAGGCTCGAGAAAGGAAAATACTGAGTACTTGGAGTTTAGCCGGAAAATTGGGCCCAGCACGATCAAATAACAATTCTGTTAGAAAAATTTGCATCCTCACATAAACTATACCGTGAAGTCCTACCCCTTTAGTTATCAGAATATCATATAAAGACTAAGTACACTGCGTAGATATCTGGAACGTTTGCATACAATAAACTAGTGATGCGTGAACCAATAAAGATCTGCGACTTCAGTACAATAAACAAAATCTACCATTTATACGAGCTCATAAGAGTGCGTTATCCGACTTATATCTACCCAAAAGATTAGAATGAGTAATTAGATCGCGTACTAGCCACTAGCTCAAGAAAGTCACCCCAATCATCACCTATGGCACCACATACGCCGCCCAGTATCCATCTCATTAGGTTAGAATATGCCCAATAGAGTTAGTGCACCCAGCAACCAATTTTGCATTACCGATACGTTGCTTAGAAAGTTTATTTCAACTCACTCGCCCAAGTTCCTAACAAAGATTTTGAGGTTGAAAACATTTAGCAATCATCATCATACCACTGCAGATCAAACTCCCACACATCCCATGGTGTGCAGTCTCATATGGTGCATTGCAGGCTCTAGCGGTCATCTTTTTATGTGGGCTCTGTGCGGGGCCAACTCTGGTTCTGCTGGCGCTCCTGCTCCAATGCTAACGCCACCTTATTGTCTGCGTAACTTTTAAATAACCAACGAAGAGCTGTTGCAATCAAACCAATTCCGAGCAATCCGCCCACCACAGCTCCGGCAATCACTCCAGTGCTAGGCATTCTTGCTCCTTCTCCACAATTACTATCTCCCCTCCCCTCGGGCGCTGTCGGCCCTGGCGCGGACGTAGGTATGATATTGGTTGCATCCGCGGTTGTACTAGGTCCGATCGTCGTTACCGGACGCGCTCCGGAAGAGACCGTATACAACTTGTTATATTCTGAATATTCTGCTTGATGGAGTACGGTTCGTTTCTTAGTAGATTCTCAAACTTTGAGATGCTGACGTTGTGGTTGTGGCGCATTGTTCCAGGCCATTATTACAGCACCATACTGGAACTCGAGCAACGATATTAGCGGTGAATCTCAGTGATTTAGTTGGCTACTAACTCGGTACACTTTCATTGCATTTAAGCTGATTTAGAGAATCCCCTATTAAGCATGACCTAGAATGGCCCCAGCAGCCCTCAGTATTCAACATACATCTTCCCGGTGAAACCGTTGTGTAAGCAGACCCCCCCCCCCAAAGGATCGTTTCGCTTATAAAAACCTGATTAATAGCTGCTTGAAAAGTGTTGAGATAATTGTGCTTACAATAAACCTGCTCGCTGCACTCAGTTACTCCATTATGCCGCACTCAGAACTCGAGCTGCTGCGAGAGCACAAAAGATGCTAAGAACCTAATAATATAATAATATACAAGGAAGCAAGAAACATCCGTTATAGTATGGCATACATCTTCTAACACGTACAGATGAATTCTTCGTATGGAAATTCGATGGTTATGTGAAGAGGAACAGCTCCCTTCAGCCATGGGTGGTTGTCTCTCTGTTTAGGAATCTGCATAACATTATATAGATCATATTCACGGACAGTCCCAATAGTATTGCTTTTAGTCTCTTTATAGCTAGGCAGCGCGATGCGTTTCAGAAGCTCAAGCACCTCACTTGTAAACTCGTCAAATGTTCTGCAACACGTTAAAAAGCAAAACGCCAAGTTAATAGCTATGCACTTTTCCACCTCATGCATACCGCCCATGGGCCTTGTTAGGGGCGTGGCACACCCAGCGCCCACACCTAACAAGCCGCTAGTGGGGCGCCTTACACACTAAGAAATTCCGAGATTTTTTTCAAAATTATAAATTTCTCAACAACCACACAATGGAGAGAAGATCGAAGACTGCATTATAACAGATAACTCAAAAGCCTACATGTTATTCCAAAAATCAAGTCAAGCAGATGAATTTTGAGTAAGATGAAAATATGGGTGAGATTTCATGAAGCCTGTGGGTTTGTGCTTACCTTTTACTCCCCCTGTTTCATCACCAATTGTATTGGAATTTGCTAGTAATGCTATCAGGGCATATATGGTACTCTAGATGTCACTTAATGCTGGACTTGGCAGATTTACACAGGTAGTTGTTGATATAGAGAGTGTTCACAACAGTTCCGGACCAGCACATCGGGTATGGGTACGAAGCGGAACTGACCCGTGTCCAAACTGGCCGTCTGGGTCGCCCATACACTCAAACCGTCAATTCAGGTACGGTTCGATGGGCATCTCGCAACCCGTCTGAATTGGTCGGGTTGTCGGCGGGTTGTCCAGCGGGTCCATCTGGAGATTCATACAATGCTTTTGTTTTTGCTGTATAATAATAGTATCTTATCAAAATCCCATTTTCAACATCCAACAATGACTTTTTGCATGTTTTGCACATTGCAATATTGATTATTTTGGAATCAGTATTTTTCCACGGCTGTTTTGTGTTTTTACATTACAAGGCTGTCAATAGTTCTGTTATGAGCTCTAATATCTGTGCGATACCCGGATTACCCTACATGCAATACCACGAATTGTTGATGCTCAGGTGACGCTCTTTTCAGGATGGGGTAGCAAAGAAAAGTTATACTATTTTGGCTGAAAAGGCGGTCATTATTTGGCATATGAATCTGTACCACCAAGTGACATTTAGATCAACCAAGATGGAAGACCAAAAATCGTTGACGCACCGTTGATGCTCATTCTCAGAATAGGGCAGTGATCGTGTCGCTTCCTTTTTTGAATATGAAGGCTGGCAATATGATGGTCATGTGTATTCACAACCAAATTGAATCGTAATTACCTTACTTACACGACCAAAATTCGTTGACGCTCCGTTGACGCTCATTTTCAGAATGGAGCAGTGACCATGTCGCTTTTTTTTTCGCCCATAGAGGCTGCCAATACATTGGTTATGTGTATTTGCAACCAAATTGAATCGTAATTACCTTACTTAGATGACCAAAAGTCGTTGACGCTCTGTTGACGCTCATTTTCAGAATAGGGCAGTGACCGTGTCCCTGGCTTTTTTGCCTATAAAGCCTGGCAATACGATGGTTATGTGAATCAGTGACCAGATTGATTTGTAATTACCTTATGTACATGACCGAAAATTGGAGACGCTCCGTTGACCCTCATTCTCAGAATGGGGCAGTAACCGTGTCACTTTGTTATTTGCCTAGAAAGGATGCCAATACGTTGGTTATGTGTATTCCCGACCAAATTGAATTGTAATTACCTCACTTACATGACCAAAATTGGTTGATGCTCCATTGACGCTCATTTCCAGAATGGGAAAGTGACCATGATGCTATCTGTTTGGCGTATAAAGACTGCCAACACATTGGTTTTGAATAGCAGAGACCAAATGAATAGCGAATTACACTACTTACAAGACCAAAAATCATTGACGCTCTGTTGATGCTCATTTTCAGAATGGGGCTGTGACCAAGTCGCTATCTGTTTTGCCTATAAAGACTGTGATCACATTTGTTTTGCATGGCAGTGACCAATTGAATATTTAATAACCTTACTTACAACACCAAAAATCGTTGACTCTCCATTGACGCTCATTTTAATGTAATGTCTAGTCAAAATCTGCTGCCATTGATAATTGAACTGATGATTATTTAAACTTATTGGATGCTTTTTGGGCTGATTATGACTGCATCCTGTGGCCTTAGTAATATTCTGGCATGGGTCGCTCTCATTGAATTAACAGGTATGTATCATGTTGAATAACGCATTTCCCCTGCTATGCTTATGTTTATGAACTACCAGTTAGACATAACTGGTCAATATTCTCCCATGATAACTCTCCAAGTGAAATTCTTGGTCAAGCAACATAAAGAACCTGCTGAACACATATTGTCCCATTCTGCCCAACATGTTTCTGTTTCCCTTGATCCTCCAGGTTTCGGTAGCATTGACCGTCACCAACCCCTTTTCAGTCTTGTTCTTCGACCTCCCTGTTGGCCGAATCAATCCGGGCACATTTGAAGCGGCACACACATTCCACTGTTCAGGGCATTCTGCATCCTCGAAGCAATTGTCTTGCTCTACATCAGATTCATTGTCTGCCTCACAGTCGTCTTCCCTCTCATTTGGATTATCCAAGTCACCGTGCCAGTTGAGCCAATTTTGAGTGTGGAAAATGCTTTCGGGTGCACTGTCATCATCATTGTTGACTGGATGACTGTCGATTCTCCGTATTCGGCGATCATTCAATAGTTATGTTTGTCCTCCAGCGAGTTTCTTTGCAGACAAAGCTGGTGGCAACGGTGATCTTTCGGACAATTTAAATGCAGCCACACCCTCATGTTGAAAGAGTAACCAGGATGCTTTGACGCTGTCTTCCGTATCTGAAATGTATCCTACGGCTGTCATCTGTTTGTTTCGAGTGGGTGATTCCTTCTGTGTAGTATGTAGGTTTTGGCTGCCCTGCCACATCTCCAAAAAGTTGTGGACCTTGGCCATTCTGTGCAATTTCCTTTCCTCTGCCTATCTCTTCAATTCCAAGTCGTTATCGGTTTCCGACCTATCCAATACATGGTTATCGCCAGCCATTATCCCATTATTTGCATGAGCATACTGCCTAACTAAAACCTTTTCCTGAAGGGTCTCACCTGTGGTTTTTGACTGCCTCCAGCGGATAACATCTCAGGCAAGGGAAAAACTGGCCTCCACTCCGACACCATGTGGTATGATTGAGAATATGTCGCATGTCACATTGACTAGATCGGCGTATCTTGAGTGGGTTTCCGCTTGCGGTCGCCACCATTCTGCGATATCCGGCATCAAAAATGTAGTGCTCATCTACATTGGGTCGGAGTGGTAATTATTGAGATTCAGATTAACTTGCCCCCAGTTCTGTGATGATTCTGGCGGCGCATTCAAATAGAGCCTGGCAGCGGTCAATAAGTGGGCAGCACGATGGCTCTGTCCGGGAGTTGTTTCAGACAAATTTTAAGCCTTAAGTATTCTTCATCACCATTGGACAAATGATATGGATCAAAAGATGATTGACCAGATTGAGAAGGCATTGCAGAACGGAGGAAGTCATTGCTCTGTAGTTTTTCATGTTTAGTGACCGACAATCGTCTGTATTTGGCGCAGTATTCGTTCTCCACATACTTCAACAATGCCTCTTGGTATCGGGTAGTATAAGAAGTCTCGTCCCCAGGATTGATATCCATTCCCTTGTCCTATTTCCTAAACGATCGCAACTTGCGAAAAGGATCAAGAATATGTGGTGAAATAAGAACCATACCCATCGTTGGAGTGACTTCATGATCGTATTTTGACAGCTTTTCTCGCGCAAACTTCACAGCGAAGTATTAAACTTCCTTCCACTGAGTTTTTTCTTCGCTGCAGCGTGCAAAACGCCATCCATATGATCGAATCTGTCATTATAGACGGTGATAACATGATGCAGTGTAACCATATGTCTTTCTGACATCCACAGAGTCCAGTATCGGAATGGCATTAACACTTCCATGACGTACTTGACGATTGTCCATTCATCCTCTGTTGTGTAGAGTGACTGGTAATCGCTGCATTTTGGATGCTTCAGCCACTTGCGGGTGAATTCTCCTAATCGATAGGCTCGCTCAAGAAACTCCAGTGTCAAATTCCAATGTGTTTTCACATCCACAATAGGAAGGACTGTGATTCGTACTTTGGCTTTTTGACAGTCAATAAACTTGTTTCGACGACCAGATGTCAATATAATCCACAGAGCTAGCATTTGCTGCGATATGATGGTCAGTTGCAGAATTTCAGAGTATCTTAAAATACGTACTTTCTCAATTATCTTGGCCAAACCTGGTTTCATAGTAGACACCTTATTGATTCTAGCATTGCCCTCTTTTCGAAGTCTTTGACTCTTCCCACTATGTGTGCTTTCATTCTCTCCAAATTGCTGATCGCGCTCATGTGCTTCCTACGATTTTGTACAGCCTTTGACACCAAGACTGCTCATGAATGCATCAATAGCAAGTTGAATGACATGCGCCATGCATGGTATGTGGTTTCTCAATGCAGGCCACTCGCTTCCTGAGGCCTGAAGTGTGGATTGTAGTTCCCAAGTCATCGAGTAATTTGAAGAGACGTTATCAGTTGTAATTCCAAGCAAGCGGCCATCAGTGAGCTCAAAACAATCTAGAACTTCCTTCAGATGTGTGGCTAGCCTTGCTCCAGTATGTTGACCCTTGACCTATCATCCTGAATTAGCTGTTGAAATAGAAAAAAAACAGGCTATTGACCTCATCGAAAGCAAGGTGCACTTCCCACATTACCCAATCGCGATCCATATTATTTGCAATGACCGACCTTATTGCCAATTTGTTTGTTGATGTCCACCCGTCCAAAGCTAAAGTAACTTTATTTCTTGTTGGCAACTGCTTCTTAATTGCATCCACAGTCAATGGGTATACCCTCCGACAAATGTTGCTAAGGGTGCTTGCTGACGGTAGCACCAGCTTGCTGCGTAATGCGTTATATGACTGCCGTAGCTCAAGGTTCAATATAGCGTTCCATGGTATATGAGCCGAAACAAATCCTAACAACAGGTAGCGATTCGAAGTGTCTTGGTGAAATTTAGTGGTTACAAAGTCCTTAGATGTATGTTTGCAGCGTTTTGTCTGCCAATACAGTCAATATAGCTTAGAAGTCAATATCGCGAATGAATTGCTCTTGCGAACGTACTATTGTGATCCCACGACTTCCTTGCCTCTTCAATATGGCCAGTGCTGCTTCATTGACCTTTGAGCTAGTCGATTCAGCAACCTCCGACTCTGTTAATTCCATCAAATTTACGATGTGCGCTGTTGCCAGCGAGTGTTTGCCCATTGAGCTGGTCCCATGTTCTGATGGATGGCGGAGAACTTGATGACAAACGATATATAGGATTTCAGGGCTGCCAGTCTCCTCAATTCCGCATTGTAAATATAACCACCATGATGGCACATGTCTAGAATTCTTCCAAGCAATATAACGCTTCAAGCCCACATTCATAGAAGCCCACCAAGCATTGAATATGATTTGTAGTGTAAGGTTGTTCAGACCACAAATAAAGACACGTTCAATTTTGGAAGATGTCAGTACCTCTAGCAACGAGGAATTCAAAGATTGTGAATCCGATATGGCGGTAGGAATGGGATGGCTGGGTAATTGGAATTGAAAGGATGTTAATAGGTACGGTATTGTTGAGAAGATTGCTGGTTCTTAAATATTGTCTCTAGAGCTACGAGCAACAAAGAAGTAAGCCCTCTGACACAATGCATGCATAGTTGTGTAGTGATATACAAGGACGTATTGGAAAGACTAACCGTTAATAGTTCAATTTTGCTACAACACAATGCAGTATGTTGCTGTGTAGGTTACTGCGCCTGTACAAGAACTGTTGACGCTCTGTTGATGCTCATTTTGGGGAGGCAGTAGTGATATTGTCGCTAGCATTTTTGCCTATAAAGGCAGCCATTACTTCTATTATGGATTAAAGCCGATGCACAGCCCTTTGATTATGCAAGATGCAGGACCAAAAATCGTTGACGCTCTGCTGACGCTCAATTTTATGAGAAAGTCGCAATGTCCTCTCTAGCATTTTTGTGTTGAAAGGCGGCCGATACATGCAATGTTGGTACATGTCATTGCGCATCCCCTGGATTATTCCCAATGCAAGACTAAGAATTGTTGACACTCTGTTGACCCTCATCTTCAGGAGATAGTCGCAATGTTGCCCCTAGCTGATTTGCCTAGAAAGGGGGCCAATACTTTGATTATGAGTGAGAGTAATTGCCCAGTGTTTGGATTTTCCAACATGCAAGACAAAAAATTGTTGACGCTCCGTTGACGCTCATTTCTAGGGTATGGCAACCAGCGTTTCACTTGTCCTTTTAAACAGAAAAACGTCCAATACATTCACCTTGTCAGGATGTGACTATGTAGCTGTTTGATTGCAGAATGTGAAAGACTATGAATTATTGACGCTCCGTTGATGCTCACATTACACACAGCGTAACTGTTATTGTATGCTCAATCATTGTAGCCCAAGCGTATATTGGAAATATTGACAACCAATCTGTCATTTCTACATATTGTATTTTGCATCCCGATGTTTTGTCGCCCATTACTATCTGATTCACTACTTCATGCGTGATACAACCAATTAATGACGTAGCCATATCACATTCCACCGTTTTCGGCCGGCAATTCGCAGTATGCAGACCCAGCCATTAAATTTTGATTAATATCGCCTGACTGTCCCATCATTCCTGATCCAGCTCCTTTTCCTTGATTTCCATGACCAAGCATAAGCAGTTTTCAAAATCTTGACCATGTGGACCAGGGCTAAGCGGAGAGTTGTGCATTTGAATGCATGGATGAATGCAGTATGACGGTTGTCATGCATACAGGTTCGTATTGCGCTTTGACCGCTCCTTCTATGACTCATATGACATCACTTACTAAAAAGTTGTTAGTAAGTTTCATCACAAATTTAGTTTTTGCTTTGCACTTAGCAGTAACAGGAAAGACGATAACCGGCTCATTGGTCATCTTGTGGGGTGATTTAGAGTTTACCACGTTAGAATGGTGTATATGACCCTTGCACATGCACAGATGAATTATCATGTCGCACAATTTGGTCCCTGAAATCAAGACAAAGCTGACACGTAGCAAAATAGAAATGCAAATCGCTTTTCACACCTCAACATTGTCGAAAATTTCAATTTAGCTATCTATTTCTCTGCAGACGCAGGAGGTGTCAGCATTTCTTCGTCCGAATCCGATTTCTATTTGGTAATTAGCTTGGGAGGCAATATGCAATGGTAGGCGCTCGCTGGTTGAACTGGTGTCGCATATGTGATCTGTGATGAATCGGACTCCGCGCCGGGCAGAAGACAAGATATGCGTTCAGGCGACTTTGGTTTCCCTGAGCCTACTCTCATATGGCTACTTTCTGGTCGAGAAGTACATTGCGGCATTCGCGATATTCCGGGGATTATATCAAGAGTCTCTAATAGCTCTCCGAATGATGTCGGGGGAGGTGCCACTGCAACATGATCCGTTTGGGACTTAATGACCGCTTGAACCTTCGATTCGCACATTCCATACATCATATCTCTTTCACGGAAGTAGTCGACCGTGTCCCCCCATCCCGGTTGTGTCAATTCGTCAAGCTTCATATGCTTCTGCCAAAACCTCTCCATGCGGCGTTGAACCGTTTTGGAGATTGTGCCCATCACCTAGCCGGGTTCGTCATCTTTGCTCAGCTTGTCCTGCTCTGTATCATCGTCTTCTTCTGCATCTTCCGCATCCTCCTCATCGTCAGAACTTGCAAGATTGCTCAGACTGTCTCCGATAGTATTCAGCATCCATTCAAATGTCATTTCAGGCTCTCTGGTGGTCAATCCCGCCTTTGCAACATTGGTCATATCATCTTGCTTTTGCTTAATCGCTGTCTCTGCATGTTCAATTCGCTTTCTTGCCACCACAGTCTTACTCTCCAAATGATTCTCTATCCATTGCTCATTCTCTTCATTGCTCAAAAAGTGCGTTTCTCGTGTATTCTCCGCTGCGAGCTTCTTTTTGGATCCGAACCTACGCAATGCTCCAAGGGTTCGGACCCTTTCTGCCTCCAACGCGCTGTTCCCTTCATCCGCTTGATGACGTTGTCGTGGGAACTGCTTCGTCGATTTGCCACATTTTCCCGCCGGGAGAGGAGAAAGGGCCATTGTAGGAGCATTGACCATTGTATTTCGGGTTGACTGTTATTGGGTGAGATGTTGGATGTTGCAAGATATGGACCATATGGAGGCAAGCTGCGTCTTTTATGTCAATGTTGGTACACTTGATCAACTCGAACAAAGCAAATTCTGTGATTTGACCATCACCCAATTGGGAATAGTCATGTTACCCGTACAAGATGACTCGATTTTTCATGTAGGTTTCATATAGGATACCGGTGATCTCTTGAGATAAAGATCACCAGACGTCCTTTCCGTCCAACAATATCCCGTTTATATGTAACATTAATGAGATTCCGGCTGCTGTGAACTTCAATTCATCCCTGTAAGCAAACATACAACATCAGACCGACTCTCGGCAAATTGTGGGACCGTTGGAAACCCCTGCAACCTGCAGCTATATGCAGGCGGATTCATCATGGGTAGAACTTCCAAGTTGGCGGTTGGTTAGTCTATTTTGACTTGAAGCTAACTATATATTCCTCAGAACTTCCCACTTCTTTTGGATATCATCTTCCTCTCCTTTTCCACGCCAGCAAGTCATGGCTACACAAACACCTCAGAGAGGCGAGAGTGGATCCGAATCGAGCGAAATGACAGGCGCTTCATCCAATGCGTCACATGATGGTACACAGCAACAATGCAGACACCAGTTAGTCCACTGCGAAGCTGCCAATGTAGCCACTGAGAACATCACCCAGGACGCACATTTGAAATTTGTCCTTACAACTGGAAGCAGCACGACCAACAAGCAGCATGCAATTGGATGTGAGTCTCTCCATATCATGGTATACGGCCACCAATTGTTTGAAAAATGAACAGCCGGTATACGGAGGGAGCTACGTGACCAATATCTTGCTGCGCGTAACGAGAATCCCCCTTGGTCAACGATGGCCGTTGTCCGCACAGTACGGGAAACTGAACATCACGATGTTGTCAGCTCTGACATTCTCGCGGACGAATGTGGTGATATGCGTCCCTGGGAATGGACGAAAAAGACTTTGAATGCCTTAGAGGAGGCTATGGAAGCGTATATGGTAGAGGTAATCACCGATTCTCACTTTCAGAAGCAGCAACTAATATCTTGTAGGTGTTCAATATCTCTGCTACTGTGGCAAGGCAAGGAGGTCGGGTACAGCTAGAACAGTCAGACATGCGCCTTGCCTTGAATATGGTGAAAATGGTAAATGAAGGGTTTTTGCACGCAGCGATAGAGGAAACAAAACAGCTGATCACGAAACCTTGCGCAGAAGTCCACGAAGAGAAGAAGCGGGGTGTAGAATTTCCTTGGTATAGCAAGGTGAAAGCTGGGATAGAACGACACCCGGCGATGGTTTATGAAGATGAAACTGACGGCTACCATCCATGCCAAAATGGAACCGCAAAGAATCCACGGACACACTGGAGGCGCAAAAGGACGGGCTCACCCCCTCAAGTTCGACGCAAACACCCAACACCAGAAGTAATGCCACCTTCACCCGGAAGGCCACCTGCACCATCCGGTGAGAAAAATCGAGCCCACAGTTGCACAATCCCACATCTTCGCGCCAGATATGAATATAAACATGCCCCTCTTTCCGGCGCTCAAATTTTCAATCCTGATACATATGCTGAGGATAGCGAGTATGATGAAGATTTTATTCCAGATTTGTGGAATGATGAAGGAACATCCACTGGTTAGTACACTATCTGCTGTATGGTAATACAGCTAACATCCATTTTGCAGACAACAGCAGCCAATTGAGTTAAACTGCCAGTGAAAACGAACATGGATCGTAAGGAACATAATTTTTGAGTGTAATATCATCTACAATTGCCAGACACTATATAGCATGTTTTGAAAAATCTATTCATATGTACTATTAAATAACAATAAAGTGATAAAGAAGATAGTACCTGAAGAAGACAGAAAGGCTGTCAAAATACTCTTAATGATGTGTTCCGCCAAATGGAATGATGGTATATTGTGGATATGCCCATGGCAAAATGAGCATCAACGGTGCGTCAACGATTTTTGGTGCTGTAAGTCGGGTGATAAAAATGCAATGTGGTAGTGAATATACATAATGGAAGTGTTGGCATCCTTTATAGGGAAAAGAGAACTCACAATGCTCCCTGCCACATCTTGAAAATGAGCGTCAACGGAGCATCAACGATTTTTGATCCAGTAAGTCGTGTAATAAAAACGCAACTTGGTAGTGAATACACATAATTGAAGTATTGGCATCCTTTATAGGCCAAAGAGAAAGCAACACACTCCCTGCCCCATCTTGAAAATGAGCATCAATGGAGCATCAACGATTTTTGGTCTTGCATCTCGGGTAATCTAAATGGCTCTTGATTGCTGACACCTATAAACGAGGAATTGGCAGCCATGATAGGCAGATATGCAAGAGATATTGGGGCAAGAGCCTCCCAGGCAGTCACAACTTGTATTATTTAGAATGCCGCGACCAAGAGTTCATGAGCGTTTTAGTCTATAGATACGGGCAAAACATCGTATACAGACAATAACGGCCACATCACACTTTGATGACCCATGAGGAGATGCCAAATATCGTTGACACTCCGTTGACGCTCATGTTCAAAACGGGGCCGGGAGCATGCGGCTTCCTGTCTTGCCAATTCAGGCCGCCAGTATGTCGATTATGGATAGCAATGACCAAGTCACATTTTAATCACTTGACTTACAAGACCTGAACTCGTTGACGCTCTGTTGATGCTCAGTTTTAGAATTGGGCTGGAAGGGTGTCTCTCCTCTTTTCGAGTATATGGGCAGTCAATACATCTCAAATAGTCAATGATATACCAAAGTCAATATTTTGCAATTAACAGTAGGATATCTGAATGCGACGATAAATAGAAAAACCCGGAATGCAGAACCGGACATTGGAACCGACGGGTCTAGCCACACCTGGCAAAACCGGCGGGTTGATTGGTACGTGTCCGGGTTTGGTCCACCAAGACTTAGCAGGTCGGGTATCTGGATGGGGCTGGAACCGAACCGACCCGTTTGTGTGGGCCAAACCCGGACCGCTGGCGGGTTTCCCGTACCCGTTGCTAATACTAGATATTGATAGTATGTTCAAAATGCAAATGTGAAGAACCTTCTATACAATTATAGCTAAGGTAGTTTTCCATTAGTTATATTTCAAAGTATCTAGTAACTGCCATACTGGATGTAAATGGTCTTCTAATATAGTTGAGAGACTGATGAAGTGAGGTACCGAATTTGAACCATAATCGATAGAGTGATTAAGAGCGATACATAGTTTTCCATTTGTTTATAAGGGTGCATATGTTGGCGCTTGGCAGTTTAAATTATAATGATATGGTGTAAGGTATACAGTTGCACACGAACTTGAGTGAGAGGAAGCGTAGAAGTATGTGGGAAGATATTAGGTACAGAGCTGAGTTTCCGTTGCAATGTCAATACAAAGTTTGTGGCTACCCAGCTAAGGAGACCTCATGTGACCACCCAGCAACCGTAACTGTGCATACCTGACAGCACCGTTACATCATCCCCCTCCATTGGGGCAGAACTCCAGGGCTGCTACGTTCAAGGAGAACAAATGAAACAACCTGCATACATGCTTGTACAATCCCATAAGTCCCACAACTGATCAGTACTGTGCAGGGTGACCTTCCAGCGCAGAGGGAAACTACACCCGCAATTGACTTGGATTCCAGAGGTGGCAAAACCCATGCCGACATCATTTGTGCTGGACTGGGTCCCAACAGAAAAGCATAGGAAGAAGGATATGCCTAATTACCCTAAACCTCCATATCTCCATTCCGGTCAATTCCTCCACTTCCAAGATCCGACTTCCTTCATCTCTTCGGCTTATTCTTGTAGTCTCAGTGGAACTCTTTCATCAGTTGGCAAGTATTTTTGAGGTGTTCAAACAGCTCCCAGTTAATGCTTATGTGTCCGTACCCGGCGCACAGAACAAGGTAGCATATCGTTGGTTATCGCTTGCCAGAGTGCAGAATTCGTTTGACATTCCATTTATCAGAATTGTCAACTTGTGCTGGATGTTGTTCTGCCGATGATTGTTCCACATCAGATGGTGTGGAGTGGTCGAGCTGTGACACTTGGAAAACATTGTGAGTCCACATTGTTCTTAGCAAGTGTAGTTTGTAAGTATTATTAATGATCTTACTTACTATATACGCTCCAGTGCGCTTGTTGTTGAGTTTCTTTCAAGGTCCAGTCATTCAGATATGTCATGTTGAGAGCTACACTTTGTTCCCGACCGTGAAGTTCACATCTGTTCCTCCAAGATATTTTGATCGCTGCACCAGGACTTCCAACAAGTTGTCCCGGAGACGACAATTGGTTTGTTACAATTCCAATACAGTTGGATTGGCCTGTAGTTCCGACCTCCTGTTTGATGGGGCTTTTGCTGGCTTGGACTGCATTGGCGGGGGTTAGTGGTAGTTGTCCCAGAATGGTGTCATCAGCATTGAGTGATAAACGGAATTGTTGTATGCAAACTATATCAATGTTAACAGCACTGCCCAGTTATCCTGCTTATAGTTGGAGAAGACCGGTAAGTACTGATCCGTGGTCGGGCTTTGTTGGTCTGTCCGGGTATCGGTCTGGAGATGGAAAGCATTCTAATGTCTACGATCGATTCTTAGGTGAGAGAAAACTTGTTTCCACAATTAGTGGGTAAACTCCTCTCTGAAATTGGTAACCACATTGTCTGGTACAACACTTTAGCTGATCACCTGAGCTTGAAACATTTCTGCCAGCTCTGGTTAGTCGATATCCTTCCTGAGTTGGAACAAGCTGCAGCGTTACTGTAACCGATATTTGTTCTGGCAGTTAGCATGGTACTTCAATATGTTTTTGATATTACTGCCATGCCATGGCACATCATGGGTTAATTACTGTGAGTTATGTGATTTTATGGTACGTCTGCTTACATTTTTACTGGTTGCAAGATATTATGGCATCTCGTGTGACAGAGTCTCGAATTATGAACATCTGTTTCAATACCTATTTGGACACCAACAAGTTTGTGTTCACATCCGACAATGATAAGTTAGAATCACATGATATATCAGAGTAATCATCTCATTACTCAAGATATATGCTACTTGTTTGGTGTATAATTTGTTAAGCTGAATATATACACAAAGCTCAACACTTCTACCACTCCCGTAATTTCTCTCACCACTGCAGCAATGAGCTCTGGACCATCAACTCTATGATGCAGTAGAAGGTCACTGTTTCAATTGGTAGATGTGTTGTGTGTGAGAGTAGCGGACACTTGACACATGTTCAACAACTAAGGGCAATGTACATTTACTAAACATACAACGGTTTGACTTGTCCATAGGCAGTATGTGACCATCCTGCGATGCTCCATATTTTTCTCACAACACTGGCACCGCAATAACCACCCAGTACCCACCACTGCTCTACAGTAGTGTTAGCAATGATGCCGGACAGTGACTTCGGGTCTGGGTCCGGGTTGGAACATATCCTTTGACAGATTGGCAGTCCGGGTCGTAAGTGTGTCAGAACCGTCACTTCATGTACAGTTCGATGGCAATCTCCCAACCAGTCTGAATTGGTAGGGTTGTCAGCCGGTTGTCCAGCGGGTCCATGTGTAGATTTGTATCATGCTCTTTCATCTGCTGTTTGATAATACTCTCTTATCAACATCGCTTATTCAACATCCAGTACTCACTTTTTGCATGTTTTGCAGTTTGTGATACTGATTATTTTGGGATCTGAGTTTTTGCTGTGATAATTAGTATTTTTGACTATGAAGGCAGTCGATAGTTCTGTTATGAGCTCAAATATTCGCACAATGCGGTGATTGAACAATATGCAAGACCAACAATTGATGAAGCTCTGTTAACACCCATTTTCATGATGGGGTAACGAAGATATCCTGCACTGTTTTGCCAGAAAAGGCTGCCATTACTTGTGGTATGAATTATTGCCACAAAGTGACACTTAGATTTCCCATGATGGGTGAACAACAATCGTTGACGCTACATTGACATTCATTTTCAGGATGGGGTTGGGAGCAAGCCGTTGTTGTTTTTGTCGCTAGAGGCAGCTGATACCACGTTTAGGGATGTCTGCAACCTGTCGCCACCTGGATAACCAAAGATGCAAAGCCGAACAGCATTGATGCTGGGTTGACTCTCATGTGCAGAATGCGGCAGTGACCGTGTCACCTTCTCTTCTGCTTATAAAGGCTGCCATTACTTTCATGGTGTATAACCACTACCAGATCACTTTGTATTACCTGACATAGAAGACATGAACTCATTGACACTCTGTTGATGCTCATTGTCATGACGCGGTAACGAAGATATCAGAAACAGTTTCGCCTGGCAAGGCGGCCAAAACATTGTATATGAAGTATTGCCATGAATCACCACTTAGATAACCCAAGATGCAAAGACAAAAATGGATGACGCTCCATTGATGCTCATATTCAGATTCAGGCACTGACCATGTTGCTTGCTCTTTTGCCTATAAAGGCTGCCAAGACATTGATTATGCATAACAGCAATTTATTTACTTTCCAATTACCTTGCTTCCAAGATAAAAAATCGTTGACGCTCTGTTGACACTCATTTTAATGTATTTTCTGGGCAAAATCTGCTGCCATTGATAATTGTATGGATAATCATTTGAACTTGTTGGATGCCTTTCTGACTGATTGAGACTTATTCCTTTGGCAAAGCTGAGCCCAGTAATATTCCTGAATGGGTCACTCTCATTCTATTAGAACTCATATATCTTGCTGAATAATTCATTTTGCCTGCGATATGTCCATTTATGAACTAATATTCACATCCCACTGCGGAAAATTCTCCCAAGATATTTCTCACAGTGAAATTCTCAGTTAAGCAATATATAGAACCTGGTGAAACCATATTGACCCATTCTGCCCTACTTTTCCTTGCTTGCTTTATCCTCCTTGTTTCCATTGCAGTGAACATCATCAACCACCTGGCAGCGTTGATGATTGACCTCTGTGTTGCCCGAATCAATCTGGAAACATTTGGTGTGGCACTCACATCCGAGTACTCTCGGCTTTCTGGATCCGGAATACCATTGTCTACCTCTACCTTGGTTTGCTCATCTGCCTCCCGGTCATCTTCGCTCACATTGGGATTATGCAAGTCACTGTTCCAATTCAGGCAATTTTTGGTGTCAGAAACGCTTTCAAGTGTACTGTCCTCAACACTTTCAGATGGATGACCGTTGATTCTCTCAAATTGGCAGACATTTAATACCGGAGTTCCTCCTCCTGGGAGGTACTTCGAAGACAAAGCTGGTGGCAACGGTGAGCTTTCCAACAATTCAAATGCAGCTGCACCATCATGTTGAATGTATGACCAGGATGCTTTGATGATCTCTTCAGTGTCTCAAATGTATCCTACGGCTGTCATTTGCTTGTTTTGGGCGCGAGATTCCTTCTGTGCAGGACATAGGTTCTGGCTACACTGCCACATCTCCAAAAAGTTGTGGACCTTGGCCATTCTGTGAAACTTTCTTTCCTCCGCCTCTCTGGTCAATTCCGAGTTGTTTGCAGTTTCCATACTATCCAGTGCTGAGTAATAGCCTGCCAATATCACATTATTGGCTTAGGCAAACTGCCTTACAATGACTTTGTCCCTAAGGGACAGACCTGTGGGTTGTGACTTCCGACAGCGGACATCGTCTCGCCCGAGAGAATATTGGGCCTCCACTTCGACACCATGTTGTACGATAGAGAATATGTCACATGCCACATTATAGTGATCGGCGTACTTTTACTGTGTTTCATCTTGATGCCGCCACCCGTCACTGATATGTGGTAAAGAGAATGCATTTCAAATCTCCATGGGGTCGGAGTGGTAATGATTAAGATGTGGATTTACTCGCCCCCAGAGCATTGGTGCTTCAGATGGTGAATTCAAATTGAACTGTGTGGCTGTCAATAAGCGTGCTGCACAATCGCTTTGTCTGGGTGTCATCGCAGCCACATTTCCAGGTGATAAGTATCATTCATTATTGCTGGACAAATCATATGGATCACACGAAAATTGACCAGATCAAGAAGCTGTTGCAGAGAGGAAAAGAATGTTGCTCCGAACCTTTTTGGGTTTAATTACGGACAATTGTCTGTGCTGGTGATGGTAAATAGGAGTGGTTAGGGTTAGTGTTAGCAACAGTTCCGGACTGTCACTTCGGGTCCCGGTCCGGGTCCAAACCGAACCACGGCCAAATCGGCAGACAAGGTCGTCAATAAAGCCGAACTGCCCACTCGGGTACGGTTCCATGGTAAACTACCAACACGTCTGAATCAGGCCGGTAGTAAGCAGGTCGCCCAGCGGGTTCATCTATAGATTCATATAAGGCTCTTGTATTTGCAGTGTGTTAATAGTATCCTATCAGAATCACGTTTTCAGCAACCAACAATGTGTTTTTGCTTGTTGAGCTGTTTGCAATATCGATTGATTTGGTATCTGTGTTTCACGTTCGATATATGGTATTTTTGCATAGTAACACGGTCAATATTACAGTTACGCACACAAAGATCCACACATTGCCTTGATTACGAAATATGCAAATCCTAAAACTGTTGATGCTCCATTGACGTTCATTTTCAGGATGCCGCAGGGAGCATGTCGCTATTGTTTTTGCCAGTAAAGGCTGCCAATATCTCATAAATGGATGTCTGCAACCAATCGGAACATAACTTACCCAAGAAGCAAAGCTAAAAATCGTTGACACTCATTTCCAGGATGCTGCAGGGAGCGTGTCGCTGTTGTTTTTGCCAGTAAAGGCTGCCAATATTTGATAAATTGATGTCTGCAACCAATCGGAACATAACTTCCCCAAGATGCAAAGCTGAAAATCATTGACGCTCCGTTGACGCTCATTTTCAGGATGCCGCAGAGAGCGTGTCGCTGTTGTTTTTGTCAGTGAAGGCTGCCAATATTTGATAAATGGATGTCCGCAACCAATCTGAACATAACATACCCAAGATGCAAAGCTACAATCCATTGACGCTCCGTTGATGCTCATGCCAAGAATGGGGCGGTGACCGTGTTGCTATCTCTTTTGCCATTAAAAGCTGCGAATACGTCCGTTATGCAAACAACGACCAAGTCACTGGGGAATTACGGTACTTACAGGACCACAAATCATTGACGCTCCGTTGACGCGCATTTCAATGTATTGTCCATTCATCATCTGCTGCCGTCGGTATTTGTTTTCATCCTGATTTGACTTTATCGGTTGTGTGTCTGCATGATTAAGACTCGGCCCTGTGGCAAAGCCGAGCGGCACATTTATCTTGCACTGGTCACTCTCACATGACTAAAAATGATGTATCATGCCAAAAGATTCATTGCGCCTGCTATCTATCTATTTATAAACCGATATTCACATGCTACTTCTTACCATTCGCCCATAATTTATCTCTAACTGAAACCCTCGGTCATGCTACATAAAGCTGGTGAACCATAGACGCATTCTGTCCTACTTTTTCTTCCCTCCTTTATTTTTCCGCGTTTGTGCTGCATTGACTGTCATCAACAACCATTCAGCCTGGCTCGTTGACTTCTGTGTCAGCCGAACCAATCCGGGCACATTTGGCACGGCGCTCACATCCTGCTCCTCTGGGCATTCTGGATCCTCGATGCCATTGTCCTGCTCTATATGGGATTCATTGTCAGCTGAGCAATCCTCTTCGCTGTCGAGTGATTGATCGAAGTCGCGATTCCAGTTTAGCCCGTCATCGGTGTCCGAAATCCTTTCAGGTGCGCTATCGTCGTCGCTTTCGACTGGCTGACGGTTGATTCTTCGGATCCGGCGGACATTTAAGATTTCAGATTGTCCTCTAAGAAGGTCCTTTGCGGACAAAGGTTGTGGCAAAGGTCATCTTTCTGACAATTTGAATGCAGCCGCACCATCATGTTGACAGAGTGACGAGGATGCTTTGACGATCTCTTCCGTGTCCGAAATGTATCCTACGGCGGTCATCTGCTTGTTTGGAGCGCGAGATTCCTTCTGGGTAGCACATAGGCTTTGGCTGCCCTGCCACATCTCCAAAAAGTCGTGAACCTTGGCCATTGTGTGCAATTTCCTTTCCTCCGCCTCTTTGTTCATTTCCGAGTCGTTTTCTGTGTTCATGGTATCCAATTCTGGGTCAGTGCCTGCCAAAATCGCCATATTGGCTTGAGCAAACTGCCTTACAACGACGTTTTCGCGAAGGGTCTCGCTTGTGGTTTGTTACTGCCTCCATCCAACAACATCTAGGCCAACGGAAGAACTGGACTCCACTCCGACACAATGTGGTATGATGTAGAATACGTCACGCGCCACGTTGGAGAGATCAACGTACTTTGAGTGCGTTTCTTCCTTTCGGCGCCACCAATCGGTTATGTCCGGTATCTAACATGTACTACTAATCTCCACTGGGTCGGAGTGGTAATCATTGAGATTTGGATTAATTTGTCCCCAGTTCTTTGGTGCTTCAGGCTGCGAATTCAAATGAAGCCTGGCGGCGGTCGATAAGCGGGCTGCGCGATCGCTTCGTCCAGGTGTCGTCTCAGCCACATTGTTAGGTGTTAAGTATTCCTCATCATCGCTGGGCAAATCATATGGATCAAACAATGATTGATAGGACCCTGAAGCCGTTGCAGAAGGGAGGAGATTGTTGCTCAGTACGGTTTCGAGTTCATTGACAGGCACACATCGAGGGTTGGCACAGTATTTATTCTCCACATACCTCAGAAAGGCCTCTTGGTATTGTGTAGTATAGGATGTCTGGTCCTCAGGAGTAATATCCATTGCCTTGTCCCACTTTCTGAAGGATCGCAACTTCCGGAAAGGATCCAGGTTATGTTCGGAAATAAGAAGCATGCCCGTCGTTGGAATCACTTCAGTGTAGTATTTGGAAAGCTTGTGTTGAGCTAACTTCACAGCGAAGATCAAGTCATCTTTACAATGAGTCTTCTTCTTAGCCAAAGCTCGCATTACGCCATCCATGTGATCGAACATGTCATTGTACACTTTGATGACGTGATGCAATGTGACTGTATGCCTCTTCAACATCCAAAGGGTGCAATATCGAAATAGCCTGAATACTTCCATGACATACTTGACAATCATCCACACATCCTGAGTTGTGAACAGTGGCCCGTATTCCCTGTATTTTGGATTTTGAAGCCACTCGGGTGTGAATTCCTGTAATTGGTAGGCGCGCTCGAGCAACTCCAATGTAGAGTTCCAACGTATCTTCACATCCATAATCGGAAGTACTGCAATGCGGACATTAGCTGTTTGACAGGCAATGAACTCGTTTTGACAACCAGGTGTTAGCGTAATTAATACAGCAAGCATTCTCTGCTATATGAAGGTCAGCTTCAGGACATTCAAAATATCGTGAAATACGTACTTTCTCAATTATCTTCGCTAAACCTGGTTTCATGGCCGACACCTTGTTGATTCTAGCATTGCCCTCTTTTCGAAGTCTCTGACTCTTCCCAATATCCATGCTTGCATTCTCTCCAAGTTACTGATCGCGCTGATGGGCTTCCCAAGACTTGGTTCGGCCTTTCCCACCGAGACTGCTCATTCAGCACCTAAAGCCAGCTGTATGACGTGCGCCATGCTTGGTATGTGGTTCCTCAATGCCGGCCACTCGATTCCGGAGGCCCCAAGTGTTGATTGCAGCTCACATGTCATTGAGTAGTTTGAAGAACCATTATCCGTTGTAATACCAAGTAAACCGCCGTTGGAAAGCTCAAAACAATCCAGCACGTCCTTCAAAAGTACAGCTAGCCTTGCTGAAGTATGTTGGCCCTTGACCTATCATCCTTGATTACCTTTCGAAACGGGACCAGAACAGGCGATGAACCTCATCGAAAGCGAGTTGAACTTCACGCGATGCCCAATTTCAATCAATATAGTAAGCAATGACCAACGTTATGGCTAGTGTGTATGTTGATGTCCATCCGTCCAAAGCTGAACTAACGTTATTTCGTAACGGCAATTGCTTCTTCATTGCATCCACAGTCAGTGCATATTCCCTCCTGCAAATGTTATCAAGGGTCGTAGCAAACGGTAGGAGTAAGTCATGGCGTAATGCCTTGTTTGACTGTCGTAGCTCAAGATTTGATATAGCTTTCTATGGAATGGGTGCTGGAACAAATCCTATCATGAGGTAGCGATTCCACGTGTCTCGGTGAAATTCGGAACTTTCAAAGTCCTTAGCTGCCAGTTTGGAACGTTTTGTCCGTCATTTCGATTGATATGAATTTAACTGACTATCAAATCTGATTTTCCTCTGCAAACTTACTATTGTGATTCCTCGACTTCCTTGCCTCTTCAGGATGGCCAAAGCTGTTTCACCCACAGTCGAACTAGTCAATTCAGTAACCTCTGACTCTGTTAATTCGTTTTACTTTGCGATGTGAGCTTTTGCCAGCAAGTGTTTCCCAATTGAGCTGGTCCCATGTTCCGATGGTTGGCAAAGAACTTGATGACAAACGATACAGATGATGCCAGGGCTGCCGGTCTCCTCGATTCCGCAGTGTACATAGAATCGTCACGACAGCGCTTGTCTAGAATTGTTCAAAGCAATAGGCCGCTTTGACCCTTCATTCATTGAAGCCCACCAAGCATCGAAGATGATTTGCAATGTAAGGTCGCTCAAATCGCGAATAAAGACACGTTCATTTTTGGAAGAGATCATAACGTCGAGCAATGAGGTGTTCAAAGATTTTGTATCCGACATGGTGGTAGAAATTGCGTATACTGGGTATTCCGACTCAAGAGACTGCAGAAAATGACGATACAGTAAAGCCGACTGCGGGTTCTTCAATATTGACTCTACAGCTACATGGAAAATAATCAGATTAGTAACACATTGCATGCACATTGGTGAAGTTGAATACAAGGACAGATTGCAATGACTGACCGCCTAAAATTCGATTTACGAACAGCATAATTCAGTTTATTGCTGTGTAGCATTCAGAGCCTTGATGCACCGTGGGCGCTGAATTGTAGGAGGCGGACGCGATGTCGACACTTGCATTTCTGCCAACAAAGCTTGTCGACAGAATGATTGTGGTTTATCTGCATTCCATTCCGGTTAGATTATCTAAGAAGCCAGCGCACAAATTGTTGACGCTCCGTTGATGCTCATTTTGGGACATGGTTACATTCTTCTCGTAAGCATATTTGCCTAGAAAGGCGGCTAATATTACGATTGTAGATCATTGTGGTCGCATAGCCCCTTGATTTTCGATGATGGAAGGCCTGAAATTGTTGACGCTCCGTTGACGCTCATTTTAAAGGCATAGTGACCATGTTGTCGAAAGCATTTTTGCCTAGAACGACGGCCGATAGTTCCATTTTCTCTCAATGTTGCCGCACCGCCCTAGGATTTTCCAATATGCATGGCCAAAAGACATAGACGCTCCGCTGACGCTCATTTTCAGGGCATAGTGACGATGTCGTCGAAAGGATCTTTGCCTAGAATGACGGCCCATAGTTCAATTATGTGTTAATGTCGCCGCACTGCCCTCGGATTTTGCAAGATCCATGGCCACACGTCGTTGACAGTCTGTTGACCGTCATTTTTCAGGCATAGTGACGATGTCGTCGAAAGCAGTTTTGCCTAGAAAGATGGCCGATAGTTCGATTATGTGTTAATGACGCCGCACTGCCCTCGCATTTTGCACGATGCATGGCTAAATGTCGTTGACGCCCCATTGATGCTCATTCATAGGGCATAGTGATGATGTCGTCGAAAGCATTTTTGCCTAGAAAGACGGCCAATAATTCGATTATGTGTCAATGTCACCACACTGCCCCCGGATTTTCCCAGATGCATGGCCAACAGTCATTGACGCTCCATTGACGCTCATTTTTATGACATAGTTGCGATGTCGTAGTAACCGTTTTTGCCTAGAAAGGCAGCCGATGATCTGACTATCGCTCAATGTAGCCGCACAGCCCTAGGGTATTGCATGATACAAGGCCACAAGTCGTGGATGTGCCGTTGACGCTCATTTTTCGGGCATAGTAACGATGTTGTTGCAAGAAGTTTTGCCTAGAAAGGCGGCCGATAGCGTGATTATGGGGTAAAGTCGCCGCACGGCTCATGCATTTTCTAAGATGCAACACCAAAAGTCGTTGACGCTCTGTTGACGCTCATTTTTAAAACATAGCAGAAATGCTGCCACCACCATTGTTCTATAGAATGGCAGCCGATATTTTGATTATGACGTAATGTCACCACACAGCCTACTGGATGTTTCATGACGCAATGCCAGAAATCGTTGAGGCTCAGTTGACGCTCATTTCTATGGTCAGGCAATGAGTGTGTCATTTACCTTTGTCGCAATCACGCCGACCTCTACATCCGCTTTGGAAGGATGTGACAATGCAGCCCATTGATTGCTGAATATGTAAGAGTCAAAATTGTTGACACTCTGTTGACGCTCACATTAATAACATCAAAACAGCCTTTGTACACTCGATAATTGTGTGCAATCAATCATATACTCAGTATTGACCTCCATTATTGCGTTTGTATGTATTAACATTTGCCTCCCGGAGTTTTGTTACCTCTCGATTTCTGATCAACTGCTATCTATGCTATCTGAGTGAGAAATGATGTGGCTCTATCACATTCCCGCGATTTCGGCCGGCAATTCACGGCATGTGGTTCATTTCACTAGTTTTCGGTAAATATAGCTAGACTTCCTCACCATTCCTTATCCAGCTCCTTCTCCTCGATTTCCATGATGTACCACAAGCAATTTCAAATATCTCAACCATGTGCACCAGGTCTGTGCGGAGAGTTATGCAGTTGGATACATGGATGAATTTAGCCTGACGGTTGTCGTTCAGATCAATTTGTCATGCACACTGACCGCTCTGTCCATGACACGTATGACATCACTCACTTAAATTGTGTTAGCACATTTCGTCACTAATATTGCTTTGGCATTGTCACTTAACAGTCACTTGCAGAAAGAAATTTCACGTTTTGGCCGTCTTACTGTGCACTTTGGATTCTAGAACTTTCACATGGTGCGTTTGACCCTTGCACATGCACAGAAGAATTATCATGTCTCACAATTTTGTCACTGAGATCAAGAAACAGCTGACACGTAGTGAAATTGGTAAACAACGTGCTTTTGACCGCGATCGGACGTCGAGAATTACAGTTTGCATATTAATTCTTCCGCTGACGGAGGAGACGTCACCGTCTCTTAGTCGGAATCCGATATCTATATGGTAATCAGCTGGAGGCTATATGCAGCAGTAAAAGCTTACTGGTCCAACAGAGCTCACTTGTTCAACTGGCTTCGCTTTCAGCAACTTTGACGAATCGGGCTCCGCAGCTGGTTCACCGCTAGGTATGCTCGATTTTGACTGCTGCCTCACTGAACCTAGCCTGAGATGACTACTTCCTGGTCGAGAAGTCCCTTGCGGCCTTTGCGGTATTCCGGGGACAATGTCAACACTGTCCATAAGCTTTCCAAAAGTTGTTGGTGGAGGTGCCAGAGCGTCATCATTCGTTTGTCGCTGGACGACTGCCGGAACCCTCCATTCATATGTGCCGTACATCTCATCTCGTTCACGGAAGTAGTCCGCTGCATCCTCCCATCGCGGCTGAGTCAATTCGTTAAACTTCATCTGCTTTGGCCGAAACCTCTCCATGCCCTGCTGTACCGGTTTGGTGATTGTGCCCATTACCCAGCCGGGTTCATCATTGTTGCTCAGCTTGCCCTGCTCAGTCTCTTCATCATCCTCATCTTCTCCATTCTCCCCATCGTCGGAACTTGCAAGATCACTCAGACTGTCTCCGATAGCAACCAGCATCTCCTCACATGTCTTTTCGGGCTCTGTGTGCGTCAATCCTGCGATTTCAGCATGCTTCATATCGTCCTGCTCTTGCTGAACCGCTGCCTTTGGGTCTTCAACTCGCGTTCTTGCCACAGCGGTCTCTCTCTCAACATAATCCTCAATCCATTTCTCTTTCTCTTCATTGCTTGAGAAGTGCGTTTCTTGTTGTTTCTCCGCCTCAAGCTTCTTTTTGGATCTCAAGCTGCGCAATGCCCCAAGTGCTCGGACTCTGTCTGCTTCCAAGCCGCTCTTGCCTTCATTGGCATGATTATGTCATTGGGTTGACCGCTTTGTCAAATTGCCGTATCTGCCCGCCGGAGGCGGCGAAATGTTCTTTTTCGGAGCATTGACCATTGTAGTTTGCGTGGAATTTGTTGTTGGGCGAGATGTTGGATGTTGCAAGTTATTGACAATATGGAGGCAAGCTGCATCTTTTATGTCAAGGTTGGTACGTTTACTTATCCCAAACAAAGCAAAATCTCTCTCTTGACTGTCAATAACTCAGGAATAGTGACGCTAACCGTACAACATGAGATCGTTGTTAGCATCATTTTCACGCAATATCCTGGAGATTATTTCAGACAAACATCGCCAGACGTCCAATCCCTGGAACAACATCCTATTAATAAATAGCGATTAAGCGATTCCGGCAATCGTACCCCGCAGTTCAGCCCTGTGACCAAACAATCAACATCAGACCAACTGTTTGCAAATTGCGGGGCGGTGGGAAACCCCTTCAACTTGCAGCCATACTCAGCAGGATTCATCTTGAGCATAACGATCATGTTGGCTGCTACTTATTCCATTCTGACATGAAGCGAACTATATAGTCCTCATGGCTTCACACTTCCGCTCGTTATCATCTTCCTCTCCTATTCCTCACCAGCACATCATGGATACACATCCACCTCCGCCAGGTGGGAGCGGAACGAATACTGGCCGATTGGCGGGTGCTCCAACAAATACAGACATTCTTTGCACACAACAAGAGGGCAGACACAAGTTAGTTCACCGCAATGCTGTCAATGCAGCCACCATGCATATGACCCAGGATGCACATTTAAAAATCGTCCGCGAGACTGGAAGCAGGAAAAATAAGAAGCAGCATGCAGTGGGATGTGAGTATATCCATCTCGAGGTAAAGGGCAGTCAATTAACTGTATAACGTACAGTGGGTGTCTGTAGAGAGCTACTTGACGAATTTATCGCTGCCTGTAACGGGAAACCTCCATGGTTGACATAGGAATTTGTCCGCACAGTCCGCGAAATCAAGCATCATGATGTTGTCAGCTCTCGGATTTTGGCAGAAGAATTTCCTGATCAGCATCCCCGTGAGTGGACGAAGCAGGCATTAATCACCTTAGAGGAGGCCACGGAAGCGTATATGGTTGAGGTAACAGCCGAATTTCATTGTTAGAAGCAGCAACTAATGTCTTGTAGGTTTTCAACATGTCTGCAACTATGCCAAGGCAAGGGGGGTCGGGTACAGCTGGAACAGTCCAACATGCGCCTGGCGTTGAATATGGCCAAAATGGACAATGAAGGCTTTTCACACGCCGCAATGGAGGAAACGAAATACCTCATTAAGAAACCACTGGCCGAGGTCCAAGAAAAGAAGAAGCGGGGTGTTGAGTTTCCTGGGCGCCAAAAGGTGAAGGATGCGATACAAAGACACCTGGCTATGCTTCATCAAAACCAAACGTCTAGCTGCCTTCCTTGCCAAAATCGCACCGGAAAGAGTCCTCAGCCACGCTGGAGATGCAAAGGAACAGGTGCACCTCCACCCGACCAACGCAGAGAGCGGCCTCCAGAGCTGACTCCACCACTGCCCGGCACACCACCCGCCCCAACAGGTAACACTTCCAGAGTTCCACCTTCTGAGAACGTCAATTTGCCTGCCGGATATACGCATTCGAAATCAGCTCTTCCCTGTACGGAATCTTTCAATGATGAGGATACCGAGCACGATACCGATTTTGATCCCGAGATGCTGACTGATGAACGTTAGTACACTCTCTGTGGAGTGGTAATGCAGCTAACAATCATTTCGAAGATAACAGCAGCGGATTGAGCGATCCTGCAACTAATGACGAGCATTGAGCGAAAGACATGGGATTTTGGAGATTATTGTTAAATATATCTATGTATTATTAAAGAACAACGTAGTGATCAAGATGAAAGTAAACAGAAACACCAGAAAGGCAGCCAAAACAATGTGAATGATGGACGGTGCCAAATTCAAAGATTGCATATTGCGATACAGCCATGGCAAAATGAGCGTCAACAGAGCGTCGACGATTGTTGGTCCTGTGTCCTGGGATATCACCCCTCCGATAGGTTGTAGTCAGTCATAGAGGAATTATTGGCTGCCATTATACGCAGAACAGATTGCAATACCCTCCCTGCCCCATCATGAAAATGAGTGTCAACAGAGAGTCAACGATTTTGGGTCATGCGTCCTGGGAAATCACACCTCCGATGGGTTGTAGTCAGTCATAGAGGAATTATTGGCTGTCTGTATAGGCAAAACAGATTGCAAGACCAAATATCGTTGACGCTCTGTTGACGCTCTGTTGACGCTCTGTTGACGCTCATTTTCAGCAAGTGGTTGGGCGCGTGAGTATGCTTGTTTTGAACATCAAAGATGCTAATACGTCGAAAATGAACACTGACGTAACAATGTCAATAATGCACGACTAACGGTAGCATATCTGAATGCAACCATAAATGTGAAACCCGAAACGCAGAACCGGAGATTGGAACCAACGGGTCTAGCCAAACCCGACGAAACACGCCGGTTGACGGGTACGGGTCCGGGTTTGGCCCACCAAGAGTCAGTGCGTCGGGTTTTTGGATGGGTCTGGAACTAGTGTTAGCAACGGTTCCAAATTGGCGATTCGGTTCCGGGTCCGGGTTGGAACCGAACTGGAACCGTTGCAACGGGTTTTACCCCATCAAAAAACCGAACCATACCGAACCCGCGGTTTTTTGGCCGGTTCCACATCTTCGCAAACTCAGTGCTTTGGCTCCAATTAAGTATTTGAATTTTGATCGTATCACAATATGATATATACGTAAAAGATGCAGTTTTAGATGCTCTTTCACCCCCAATTCTGCGATCTGCGATATGATCACTATTCGTTGTGTCGCTTCGAAAAGGGCCTAATTTTGGGAGATTTATCACAGCAACTCAACGAATAGTGATCGTATCACAAATTGGAGAACAGGAGGTGCAAGAGCATCTAAAACTGCATCTTTTACGTATATATCATACTGTGATACGATCACAACTCAAATACTTAATTGGAGCCAAAGTTCTCAGTTCGCAAAATTGAGGCTCTGCTGCACAATAAACCCGGCCAAAAAACCGCGGGTTTATGTCCGGTCCGGGTTACAACCGCGCCAAGACAGAGCGGTTCGGTTTTTTGGACAGGTCTGGAACCGAACCGAACCGAACCGCCGGTCAAAACCCGGACCGCTGGCGGGTTACCCGGACCCGTTGCTAACACTATCTGGAACTGAACCGACCCGTTTTTGCGGTCCAAACCCGGACCGCTGTTGGGTTACCCGGACCTGTTGCTAACACTAGGCATCGGGGCGGGCGGGAGGGATGGAATAGGATCTAGTGTCTGCAGTTTCCACGAACCTAGCCTTCTATTACTACTGCCTTGTCGAGAAGTCATTTGCAGCAGTTGCAATTTTCCGGGGACGCTATCAAGGGTCTCCATAGGCTCACAAAATGTCGTTGCCACTGATGACGCTGCATCATCCGCCGTGTGAGGTTGAACGACAGCCAGAATGTTCTATTCGGTCGTCCCATACTTCTTATCCCCCTCACCGAAGTGGTCGGCCGCGTCTCTCAAGCCTGGTCTCGTCAATTCGTCAAGCTTCATGCACGTCTGCCGAAAACGCTCCATGCGATACCGTACCGTATTTGAGATTGTGCCAATCACCCAGCTTGGTTCGTCATCTTTGCGCAGCTTGCCCCCCGCAGGATCTTCTCCCTCATCATCCTCGTCTTCACCATCCTCCTCATCATCGGAACTTGCAAGATAGCTCAGACTATCGCCGATGGCATTCAACATCTCCGCACATGTTGTGTCAAGCTTGGTGGTTGTTAATCCCCCCTTTCGCAGCATCTCTCATATCATCCTGCTACTGTTTAATTGCTGTCTCTGTGTCTTCAACTCAATTTGTTCTCACAGCGGTCTCTCTTTCCACCTAATCCTCTATCCATTTCACTTTCTCTTGGTTGCTTGAGAAGTGAGGTTCTCGTCGTCTCCCCACCATAAAGGTATATATTGGATGGCATGCAGCGCGACGCTCCAAGGGCTCAGACCCGTTCAGTTTCCAAGCCGCACATGCCTTTATTCGCTTGATGACATCCTCGTGTGGATAGCTTTTGCAATTTGCCGTATTGGCCTGCCGGTAGTGGCAAAAGGTCCTTTTTCGGAGCATTGACCATTAAATTTTGTGTTGACTTTGTTGATGGACGAGATGTTGGATGTTGCAAGATATGGACCACATAGAGGCAAGCTGCGTCTTTTCTGTCGATGTTGGTAGGCTTAATCGATTTGAACAACGCATAATCCGTGTTTTGATTGTCACTACATTTGGAAAAGCAATGCTAACCGTACATTATGACATGATGTTTAGCGTCTATTGAATGTAGGATCCCCGGAATTACTTGAGACAAACATCACCAGACGTCCTTTGCATTGAAGAATGTACCGTGTATCTGTCGCAAAGAGGAAATTTCGGCAGTCGCTCACCGCGATGTATTCTGGTAAACAAACACAAAACATCAGACTGACTCGGGGCAAATCGCAGGACGGTTGGCAACCCGCACAATGGGCAGCTATGTGCAACAGGATTCATATTCTGTAGAACGAGCAAGGGGGCTGTTACCCATCTAGTGTTAGCAACGGTTCCGGACCGTCACTTCGGGTCCGGGTCCGGGTTAGAACCGAACCATTGCCAAATTGGTGGTCCGGGTTGTTAAAATACCCGAGCCGTCGATCCGGGTATGGGTCGATGCAAATCTCCCAGACCGTCTGGATTGGGCGGGTTGTCAGCGGGTCGCACTGCGGGTCCATCTGTAGATTTAAATAATGTCCTTGTTTTTGCAGTTGCATAATTGAACATTATTAAAATTAGGTATTTGACAGCCAATGATCTCTTTTTGGATGTTTTGCAATCAGCGACATTGATTATTTTGGATTACGTGTTTTGACTTCTACCCGTTGCATTTTTCGCTAGAGAGGTTGTCAATAGTTCTGCTATGGCGGCACCTATGCGCAGAAAGCCTTGATTACCCAATATGCAAGATCAAATATTGTTGACGCTCAGTTGATGCTCAGTTTCATGATGGGGTAACATATGTGTCATACGTTATTTCAGTTGAAAAGGCTGTCACGACTTTGTCTATGAGTTGTTACCACATTGTTACACTTAGATTACCCAGGATCCAGCACCAATAATCCTTGACACTCCATTGACGCTCATTTTCAGGATGCCGCATGGAGCATGTCGCTGTTGTTTTTGCCACTAAAGGCTGCCAATATCTCATAAATGGATGTCTGCAACCAATCGGAACATACCTTACCCAAGATGCAAAGCTAAAAATCATTGACGCTCCGTTGACGCTCATTCTCAGGATGCTGCAGGGAGCATGTCGCTGTTGTTTTTGCCAGTAAAGGCTGCCAATATATCATAAATGGATGACTGCAACCAATCGGAACATAACTTACCCAAGATGCAAAGCGAAAAATCGTTGACGCTCTTTTGACGCTCATGCTACGCATGGGGCGGTGACTGAGATGCTATCTCTTTTGCCAATCAAAGCTGCCAAGATGTCCGTTATGCATATCAACGACCAAGTCACTTGTCAATTACCGTACTTACAAGACCACAAATCGTTGATGCTCTGTTGACGCTCATTTTCAGGATGGGGCAGGGAGCCTGATACTATTATTATTGATTTGGAAGGCAGCCAATACTAAGTTTATGGATGGCTGCAACCAATCGGCACTGAGGTTACCCAAGATGCACAGCCAAAAATCTTTGACGCTCCGTTGAAGCTCATTTTCAGAATGGGGCAGTGATCATGTGGTTTACTCTTTTACCAAGAAAGGCCGCCAGTATGCACGTTATGGATAGTTCCAACCACGTCATCATTCAATTACCGGACTTACATGACTGAAAATCGTTGACGCTCCGTTGACGCTCATTTGAATGTACGGTGAAGTCAAGATCTGCTGGCATTAATAATTGCAATCTTAAATTTTTGAACTTTGTGGATGCCTTTCAGCATGATTAGGACTCGGCTCAATGGCAAAGCCGAGCCCAGTAATATTCCCGCAGTGGTCGCTCTCATCTGGTTGAAATTGATATGTTATGACACATATTGCATATTGCCCGCTACAGGTTTGTTTGTTAATGAATATTCTCTCGCCACTGGTCAACATTCTTCCATAATCATTCTCTAAATAAAATTCTTCGTCAAACTACATAATGAACTCGGTGATAATACATTGACGCATTCTGTCCTACTTTTTCTTGATCCCCTTCTTCCTCCTTGTTTCCATTATATTGACTGTCAGTAACGCCTTTTAAACCTTCTTCTTTGATTGTCGTATAGGCCGAATCGGTCCAGGAACATTCGGTGCCGCACTCACATTCCGCACCTCAAGGGTTTCTGATATCTCACTGCAGTTGCCCAGTTCCATATCTGATTCATTGTCCACCTCCCAGTCATCTTCGCTGTTGTTTGGATTATCCAAGTCCCCATTCCAGTTAAGCCAATTTTCGTTGTCTGAAATGCTTTCAGGTGAGCAATCCTAATGACTTTCAGCATGATGGCGGTCGATTCGTTTGATTCGGCGGACATTCAATACTTGAGTTCGTCGACCAGGGAGGTCCTTTGCGGACAAAGCTGGTGGCACGGGTGATTTTTCCGACAATTTAAATGCAGCCGCACCAGCACGATGTAATTTTGACCAGGATGCTTTGAGGATCTCTTCGGTATCTGAAATGTAACCTACGGCAGTCATCGTTTTATTTTGAGCACGGGCTTCCTTCTGTGTAGCTCGTAGGGTTTGGCTACCCTGCCACATCTCCAAAAAGTCGTGGACCTTGGCCATTCTGTGCAACTTCTTTTCCTCTGCCTCTCTCTTCAGCTCCATGTCAGTATCAGTGCTGTTTGGATCCAATACTGGGTTGTCGCCAGCCAGTAATCTGCTATTGGCTCCAGCAAACTGCCTTACTACCACTTTTTCGTGAAGGGTCTCGCCTGTGGTTTTCAACTGCCTCCACCCGATCACATCTTGGCCAAGGGAAAAACTGGCCTCCCCTCCGCCACCGTGAGGTATGATAGAGAATACGTCACGTGCCACATTGGAGAGATCGGCGTACTTTGATTGCGTGTCTTCTTGCTGCCGCCACCAGTCGGTGATATCCGGTAATCAAAATGTACTAATAATCGCCATCGGGTCGGAGTGGTAATCATTACGATTTGGATTAATTTGCCCCCAGTTCTGTGGTAATTCAGGAGGTGAATTCAAATAGAGACTCGCGGCTGTCAATAAATGTGCTGCACGATCGCTTCGTCTGGGTGTGGTTTTGGCCACATTGGTAGGCATTAAGTATTCGTCGTCATCGCTGGACAATTCCTATGGATCATAAGATGATTGACCTGATCTAGAAGCCATTTCGAAGGAGCTGAGATTGTTATTCGGAGTGTTATCGGACCTAATGACCGGCAAACGTCAATGTTTCGCGCAGTATTCGTTCTGCACATACTTCATAAAGGCCTCCTGGTATTGGGTAGTATAAGAGGTCTCGTCTTCAGGATTAATATCCATTCCCTTGTCCCACTTCCTACACGATCGCAACTTCCGGAAAGGATCAAGGATATGTGCCGTAATAAATAGCATACCAGTCGTTGGAGTCACTTCCGTATAGTATTTCGACAGCTTTTGCCGCGCACACTTCTCAGCAAAGAATAAGTCTTCCTTCCATTGTGTCTTTTTCTTGGCCAAAGCTCGCATCACGCCGTCCATGTGATCAAACATGTCATTGTAGACAGTGATGATGTTATGCAGAGTAACGGTATGCCATTTCGACATCCAAAGGGTCCAATACCGGAATGGCCATTAAACCTCCATGACATACCTGACAATAGTCCACTCATCCTGAGTCGTGAAGAGCGGCTGGTAGTCGCTATATTTTGGGTTTTCAAGCCACTCCCAGGTGAATTCACGCAATCGGTAAGCGCGCTCGAGCAACTCCAGTGTCTAGTTCCAACGTGTCTTCACATCCATAATGGGTAGTACTGCGATCCGGACTTTGGCTTTTTGACAGTCAATGAACTCGTTTCGACGTCCAGGTGTCAGCGTAATCAATACAGCAAGCATTCTCTGCTATATGAAGGTCAGTTTCAGCACTTTCATAATATGTTGAAATACGTACTTTCTCAATTATCTCCGCTAAACCTGGTCTCATGGCGGGCACCTTGTTGATTCTAGCATTGCCCTCTTTTCGAAGTCTTTGACTCTTCCCAATGTCTGTGCTTTCATTCTCTCCAAATTGCTGATCGCGCTCATGGGCTTCCCAAGACTTGGTGTGGCCTTTTACACCCAGACTGCTCATGAATGCACCCAAAGACAGCTGAATGATGTGCGCCATACATGGTATGTGGTTTCTCAATGCGGGCCAGTCGATTCTGGAGGCCTCAAGGGTAGTTTGTAGTTCGCGAGGCATCGAGTAATGTGAAGAAGCGTTGTCGGTTGTAATTCCAAGTAAACGGCCGTCAGTCAGTTCGAAACAATCAAGAACTTCCTTCAAATGTCCGGCTAGGCGTGCTCCCGTATGCTGACCCTTGACCTGTAATCCTTAATGAGCTTTCGAAATAGGAAATGATTTGGCTATTAACCTCATCGAATGCCAGTTGTACTTCTCGCAAAGCCCAATTTCGATCTATAAAATAAGTAATGACCGAGGTTATTGCTAATTTGTTTGTCGATGTCCATCCGTCCAAAGCTAAACTAACTTTATTTGTTGACGTCAATTGGTTCTTAATTGCATCCACTGTCAGTGTGTATTCCCTCCGGCAAATATTACTCAGGGTGCTGGCTGACGGTAACACCAATTTGCTTCCTTATGCATTGTATGACCGTCGTAGTTCAACGTTTGATATTGCGTTCCATGGAATATGTGCCGAAACAAAACCTAACACGAGGTACCAATTCCAGGTGTCTTGGTGAAATTCGGCAGTTTGAAAGTCCGTTGCTGCCAGTTTAGAGCATTTTGTCTGTCAATTCAGTAAGTATACTTGAAACCTGAATGGTCAATTTGAATTTCCTTTGCGAACTTACAATCAGAATCCCTCAACTTCCTTGCCGCTTCAGTATGGCCAAAGCTGTTTCATCGACCGTTGAACTAGTTAGTTCAGTTACCTCTGACACTGTTAATTCGTTTAACTTTGCGATATGCGCTTTTGCCAGCAAGTGTTTGCCCATTGAGCTGGTCCCATGTTCTGATGGATGGCGCAGAACTTGATGACAAACGATACATATGATACCGGGGCTGCCAGTCTCTTCAATTCTGCAATGTAAATAGAATCGCCACCAAGGCGCATGTCTAGAGTTATTCCAAGCAATTCGCCACTTCGAGCGTTGATTCATTGAAGCCCACCAAGCATCAAAGAGGATTTGTAAAGTAAGGTCGCTGGAATCACAAATAAAGACACGTTCGTTTTTTGAAGTTATCATAACCTCTAGCAACAAGGTATTTAGAGATTTTGTATCTGACATCGCGGTAGGAGATTGCACTCTGCGTAATTCGATCTGGGTGACTGTCAATGGATACGTTATCGTCAGGTAGAACGCCAGTTCTTCAATATTGACTGTAGAGCTACAAGCAAGAAAACAGTCAGACCTGTGAGACATCGCATGCATATTTGTGAAGTTGAATACAAGGGCATACAAAGACGAGACGGTTGCGATATCATTGCTAGCATTTTTGCCCATACAGGCAGCCGATAGTCCGATTTTGTGTCATGGCCGCTGCATTGCTGTCTGATAATCCAAGATGCAAGCCCAAAAATCGTTGACGCTCTGTTGACGCTCATTTTTAGGAGGTAGTAGCGATATCGTTACTAGCATTTTTGCCTAGAATGGAGGCCAATATTATGATAATGGGAGTATGCCGTTGCACAGCCCTTGAATTGTCTATGATGCAAGACCTAAAATTGTTGACGCTCCATTGACGCTCATCTTTAGGAGGTGGTAGCAATATGCTAGTAGGCGTTTTTGCCCATAAAGGCGGCCAATACTGCTATTATGGCTTAATGCTGTCGCGCAGCCTAGTCATTATCCAAGATGCAACATCAGAAATCTGTGACGCTCCGTTGACGCTCATTTCTCGGATGGAGCAACGAGCATGTCGCTTGCCGTTTCACATCGAAAGCCGGCCAATAACTCGTCTTTGGATTGATGTGACGATGCAACTCTTTGATCGCCGAAAAGATGAAACTAAAATTGTTGACGCTCCGTTGACGCTCCGTTGACGCTCACTTCAGAGATATACCAACAGTCATTCGGTGCGCAAACACTTTGCCTGACAGTCATAACGTCATTATTGACAGTCAATAAGTTTTTACCATCCGGTTCGGGGCTGGAACACTAGCCGGAGATCGTGACCTATTCTGACTGGCCGACAACGCAACCGCACTCACCCCACCCTCTGCACCACTATTCAGGTCATCAGTGCAATCAATGACGTAGTTCCATCGCGTTTTGGCGCTTTCAGCCGGTAAGTTATGGCATACAGATCAATCGACTAATTTTAGACATATAGAGCCGGACTTCCTGACCTTTCTTTTTCCAGCTCGTTTTCCTTGATTTCCATGACGTACGATAAGCAATTTTCAAAATCTCGACCATGTGCAGCAGGTCTGAGCGGACAGTTATGCAGTTAGCTGCATAAACTACTGCTGCATGACGGCTGCCATTGATCCAGGTTCAGACTGCGCACTGACCGCTCGACCTATGACTTGTATGCTATCACTGAATCAAATTTTCTTAGTATATTTCGTCTCTATTTTAGGTTTTGCTTTCTAATGTAACTGTAATTGGCAGGTCGATATCACGTTTGCTGGCCGTCCATCAACCAGATTTAGAGTCTAGAACATTCGCATGGCCAGTTCGACCCTTGCACACACTCTGATGAAATATCATGTCTCACAATTTGGTCACTGAAATTAGGAAAAAGCTGACACGTGGCAAAGTAGGTACACAAATTGCTTTTCTGCACGATAGGTCTTCAAAACTACCTATTTGGCTATCTATACCTCCGGCGACGCGGGAGCCATCACCATATCTTTGTCCGTATCCGATTTCTATATGGTAATTAACTGGGGATGCTTCATGCAGGGGTAAAAGCTTACGGGTTCAACAGGAATTGCATCCTGAATCGGCATCGAATCGGTTGCCATGCCGGGCGAAAGAACAAATATGAATTTATGTAACTGGGGTTTCTCCGAACCCAGCCTCATTTGACTACATCCTGGTCGAGAAGTCACTGCTGGCATTTCCGATTTTCCTCGGACGATCTCAGGAGTCTGCATATGCTCTCCAACTGTTATCGGTGATGGTGTGGCTGCAGTTGTTTCTATTTGGGGCTTGACAACCGCCGGAACCTTCAATTCCGCAGTCCCATATCTCATATCTCTCTCACCAAAGTAGTTGGCTGCATCCCCCCATCCCGGTTGGGTCAATTCGTCAAGTCTCAGCTGCTTCTGCCGAAAGCTCTCGATGCAGTGCTGTACCGTTTTGGTGATTGTGCCCATCACCCAACCAGGTTCATCATCATCACTGAGCTTGCCGAGCTCTGTATCTTCCTCATCATCTTCCTCGCCTTCCCCATCCGGCTCATCATCGGAACTTGCAAGATCGCTCAGAATGTCTCCGATAGCATTCAACATCTCTACAAACATTATTTCGGGCTTCCCGGTTGTCGCACCCCCGTTTTCAGCTGTCGTCATATGTTGCATAATCGCTGTCTATGCGTCTTGAACTCGCTTTCTTGCCACAGCGGTCTCTCTCTCCACAAAATCCTCGATCCATTTCTCTCGCTCTTCATTGCTTAAAAAGTGCGTTTCCTGTCTTTTCTCCGCCGCCAGCTTCTTTTT
>Ga0307515_10001849_pt1 | contig 47175 bp, 45 predicted proteins | sample 17_EM_MG_FD_194513 | JGI IMG/M metagenome (GOLD analysis project Ga0307515, IMG submission 194513) | Populus trichocarpa ectomycorrhiza microbial communities from riparian zone in the Pacific Northwest, United States - 17_EM | ecosystem: Host-associated > Plants > Roots > Unclassified | place... | reverse complement strand
TCAAGAGTTAACACTGTGTACAGCATACACCGAGTCCAGCATACACCCAAGATCGTCTGACTTCCGGTCATTCGCATGATTACGAGTTGACCCCTGGATGTAGCTTCAGCTTCCGGTGTGCCTCCTTACAAGATCAAAAGTCACCAGCCAGCTCTCCATGAGAGCTCAAAGGTAAAGTCACCTCGTCACATTCCGACGGTTGCGAGTTACTGTAACTAACTGATGATTAGAGTCTGAGCACCCGGCGTGCCTCCCATCGACCACCTCCAAGTACTCCTACAATCTTGATCGATCATGGCCACGTGCATCTCCACACTCGCTCAATTACGGCCTCCAAGTGCAATCTCTGAGTTCACTCGATCTCGGCCTCCAAGTGCATCTCCAAACTCGCTCGATCATGGCCTCCAAGTGCATCTCCAAACTCGTTCGATCACGGCCTCCGATTCCATCTCTGAGTTCACTTGATGTTGGCCTCCAAGTGCATCTCCAACCTCGCTCGATCGCGGCCTCCAAGTGCATCCCAGAGTTCACTAGATTGCGGCCTCCAACTGCATCTCTGAGTTCACTCGATCTCGGCCTCCATGTGCATCTCCAAACTCGCTCCATCTTCGGACTCCAATTGCATATCTGAGTTCATTCGATCTTGGCCACCAATTGCATCTCTGAGTCTACTTGATATCGGCCTCCGAGTGCATCTCCAATCTCGCTCGCTCACAGCCTCCAATTGCATCTCAGAGTTCACTCGATCTCGATCTCCAAGTGCATCTCCAAACTCGCACGATCACGGCGTCCATGTGCATCTCTGAGTTCACTCGATCTCGGCCTTGGAGTTCATCTCCAAACTCGCTCGATCACGGCCTCCAATCGCATCTCTGAGTTCACCCGATCGTCAATTTCAGGCGCACCTTGAATTACTCTCAAGCACCGCCTGCAGCTAGTCCAGATATACCGTGTGTAGATTTGGTAGCTATATAGATACATAGATACATTGTTACATAGATGAGAATACAAAGTGAATACATAAGTTTTAAAAATCATTGGACAATAAGTAGTAGCTATGATTTCGAGGCGCACCTGCAGCGTTCCCAAAGAAGATGTCTTTCCCAGACTGCTCTTTAATGATTCGAGGTGCTCCCAGGTGTGTCGCTGGCGCTTGCAGTCTTGTCATCGGCGCTCCCTGGCTTGTCGCCGGCACTCCCAGGCCTGTCTTCGGCGCTCCGACATGTTCCCAAACATATCACACTCACTCCGATGGTACTCCTGTACCAGTCATCAGAGATCCCAGTGTCTCTGATGGCCGGCCGGAATGCCCTCCTAGGGTTTGATACTCTCCTGAAATCGACGCTTCTACGTTTACACTCCACATCCTCTCAGACACTCCTGGAGGCTCCCAGCGACTAAAATACATTTTGCTGATGTACCCTCGATACATCTGCCCAGGATTGCAAGCACAATACCGATTTTGATCCAGATATGCTGCCTAATGAAGGAACATCCACCGGTTAGTACACTATCTACTGTGTGGTAATGGAGCTAACATTCCTTTTGAAGACCAGAGCAGCCTATTGAGCCAACCTCGCAGTGATGACTAGCATTGATCGAATGGCACGGCATTTTGGAGATTATTATTATCCTGTACTCGCGCAAACTGTAAAGTATATATTAAAGGATATATTTATATGTATTATTAAAGAACAATGTAGTGATCAAGAAGAAAGTAAATGAAAACGCTTGAAAGGCTGCCAAATCAACGTGAATGATGGACTGTTCCAAATCAAATAATTGCATGTTGTGGATACACCCGTGGCAAAATGAGTGTCAATGGAGCGTCAACGATTCTTGGTCATGTATCTTGGGTAATCTGGGGAGCAATAGGTTGCAAATTGTCATAAAGAAAGTATTGGCTGCCTATATAGGCAAAAGAGAACGTGAAACTCTCCTGGCCCCATCATGTAAATGAGTGTCACCAGAGCGTCAACTATTCTTAGTCATGTATCTTTGGTCATCTGGGGGGCGATAGGTTACAAATAGTCATAAACAAAGTCTTGGCTGCCTTCATAGGCAAAAGAGAAAGTAAAACACTCCCTGCCCCATCATGAAAATGAGCTTCAATGGAGCGTCAACAATTGTTGGTCATGTATCTTGGGTAATCTGCGGGGTGATACGTTGCACATAGTCATAAACTACCTATTGGCTGCGTTTATAGTCAAATGAGAAAGTGCAATGCTCCCTGCCCCATCATGAAGATGAGCGTCAACGGAGTGTCAACGATTGTTGGCCTTCCATTATGGTGAATTACAGCGCGATGTGGCCATTATTGTCTATATACGTGGTTTTGACTATTTTGGTATGCTAAAAGGCTGACAAATACTTAGTGGAAGATCTGTAACTGAAATCAGTTGTCACTGTCCCAGAGGATGTGGCATAATATTCCGTACATATCAGCCCATAAAGGATGCCATATCCATGTTGATGGATGCATGTGATCCAGCGCCACTGATATTACCGAAGGTGCAAGACCCTAAATCGTTTGAGCTCCGTTTTTGCTCATTTTCGAGATAGGGCATGGAGTATTTCGCTTGCATTTGTCGCAATATATGCGGCCAATACTTTGCTTATGACTGTATTTGACCTGTCACACCCCCAGATTACCGAAGATACACAACCAACAATCATTGACGCTCCCTTGACACTCATTTTCAGGATCTGGTTGGGGGCCTGTGTCTATTCGTTTTGATCATTAAGGCGGCCACTACATCAAAAATGGACTGTGAGGTACCAATGTCAATATTTTAAGATCAACACTAGCATATCTGAATGTGACCATCAATGTGAAACCCAACATGCGGAACCGCAGATGGGAAATGACGGGTCTAGCCAAACCCAGGGAAACCCGAGGGCTGACAGGTATGGGTCCAGGCTTGCCCTGCCAAGAGTCCACGGGTCGGGGTTTTGTACCGGTCTGGAACCAAATCGACAAGTTTTTGCTGTCCATCTCCGGACTGCTCGCGGGCGACCCGGACCAATTGCCAACACTACCTACGGAGACACTATTTGCCTACATATAATCTATTACAGAGGAACCCTGTGATACTGTCCGCCAACACCCTCAGCATCATTTGCTGTAAGGAATACTCACTGACAGTGGATGCAATTCAGAAGCTGTTGCCATCGAAAAATAAAGTTAGTTTAGCTTTGGACAGGTGGTCATCAACAAACAAACTAGCCATTACATCGGTCAATGCTTACTACATAGATTGAAATTGGGAATTGCAAAAAGCACAGCTTGCATTTGATGAGGATGTTAGCCTATTCTTGTTCCATTTCAAAGCTATTTAAGAATGATAGGTCAAGGGTAAACATACTGGAGCAAGGCTAGCCATACATTTGAAGCGAGTTCTGGATTATTTTGAACTTACCAATGGTCATTCGCATGGCATTACATCTGATAACGCTACCTCCAATTACTCAATGACCCACGAACTACATTCAACCCTTCAGGCCTCTGGAATCGAGTGGCCTTCTTTGGGAATACACATACCATGTCTGGATCACGTCATTCAGCTTGCTTTGGATGCAATCATGAGCAGTTATGGTGTGAAAGGCAGCACAATGTCTTGGGAAGCCCATGAGCACAATCAGTAATTTGGAAAGAATGAATGCACAGAGACTGTGAAGAGTCAAAGACTTCGAAAAATGGGAAATGCTAGAATCAACAAGGTGTCGGCCATCAGACCAGGTTTAGCAAAGATAATTGGGAAAGTACATATTTGAAGTAATTTTGACAGTCCTGAAACTGACTTCCATATAGCAGTGAATGCTCGCTCCATTGATTACACCAACACCTGGCCGTCGAAACGACTTCATTGAACATCAAAAGGCGAATGTATGAATCGCAGTACTGCCAATTATTGATGAGATGAGACGGTGTCATTCCACACTGGATTTACTTGAGTGAGTCTTCCTATTATGAGTATTCACCCGTGAGTGGCTTAAGCATGAAAAATGCAGTCATTACCTGCCACTCTTCACAACACGGGACGAATGGACCATCGTGAAGTACATCACCGAGGTTGAATGCCCATTCTGATGCTGGACCATGTGGCTGTCGAAACAGCATATGGTTACTCTGCATCACATTATCACTGTGTACAATGACATGTTCGATCATATGGAGGGTGTTATGTAAGCTTTAGCCAAGAAGAAGACTCATTGGAAGGAAGACTTATACTTCGCAGTGAAGTGAGCACACCAGAAACTGTCACAATATTATGCTGAGGTTACTCCAACAACCGGTCTGATTCTCATTCCAGCACATATTCTCCATCCTGTCCAGAAGTTGCGATCATGCAGGAAGTGTGAAAAGGAAATGGATATTAATCCTGAGCACCAGGCTTCCTATAATACCCAATACCAAGAGGCCTTTCTAAAGTATGTGGAAAATGAATACAGCGCCAAACATATACGATTTTCCGTCATTGAACCCTCAAGAATCCCAAGCCAAATTCTCTTCCCTTCTGCAATGTCTTCTGGATCTGGTCAATTATCCTTTGATCCATATGGTTGGTCCAGTGATGCTGACGAATACCTAATGCTTGAGAACCTGGCTGAAACAACACCCGGATGCAGCGTTCGCGCAGCACGCTTGTTGACAGCCACCAGGCTCCATTTGAATTCAGCTCCAGAATCACCAATGAACTTGGGCCAAGGTAATCCGAATCTGAATGAGTACCACTCTGACCCATTGGAGATTAGCAGTAGATTTTGGATACCGGATATCACCGACTGGTGCCGCCAACCAGAGGAAACTCATTCACAGTACGCCCATCACTCAAATGTGGCACGTGGCATACTGTGAATCATACCACATGGTGTCGGAGTTGAGGCCAGTTTTTCCCTTGGGCAAGACATTATCAGCTGGAGGCATTCAATAATCACCGGCAAGACCCTTCACAAAAGAGTTGCAGTAAGGGAGTTAAGTCGAGCCAATAGCGGGATGCTGGCTGGCGACAACCCAGCATTGAATACGACGGGAACTGAAAATGACTTTGAAATGAAGCGAGAGGTGAACGAGTGAAAGCTTCACAGAATGGCCAATATCCATGACTTTCTGGAGATGTAGCAGGGCAGCCAAAACCCATGTGCTACACAGAATGAATCTCGAGCTCAAAGAAAGCAAATAACAGCCGTTGGCGACATTTCAGATACGGAGGAGATCGTCAAAGCATCCTGGTCAAACATTCAACATTCAGCTGCGGCTGGAATTAGATTGTCAGAACTATCACCTTTGTGACCAGCTTTGTCTACAAATGACCTTCCTGGAGGATAAACTCATGTATTAACTGTCTGCTGAAGCAGAAGAATCGACCGTCATCCCGCAGAAAGTGATTAGGATAGTACTCCTGAACCTTTTTCCGACATTGAGAGTTGGCATCACTGGAACGGTGACTTGTATTATCCAACTGGGAGCAATGATCAGTGTGAGGCAGAAGATGAATCTGATGTATAGCATGATAATGGTGTCGGGGATCCGGAAAGCCTAGAGCTGTGGGATGTGAGTGCCGCACCCAATGTTCCTGGATTGATTCAGCCAACACGTGGGTCAAACAACAAGGTTGATATGGTTTTGATGACCGTCAATGCAATGGAAACAAGGAGGAATGGGGGACACAAGAAAAAGTAGGTCAGAATGGGTCAATATGTTTTCACCAGGTTCTAGATGTTGCTTGACTGAGAATGAAACATAGAGCATCATTATAGGAGATTAGTGAGCAATCGAATGTGAATAATTGTTGATCAACAGAAGTGTAGCGGGCGAAATGTATCATTCAGCAAGATATACATATTTTAATACAATCAGAGCAACCCATGCAAGAAGATGACTGTGCTGGGCGTTGCCGAAGGGCCGAGTCTTAATCAACCAGGAAGGCAACCAATAAGTTCAAATAATGATGCACACAGTGACTGATGGCAGTGGACATTGACAATACACTAAATTAAAATGAGTGTCAACAGAGCGTCAACGATTTGTGGTGTGGTAAGTGAGGTAATTCACAAGCGATTTGGTCATTGTTATACATAATCAATGTATTGGCAGGCATTATTGACAGAAGAGAAAACGACACGCTCTCTGCCCCATCTTGACAATTAGCATCAAAGGAGCGTGAACAATTTTTGGTGGGTAATCCGAGTTGTGCTTGATCGTAGGCATCTCTAAACATCGAGTTGGCAGCATTTGTAGTTAGACAAGCAAGAGATATTCCCCCAACAGCTTCCCACACAATGATAACTTAATTCATATTCTATGCTGCCGCGAAGTGTTCATGAGCGGTTGAGCCAATCAAACAGGTTGAAACTTCGTATACTGACAACCACGGCCACATTGCGCTATGATTGACCATGATGCAAGGCTACAAATCATTGAAGTTCCGTTGACACTCATTTTCAAAATTGGATTGGGAGTGTCTCGCTTTCTCTATCGCCCATAAAGACGGCCAATAGTTTGATTATGTCTCATAACAACCAAATCACTCTGTAATGACCTGACTTGCCAGACCAACAATTGTTGATGCTCCATTGACACTCATTTTCAGGATGGGCGAGGGAGTGTGTCGCTGTCTCAATTGCCTATAAAGGCTGCCGATACTTGAATGATGTGTGACACCGACCAAGTCAGTTTTTGATTATGTGACTTACAAGCCCAAAAATTGTTGAGGTTCTGTTGATGCTCATGTTTAGGAGATAGTGTCCATGTTGTCAAGCGCATTTTGGCCTATAAAGGCGGCCAATTCTTTGATTCTGCATTGAGCGACCGAGTCTCGGTGTTACAGCTGTAGGATTGGTCACGGTTCCGGGGTCGTAAACGATCACTCGATCATGTTGCCATGTAGCGATTGATTACCGTTCATCAATTCTCACCCAGTATCATCGCCACACCAATTACCGCCAGGCACAAATCTCTCGACCACCTCATCACCACCCACCCTCGAGTGTTGTCACCATCGCAATGGTGTGTTAATACAATGCAAACATACATCGCTATGTCCTCTATGGACAAAGGTAAAGAATGACGCCAGCCATCATCACCTATACGTGAAGTAACTCTCGATTGACATCAGCCATGGCGAGTAGGATACAGACACTTGTGCATGAGATAAGAGAAGGCTGTTGAATGGTACAAAGAGGTTGATGCTCCAGAAGACAGCAGTCCAATAGATACCAATCAGTCTTGAGATGTTTATCAGAAGGATACTGTTGGTCCTGGAAGACTGAAGGATTGGAAGGATAGTATTTGCTCGGAGGTTGATCAGGCCGACTGGTTATCACTGTAAGGTGATTGGAAGACGAGAGGATAGTGAGCATTTATCTAGAGAGATGTGTAGTTAGATTTGGCAGTTAGAGCGCAGAGGAAAGAGGTATAAAGACCTCTCGATTCCCTGCAGGTATAGGGGGCAACCTTCTCACGACGGAGAACAAGCCTGAACAATATATTCGAATTGGACAGCTGGTTCTACATGGATTCTACTCTGATTAATTTCTGGGCCTTAGTCAAGCTTCGAAGGGAACCAGCTATTAGTCCTTGTATAAGTCCAATATCAAGTCCAATAGCGAGACAAGATAAGGGGATACATAGAAGGGATACTTCTAGTTGAGTATACCTTGGAGTCAATTCCTCCCGCATTACACTATATTGTTAAATCAAATCTCAATCAAACATCAGTTCATGTTATTCAAGATCCTCTGTATCGTTTCCTATACCCTACTCTATCCATAAATTGTCCGCGCCATCCTAACTTACTTCAACCCCCCTCCTACCGAAACCTTCATCGATTGTCCTGAGTTTGAAACCTCCGATCCCTGGGATTCGCTGACTGAGGAACAATATATTCAAGATATCCTCGAAAACTCCTGCGAGGATAGGGACTGCTCCGATTACGAACCAAGACCATTCATCCTCTTGGAAACAAAGGAGGCGATTTTATTGGTCATTACTATCAGGCAGGAGGGAAGATTAAACATTGCATACTTCTCAAGCAATAGACCATGTCTTCATCAGAGGTACAGCGGTTAACGGTGGAAGGGAGGAGTACTGTTGTGGTCCCCAGAGTAGGAGGTGGAAGAGCGTTGGAACAATATCAGCCATGTACCAACGAACAGGTTCCCATATGGGCAGTTGAGTCGTACAATCGATCAACTGCAGACTTGGATGGAATGGAAGCCCTTGTCTCAGAATCCATATCAAAATCTGTACATGTCCAACAGGAAATGCCTCTGCTGGTGGATGATTATATGTCGATGATCAGCAAACAGCATACCATCTATGATCAAATGATGAAGGGAGTCGAAACCTTGTGCCGCAATGTGTACGCTCAATACACAGACATCATCCTTCAGTCTCAGATCTTTGCATCCAATGTCAAAGGAGGAATGCCAGTTATTGCAGCCAAGGTATCTCAAGATTATGAGAATCTGAAAGACGCATTCGATGCCAAACTCCCAAGCAACAGTAGTGTGTGGGCCGGAATACCTGCAGTACTCAGAGAAGAGAAGATGCTGAAAATGGATTGGAAGTTCGGTTGAAAGCACAAAGGATTCAAATGGAAGAAAATACGCAGAATGCTAAAAGAGCAATGGCAAGGGAACAGAATACACAATGAATGGAAATGGAGGACAATATGAAACAGAGAGAGGATGACTTGAGGATGCAATGAGTAGAGTTGGCTTCAACTAAAAGCAAATTGAAAGCCAATAAGAAACAATGGCAGCAGGCCTTTGCAGAATTCCAGAAGCAGCTTGAGGAAACACTCAAGGAAGTTCTAAAGGAAACTCGATGCTCCATCAGATCTCTGGCAAAATCAGCTGCAGATGACTATAAACCTGAGTACCCAGAGGGAAACCCAAACCAACCTCAGGATGGAGCGTTTATGGAAACCCCGAGTGGTATCAAATGGATTTACAGTTGAAAAATTGAGACATGGGAAATGGTCCAACACAGAAATGCTCATGATGTCTCCCTACCACCTCCTACACCACAATTCAGAAAGGCAGAAAGTGGGGGAGAGGGTCCTTGCGGAGGCGGAGAAGAAGGAACTGGCGGAAGAGGCTATAATAATTTGGTTCATAACTGAGATGAGCCTCCACTTCACCCATTCCCCACTGAAAACTAACCGCCCGACAGTTCGAGCTCATCAGATCGCAGCAATAACCCCAGATGGTGTGGCCTACCAGGATTACCGCCGTTACCACCAGCAGGTTACACCATATACAGTGGTTCTGCTCGAGGGCGCAGTCCTGGCTGAAAGCACGAAAGGCAAAAGAGCCAAATGAAGCTCCCAAATGTGTTCAAAGAAGATCCATCAGATGACACCCTCCCATATCGAAAGTGGTTCCACTCAGTTGAAAGCTACATCCAGTGGCACTGCACAGACTTCGAAGATGATACTGACAAGATCATTGAGATTGGAGGTGTGATGGATGGAAAGGCTGGAACGTGGTACAATGCAAGAGCTGAGTATATGAACAATCACTTCAAGGTGGAAGAATAGAACCCTTTTGTCAGTGCAATGGGAGAAAGGTTCCTTGATAAACAAGAAAAAAGAAAAGTGCTAAGCACAATGAGGGAACTCAAGTACCAGGGAGATATTGAGAGCTACCTAACGGACATGGAAACTCTCAATTACAACGTCTGCCTAGTTGGCACCCCCTGGAGAACCTTGCTTAGAGATGGGCTTTCAGAAGACGTCCAATGTCGCCTGTCAACCGCCAAACGAAAACCTCGAAATGACATTGATCATGTGCAGAGTGGTCGAAGGGTTGGACTTGCAAGGGTGGAATACCTGATGCTACAGAAGAAGCAATCTTCGAGGGATATCACTTCAAGTCTTAAGAAACAACACAAGAAAAGGAAATGTCAGGAGGAAGGGGATCAAAGAGAAGACAAACCCAAGGCTCGTGGATCAGGAGGGAAGTCTGGCTGCAAGACACCCAGGAAAGAGGACAAGAAGATGAGTCAGACTCTTCTCCATACGGACAAGAAGAAGGCCTTGGAAGGAATTGCCCATTGCCTTGTGGAAGCATGATTTGAAATGGGCGAGTATGCTCGCTGCAGCATGGAAAACCACACTTGGAAGTTCTGCTGAAAATCAATTGTTGTTTCATCCTCCCAGGGCAAATGGCCAAAAGCTAAAGATGACAATCCGAAGAACGTCTCGTCCGCCGCGGGAGCAGGTGGGAATAAGCCCAAGCCTCAGGTCTCGGAATCTAGACGAGTTTGCGAGGTAGACTCTAATGATGAGAAAATCATTGATTAAAGGACACTGTGGTACAAGTCCTAGGATATAGAGGCAGTGGTAGTGATGTATATGGAAAAGAAGGGGATGGAAACGATACTGTTTTTCTTTATATAGCTAGCTTATTTGGGATTGAATAAAAAGGATGCCTGAGGATGAGTTTAGTACTTAAAATGTGCTGGCCACAAAGAATTCAGTTAAAAAACAAAGTAACCATACATACATACCTATCCATACACAACAACTCTTACCGGTCATGTACTCACGACCTGTTGAGGCCGGAGCTGTGTCGAATGGCAGTTCATCATAAGTACCTCACGAAAACGGAAGCCCTCGCCTTCCAGCAGTTCAATCTCTCCCAAGAAACCATAACACGCTCCACCCGAACCCAAGTCAGGTAGGAGACCAGAAGTAAAGATGATGATCATCTTTCGAAGAAAGAAGAACATTCCAGCAAGAGTGCTACTCGATTCTGGATGTACTACACCCATTGCCTCAGACAATTAGATCGAAGAACACAATATCTCATTTGTAACCCGCAAAGAGCAGAAGCAAATTCAGGACATGGCTGGAGATACAGTAGAGGATTGCGGATGGTGGTGTACCTTCCCAATTACCTGTCGACATGGAGACCACTACTCCAGGAGACATTTGAGATAGGTGCAATGGAATATTCCTGCGATCTGATGCTTCCATATTGGAGGATTATTAAACATAAAGCCAAGGGTTTCGCAGCTGGAGGAATAATTTGCTTTGAGAGCGAGGAATGCAAGGCAACATGCACAAGGCATAACTGCATTTCGTTCCCAATTGAGATTGATGACACTATATTAGATTTCGGGAATGATCCTGGATGGATTGCAATTTTTGGAAGCCCTAACATGAATGACACGGACGAAAGGGAAATCGATTAGATTGAAAGGAATCGATGGCAGTATCGGGATTATACATCTCTGCATAATGGAGCAGTCTCCAGTGTTTTGCCACCTCACTGATCATTTGATCATGCCATTAATATCCAAGCAGGAAAGGAACCCTCTTGGCGACTGATCTACGCTCTCTCAGATAAAGATTTATCAGTACTCAAGGAATACATCAAAGAAATGCTCGACCAGGGGAAGATCCGCCCAAGCAAGTCGCCATCAGGTGCACCAATTCTCTCCGTTCCAAAGCGTCATGGCAGAGGTCAACAATTGTGCATAGACTGTCGGGGTTATAATCAGGTCACCATTATGAATCGGAGACCGCTGCCATTGATGAATGAACTTTTGTATAGGATACAGGGTGCTAGGGTCTTTACCAAGATCGACCTCAAGGCTGGATTCCAACTCATCCAAGTCAAGGTGAGAGATGAGTGGAAGACAGCATGTCATACACTAAATGCTCTATATGAATATGCTGTCATACCCTTTGGCCTTGCGAATGCGCCACCTTCATTTCAGGATGCCATGGAAACAATCTTTTCAGATATGCTTGATAGAGGACTCCTCATCAACATGCATGACTTCTTGATCTATTCAGAAACAGAAGAGAAACATACCCAAATAGTCCTGGAAGTACTCCGACGATTAGAGGAAAACAACCTTGCAATTGCACCAGGCAAGTCTGAATGGCACGCTTCTAGGGCTGAATTTCTTGGATATATTATATCGTCAGAGGGAATTGAAGTGGCACAGGATAAGATTGAGATTATTGTGGAATGGCCAAAGCTCAAATGCAAACAAGACATACAGATGTTCTTGGGATTGGGTAACTTCTATCTTTGATTCTTTGAGGGATTTGCAAGGACAATGAAGCCTATTACAGACCTTCTCAGGAACGGTGTTCCATATGAGTGGTCTCATGAATGTGCTAAAGCATTTCTGGACTTCAAGGACCAGGTTACCAAGGCTCAAACCTTAAAGCATTTCGAACCTACACTCCAGATTGTTGTGGAGACTGATGCAAGTGATTTCGCTATTGGTGCTGTACTCTCCCAAGTTATCAATGGATGATTACACCCCATTGCATGTTATTCCAGAAAGGTGGAAAAAGCAGAGATCAATTATGATATCCGGGATAAGGAACTACTCGCAATAGTAGCTGCATTGAAGGAGTTGAAACGTTACCTTGAAGGAGCTCACCATCAGATTCAGATCCATACAGACCATAAAAACCTCGAATATTTTACTACTATAAAGATGTTGAATAGACGACTGGCAAGATGGGCACAAGAGATAGCAGGCTATGATTCTCAACTATATTACCCTCCTGGAAGTGCAAATTGAAAACCTGATGCATTATCTAGGCGTTCGGAGTATCGCCCAAAAATGTGAGGAGGAAGCATTGAGGAAAACGAGAATCAACCTATCCACCAAGTCCTCAGACCAGACCAACTTATGTTAGTTAAGGGAGACTATGTTTGGACATCAGCAGCTAGAGCTCAGGACTCCCCAATAATGGTTTCGTCTCTCCAGTCAAGAGCGGAACCAATTATCTTTTCATCGCAAAATTGAAAGCCATTCCTGTTGTCAAATTTGATAAACATATGTAGCAGGATGTAATCTTATGTCATAACCTTGACAAAGATTGGCTGAAGGCATATGACAAGGCATTGGAAGGAAAAGCGGACGCAGATGTCACACATGAAGATAAAGTTCTTTGGTACAAGGGAAGGCTATGGGTTCCCTATAGTGTGGATCTCGGAAAGATGATTCTACAGGCAGAACATGACTCTGAAGAAGCTGGCCACACGGGCCAGGAAAAGACCATTGAACTTGTATGGAGAAACTTCTTTTGGCCTCAGAAGTATCAATGGATTGAAGACAATATTCGCTCATGTCCTGATTGCCAAAAGAATAAAGCAGCGCATCATTCATGTTTTGGACAACTGCAGCCACTGGAGCTAGCATCCAGATCTTCGGATGAAATATCCGTGGATTTTCTTGTGGACCTACCAGTATCAAATGGGTGCTCATCCATATGGGTGGTAGTTGACCGCTTCACAAAGATGTCACACTGTATTCCCCTCAAAGACAGAGAAAAGAAGGCACCAGATTTGGTTCGCGTATTCCAAAGGGTGATAGAGAGACACCATGGAATACCATCTACAATTACCTCGGATAGAGACACAAGGTTTACATCCGCCATTTGGAAGGGTATAATGGACACATTCGGAATCAAATCGAAGATGTCATCACCATTTCATCCACCAACCGATGGACAAACGGAAAGAATGAACCAAGCATTGGAGTGTTACCTCCGAAACTACTGCAATTATAAAGAGGATAACTGGGAAGAGGTGTTGCCAATGGCAGAGTATGCTGAAAACAACTCTCTCCATTCTACAGTCAAGATGAAACCATTCTTCGCGAAGTATGGTTATCACCCTGAAACAAATTGGCCAACTGCTGAACCCTCGTGGAATCTTACTTCTCAGAACTACATTCAATGGATGACAAGTGTTCATCAGCTTTGTCATCAGGGACTCGAAAAAGCCAGCGAAACAATGAAAAAGTACCACGATTGAAAAGCCCAACCTGGATCAGTTTACCAACCGGGCGATTTGGTTATGCTAAATGGGAAAAATCTCGAAACAAGAAGGCCAGCAAGAAAGTTGGATGCCAAACACCATGGTCCATTTTAAATCATGACAGTTATGTCACTTGCCGCACTCAAGCTCAAATTACCCTCACGATGGCGAATACATAATGCCTTTGATATATCTTTGATTGAGCACTTCCGCATTGCTAGCAATCCATTTCGAAATCCACCAGACTTGGATGCCATGGTTACAGACGAACATGAATTGGGATATGATGTTGAGGGATACAAATATCAGACAGGATATGAGGTAGAACAAATCATGGGCAGTCAATTCAATCAGGAAACGAAGAGGGTATTATATCTGGTCAAATGAAAAGGATACCCAGAAGAGACAGACTGGACAGAGGAGCCTTATGAGAATTTCAACAATAGGAAGTTTTTGAGGGAATTCCATCGACGGAATCCTCAGGCTGTTAAGGATAAGAGGTTATAAGTTGAGCTTTTACCTTTCCTCCTGGGAGACATAGTGGTACCAGGGGGTTTTAATGGCACGCAATAGGCTTATGGATTGGAATATGGTTTTTGGCAGGAAGCTGCAAGTTTACCAGCATTAGAAGAAGGAACATAGGATCAACGACGACCGAATAGGAGAGGGAGGTGGTGTTCCACCTGTAGGAATGGTCACGGTTCCAGGGTCATGTTCAATCTCTCGATAGTGTTGCCGTGTCGCGATTGCATGATGTTAGTCAATTATAAACCAGCATTATCGCCACACCAATGACCGCCAGGCCCAAATCCCTCGACCACTTCATCAGCACCCACCCTCGAGTGTTGTCACCATTGCAATGGTGTGTTGATACAATTCAAACATACATCACCAACAACACTAGTTTCCATCTGAAACACCCGGGTGTTCCGGACAGCTCTGACGGCTCGAACGGAACCTCGTACCGTCTGACGGAGATTTACACGCTTCCCGTGGCATACGTACCTCCATTACTTTGGGCCTGGTATACGCACCATGAGAACTACACGTGTGTTACACTCATCGCAGGGGCTGCAGTTATGCTGTAGCCATTTACACAACGCCTGGCGATGTTTATGCCTTTCTTCGGCTGATAGCCACATTGTACCTCTCCGCTATATCGGATGCCGCACTCGCCCCATATATGTTCAGCTTTGCGATGTCATCATATTGCAATGCAGTCTTCGCCTCGGATACATCATTTGCCATTGCATTTGCTTCGCCATTATCGTATTTTACATGTGTGAAATATACAGTCTGATCTTCACACTCTCTAGTACTATGCCCTTAGTCCTCCACATTCTGCGTTGATCCATCATCGGCTTGCAATGCTTATTCCTCCTCATCCGCATCCGCATCATCGCCATCCTCGCACTCATACCCGTCGACATCACTAGTTCCCGGGTGAATCCTACTATGCCCTCAGTCCTCCACATTCCGCGTTGATCCATCAACGGTTTGCGAGGCTTCTTCCTCCTCATCCGCATACGCATCGTTGCCATCCTCGCCTTCATACCCGTCAACATCACTGGTTCGCAGGTCAAACCTCTCAAGTTCAGTCGCGGGCCGTTGTTGCCAGCTGGCAGTGGGGATGCGTTCGAGCACGTTGCTTTCTTCAGCTTCATCTTCGTAATCCCCGCTGCGCCCTGGCATCCCGGAATGAAGTTCGTCATCCGTGGAATTGTTGTCTATCGGGTTGTTTACGTCAGTGCTTCCGATCTCAGGCTCCTCAAGCGCCACTCCAGAGGTTAAATACTCATAAAGAATAGCATTGTCAACATGTGCAGCTCCCACGCTGATCACCACGGCAGGCATTGGGTTCTCCGCCTGTTGGATCTGATGCTTGACTGTAGCATGAGTGTTGTTATACACCCTCTGTTGGTAGCTCTCCGGTAGTGTGCTCCAGGTATTCATGAAGAATACATATGTGTCTGCAACGCCAGGCGAGGTTAACAACTTGCGACCCGTTGAAGGGCAGCAGGATGCGTTCCTACCACCGTCATTCTTGGAGTTGAAGTAGTTTGAGCGATCAGGTCTGTCCGCTTTCAGCTCTGACTTGGAAGCTTTGGGATGAATGCCTTTGTTCTTTTGCCACTCAAGGAGAGCATGGCGCAATGCGGTGCAGGTATACATGATCAGTGGCGAGGGTATATGACCGTTCTTGTCGTCAATCACGGAATTATGATATCCATCAGCATACTTACTGCGGTTATTCGCCCGATGATAACATTTGATGTAAGTAACCCGCGGGATTGCTTCCGCCACCTAGTAAAGTGGACCCTGGCTATTGGTTGGCAGCTTTGGACAATCTCTGCGTTGGATTTGGACCGCATACACCATATTCCACACGCTCTGCTAAAGGAACACGATACATATTGTCTGCCAGAAGGGAATCAATGAATTCCAAACGCTCTGCATTGGATTCAAAGCGGTGGAGATCATATAGCTCTGCTATATTGTCCCTGGCTGAATTAATAACATGGGATTTAACCTTATCGACTTGTGAGCGAACCTGGTACCGGTTTCAGCGTGTGATATCCAATGTGGCCTGTTGCTTCAGCATACCTCTTTCAGGATCTCCAAAGTGCGTGCCTCAAATGCTATGGACCAAATGTTGTTTTGCTGCATTGCGGTGTTCCAGTACGTCTCTATTATCTACCAGTGTGGGGCATCAGCTAATGCTTTCGCAACGCGTCGCTTTTCATAACTTATCGTCTCCAAGTTGCTAGCACTCATAATCGGCCGTCTGTTCCACAGGTGGAGCTCCAGGAGTTTGCCCGTTGCAAATACAAGACGTGTCATGTGGAAGTGACCAAATCAATGAATGCTGTAACTGCTGGTGACCATCGATCGAGGTGTTGACACCACCTGTGTTTGCAATTGCCACTGCCTCTGTCTCTGATTCCTTTCTGTAGCTCGTGTTTGCAGTGGATTTGTAATGATCGCGCGGGCTTCTGGATTAGGGATGGGGGTAGGCAGGTTTTCAAGACCACTGAGAGGAGTGGGAGTGTTAGAAATGCCGGATGCGGGGCTGGATACAACGCGACGCGTTGAGTCTGTCTGTGAGGTTCCGCTGGGTGCTGGTGTGTTACGACTGCGTGTACCCGGCGTGGCGGTTAGAATAATTATTGACCATCGCTGTGTAGCGTACGGGGTGATATCTGCAAAGCGAGAATTGTTCCGCGAAGATGAGGGGGTGGAGTTCTGACCTTGGATTGTAGAGGCTACGGAACTCCCTCCTTGAGAGGAATCCCTCTTGCCAGCCTGTACGGAAACGCTTCTCTTAGCAGGGGGATGTTGAGAATTTGCCCAAGGCCCACGCTTTTGTCGATTTTGACGATTCGCAAGACTTCGAACATTTCGTACGACCGGAGACGTGACAGGGTGAGTGCTTTGGGAAGGTATCATCCCATATGGATGGTCAACGTTAAGAGTGTAGGAATAATCTCCTCTGCATGCATATGCAACGGCAGGCAAGGTAGACTCCTATTTGAGCAACCATGGAGGGATTCGACAAAAAGGGAGGCGCAGTGTAGACCGCGCTAGACTCTACACCCTGACAATACTTGGGGACAAGATCCCTTCAACAGCATTCAATTATAGGGTCAACTGCCATCAGATTAAACTCAGATTGAACTCAGATTAAACTCAGCATTGATATTCACAGTTACAGCAATGTCTGAAGGTCTGTTTGCACTGCCTGAAGGGTGTTTATGCCTTCTTGGCGCGATTATCATCGTATTGCACTCGTTCTTGGCACAATACTTCCAACCATCGATTGTGTATATCTTCAACTTCCCGGTGGAAATCCCCCTTTGGCAGAGCTAAAAGCATCGCAAAGCGAACAATAACTTGTTCTCTATCCTATGACATCAGTTGTGTGTGCTTGTTCCACCGCTAGGCGTTGGTAGCTGTGTTGGATGGTTGCACAGTTGGGACAACTTGAGAACTACTCAGTTTGCTCCGAGATGCATGAGGTCTGAGCGGTAAAAGTGGTATGTGATGCGAATGGAACGCACGGCGTCGCAAACGATTGTCACCGCGAGTACTAAATCTCATCTCGAGGCTCCTCATTCATGAGGTGCTTGGTGGTTGGGTAAGATGAAGGCTAGGCCGTTTTCTCTTCATTAACCAGCAACAGGCAGGATATGATTCAAATCGCAGGAACTCGAGTATATATATCCCGTCTTCCCGCCTACCCCTCCATTCTCTTTTCTTCCTGTATAAAACACACCGCCAGCATCCTGAACAATCTCGACATCACGTGACTTGCACAAAACAACGCCTCTCGTTCCAAAACACACTGAATAACCTTCACAACTTTGTACATTCACTCTGGGCTTCCTTCCGCTACACTCAACTGTATCATAATGCGAACGCCTCGGATGTTGATTCATTTTCGACTCGCAGCGATGGCACCAAAGGGCAGCCACAAAGGAAAAGGGAACGCAATGGCTAGGGCAAAATTGCCGACATCGGTTATAAATCGACGCCTGTCATTGGATCGGGAACGTATAAAGGTATTCATCTCGGAACTCATCCATGGACTCATACGGATATACAATGTTTGTGGCATCAAAGATGAGAGGTCCTGGGACCTCTTTTATGATATAATCTTTCTTGATCCAGTCACAGCTCGCCACTTTTCACAATTCCAGCTAATGTGGCCACACCACAGGAGCAGGAGTTCACCTTTTCAGGAGTGGTGGGCAGCCTTCCGCTCATATATAGGGCAAATGTTTGACAAAACCCGCGACCAAATGAACAATTGGAGGTGGGACAACCCCCGTGCCTTTGGGGATGAAGTCGATTGCTCCAATCCGCTGAGATCCAGCTCGGGAAAGGTTAAACGCACCAGCGAGCATTTCTCTTGGTACAGTAGCGATGATCTCAGGGCAAAGACTGAGCCCCCAAGCTGCCGGCAGTACAAGCCACGCGACATCCTGGCCGCTAGACCACTGAATTGGGATGATATAATCGATGAGGATGAGGATGATGAGAACTGGGCGGATCCCGGAGCGCCGAGTGGTGGATGGAGCCGTCCTGGCGATGACAATGACAATGACGACGGCGAGGGTGAGGAGGACATGCAGGCCGGTGAGAAAGGGACCAGGGAAGGGAAGGGAACAAAGGATGGGAAGGGGAAAGGGAAGGGGAAGGGGAAGGGGAAGGGAAACGGTAAAGGGAAAGGTATTGTTAAACAAACCCCAGTGGGAGATGATATCTCTCGTGCCATTGCTTTGCAGTTACAGAAGGCAATGTCAGAGGCAAACTTTGACACGGAGGGCTAACTAGGGCGGGTGTATGTAGAGCCGGAACCATCGCCCGCGGTGTCAATTCCCTCAGATGATGATACCGACTCTACCGAGTCGGACGGCGAATGTGATTCAGAACATGATTCTGATGTGGATATGTGCATGGAGGATGATGTGGACGCGCCGGATGGCGTTGATTTAGACGGCGATGTGGATATGGAAAGGGACGGTGACGATGAAGAGGAGGAAGATGAAGAGGAGGAAGATGAAGAGAAGGAAGGTGTGGAGGAGGAGGAGGAGGAGGATGAGGATGAGGATGATGCCAAAGAACCTCAGACGATTGGCCAGGGAGAGATGGTAAATACATCGGCTGAACATGTAGATACCATGGTAGACGATCAGCAAATCGTGCTACCTGAGCAAGGACAGGAGATGCATGAGCATACCCCATGGCCAAAAACTCCGGCAGCAGCCCCACAACCACGAACTCCGGAGACTCATCCCCTCAGTGGGCTGGAGTATTTGCGGCTTGTGACGCCGCCAAACCTGGGCTGGCGGTGCCACCTCTGCGGGATGCTGAGGCAGCCGGAAACACCTCGGATGTGGATGTGGAACAGCAGCTGCTGATTGAATCGGCAGGTGGCAACAGTCTCTCGGATGTCTCTCCCCCTGATGTCCCTCTCCCCGATGTCCCTCTCAATGAGGTGTACCCGGATGGCTCGGTAGGCGAGAAGTGAACCAGTCCTCGCATTGCAGAGGAGGCGATGGTTATTGCGTTCGGGTTAGCATCAGGTTCTTGTCTTGTTCGTTTCCTTTGTTCTAATCTATCTATCTCAGTTATTGATTATTACACGCGTCGCGAGGTTTTTGGATTGCTCAACATTTATTTCATTTATTGGTTTTGTATTGGTTTTATGTTATTGGTTATATTTTATTCATAGTATTATGGGACATCGCGCTGGCAGCGGTTTTGCCACTCCTGGCGTGTATGGAACCTCCTTATGATGGTGTTGAGGCTCAATAAGTAAGCTGAAAGTATGGTGAGCTTGCACACCAGGCTGCTCAGGCCTGGCACCAACTTTCGTCTCTTTCTATAGTGTATACTCCACTCCTCGGGTGTCGTCGACAATGCCAGAGAAGACCCGTTTCCATTGCCCTGAATTTTCATGCCGAAAGAAGTTCACCTCAGACAGCTGGTGACTTAAACATATCAAATTACACCATCCTGAACACCTTCAAGTTGCACGCCAGAGGAATCTGACTATTTGCAGCGCGCCCCGACGCATTGGAACCACTCAGCGTCGTGAATTCAATGCTAACAAAGATTCAGTCGAAGACTTGGATGCAGTTCCCTACCTCGAACGCATTGAAAACATCGCAGACTCAGGGTCTCAACAACCACCACCACCTCTGCCGCGGACGGAAATATACCCTGGTGCCGGCGCTCCGCTGATCAATTACATTGCTGAGCCATGGGAACGCAACCCTCAGGGCTGCCATGGGACCGACCTGCGAAACAATCCCTACTACCCGTTTGCGACGCGTGAAGAGCACATATATATCCAGTGTAGGATTGAGAAGAGGGGGATGAGGACGTACTATGACAACGTGTTGAAGGATGAAAACACCGCTCTGCAGTTCCCAAGCTTCACAAATGGGGATTGCGTCCAGGAGCTCGTGGCTAGCATGCCAGATGATCCGGCTCTCGGGGAGTGGGAACTACACACTCTCCAGGATATGAGATGGAATGACAATCACCAACACCCTATCAAATACTGGAGTCGAGACATCATCAAAAGCATGAGATGGTTGATGCGGCCGCCAGCCTACGCGGAGCATCCTATTTTCGCCCCTCAGCGTTGGTTTAACAGCGATATGCCCCCAAAACGCCTCCATACCGAAATGCACACTGCGGACTGGTGGTGGGAGACACAGGTAAGGAGACATACTCGAGGATAATAACGTGCTGATTGACGTTTAGTCAACACTCAGAGCGGGGGATACACTCATTCCCTTGATCTTCATGTCCGATAAAACACATCTCTCGAAGTGTGCTGGCGACAAGAAAGAGTGGTCTCTATATATGACAATTGGCAATCGATCTTCGAAGATCCGCCAGATGCCCTCAATGCACAGCGTGGTAATGGTCGCTCTCCGACCGATTCCAATGAAGAACTGCAACATTGCTCAGAAGCGGCTTGATGAGGAGCGGCAAACAAACCGAGAGGTGCTGAACGAAGTACTCTGGCGGCTACTCCAGCCGCTCACCTTTAAACAAAATCCCAGCGCCGGGAGCGGGTATTACAACGTTCTCTGTGCAGATTGCATCTTCAGGCGTTGCAAACTGGTTTTAGCAGCATGGCTTGCGGATTGCCCGGAGTATAGCGACCTACATCATCTCGAGAGGCATGTATGATTATGGTGCGAGTGTCCAAAGAACAACCGTGGAGATCATGTGCATCCTGACAAGCTACACCTCTGGCGGGATCAGAACCTATATAGAAAGCTCAGTGATGCCAACACCAAGGCAGACGATGCCGAACTCTCGTCTTGCCATGTTCACCAAGGATTCAACACGATTCGACATATTCCCTGTATTGTGAGCGACCTCCCTCAGCCCAACCTCCTCCATACAATGCAGATCGGCATGCTTGACCACCTCCAGAAGTGTATTTTCCACTTCATGAAGACGCATGAAAGGCTCGACAAGTACAATGCAATCTGGTTATCCATGCCTGCTTACCACGACCTTACACCAAACAATAAGTTATATTAGGAAGTTTCTCAATGGAATGTGAAGGAGATGAAGGAAATGACCCGGTACCTGCTTGGAGATGTAACCCAGTCTCTATGAGGCTGAAACCCCACTCAGCGTCCCATATTCAATCGCGCAATTGAGTGCACACGGGCATTGTTAGAATTCTATATGTATGCTCGGTATAAATCTCACGATGATGCAACATTGAGCGACATGGAGGACGCCTAGCATCATTTTAACACCTTGAAAGATGTTTTCTCACTCGGGCGAGCAGGCAAAAATGCACAAGCAAAAGCCAATGCCCTGAGAACGGAACTCGGGAAGAAGCGAAAGGTAGACAAGGAAACAAATGCTGAAACTTGGACGCCGTCCAAGATGCGGCGCGAAATGAACACCTGGCGGGATCATATTAACCACAAGATGGATATTTGCAAGGTGTTAGATGCCGACTTCAACCTTCCAAAGATCCGCTTGATGTCTCATGGGCCGAACACATTGGTCAATACGGAGCCTTGCAACAGTATTCTGCCGAGGGACATGAACATGCACATAAAACGAACCTCAAAGACGGTTGGAATGCCTCCAATCACAATCTCAACTACCTGCCACAAGAAATCACCTTTTGTCATCGCATCCTTGGCTTCAAAATGAGAGAGCTCAATCTCCAAGCCCTCGCTTAGCGTCGGGAGAACAGCACTGCCGCCTGCAAAGTCCTCCCTTCCGCTGCTAATCTGGCTGCCCCCCTGAGCCCCCAGTCATATGCGAAGCCCGAATTCATGGGACCTCAAAACCACCGTGATGGACAGCATCCTGACGCTATGATCAGAGACTTCAGAGCATTACACGAAAATACGCAAGACGCAACGCACCGCGCAGCAATATACAGCGGCATGCGGGAGTTTACAAAGCATAAGAGTCGTAACAAGACGTATATATCGGTTGAACAACTGCACGCAATGGAGCTCTGTAATTACCATGGTATTAAGGTTCAAGTTGAGGGTTTAGAGAGTGAACGCATATCTCAGATGTGTCGATGCACAGGAAAGGCGAGCTGGCACGGAGGGGATCGATGGAACGACTGGGTATGGGTGAAGCAACGCCCATGAAGGTGTTATGGCGCGCTGAATGGGCGTCTCCCGTGGCAACTGCAACGACTATTCAAAATCAAGCTCCAAAACAAGGATGGAGCTTTCGTTGAGTACTGGGTAGCCCTGGCGCTCACCTCAATATCTGAAAACTCGGGTAACTTGGATCCCGTCTCGAAATTTGTTCAAGTGAGAAAAGCACCGTCAGCCGTTGCTTTGCAAGATTCCAGCATGGGACACCTCGTCGGCTGCGCACACGTAATTCCAGAGACAGCTAGTAGTAGTACGACAGGAGACGGACGGAACGAGCGATGGATTGTCAATAGCAACATAGATCTGGTGACTTGGAATGCTGTGTATAATTAGGAAAGAGAGAATTGCATTTTGAGCGCAGGTAGAAGGAACGCGAGGAGAGATTTTCGCAACATCACCCATTGCATTGCGATCCCGATGCAAGTGCGTACTCAATGAACCCATTCCGACGTATCCTCACAGTTGGCCACAATGCCAGAGTGTTCTTTTAAAACAGGAGACCGACAGAGCAAGAAGAAATGGTGAAACTGAGATTGGAGGGCGATATGCAATGCGACGCGTGGTTCTGAGGCCGGGCATGGAGTTATCCGCCCCTGGGGTGTCTCTGACGGCTCTGACGGAGCGCCTCCACTCTGACGGAGCCATTCCGCCCGGACGGAAATATCAGTTGCTGATGTACATCACTATATTCCCTATGGACAAAGATAAAGAATGACGCCAGCCATCATCACCTCCATGTGAAGTAACTCTCAATTGGCATCAGCGATGGCCAGTATGACAAAGCTACCTGTGCATGAGATAGGAGAACGCTGTTGAATGGTACAAAGAGGTAGATGGTCCAGAAGACTGCAGTCCAATGGATACCAATCAGTCTGGAGATGTATATCAGAAGAATATTGTTTGTCCGGAAAGACAGAACAATTGGAAGGATACTATTTGTTTGGAGGTAGCTCTGGCCGACTGGTATTCCGAGGAAGGGGATTGGTAGATGAGAGGATAGTCAGGATTTATCTAGAGAGATGCGTAGTTAGAATTGGCAGTTAGAGCTCAGAGGAAAGAGGTAGAAAGACCTCCCGATTCTCCACTGGTATAGAGGGCAACCTTCTCATGACGGAGAACTAGGCTTAACAATATGTTTGGATTGGAAAGCTACTGTACATTTATTCTACTCTGAGTATTTTCTGTGCCTGAGTGAAGCCTCAAAGTGAACCAGCGATTAGTCCTTGTATAAGTCCAATATCAAGTCCGATAGCAAGACAAGATAATGGGATACTTAGAAGGGATACTTCCAATTGAGTATACCTTGGAGTTGATTCCTCCTGCGTTACACTCTGATTCTGAACCTGACTTACAAGACCAAAAATAGTTGACACTCTGTTGACCCTCATTTTCTGAATGGTGCAGGGAGCATGTCGTTTTCCGTTTTGACTATAATGGTGACCTACAGCTTACTTGGGAAAGTCTGGGACCAATCGCCACTCAGAATGCGCACGGTGCGGGAGGAACAATCATTGACACTCTGTTGACTCTGATTTTCAGGATTGGGAAGGGAGTGTGTGTCGCTTTTTCTTGAATCGAAAGGCGGCCAAAGCATCGAAAATAGGCAATGACATACCAAAGTCAATCTGGTGTGATTAACATTCGGATATCTGAGTGCAACCAACAATAGAATAACCCGATAACCTGAACCGGTGATTGGGACCGACGGGTCTAGCCAAACCTGGCAAACCCCACGGGTCAAAAGGTAAGGGTCCCGGTTTGGGTCACCAAGATGCTGCAGGTCGGGTTCTTGGACAGGTCTGGAATCGATCCTACCCATCTTTGTAGTGCACACCCGGACTGCTGGCATGTAACCCAGACCTGTTGCTACCACTTCCTTTCATATGTGGCGAATGGTATGTACAATCGGGCATCTACAAACTGGTTCAATTGATGGGTAGCCTTTGGTAATCATAGATTGTATATATCAATGCCATGTCACATGTCAATCTCTAATACCGTAGCTTCTTTACCTTGTTATTAGTTATGTATTTCAAACAGGCCTGCACTCTTTTCCATCATTGTGTATCACTTGCACATGTTCTGGAAAATTTCTCTTGCAGCCAGCAGTCCCCATTACTCCGCAATCATCCAGCATAGTCTGTACCCATCACGATCTGATTAACATCCAGGTTATAAACTTGATTGCTGGTGGCACTTGTATCTTTGACTAGAGTAGAAATATTGGTTACATTCTCAGTGTCTGCATTGGAAGATTGCCTGATGGTCATCCTTTGACTTGTGGGTAGGTCTTTAGTGTGCAGCCACAGCTATCTCCCCCTTTTGCAAACTTGTTGCTCATTTGACGTATTCTCCCACATATCAATTGTTATTTGCCATCCTGCCTTGGTCGCAGTGTGAACATGACTCAGGAATGTGATCGGAATCACGATTATTGGATATGTAATTCAGTCCAGCTTCCATCTTGGCTGCAGACAATCTTACTTTAACTTCTGTCATTCTTTGATTGGGTGATCTATCCAGTATGTCCCCTGAATTGCTTTGCCTGATGACTTTATGTCATATGAGACATCCCATGTTCTCAATCACAAACTCACTGCAACAGATTTGTTTTGTGCATCCACATTCCAGTGTTGTATTAACTTTGCATGGCAAAGTGACATCAAATCATCTCTCCATTGCTGTTGCAAGTACACCTGTCATCTAGCATATTTTTTGTGAGTGTATCATCTCAAATGCCTAGATGTACTTGCCGGTTGTGCTTAGCGTTAGCAACGGATCCATTTTTGGACCGGTTCTACTATAGAGGTTCAATGAAAACCTGGTACATGCTTGTTTGGTTCCGGTTTTTGCCAAACGGTTCCCTCAATTAAGTCCACCAACATTGATTAAAATATTTAGAGCTTGGTATGTGAAATATGCAGCATTGCATGGCTCATCTTTTGGCAGTCTCCAATGTTGAATATCTTCAAAACTCAGCAAGCGGCTTCAAAAATACAGATATTTTTGGTCCAAAAACGATGTTTTTGGGCCACCTCTTGCTGGGTTTTGAAGATATCAAAAATCGGAGACGGCCAAAAGATGCGCCACGCAACGCTGCACATTTCACATACCAAGCTCTAATTTTTCAGATTAATATTGATAGACATAATTGGGCAGTTCGCGAAAAAAATCGTCGATTTTTGATGTGGTAAGGCTGTTGCCATGCAGACCTATAGCACCGGCCGGTTCCAAATATGGAACCGTTGCTAACACTAGTTGTGCTGGTGTATGCTGGCCACTTTTTGCCCAGGTATACTTTACAACTCTGCTTCAGGTGGGTGTTGTGATTCAGCTCATGGCATGCATGCAGTAATGTATCTGGGTGTAATTAACACTGTTAGGTGAGTGAAGTTTGTCGATTCTTCTTGTAGTTTGCTTGTCACTACAAGCCATCTCAATTGGTGAATACACTTTGTGGTGAATATTTCCAGCACTTCTGGTATGTTGATAGTTCACTGTCGGGATTCAGATTGTATTCTATTCACCACATTCTGTTGAGAAAGTCATCGCTCAACCTGTACCTAACCTAGTGCAGCGTCTCACAGGCCAATACCAATGTCTGCTCAGGCTTTAAATCGGATCAATTCGCAAGTTGATTCATGCAGAAGTACCCCTGAATCTGACGATTGCCGAGATAGCGTCAGCATCTCTTTTGGCTTTGTGCTTTTGTGGTGTTGTATACCTGACATGCAGGTGAAATCATATTTGGCTTTATAACACAACCATGGGTCTGTTTCTTTCAGTGTCTCCAAATGGGGCTCTGGATCATACACAGTGATGCCATCCCACCAGAACATGGTGTTTCTACTCAGCTGATCTCAATTACAATACTCATATGATGAATGCAATATCCAGTGATCCCTGACTGGGCATAACATCACATAACCTGCAGATTATCATGTAACAAACCCTGCTGATTGTCTCTTGTTCACATAATTCATCTCTAGTTACTTATCTCTGTCACCCAAGAGTATACTTGACCACTCTCAATTGTATCCCAATTAGCTCTAATCATCGGACTGACTCATTGCAGTCCATATATGTTCGATTGGGATGAGTGAAAGCAATTTAAAAGTATAAAGATATCGACAGGAAAAATCCTAGAGTGATTGCACTATCAGCCAAATCCAGTGGTGCACGACCATTGGATCAAGAGCTTTCTTTGTAACTCATCAACCTGGTATCAGTCATTCAAGTATATGCTAGTTGTAATGCTCATCTGCCCAAACTACTGTAGCTGTGCGTACTTGCGTATCCTGCCTGTGAGGTTGGTCATGTGACTAGTGTTACCAATGGTTCTGGGTTACCTGGCCACAGGCTGGGTGGAACCAGAACCATGGCCCCGGATCTGTTCATGAACCGCCAAGAAACCAAACCGCCAAGGAATCAAACCGCCAAGTAAACAAACCACCAAGGAACCACACAGCCAGAGAACCAAACCGCCAACGAACTGAACTGCCCAATGACGAGCAGTTTGAATCCCAAACCTCACCTAAAATCACAGTTTTTAACCCGTGTTGTGCATACATTACCACCTCATTTCTGGGAACTCAGAATGTGGGCTCTAATCAGCTATTTGAGTTCCAATCGTATCGCAATATGACATATACGTAAGGTTTGCAGTTTGGGATGCTCTTTCATCTCCCGTTCTCCGATTCGCAATCGGATCAATATTCCTTGAGTTGCTGCCAAATGACGCTGAATATTGAGGGATTTTCGGTGTAACTCAACGAATATTGATCGGATCACAAATTGGAGAATGGGAGGTGAAAGGGCATCCAAAACTGCATAATTCACATATATATCATATTGTGATACAATCCGTACTAAAATACTCAATTCCAGCCAAAGTTCTCAGTTTGGAAAGATGTGGAACTGGCCAAAAAACCCCAGTTCCAGTGTGATTCGGTTTTTTAATAGGGTAAAACCTGGAACCGGAACTGAACCAGGAATCTTGAACCATTGCTAACACTACATGTGACTAATCACTCCACACTAGAATAGCACCCAACACTCCAATGTGATCCTCATTTCGTAGTGCGAAAGCCATGGCAACCGATTTGCTTGCAAGCAGATCACCAATTATTGTGGCCTAGACCGTCATGCTACCAACACCACACATTTTGGGTTGACTGCATTGGGTATTTAGAATGTCATGCAAACATCGCTGGATAGCAACAAGAAGAATCTCATTCATGACGACTGAATCTCCAGGTTCCCTCCTGATCCATGGGGTTGGTATTAGCAACTGTTCCGAATCCGTGGTTCGGTTCCGGGTCTGGGTTGGACTCGAATTGGAACCATTTCAATTGGTTCTACCCCATCAAAAGACTGAACCACACCGAAGCCGCAGTTTTTTTGGCCAGTTTCACAATTTTGCGACGTCAGAACTTTGGCTCCAATTCAGTATTTTAGTTCAGATCCTATCACAACAATATAAATACATAAAAGATGCAGATTTACATGCTATTTCACCTCCTATTCTCCTATTGGCAATCTAATCGATATTCATTGAGTGACTGCAAGAAACGCCCAATGTTCGGAGTGATTTCATAGCGACTCATCGAATATTGATCGGATTGCAATATGGAGAATAGGAAGTGAAAGAGCATGCAAAACAGAATCTTTTACATATATATCATATTGTGATACAATCAGAAGTCAAATACTCAATTGGAGCCAAAGTTCTGAGGTCACCAAAGTGAGGCTCTGCTGTTGTAGTAGTATGAAGTGTCGATAGTCTATTCTCTGTCTACATGCGCAATCTCTATCCTCCCGCCGATCCACTCAATGTGCGTGGATACGCAAGTTCCCCTTTCTGGCCCGTGCGCTCCGCAGAGCCCCACCTTATGTTAACCTTTCCTCTCTCTCCACATTACATCCCTCCCAAAGAAGTTTGAGATACTTCTCAAAAACAACACAAAAGAATTAACCCAGTTGTCAATGACTCCACGGCAAAGTGTAACGAAATACCCACTGGCCATCGACTCCACGGCCTTAGACCCTCCTTTTCCGTTTCACCTTCGTTTCTCCCAATCCGTGTTGTTCTTTGTAGTCAGTGAGCATTTGCTTTGCTTTGAGAGATTGGCAGCTGGTTCCCAGGTCATTTCGTCGTCGTTGTAGCCTTCTCATTTGATTTGATCCTTGTAGCTACCTTTGACACCTGGCGCCCGCTTATGGAAAGTAATCACTTCTACGACATATGAATGCAGAATAGTGCTAGCTTTATCTGTCACAGCTCGGACGGGAGGAAGAGGAGGCTTTTCTTGTGCTCGATTCGTGATGTACATCTTCAGTGTGCCGACGATTACTGTATCGTGGATCGTCATATCTGCTGGTACTTTCAATTCGAATGCATTTGGCCCACGGATCATAATGATCATGAAGGATCCTGCCCACAGGTGTTGCAGCTTCCGCCAAGATGGGTTTTGGTTCGGGTATGTTATTGACAGGTCTCTAGTACTCAACATCACGAAGTCTGCCACTTCAAGGTGCATCGCCTTCGGCTCTTGTTTGCTACTGCCATCTGGCGGTCCTGTGCCTCGCGAAGGATGTCCTGGGCATCTAGCAACGAGCCTTGCAATCGTTCAACGAACACTGCAGCGTCCAGCCCCCGCAATTCGTCATGCTGCCATTGGCACGCCACAATGTCTGAAGGAATGGATGGTGTCTATCCAAGGTCCAATTTGAATGGACTTCGATCGGCGGATGAGTGCATAGACGTGTTATATGCATATTGCACAAGTGGAACCATCGTGTCTCATTGGTCTTGATGACGAGTGGTGATGGCCTGTAGATACTGCGTGACCAGCTTATTCGAGATGTCTGCCAGCCCGTCTGTTTGTGGGTGAAACGCCATTGACATGAGCAGCGTAGTCTGTAATCTCTTACTCACTTCTGCCCAGAAATCGGACCTAAAGCGCATGTCTCTGCCACTCACTCTCTCTCCAGGGACACCATGAAGTTGTATGATGGCCTCTCAAAATACCTGCGCAAATTCCGCGGCATCGATGGTCTTAGTACAGTGCATCCAATGAGCTCGATTGGAGAAATGGTCCACATAGGTCACAATGCAATCGTTTCCTCTTAAAGATGTTGGCACGTCGGTAATGAAATCTACTCCCACGAGCTCCCAGCAGCCTCGTGCAACTGGTAGTGGTTTTAACATGCTCACCACTTTCCCAGCCCATTGATTAACTCACGCGCACATGTCGCAGCCTTTTGTGTTGTCTTGCACTCCTGTCCTCATCCCTGGCCAGAAGAAGTGCTGTCTCACCGCCATATATGTTTTTGCTGCTCCAAAATGGCCTCCCACCGCAGTGTCATGTGCTACTCAAAGCACTCTGTTTCCTAGGGGTGTCGGAATGTAGAGCCGACGCGGCTAGTCTTTATGTCATTCAGCATCATGTTTCTGGAGGTCTAGGTAAAGCAGGCCGTGGTCTAGGGACAAATGGTGGCTGCAAGCGCATGCCTTTCTGACCGTGGCCGGAGCAGACCCCTTTGGCGGATCTTCTTGGCTATCCTTGGACACTAGTATTTGTATCATATCTTTACTCCAGCTGCCGTCATTCGTTTCAGCGGTGACTTCTCGTAACCACTCTGTTGAGTCCTGAACTACCACCTGGGTGGGTCGACGCTGAGAGACTTGACAGAGTTCCCGCCTAAAGTCCAGATGTCTTGTTAGTGCGTCAGCCACCTGTTTTTTTGCCCCTGGGATGTACCAGGTGTCATATGTATAGTTGTGTAAAGTTGCTAAGTACTCCATTTGTCGTGCTGTGAGTCGAGGTTGTGTCAGTATGTTTCTTAAAGAGGCCTGGTCGATATGGAGAGTAGAATTTCTGTCCGAATGGAGGTAGTAGTGCCCGTTCACAACTGCATCACGAATCGCTAGAAGTTCTCTGTTGTATGTAGGGTATCGCGTGTCTGCACTCTCAAGCTTCCTACTCCAAAAGCGAATGACTCTGGTCTCTCCATCTTGTCGCTTCAGTGATAGTACTGCTCCCACTGCATATTTGCTGGCGCCAGAATGCAGCACATACTCACCCCCTTCCTCCGGTAGTGCCAGCACAGGAACCTTGCAAATGTCATGTTTCAAAGTTTCGAAGGCCGCCTCTGCCTCCCCATCCCAAACAAGTTGCGCTGTACCCACATCCTTGAGCCATGGCTCACCATGGCGGCTGCACATTTGTAATTTTTTACTCATTTTCCACATCCAATATAAGAGCAATGTGATATGTGCATAGTGTCGTATGAACTTGCGGTAATAGCCCGTCAGACCGAGGACACCATGACCTTCTTTGATTTCTCGGGGCCGAGGCCATTTGGTTACTGCTCGCGTCCTTCAATCCAATGTATGCACTCCTTCTTGATTGATCTGAAACCCGCAAAATTCAATCTCATCACGAAACCATTCGCATTTTGATCCTTTCAGTTTCAACACAGCTTTCTGCAAACGGTCCAGCACTATCCGTACGTGATCCAGATGCTACTCCCTCGTCGAACCATGGATTAATACATCGTCAACATAAATGGCAACAAGCTTGTGTAGCCTGGGATTGGATGCTAGAAGGCGGTTCATAACCCACATGAACTGACTAGGTGCATTGGCCCGTCCAAAAGAAAGCACTGTCCACTCGTACAGCCCATACTTGGTTGAGAATTCAGTTTTTTGACGATCGCCATTGCATATTCGAATTCGATCACCACCCGAGGCTAAATCTATCTTTGAGAAGCAGTGCAAACACCCTACTCGTTGGACAAGCTCTTTGATGTGAGATAGTGGGTATCGATCCTTCCTGGTGATGCGATTTACTGCCCGATCACCGATGCACATGCACAATTCCCCAGCGTTCTGCGGTACGACTAAAATCAGTGAGCCATATTGGCTGCTGCTTGGCCTTATCCATCCATTGCGTAAGGCCATTTCCAATTGTCGTTGTAACTCAGCGTCTTGTTTTGCAGACGAGCGGTATGAAGGTTGCTATGGAGCGTTCGTGTCATCTGCGGGTGATATGTCGATTGTAAATTGCGGTTTACTCTGTGTGGTGTCATACGTCGGTACTACGAATAAACCTCAATTCTCAGAGTCGCGAAGCATGCATTGAAATTTGTCTGGTGGCTGCGTCGACTCAGGCTTGTTGTACCACACTCAAACCATGAATACCCTGGCCAAAACTCGATGATTCATCCGACGAAGTTGTTTCTGGCCAATACTTTTGATGCCAATAGCCCGGTCTGCTTCTTGGATGTTGTCATCGTCTGGTATGCTGTCTGGCCGAAGGCTACAAAGGTAACGAATTCATGCTGGCATTTCTCTGTCGTCCCATGGGATGCCGCCTTTAGTTATCCACATTTCGTTGTTTGGGTGATCGATATGGTATGTTCCAATTATATCGCGGACCAAGTGCTTCCCGAGGATGATGTCGAATCCTTTCACCTCGTACACTGTGAAGCACCCCTCACATGCGGAGCGGTCATCCCCCTATGTGAGTTTCAGATGCACCTATTGCCGTCTTTCAATGCTGTCTTCTACCTTGGCATTCGCCGTCTCCACGATCAGCCAGCCACCATCTCTCTCTTCTAATACCCTACCTTTTGTTTTTGACTTTTCCACAGTCTCTCTTTTTGCATTATTCTCCGATGCCCAATTGTCTTTGGCTGTTTTAGCTGCTGAACTACCGTGTGTCTCATTGTTCTTTTGGTACTGAAGCTCACGGTCGAAACGGAGAAGATCTATGGTATCGTTATCACTGACTCGGAGATGATGATAACGAGTTAACTTTTTCATTATTGACACAGTAGTAGTTTTAGATTCAGAGAGTGGATTCGCACCAAATCGGTTCCGTCACCATTTCCTGAACCGGAATCATCCAAATCATCATCATCATTGCTTGCACTGTCGGATAATTCCTGCACCTTAGGCACCTTGGCATTGTCATTTTCACCTCCCGAGGTCTGGGCTAAATGTAGGCTCTGTGGTTTTCCTCATCCTCTGCCACCATAGCCACCTTTCTTGTGACCGCTATGGGAACCTCTGCGCCTCTCATGCTTCCCTTTCTCATTCTGCTCTGTGCCTTTGTTTGAGGTCGCTTTCTTCACTTTCCATGCGACCAAGACCTTCTCCCTGTTGGGGAACTTGCGGGCAGGGTGGCCCACCTCTCCACAAGTGTAGCAGCGCCGGTCATTGCTTCCTACCGCGCCATGTTCTCTCGGTTTGCGTTCCATTCTCTTCAAAGTCATTTGTGTTGGCTGCTTCTTGGAGTTAAGCATGGCATCCAGTCAAGAGATGTGTTCGATAACGTTGTTGAGCGACACGGTAGGCTGACTTCCCAATTTCTCAATCAAAGCCTTGGACGTGTCTGGGTTGCTCTCATGTTTGAACTGGAATGAGTGGAGAAGGCATTCGTCGGAGAGTGGCGCATGAGGTTACAGCTGGTGTTGAAGCACTCCGAAACATTCGTTGAAAGTGGAGACATGCTCACCACTTTATATTCGTAGTGACTCAATCTCATTTCAACCTGGTCACACTATCGGAACGGATAAAGGCCTCTTTGACTGCGGCTGAGAAGTCTTCCCAAGCTACACCTGCACTTTCGTGCACAGGGAAATGGTGGTTGGCCCAAACTGCAGCTTTGTCGTGAAACTGAAGCATTGCCGCGGTGGCCCTCCCGTTTGTCAAAGGAATTCCATACTCGTCTGCCAAGCCCAACTCTTGGGCAGGAGGTCCAAAGCTGCGGTGCATGGTGGATAGGCAGGAGATGACAGCGTGCAGGGTTCTCGTACCATCGTGAGTCAGCAATCCGGTCGCCTTGACGTTGAATACGCGGTTGCTGGAGTTTGTTTGGAAAGTGCTGACAGGTGCTGAGTTAGCCTTCACTTGAATTAAGGCCTCGTTTGTAGCATTCAGTTCCATCATGGCCCACTCCATCTGTTCACTAATCATACCTCTCTCGTCTTCAGTGGTTGCCAACGCTTTCTTGGTTTCTTTGACTTCCTGTAAGGCTGCCCTCAGTGTGGCTTGCATCGACTTACTGAGCGCGTTCTTGGCAGTGATCACTTGTTTCAGCTTCACCGTCTCATTCGCGGTTGCATCGTCAACCAGGAGAGGCGGTGCATTGTCTTGTATGTCATCAGAGGCATGTTGCGCTGATCTGTAGCACTCTGCCTGTTTCGCTACTGGGGCCTGCACCTTGTCGTCCAGTTGCTTCTGTAGATCGACAAGTTCATCGGCGACTGCGTCCTGTTCTAGATCTGAATGCTCAAACATCTGGATTTGATCTTGGACTTGTTCGCCGTACTCATCTTCGACCTCATGGAACCAATTTACCACCTTGTCGGGGATGTCCTCCTGCGCGACTACTGGCAGGTGATTGATTATCTCTTGTCGGGGGGGTTGGTGGTCATCGGTCTGCTGTTCGGCGACACTGAACCCCTCAGGCCACTCGTCTGCGACAACGCCGCTGGTCCTGGGAGCTCTCAACGTACACGCCACTTCTGAGCCTTCGTCCATTCGACCTCCAGCGGAGATAAGGCCCACGGCAGCAGGCATCGTGTTTGTCGTTATGATGTTTCGTTAGGGGAATTTTCTTATTTTCGCCGTCGGAAGATTGTCTGTGGTCGTTTGAATTTCTGTTCTTCGAATCAAATTGGGTTCCGGCAGGTATTAGGTGCAGGAGAAGCCAATCTGAAAGTGTTGCTACCAATGTAGTAGTATGAAGTGACAACAGTCTATTCTCTGTCTAAGCGAGCGATCTCTATCCTCTCACCGATCCACTCCATTTCAGTGGATATGCACGTTCCCCTTTCTGGCCCATGCGCTCCGCAGAGCTGCCCTATATCTTAACCTCTCCTCTCCCTCCACATCTGTATGCAAAACCTGGCCAAAGAGGCACGGTTTTAGGTGCAGTTTGGGTTTGGAACCGTTTCTCATCGGGCAGTTTGGTTCCTTGGCGGTTGCAGAACCAATCCGGGGCCACGGTTCGAGTTGCAACCCTGACCACAGCCGGGTATCACCGAACCGTTGCTAACAATACTTGGGGTAGCTCTATACCAGATAGCATGCAAATCATATCCCTTGCACATACATAGGTTTCTGACTGCTGACCTCATTCTGTCCGTATGCTGGTGTGTGCACCATTGTTTCACTTCTGCAGGCCCTAGAGTTCTGGATGGTAGCATTTGAACTGCATGTATGCAGTTCATCTCATATCATCTCCCATTGATAAACACCTCAGTCAATCTTTCGCATTGTGAAAGTCTGAACGGTGGTTGCACCTGGCGGTGTACAACTAATCGAATTTGTAGATTTTAGTGTCTATGTAAGTGCATTTGACATATGAACTGTGCAGCATCCATTAGCTGTATCTGTAGGTATACTGTGACAGTAGTGCACTTCATGCTATGCAATAATTCTCATCGGCAAGTCCTTCATCATGGCAGGTACACATTGTTAGTTTGGGCAAAGTATTGCCACAGTTGGCGCAATTATTCTGCTTCTGAAGTCGGCTTTGTTCCTCACTTTTATCAGCACTCAGTCCTGGTAGGCTGTTTTCATTCATATATGGACTTGATTTGGCCTTCCAAAGATGTGCATTAGAAGATTATCTCTGCCAAAGGGACACCATCAGGGATGGTGGTGCAGTCCACTCGGCACAGGGGAGTGTAACCACAAGTCCACCCCATCAGTATCATTCTTCATATGGTGGAGCAGTATTGGTTTTGAATATTGTGTACATTATTACTTATGACTCTTTGTTAATGTATGGATGGATCATGAGGAATTGTAATTGTAATCAGTGCCTACTCGGTTGCAAATGGGGACCGAGGGCATCAATCCGTACGTAATCATCTGTACCGATTGTATTTGACAAATTGCATAGAGGGGGTCTTCGACTCCATTCTCGGTATTTGTAGTAATCATCCACCGTGGCTGTGACATATATTTGTAGCCAATGAATCATTGGAATCATCTCTGCTGCCATCAAATCAGTTGTAGGATGGTCTTCTTGAGACTCTTCACTCATGTAATCTGTAGGTCTCTAGACTTGTGTAATTCAGGATTTCTGGAGTTTTGACTTCGTATTCTTCCTTATCAAAATAGAGGTTAAATTTCAAATCCCATGAACAAAACACATCCATTAACTGAAGCCCAAAAATAGTGTAGAGGCATGTGTGCCAGCACTCAACTACATGGCATTAGGTACAGTAATTAGGTAGATATGGTTACAAATGTGAACTCAGGTGTGAATTGATGCGTTTGAAGATTATTGCTAGTGATATAAGGCTTGTAGCAAGCCAACTATAAGAAATTGGGGTTGCCGTACCCTGGATTCATCACATGGAGCTGTGCCATGATATCTGATGAGGAATGCCATGTACCGTACTCATAAATTCGATGGAGTTGTACCTTCTGCTTATACTACAAAACTATTTTCCACTAATCCTTCTCTTTCCGATATGCCTTATAATCTCCTATATATCCTACCTTTATCCTGTGGTCCCTTTACTACCATTGCCACTCTAATTTGCCAAGCAAAGTACTTCTTAAGCCATCCCAGTCTCACTCTTGGTTAAAACTGTAGTTTTGACAAGTTGGCAGTGATCATGTAGTTTTGGTTTCTCATGAGCTGCCGGAAACCTTTACACACATTATTTCCACAAATCTCACCAAGATGATTGAAAGATGAAGTCTTGTCTACTCAGTGTGGTGAGCCAATTGTTGTTTCCTTGGCAGCGGCATCTGTGTCAGTGGCCAATTGCCCAGTGTTTGATTGAAATCCTCAATGTTCAGTTCAATCTGTCATACAATGTTAAAGTCACATGCACTGTCTGGTAGTGGCTGATTTCAGATGTCATGCTTAATCTTGATGATGTTGAGCTTCAACTTTGACTTGTAGGCTAGTGTGATCCTATTCCAAATCATCTTTGTATCATCAACTAACATGTATGACACTTGAATCCTAGACTCTATACTCAGCCAAATAGTAGATCTCGTAACATCACAGTCATTTATCCTAGCTCTCACTGTCACATTCTATGTGGCATCTATGTTTGCCAGTACCTTTTCCAGCATTTAATAGTATTCAGAAATGATACAATAAACTTGCTTCTGTTTGAGCAGTAAGGCCTTCTGGGCTGTGCACTGTGTATAGGTTGTGCAAATCGATGTAGTGATGGTGATTGTGATGTAACTCATCTCACACCTTTATCATGTTTTATTGACAATGTCAATTGTTCTTTACAGACTGTATGGGACATGTCCAGCATCATTAATCAGAAGCACAGTGGGATGAAATTTCTTGCAAAGTCACTTCAGATACATGTCCATGATGATATTTACTTCTGCTGGATAAATTCACTGGAACTTTTCATCTTTGTTTCCCTTACTAACCACAAAGCTCATAGATGGTTGGACAGTGGCTGACACTTGCTTAGTCAGATATGTATGTAGATTTGACATAGTGTGTATATTGTATGGTGTATCAGAGGTGTTACATTGCAATTATCTCAATTATTGACTAGCAGCATTAACTACAGATGATGCATGTTACATCACAGTCCTTTGCAAAGTGATGTTCATACTTCCAATCATATTACTATATAGCAGATGATATACTAATCACAATGCAGCTTCATAATGGATGGCGAATGCAAAACCAAGTATCCTACTACATATCAATTTATGACTGCATGAATTGTGTATCAAATATGGTGTTAGCAATGGGTCCAGGAGACCCACCAGCGGTCCAGGTTTGGACCGCAAAAACTGGTCTGTTCAGTTCCAGACCCATCCAAAAATCCGAGCTGCTGACTATTGGGGGGCCAAACCCGGACCCATACCCATGAACCTGTGGGATTTGGCGGGTTGGGTTGAACCCGTTGGTTCCAATCTCCAATTCTGTGTTTCGGGTTCCACAATTATGGTGGCATTCAAATATGCTACTGTCAATCGTAACATATGGACATTGGTATGGCACAGTTTGTTTTTGAAATATTGGCCACCTTAATGCTCACAACAGACATAGACATGGGCCCTACCACATCCTGAAAATGAGCGTCAACAGAGCGTCAATGATTTTTGGTCGTGTATCTTGGGTAATCTGGGGGGCGACAGGGTTCACAAAGTCATTAACGAAGTATTGGCCACCTTTATAGCCAAAAAAGACACGCTCCCTACCCCATCTTGAGACTGAGCATTAACGGAGCTTAAACGATGTTTTGTGTTGCATCTTCGGTAATATGAGTGGTGTTTGATCATAACCATCCATAACCAAGGATATAGCAACATTTATATGCAGATATGTACGGGATTTTCCCGCCACATGCTCCAGGACGGTAATACCTTATTTCATGTACAGAGCTACCGCTAAGTATTCTTGAGACTTGTACCTGACAAAAACAGTGAAAACAATGTATATCGACTGTAACGGCCACGGCGCACTGTGCTTAACCATCATGGAAGGCCAACAATCATTGATGCTCCATTGACACTCATTGTCATAATGGGGCAGGGTACGTTTCACTTGCTGCTTTTCCTATTCAGGCCGCAACTACTTCGTTTATGACTGTCTGCAACCTGTCACCCCCCAAATTACCCAAGATACACAACCAACAATCGTTGATGCTCCGTTGACACTCATTTTCAAGATGGGGCAGGGAAGGTATCGCAATCGGTTTTACCTATAATGGCAGCCAGTAATTGCTTTATGACTGGCTTCAACCTATCGGCATTCTGATTACCAAAGACGCATGACCAACAATCATTGACGCTCCTTTGACTCTCACTTTCAAGAAGAAGTAAAGAGCATGTCGCGAGAGTATTTACCAATAAAGGCAGCCACTACTTCGATTCTGTATAACCACAACCAAATCAATTTTCCATTACCAAACTTACATGACCTAAAATTGTTGATGCTCCATTGACGATCATTTTGCCACTGGTGTATCCACAATATGGAATCATTTGATTTGGCGTAGTCTATCATTCACATTGTTTTGGCAGCCTTTCTAGTGTTTTCATTTATATTCTCCTTGATCACCACATTGTTCTTTATTAATACATATAAATATATCCTTTGAAATATACTTTACAGTGTCTGCTAATTGTAGATAATAACAATCTCAAAAATCCAGTGCCGTTTGATCAATGCTCGTCATCACTTCCAGCTTCCCTCAATAGGCAGCTCGCATGTTCAAAAATGATGTTATCTGCATTACCACACAGCAGATAGTGTACTAACCAGTTGATGCTCCCTCATCAGTCTGCATATCTGGATCACAATCTGTCTCGTGCTAGCTATTCTGGGTATCTGGATCAAGAGTAAAACATTCAATAGAGGGAGGAAAAGTATTTGAATAAACATAGCCGGCCAGCGAATTGTTGATTTGGGAACATTCGGGTCCGGAATTGTTACCAGTTGGGGCCTGTGGCATTCCGGGACGAGGTTGTTGCGGCTCTGGAGTCGGCTACCTGCGCCAGTCGGGTGGAGGTGCACCAGTTTCATTTGGGACTCCAGCGTGGCTGCGGATTGTTCACGGACCCATTTGGCAAGGAAGGAATCCGGCCGTGTGCTTATGACACAGCATAGCCCGGTGTCTGTGTATCTCATCCTTCACCTTGTTATGCCCAGGAAACTCAACACCCTGCTTCCTCTCTTCTCGGACCTCAGCGCGAGGGTTCTTGATCAGGTATTGCATTTCCTCCACCACGGCGCGCGAAAATCCTTCTTTGGCCATTTTGGCCATATTCGAGGCCAGGCGCATGTCGGACTGTTCCAGCTGTACCCGGACTCCTTGCCTTGTCATAGTAGCAGACATGTTGAAAACCTTCAAGAAATTTGTTGCTGCTTCTAACAATGGAATTCGGCTATTACCTCAACAATATACCCTTCTATAGTTTCCTCGAAGGGGATCAAAACCAGTTCCATCCACGCTCAGAGATGCTTATGAGCAGATTCGTCCGTGCAAATCCCAGAACTGACGACATCATGATGATCGATTTCGCTGACTGTCTCAACATATGTCTTGGTCAACCATGGGGGTTTCCAGTAATGGGCAGCAATAAATTGATCACATAGCTCTCTTCGTACACCCACTCTATGTTTGCGGTCCATTGGAGGCAGGTTACCTCATTTTGGATATACTCATATCCGACAGCATGCTGCTTCTTATTCTTGCTTTTTCCGGTCCCACGGACGATTTACAAATGTGCATCTTGGGTCATATTTTCTGTGGCTGCATTGGCAGTGTTGCGGGGGACTAGCCAGTGTCTGCATTCTTGCTGTGTGCCAAGGAGTGACGTATGTGATGTAGCGCCTGGCAATCGGCTTGAGTTGGATCCGCTCGCACCTGGCTGAGTTGGTTGTGTATCCATGCTTTGCTGGTGTGGAATAGAAGGGTAAGATGAAAATGGAAAGAAGTGGGAAATCCTAATCGGCTTGAGTTGGATCCACTCGCACCTGGCTGAGTGGGTTGTGTATCCATGCTTTGCTTGTGTGGAATAGAAGGGTAAGATGAAAATGGAAAGAAGTGGGAAGTCCTGAGGACTATATTGTTAGCGTCATGTCAGAATGGAATATGTAGCAACCAACATGTTTGTTATACTCAAGATGAATCCCGCTGTGTATGGATGCAAGTTGCAGGGGTTTCCCACCACCCCTTGATTTGAAATAAGTCAGGCTGATATTGTTTGTTGGTTTGCAGGGATCAATTGCTGTGTTCGACAGCCGAAATCGCATTATTGTCCGATATAAATAGGACATTGTTCAAAGGAAAGGATGTCTGCTGATGTTTGTCTCAAATTACCCCCGGGATGTTACATGGAACTGACGCTAACAATCAAGTCATGTTGTACGGTTAGCCTAACCAATCCCAATTTATTGACAGTCACATGGCAGATTTTGCTTTGTTCAAGATGATTAAATGTACCAACTTTAACATAAAAGATGCAGCTTGCCTCCATATTGTCCATATCTTGCAACATCCATCATCTCACCCAACAACAAAGTCAACACAAACTACAATAATCAATGCTTTGAAAAAGAACTCTTCACGACTTCCAGGGGGCCAATATGGCACATCGAGAAACAGGTCCACACAACAACGTCATCATGCGACTGAAGGCAAGAGCCCCTTGGAAGCAGAAAGTGTCTCAGCCTTTGGGGCATTGCACAGCTTACAATCCAAAATGCCGCTTGCGGCCGAGAAACGACGCGAAACGCGCGTCTTGAGCAATGAAGAGAAAGAAAATTCAATTGAGGATTATGTTGAGAGAGAAACCACTGGGCCAAGAAAGGGAGTTGAAAACACGGAGGCAGTGGTTCAGTAAGAGCAGGAAGACACAAGGAAAGCTGAAAAAGCGGGATTGATGAACAGAGAGCCTGAAAAGACTTTTCAGTACATAATATTTGCCATCAGAGACAGTCTGAGTGATCTTGCAAGTTCCAATGCTGGGGAGGATGGGGACGATGAGGATGACACAGAGACAGAGCAGGGCAAGCTGAGTGTAGATGATGAACCCGGCTGGGTGACGGGCACAATCGCCAAAACTGTACAGCAGCACATGTAGAGGTTTCGGCAGAAGCAGCTGAAGTTTGAAGAATTGACACAACCTGGGTGGGAGGACGCAGCCGACAACATCTGTGAAAGAGACAAGACGTATGGCACATCTGATTTGATCTTACCAGCAGTCATCAAACAGCAAACAGATGATGATGCAGCCGCACCTGCACCGACATCATTTGCAGATCTTATGGAGTGTCTTGACATTGTCCCCGGAATATCGCGAATCCAGCTTGCGACTTCTCGACCAGGCAGTAGTCATATTCAGCTGGTAGTGGGAAGCCGCACGCAAACTGAAGTATATATGGTCTTGTGCCTGTCGCAGAGCTCGATTCATCACTCATTCACAATGTGAAGCCTGTTCCACTCGTAAGCTTTCACCCCTGCATATAGCCTCCCCAGCTACTCACTATATAGAAGTCAGATTTGGACGAAGACATGGTGACGGCTTCTCTGTCATTGGAGGAATACAGTGGCACATTTTCATTTTTGACATCATGTCTCTGCGAAAAGCAATTAATGTACCAATTTTGCTACATCTCAGCATTCTCTCGATTTCAGTGACCAAATTGTGAGACATGATGATTCGTCTGTGCATGTGCAAGGGTCAAACGCAGCATGGGACAGTTCTAGAATCCAAATCAGCCTGTAAGACGGCCAATAATTTCGATTTCTGTTTGCCAATTACTGTGAAGTGGGAAAGCAAAAGCTATATTAGTGACGAAATATACTAAAAAAATTTAAGTGAGTGCTGTCATACAAGTCATTGCTTGAGTGGTCAGTGCTCAATACGAATCCAGCTGAATAACTACTGTCATGCTGCATTCTTCCATGCCTGCAACTGCATAACTCCCTGCACAGACCTGGTGCACATGGTTGAGATATTTAAAATTTCTTATGTTACGTTATGGAAATCGAGGAGAAGGTGCTGGATTAGAATATGGGAACAAGTCGAGCTACATTTACCAACAACCAGTGTAATGATATACATGCCTTAAATTGCCGGCCGAAAGCGCAGGATTGTGATAGGGCCATGTCATCTCTTACTCAGCAAATGTGGATAGATTATAATCAGAAATTGAGAGGGCACAAAGCTCCTGGATGCAAATAATAATACTTAGAAACGCAATATTGGATGTCAATGATGAGTATACGATTCATTGGATCCAATTATTGAGTGTAAAATGGCTGTTTTGATGTGATTAATGTGCGTGTCAACAGAGTGTCAACGATTTTTAGATTTACACATTCAACAATCAAAGGGCGGCATTGTCATATCCCTCCAAAGTGAATGTATTGGTCGGCGTTATAGTGGAAAAGGCAAATGACATGGTCATTGACCCATCCTAAAGAAGAGCATCAACGGAGGGTCAATGGTTCTAGGCCTTGCATCTTGGATAATCGAAGGGCTTTGCGACCACAATGATCAATCATTGAACTATCAGCCACCTTTCTAAGCAAAAATGCGTTTGACGAGGTCTGAACTATACCCTGAATACCACTGTCAACGGAGCGTCAACGATTTTAGGTAAGTTGCATCTGGGAATATCTAAGGGCTGTGCGGCGACATTAACCCATAATCGAACTATGGGCCGCCTGTCCAGGCAAAAATGGTTGTAACAACATCACTGCAATGTCGTAAAAATGAGCGTCAACCGAGCATCGACTATTTTGGGCTTTGCATCTTGGATAGTCGAGGGGCTGTGCGACCACATTAATCCATAATCGACCTATTGGCCATCTCTCTAGGGGAAAGTGCTTCCAACAACGTGGTAACTATGACATAAATTGAGCGTCGATGGAGTGTCAACGGAGCGTCAACAATTTTCTGATCTTGCATCTTGGGTACTCAATGGGCCATGGATAGGCATTAACCCACCATCAACCTGTCCGCAGCATTTAGTGGCAAAGATGCTAGTGACAATATCGCTTCCCCCTGCTACAATTGAGCTCCCACAGAGAGTCAACAATTTTAGTGGGGGCTCAGTACGCCACACAGCAATAAACTGCATTTAATTGTTACTAAATGGAGTTTTATGTAGTCAGTCTTTTCACTATGTCCTTGTATACAACTTCACAAATATGCATGCAATGTGTCACAGATCTGATTCTTTTGCATGTAGCTCTGGAGTCAATATTTAAGACCCTGGATTCAGCTTTACTGTAACGTGACTTTCGGGATCCACTTGAGTCGGACTACACAGCTTTCGAACTCCTACTGCCACATCGGGTTGAAATCTTTCAATACCTTATTGCTAGAGATTGTGATCTCTTCCAACAATGTATGTGTCTTTATTCGTGATTTGAGCGACCTTAATTTACAAATCATCTTCGATGCTTTGGTGGGCTTCGATCGAAGTAGGCTCGAAGTGTCCAATTGCTTGGAATGATTATAATCATGCGTCTTCATGGCGATTTCAATTGCACTGCGGAATTGAGGAAACTGGCAGCCCTTGAATCATATGTATCATTTGTCATCAAGTTCTTCGCCATCCATCAGAAGATTTAACTAGCTCAATGGGGAAACACTTTCTAGCAAATGGTCTCATCACGAAGTTAAACAGATTAACAGGGTCAGAATTTATCAAATTGAGTAGTCCGACTGTCGATGAAATCGCTTTGGCTATCCTGAAGTGGCAAGGAAGTCGAGGAATTACAGTAGTAAGTTCGCAGAGGAATATGATATTTGACATCTAGGTCAATCCATATCGACCGATATGACAGACAAAATACTCCAAACTGGCAGCTAAGGATTTTGAAACTTCCAAATTTCACCAAGACACGTGGAATCACCATCTCATGTTAGGATTTGTCTCAGCGCATAATCCATGGAATGCTTTATCAAATCTCGAGCTAGGAAGTTCTTATAAATCATTACAAAGCAACCGAGTACTGCTGTCTGCCAGGACCTGTAGCATCATTTACTGGAGGGAATACGCACTGACCTTGAATCGAAGTAAGCAGCAATTGCGGTCACGCAATGAAGTGTGTTTAGGATTGTACAGATGGACCCGAACGAACGAATTAGCCAGAACATCGGTCATTGCTTACTATATGGATCGAAATGGGACATTGCTTGAAGTACAACTCGCTGATGGTGAGGGTAATCGCCTATTGATTTTCATTTTCGAAAGCTAATTCACGACGATAGGTCAAGGGTCAACATCACAGAGCAAGGCTAGCTGTATATTGGAGGGATGTGCTTGATTGTTTTGAGCTTATGGACGGCCAATTGCTAGGAATTAGGAGTGATAATGCTCCCTCACATTAGTCAAATACTCGCGAGCTGCAATCAACACTTCAGGCCTCCGGAATCGAGTTGCCTGCATTGAGGAACCACATACCATGCATGGGGCATGCTATACAACTGGCTTTAGGTGCATTCATGAGCAGTCTGGGTGTAAAAGGCTGCACCAAGTCTTGGAAAGCCCATGAGCGCGATCAGCAATTTGGAGAGAATGAAACCATAGATATTGGGAAGATTCAAATACTTCGAAAAGAAGGCAATGCTCGAATCAACAAGGTGTCGGCCATGAGACCAGCTTTAGCAGAGATAATTCAGAAAGTACGTATTTCAAGATATTTTGAATGTCCTGAAACTGACTTTCATATAGCAGAGAATGCTTGCTGTATGAATTAGACTGACACATGGTCATTGAAACAAGTTCATTGACTGTCAAAAACCCAAAGTCCGCAGCGCAGCACTACCTAGTATGAATGTGAAGATATTTTGGCACTCGACACTGGAGTTGCTTGAACGAGCCAACCAATTACGAGAAATCACCCAGGAGTCATTCCAAAATCCAAAGTACTGTGATTACCAGCCACTCTTCACAACACAGGATGAATGGACTATGGTCAAGTACATCATGGAAGTTTTGAGGCCATTCAGATATTGGACCCTGTGGATGTCGAAGAGGCATATGGTCCCATTGCATCACGTTATCACAGTCTACAATGACATGTTCAATCATATGGATGCCATCATGCGAGATTTGGCTATGAAGAAGACTGGATGGACGGAAGACTTGTTCTTTGCGGTGAAGTTAGCGCGACAGATGCTGTCCAAAGATTATTCTGAAGTGACTCCAACGACGGGTCAGCTTGTCACTTCTGCACATATCCTCGATCTTTTCCAGAAGTTGCAATCTTGGAGGACGTGGGACAATGGAATGAATATTAATCCAGAGGGCGAGACATCCTGTACTACACAATACCAGGAGGCCTTTCTGAAGTATATGGACAATGAATACTATGCCAAACATAGACATGTGCCGGTCAATAAACCCGACACCATACCGAACAACAATCTTGTCCCTTGCACAATGGCTTCAGCATCTGGTCAATCATCTGTTAATCGATAAGATTTGTCCAGCAATGATGAAGAATACTTGACGCCTATCACCGTGGCTGGAACGACACCTGGACGAAGCGGTCGAGCAGCACGCTTATTGACCGCCCGCAGGCTCTATTTGAATTCACTGCCTGATGCACCAAAGAACTGGGGGAAAATTGATCCATATCTCAATGATTACAACTCCGACCAAATGGAGATTGGAAGTTTATTTTGCATACCGGACATAACTGACTGGTGGCACCAACAGGAGGAAACGCTCTCAAAGTTCTCCAATCTCACGAATGTGGCACACATGATTTTCTCTATCATACCACATCGAGTTTGAGGGCAGGCCAATTGTCCCTTGGGCGAGATGGTATCGGCGCAAGGCAGTCAAAATCCACCGGTGAGACCCTTCGCAAAATGGTTGTCATAAGGCAACTTGCCCAAGCCAACCACAGGATCTTGGCATGTGATGACCCAGCATTGGATTTGACAAACACAGAAAACAACTCAGAAATGAAGAAAGAGGTGGAGGAAAGCAAATTGCACTGAATGGACAAGGTCCATGATGATTTCGAGATGTGACAGGGCATCCAGTACCAACGTGCTACCCAAAAACAATCTCAACGTCAATTCAAGCAGATGACAGCTGTAGGATACATTGCGGACACAGAAGAAATCGTGAAAGCATCCTGGTCGCTCATTCAACATGATCGTGTGGCTGCATTTACATCATCGGAAAGATCACCTATGCTACCAGCTTTGTCTGCAAAGGACCTCTCTGGAGGACGAACTCAAATACTAAATGTCCACCGAATCAGATGAATCAACCGTCATTTAGTCGAGAGTGTTGACGATTGTGCACCTGAAAGCATTTCGGACACCAAAAATTTGCTCAACTGGAATGGCGACTTGAATAATCCAAACGACGGCAAAGACGATGGCACGGTAGACGTTGAATCTGATATCGAGCATGACAGTGGCATCGAGCATCAGGCATGCCCTGTGCAGCAGGATGTGAGTGCCGCGCCCAATGTTCCCAGATTGATTCGGCGAACATGGGAGTCAAAGAGACAGGCTGGACTGCTGTTGGTGACGGTCAATGCAATGGAAATGACGAGGAATAATGTAACGGGCGGGGTCGGGCCCAGGTGATATGGATGTTGGGGAACTGAACTCGAAGTGCGTATCGAGAGAACAAGAATCAGAATATCTTTCAAAGTCGTACTACTGCTTGCTATACAAGAGAACGAGTAAAGAGAGAAG
>Ga0307515_10001848_pt1 | contig 47179 bp, 47 predicted proteins | sample 17_EM_MG_FD_194513 | JGI IMG/M metagenome (GOLD analysis project Ga0307515, IMG submission 194513) | Populus trichocarpa ectomycorrhiza microbial communities from riparian zone in the Pacific Northwest, United States - 17_EM | ecosystem: Host-associated > Plants > Roots > Unclassified | place... | reverse complement strand
GAGGACATGGGCCAGAAGGGAGTACATGCGCATCCACTATGTCAGTAGATACGGGGGATAGACGATCGCTTAGCCAAAGAATAGACCATCACACTTTGATACTTCTACAGAATGTACTACTAGATATGTATATTTGAAGTTTTACCCCCGGCCTGCATTTACATGTAGTCCAACTGTGGGCTTTTCGGCCCATGGTTTACCCAGGCGCCCGCAGTTTTCACCTGCTGAAAGCCTGCCAGGTGTGGGCCGCACACATGGCCTGGCCCACCAGGCCGGCGAGGTGTGGGCCCGGCCAGGCTTACCCCTGAAACTGGCCCGCCTGGCCCATCAGGATCACTGCAACTAAGTAGGAAGTTGTGAATGCAAAGTGCGTCAAGTCTGCTCTCAGGGGCTGGCCACGATATATTTCCAATAGATCTCGCCGGTTATACTGCTTCTGTCCATACTGCTACGAGTGATATATCGACCGCTGTCATTTCGGTGGACGATGGCACGGAGGAGAGCTGTAGGTGGATGAGTGACGACAACGGCAGTGACGTAGGTGGCAGCAGTATGGTAAATAGTGCGGGAGGGGTAGATGATACTGGAGGAGGGTATAGGAGACAGTGCGTAGTAAGGACAAGGAGTAAACGGGGGCATAGACGACGGCGCAGAGATACAAAGACTTTATCCATGGAGTCGTGGGATAGTGGAATCATAGTATACAAGGTCGTTGGATGGGGTTGTGGGACGAGGTACAGTGTTGTGAGACGAGCAGTGTTCCTAAGCGGCCAGGCCGGGCCGCCCTTAGCGGCGGCTTTTGAATGAGGGCCGGGCTTGCAGGGTTTTCCGGCCGGGCCTGCAGGGTTTTTCTTGGCGCCCGGGCGGCTTTTCTTGGCGGACTAAGCCTAAACAGAATATTTTGTTCGAAAGATTCTCTGCTGCCTTTACTAAGAAAGTCTCCAAAGTACGAAACATAAACCATATCCAACTCAGTCATCGTAGCCCTGCCATTGCCATATTCCATCCATCAACCTGACCAAGGCTTATGCTGGCAGATGCAGGCTTGTTAAATCACGAGCAGGACGGGCGGCCAGCTGGGCAGCTTCTCACCTAGGCCGGGCCAAGCCACCCTTAGCGCAGGCTTTCAGAATAAAGGCCGGACCAGGCCGCGCCTGCAAGCAGCTAAAAACCCGGGTGGCCGGCCGGGCCGCTTACAAACACTGGAGACGTGGTACACTCTGAAGACCTCATACACTGGACCGAGAGCTTTCTCTCAGAGAGAACGGTGGAGATGGTAATCGAAGGCAATGTCTTGCAAAATCATCCCGTGGAGACAGGGGTCCAACAGGTAGTGTTAGCGACGGGTCCGGGTAACCCGCCAGAGGTCCGGGTTTGGACCGGAAAAACGGTTCGGTTCGGTTCCAGAACCGTCCAAAAACCCGACCCGCAGCTTCTTCGCGGTCCAAACCTGGCTCTGTACCGGTCAACCCGCGGGTTTGGCCGGGTTTGGCTAGACTCGTCGGGTCCAATCTCTGGTTCTGCATTTCGGGTTGTGCTATGTATGGTCGCATTCAGATATCCCACTATGAATTGTAAAATATTAACAAAGGAACCTCGGAGTTCTTTTTGGATGTAGTGACCGCCTTTGTAATCAAAAAATGGTGATAGACGCTCCCTGCACCAACCTGGAAATGAGCGTCAACGGAGCGTCAACCATTTCTGGTCTTGCATCTTGCTTAATTTGAGCGGCCATCGGTAGCAGATAGTGATAACAGAGGTATTGGCATGCTTTATAGGCAAAACATGAAGCTACACGCTCCCAGCCCCATCTTGAAAATGAGTGTCAACTGAGCGTCAACCAGGTAAGGTCTCGCATCTTGGGTAATCTAAGTGGCGCATGATTGTATTTCTCTATTATGGAAGAATTGCCAGCCTCTCTAGGCAGATAAGACAGCAATGTTCCCGCGACAGCCTCCCGGATAGTAACAGCTTATTTCATTTACGATGATGCAACGAGGAGTTAATGACTGGTTCAGCCCTGAGAAACAGTCAAAACATCGTATATAGTCAATGACCGGCGCATTGCGCTTTGATTACCTGTGATGAAAGGCCAAAAATCATGGACACTGCGTTGATGCCCATGTTCATAATGGGGCACGGAGCATGTAGCTATCTTTTTTCTCGATAAAGGCCGCCAATACTTTGATTATTAATTATTTAACCACACGGAATGTGTCTTTTTCGATTCTTATTTGTCAAAATTCTGTGGCTGAGTTGCTGATAGTGGCAAGTATAAACCACAAGAACTCAAATCAAAAACAACCCACTAATTCAAGTCAGCAAGTTGCACTCTGACAACAAAGTGTGATATACATGAAATGTGTTTAACTATACCTGCTTTCACATCCCAGGTTGAGATTCATGATATTTTTAATATTGGGTAAGCAGTTGTGGATTAATACCTTTATTGTAATGCTATTTTACAGTAGTATGAGGAGAATTTGCAATGGAGTAAATTGGCAACTGGGAAGTGAAATAAGACCTATTTATGGATGTTTCATCCCTAGAACATGTTGTGATCAGAGCAAAATTTGGTGACATCATTGAATTTCAAATCATTCAAATACCTTAGCAGGCAGCTTCTTTTCAGCTGATAATAATTGCCCCAGCCATAGTAATAGTACAACCTCACAGAGACTTGGAGAGATATACTAGTGGGCTTGGGACCTGTACAGTGGGTATACAGTAGAAGTTGAAGTTGAGTGTACATGGGGTGGTGGAAAAATCCGTATCTTATCTCCAGTGCTTACATTGTCAGGGGAAGCCAGCAGGGTGATGGTGGTACACAGCAAGACTGGGACTACAGAGGTGGACTGTGTTACGGGGGTGCTTAATCCCAGAAATCAATAGAATATATATTGGTTTAAGTACAGCCGCCTATCTAAGAAACTCTGTCTATCCTCGTCTGATCTTAAGACTCAACCTCTGGCCCATCTCGCAAAAGCATCTGTTTCAAACCGTCTCCGATGTGTGTCTCTGATGTAAATGAAGATCAGACTTCCCTGTCGAACAACCACTCCTCAGAATACTCCTTGAATCCTGATGCGCTGTTGTTCAGATATCTCTGCACCAGGCATTCGATATTCTCGAGTTTGCAAAAATGAAAAACCACTCAGTAAGTGTGGGTTAATTGGAGCTCTTCCAATTGATAGAGAAGATTGCCGAAAGCCTTGACTGTCTTCCGCAGTGCGTACTCTGATTGTGTCAACTGATGTCCAGGCATATGTTGCCCAGTCACATAAGGATATGAGGGAAGTAATGGTAAAGTTTAATATATAGAATTCTTAATAATATTTTAGGATCGTCTTCGGTGTTCTGAATGTTGACCGTGGATTGCTGCTTGAGCTTGATCTTCTCATTGCCGGAGCAATGCCATTTCTTATTAGTTTTCTTCAAGGGTTTGTACACCCGTACTTCGACACTAATATACTCGGTATTTGGTAGAGAGACCAGGTGGTGCATTCAACTTTTTTCCTTCACACAAATGGAGTCATAGATTTCACTAGATTATCTTTACATGTTCTAGCACAGCAAAATGGCTGCCAGGACTTGATATCATATCTGGAAGTGTGCCCAACTTTTGGTACCCTCCAAGCACTTGAAAGCCAGGGGTAAGGTATACCTGGGAGTTGAGCTGGAGATGATTTAGCTGGGTACCTCCAGAAAGTGGCGAAGCGGCCACCGTAACTGGTATATAGGAACGACCATATCGCCTTTGAATTGCCTGATTGACAGGACCAAAAATCGTTGACGCTCCGTTGACGCTCAATTTCAGAATGGGGCAGGGAGCGTGTAGCTCGGTCTTTTGCCAGTAAAGCAACCAAATAGCCCATTAATGAATGGTCTCAATCGATCGGCACGCAGAATACCAATGATGCAAGACCAAAAATTGTAGAGGCTCAGTTGATGCTCATTTCGCGATGGGCGTATCCATATTATGGCACTATTCAATTTGGCCTACTATATCATTAACGGTGTTTTGGCAGCCTTTGTAACATCTTCATGTACTTTCTCCTTTATCACTACATTGTTCTTTAATAATACATATAAATATATCCTTTAAAATACCCTTTAAAGTGTCCACTAATTGTAGATAATAATACACTCCAAAAACCCGTTCCATTCTATAAATGCTAATCTTCACTGTCCGGTTCGCTCAATAGGCTGCTGTCATCTGCAAAATGGATGTCAGCTGCATTACCATGCGGCAGATAGTGTACTAACCAGTGGATGTTCCTTTATCGGTCAGCAAATCTTGATTAAAATCTTTATTGCGCTTGCGAACCTTCGCATTATAATCATGATTGAAGAATTGAGCGCTGGGAAGATGAGTATGGATATACACATATCCGGGTGGCACACCTTCGATTTCGGATTTATGAGCTGCCTCATTATCACCGGGTGGCACAGGTGGTGTTTCGGGCGGATGTGGTCTCAGTTCTGGTGTCGGCTATCTGAGTCGCTCTGGTGGATGTGCACCTGTGCCTTTGTGCCTCCAGCGTGTCTGGGGATCCTGTGCTGCGCCATTTTGGCAACGACTGCAGCCGTAAGTTTGATTTTCTTGAAGCATCGCCGGGTGTCTCTCCATCGCAGCCTTCACATTGTAATGCCCAGGAAACTCAACTCCAGTGTTCCTGAGAGACCCAGCCCGGCCTTTATTCTGAAAGCCGGCGCTAAGGGCGGTCCGGCCCGGACAGAGTCAGAAGCCCCCCGGCCGCCAAGACGAAGCCTGCAGATCGGCCGCCTGGCCTGGTTATGAACTTATGATGGATGATGGCTGAGTTTACTTTGGTGGCTTTCTGAGTTCAAGACTTTATGCAGCAGCAATGGGTGTCATTTGAACAAAATACGTTTATGCTTGTTCGATTGAACTTATACCTTGGAAAATACCGCCTGCAGGCCGGCCAGCCGCGAAGTTAAAGCCCACAGTTCGGCCGGTTGGCCCCCGAGAAACAGCCTGAAGGCCGACTGCCCGGGTTGGGCCTGCACATCGGGGGCCTGGCCGCCAAGAGATAGCCTGCAGATCGGCCGCCTGGGCGCCAAGAGAAAGCCTGCAGATAGGCCGCCCGGCCCACAACAAATAGCCTGCAGGCCTTGCCCTCATTGAAAAGCCGCAGCTAAAGGCGGCCCGGCCTGGCCGCTTAGGAACACTGCTCAACTCCCCAGTTCTTCTCTTCTAGGACTTCGGCATGAGGTTTCTCGATTAGGAATTGCGTTTCCTCTATAGCGGAGCGCGAAAACCCTCCTTTGGCCATTTTAGAGATATTCAATGCATGGCGCATGTCAGACTGTTCTAGCTGGACCCGACCTCCTTGCCTTGCCATAGTTGCAGACATGTTGAAAACCTACAAGAAATTAGTTGCTCCATCTACAAATCAGATTCGGCTAGTACCTCTACCATATACGCTTCCATAGCAACCTCTCACATGGTTATAGCCTGATTGGTCCACTCTCCTGGATTCTTATCACTAAATTAGTCAGCGAAAATCCCAGAGCTGACAACATCATAATGTTCGATTTCTTGGATTGTGGGAACAAATGCCTTGGTCAACCATGGAGGTTTCCCATTATGGGCGGCTAGAACTTGGTCAGGCAGCTCTCTACGGACACCAGGTGTCCATTATATCATTAGTTGACCGTCGTCTACCTCGATTCGACTATACTCACATCCAATCGCATGCCGCTTCCTGTTCTTGCTGCTGCCGGTTTTGCAGACAAATTTTAACTGTGTGTCCAGGGTAATGTTTTTGGTGGCTGTATTTGCAGCGTCGGGGTGAGCTAAGTGGTGTCTGCGTTGTAGTTGGGTCCCAACGGGTGGTGTATTGGAACCAGCGCCCGTCGTTCTGCTCGATTCTGTTCAATGCTCATCTTGCTGAGGTGTTTGTGGAGCCATGATTCGTTGCAGTCGACGTGAAGAGATGATGATGACAAAAAGATGTGGGAAGTCGTGAGCAAGAAGATTACGAAAAGCAGTGGGAAGTCCTGAGGAATATATAGTTAGTTCAAGTCAAAATAGCATGCTTATCAGCCAACTTGCACGTTCTACCCAGACTGAATGCTGCTGCGAATAGCTGCTGGTTGCACAGGTTTCCAACCTTCCTGCAATTTGCACCAAGTTGGTGCGATGTTGTGTCGTTGATTACAGGGATAAATCACGGTGAACGACTGCCGAAATGTTAGGTTTGTGAGATATAAACAGTACATTCTTCGACCAAAAGGACATCTGCAGATGTTTGTCTCAAGGAATCCCATGGATCTTACATGAAACAGAAGCTAAATGATGTACGGTTAGCACTGCTATATCCAAGGTAGTGACGGTCAAAACGTAGATTTTGCTTTGTTCAAGTTGATGAAGCGTACCAACCTCGACATAAAAGACGCAGCTTGCCTCTATGTGGTCCATATCTTGTAACATCCAACATCTCGTCCATCAACAACGTCAACACAAGATACAATGGTCAATGCTCTGAAAAACAACATTTCGCGATTACCGGCAGGAAAATACAGCAAATCGACAAAGTGTTCCACACGACGAGGTCATCAACCAAATGATGGCCAGAGCGGCTGGGAAGCAGAAAGGGTCTGAGCTTGTGGAGCGTTGCACAGCTTGCGATCAGAAAAGACGCTTGTGGCAGGGAGACGATGGGAAGCACACTTTTTACACAACGAAGCGAAGGAGAAATGGATCGAGGATTATGTGGAAAGAGAGACCGCTGTGGCAAGAAAGCAAGTTGAAGATGCAGAGACAGCAAGTAAGCAGGCGCAGGAAGAAATGAGCAATGCGTACAACGCGGGATTGACAACCACCAAGCCTGAAACAACATTTGAGGGGATGGTGAACGCGATCAGAGATAGTCTGAGTGATCTTGCAATTTCCGATGATGGGGAGGATGGGGAAGACGAGGATGACGATGGAGATAATCCCGCGCTGGGCAAGCTTAGCAAGGATTATTGACCCAGCTTGGTGATGGGCACAATCTCTAAAACAGTGCAGCATCGCACGGAGCATTTTTGGCAGAAGAAGATGAAGCGTGACCACTTGACGCAACCAGGCTGGGGAGACGCGGCCGACTACTTCGGTGAGAGAATTAAGAAGTACGGGACAACGGAATTGAACGTTCCGGCGGTCGTTCCATTGCAAATGGAAGACGATGCAACCTGTTCTGCGCCGACGACATTTGGTGAGCAAATGGAGACACTTGATAGTGTCCCCGGAAAATCGCAAATGCCCCGAGTGACTTCCCATCCTGGGCAGTAGTCAAATGGGGATTGGATTGCGGTAACTCCAGACATATGAAGGCATTCCGTCCCTCCCGGCCGCCCCAGCGCCAGATTCGTCCATGATTCAGGTATCAAAGAATGTTGAACCGGTAAGCTATAGCCCCTGCCCTCAGCGTCAAAAACTACTCAGAATATAGAAATCGGATTCCGACGAAGACATGGTGACGGCTCCTGCGTAGCTGGAGCACTGAATACCCAAATTGGTATTCGTGATGATGTGTCACTTTGAAAAGTAATTGATGAACCCATTTTGCTACATGTCAGCATTCACTTGATTTCAGTGACCAAATTGTGACACATGATAATTCGTCAGTGGATGTGCAAGGGTCGGATAGTCCATGCCAATGTTCTAGAATTCAAATCGCATCAACTGACAACCAATGAACGTGATATCGTCCTGCTGGTTACTGTTAAGTCAGACAATTTAAACCAAATCAGAGACGACACTCACTAACTGAATTTGAGTCAGTGAGGTTGTATGAGTCATAGGGGGGGAGGTCGATGCGCAACACGACCCCGGATGTATTGCGACTGTCATGCTGCATACCATTATGTATCCAACTGCATCACTCTCTGCACAGATCCAGTGCACATGGTCGAGATTTTGAAAATTGCGTATGGTTGGTCCTGGAAATCACACAGAATGAGGAGGATGAGGAAAGGTCAGGAAGTCGGGGTAAATATATCAAAAACCAGTGTATGGATATCTATGCGGTTAATTGGCCGGCGAAAGCGCTGGAACGTGATAGGCTAACGTCATCTATCACACAGATAACGTGTCAAGTTGTGGATCAGAAATTGAGAGGCTTGGAAGCTTTTGGATTCAAATGTTTATATATAGAAACGATTTATTGGCTGCCAATAACCACTGTACGCATTTATGCAGACAATTGTTGAGCATCAACTGACTGTCGGTATGTCATGAAGTTGAGCATCAACAGAGTGTCAACAATTTTTAGTCTCACATTTTCAGTAAACAAACTGCTGCATAGTCACATCCTGCCAAAGTGATTGTATTGGTGGTTTTTATAGGCAAAGTCGGTAGTGACACTCTCATTGACCCATCCGGGAAATCCGCGGTAACGATGCGTCAACAATTTCTGGTCTTGTATCTTGGATAATTAAAGAGTGAAGTAACCCCTTCAACCCATAATCGTAGTATCGGCCGCCTCTATGTGCAAAGATGCAACAGACGATATCGCGACAACCTCCTGAAAATGAGGGTCAATGGAGCGTCAACAATTTCTGGTATTGTATGATGGACACTCAATGCGCTGGGCGTCGACAGTAACCCCTGATCAATGTATCGGCCACCTTTATGGGCAAAAATGCTAGTGACGAGACAACTACCACCTCCGAAAAATGAGCGTCACCGGAGCATCATCGATTTTTTGTGTTGCATCGTGCACACCCTACGGCATATAGAACGACGTTATCCCATCATCAGCTCATCGGCTGCCTTCATGGGCAGCAATGCTAATAACGAAACAGCTACCACCTGTTAAAAATCAGCGTCAACGGAGCGTCAACGATTTTTGGTCTTGCATCTTACACAATCTAAGAGCTATGGAACATCGTTATCAGATATTCAACATATCGTCTGACTTTATCGGGAAAAATACTAGTGACAACATCGCTACCACCTCCTCGAAATGAGCCTCAACGGAGCGTCAATGATTTTTGTCTTGTATCTTGCGCACTCTAGGGACTATGGAACGTCATCATCCCATATTGAACTTATGGGCTGCCGTTACGGCGAAAAATGCTAGTGACGATATCGCGTCCGCCTCTTACAATTCAGCGCCCACAGTACGTCAATGATTTGTGGGGGGGCTCAACAAGCTACCCAGTGATGAACTGCATTGTGATGTTCCTGAATCGAGTCTTACGCGGTCAGTCTTTGCAATATGTTGTTGTATACAACTTCACAAATATGCATGCAATGTCTCACAGATCTGCCTATTTTTGCTTGTAGCTCTAGTCAATATATAAGAATCTGCATTCCTCTGTACTATAACGTAACCTTTGGCAGCCTCTCAAGTCAGATCAAGCAGCAATCAAATTCCTACTGCGATGTTGGATTCGAAATCTTTAAATACCTCATTACTTAAGGTTAAGATCTCTTCCAAGGATGAACATGTCTTTATTCGTGATTTGAGCGACCTTGATTTACAAACCATCCTCGATGCGTGGTGGGCATCGATGAATGTACAGTCGAAGCGGCCTGGTGCTTGGAATGATTCTGGACATGGGCCTTCGTGGCGATTGTATTTACACTGCGGAATTGAGAAGACCGGCAGCCTTGGCATCATATGTATCATTTGTCATCAAGTTCTTCGCCATCCATCAGAACATGGGACCAGCTCAGTGGGGAAACACTTGCTGGCTAAAGCTCACATCACAAAGTTGAACGAATTGACAGTCAGAGGTTACTGAATTGACTAGTTCGACTGTCAATGAAACTGCTTTGGCCATCCTGAAGAGGCAAGGAAGTCGAGGAATCACAATAGTAAGTTCGCACAGGAAAATCACATTTGACTTCCAGGTTGATCCATATTGACCGAAATAACAGAAAAAACATTCCAAACTGGCAGATAAGGACTTTGAAACTTCCGAATTTCACCAAGACACGTGGAATTGCAACCTCATCACAGGATGTGTTTCGGCTCATATTGCATGGAACGTTATATCAAATCTAGAGTTACGACGGTCATATAAGGCATTATGCGATGAACTAGTGCTGCTGTCCGCTACGACCCTTAGCAACATTTGCTGGAGGGCATATGCACCAACCATGCATGCAATTAACAAGTAATTGCCGTCACAAAATAAAGTTAGTTTAGCTTTGGACGGATGGACATCAACAAACAAACTAGCGATAATGTCGGTCATCGCTTATTATATGGATTGCAATTGGGCATCACGTGAAGTTAGACTTGCTTTGGATCAGGTTGATCGCCTGTTCCTTTCCCGTTTCAAAAGCTAATTAAGGATGATAGGTCAAGGGCCAACATACTGGAGCGAGGCTAGCCGTACATTTGAAGGATGTGCTTGAGCATTTTGTGATTTCCGACGGCCGTTTGCTTGGGATTACGACTGACAATGCCTCCTCAAATTACTCGATGACACGCGAGCTGCTATCTACATTTGAGGCTTGTGGAATCGAGTGGTCTGCATTGAGGAACCACATACGGTGCATGGCACACGTCATTCAGCTGGCTTTAGGTGCATTCATGAGCAGTCTCGGTGTAAAAGGCCGCACCAAGTCTTGAGAAGCCCATGAGCGCGATCAGCAAGTTGGAGAGAATGGAGAGAATCAAAGCATAGGCATTGTGAAGAGTCAAACACTTCGAAAAGAGGGCGATGCTAGAATCATTAAGATGTCGGCCATGAGACCATGTTTACCAAAGATAATTGAGAAGGTCCCTATTTCAGGATATTGTGAAACTGCTGAAACTTACTTTCATATAGCAGAGAATGCTTGCGGTATTGATAATGTTGACATCTGGTCATCGAAACGAGTTCATTGACTGTCAAAAAGCCAAAGTCTGCATTGCTGTACTTCGTATTATGGATGTGGAGACCCGTCGGAGCTCTACACTGGAGTTGCTCGAGCACGCCTTCCGATTATTGGAATTAACACGCCAGTGGCTCCAAAATCCCAAATACACTGATTACTGGCCCCTTTTCACAGCTCAAGATGAATGGGCCATTGTGGAGTATGACATGGAGGTGTTGAGGCCATTCTGATATGGGACTCTGCGGATGTCGAAGAGGCACACAGTCACATGGGATCACATCATGACAGTGAACAATGACATGTTCGATCACATGGATGACATGATGTGAGCTTTGGCCAAGAAGAAGAGTCAATGGAAGGAAGATTTGATCTTCACCGTGGAGTTAGCTCGACAAAAGCTGTCCAAATATTGCGCTGAAGTAACTCCATCGACGGGCATGCTTCTAGTTTCTGCGCATATCTTCGATCCATTCCAGAAGCTTCGAACATTTAGAAAGTGGAACAAAGGAATGGATATTGATCCAGAGGACGAGACTTCCTATACAACCCTATACCAAGACGCCTTTGTGAAGTATGTCGAGAATGAATACTGTGCCAAATATCGACGTTTGCCGGTCAATAAACTCGAAATCATACCGAGCAGCAATCTCATCCCCTCTGCAATGGCTTCGAGATTCTGTGAAACATCCTTTGATCCACATGGTTTGTCCAGCGATGATGACGAACACTTGACGCCTATCAATGTGGCTGAAACGACACCTGGATGGAGCGATTGCGCAGCACATCAATTGACCGCCACCAGATTCGATTCGAATTCGCCGTCTGGAGCTCCAATGACCTATGGGCAAATTAATCCAAATCTCAATGACTACCACTCGGACCTTATGGAGAGTAGCAGTGCATTGAGGTTACCGGACATAACCGACTGGTGGCGCCAACAGGAGCAAACGCACTCCAAGTACGCTGGTCTCTCCAATGTGGCACCCTTCATATACTCTACCATACCACATGGTGTCCGAGTGGAGGCCAGTTTTGCCCTTGGCCGAGATGTTATAGGCTGGAGGCATTTACAAACCACAGGCAAGACCCATCGCAGAGAAGTCGTTGTGAGGAAGTTTGCTCAAGCCAATAACAGGATTTCGGTGGCCGATAACCCATTATTGGATACCAGAAACACAGAAAATGACTCGGAAATGAAGAACGAGGTGGAGGAAAGGAAATTCCACAGAATGGCCAAGGTTCACGACTGTTTGGAGATGTGGCAGGGCAGCCAAACTTACGTGCTACTGAGAACGAATCTCGCGCTCAAATCAAGCAAATAACCGCTGTGGGATATATTTCGGACACGGAAGAGATCCTCAAAGCACCCTGGTCACTCTTCCAACGTGATGGAGCGGCTGCATTCAAATCGTCAGAAATATCTCCTTTGCCACCACCATTGACTGCAAAGGACCTGCTGGGACATCAACAAAAAAACATTCCTTTCGGGCGGGATCTCTCTGTCAGAGTGGACGCACTCCATCAGAACCATCACAGACACCCAGTTGGCGGATTACTCCGCACCCGGTGTCAATACAACGCTTGGCATTGTATATCGCCCTCCGATTGCTCTTTCACTGTCTCTTCGCGTTCTGTCGGTCTCCTATTTTAAATAATTACTCTGGCGTTGTGGCCAACTATGACAATACGTCGGAATCGGTTCATTGGGTACCTGCTTGCATCGTGATTGCAATGCGATGGGTGACGCTGCGAATATCTTTCGTCACGTTCCTTCAACCTGCGCGGAAAATGCAATTCTCTCTTTACTAATTTTAAACATCATTCCAAGTCGCCAGATCTATGTGGCTATTGACAATCCATCGCTCGTTCCGTCCGTCTCCTGTCTTACTACTGCTAGCTATATCTAGAAATATGTGCGCGCAGCCGACAATATGTCCCACGCTGAGAACTTGCCAAGCAACGGCTGCCGGTGATTTTCCCACTTGTACAAATTCCGAGACCAGATCCAAGTTACCTGAGTTTTCAGGTATTGTGGTGAGCGCCAGGGCTAACCAGGACTCAATGAAAGCTCCATCCTCATTGTGGAGTTTGATTTTGTATAGTTGTTGCAGTTGCCACGGGAGAGGCCCATTCAGCGCGGCATAACACCTCCCCGGGCGTTGCTCTACCCAGACCCAGTCGTTCTGTCGAACCACTCCACGCAAGCCCTGAATTCCTGTTCATCGACACATCTGAGATATGCGTTCACCATCAACACTCTGAAATTGAACCTTAATACTGAGGTAAATACAGAGCTCCATTGCGTGCAGTTGTTCATCCGATATATACGTGTTGTTATTACTCTTATGCTTGATAAACTCCCGTGTGCCGCTGTATATTGCCACACGGTGCGTTGCGCCTTGCGTAGTGTCGAGTAATGCTCTGAAGTCTTTGATCATAGGGTCAGGATGCTTTCCATCACGGCAGTTTTGGGGTCGCATGAATTCAGGCTTTGCAGATGACTGGGGGCCCAGGGGGGCAGCCAGATCACCAGCGGCAGGGAGGACTTTGCATGCGGTAGCGCTGTTATCCCGACTCTGAGCGAGGGCTTGGAGATTGAGCTCTCTGACATCGAGGCAGAGGACGCGACTGTGAAATGGGATTACTTGTGGCAGGCAGTTGAGATTGTGATCGGAGGGGTTCCAACTCTCCTTGAGGTTCGTTTCATGTGCTTGTTCAGGTCTCTTGGCAGAATACTGTTGCAAGGCTCCGTATCGATGAATCTGTTCGACCCAATGAGACATCAAGTGGATCTTCAGAAAGTCGAAGTCGGCATCTAACTCCTTGGAAACATCTATTTTGTGGCTGATATAATCCCGTCTGGCGTTCATTTCAAGCCGCTTCCTCGACGGCATCCAAGTTTCAGCATTTGATTCCTCGTCCACCATTCGCTTCTTCACGAGTTCCGTTCTCAGGGCATTCGCATTGGCCTTTGCCTTTTTGCCGGCTCGCCCGGGTAGGAAACCATCTTTGGAGGTGTGAACACGACGCAAGGCGTCCTCCATGTAGCTTAATGTTGCATCATTGTGAGATTTCTATCGAGCAAACATATAGAATTCCAACAATGCCCATGTGCACTCAATTGCGTGAGTTAATATGGGATGCTGAGTGGGACTTCAACCTCGTAGAGACTGGGTCACAACTCCAAGCAGGTACCGGCTCATTTCCTTCATCTCCTTCCCATTCCATTCAGAAACTTCTTCATATGACTTATTTGTTGGTGTGAGGTCGTGGAAAGCAGGCTCGGAAAACCAGATTGGATTGTGCTTGTCGAGCCGTTCGTGCAGCTTCATGAAGTGGAAAATCCAGTTCTGGAGGCGGCCAAGCATGCCGATCTGCATCGTATGTAGGAGGTCGGGCTTAGGGAGGTCGCTCACAATACAGGGAATATGTCGAAACACGTTGAATCCTTGGTGAACATGGCGCAATGAGAGTTCAGCATTGGCTGCCTTGGTGTTGGCATCGGTGAGCGTTCGATATTGGTTGTGATCCCGCCGGGCCTGTTGCTTGTCAGGAGGGACATAATCTCCAAGTACGTTCTTTGGACACTCGCACCGAAAACCGACATGCCTCTCGAGATGATGTAGGTCGCTATACTCAGGGCAATCTGCAAGCCATGCTGCTTAAACTGGTTTGCAACGCCTGAAGTTGCCATCTGCACAGAGACCATTGTAATACCCACTCTCGGCGCTGGGATTGTGCTTTCAGGTGAGATGCTGGAGTAACCGCCGGAGTACTTCGTTCAGCACCTCTTGGTTTGTTTGACACTGCTTATCCAGCCGCGTCTGAGGAATATTGCGGTTCTTGATTGCAATCGGCAGGAGAGCGACCATCACGACACTGTGCGTTGAGGGCATCTGGCGGATCTTCGAAGATAGATTGCCAATTGTCATACATACAGGACACTCTTTCTTGTGGCCAGCAAAATTCGACAGATGTGTTCATTCGGACATGAAGATTGAGGGAACCAGTGTATCCCCCACTCTGATCGTTGCCTAAATGTCGATCAGCACGTCATTATCCTGGAGTATCGCTCCTTACCTGTGTCTCCCACCACCAGTCCGCAGTGTGCATTTCGGTATGGAGGCATTTCGGTGGGGTATCGCTGGTAAAGCAACGCTGAGGGGCCAAATGAGATCCTCGGCGTACGCTGGCTGCCACATCAACCATCTCATGCTCTTGATGATGTCTCGACTCAAGTATTTGATAGGGCGTTGGTGATTGTCATTCCATCTCATATCCTCCAGAGTGTGTAGTTCCCACTCCGTGAGAGCCAGATTATCTGGCATGCTAGCCACGAGCTTCTGGACACCATCGCCGTATATGAAGCTTGGGAAACGCAGAGTGGTGTTTTCTTTCTTCTGCACGTTGTCATAGTACGTCTTCATGCCCTTCTTCTTGATCCCACAGTGGATAAATTTGTACTCTTCACACGTCACGAACGGGTAGTAACCATTGTTCTGTAGGTTCGTCTCAAGGAAACCCTGAGCGTCGGGTTCCCATGACTCAGCAATGTAATGGCTCAGCGGAGCACCGGCACTGGGGTATGTTTGCGTCCGCAGCAGAAAGATGTGGCGGTGGTTGAGACTCTGAGTCTGCGATGTTTTCAACTTTTTCGAGGTAGGGAAACACGTCCAAGTCTTGGACTGAATCTTTGTTAGTGTTGAATTCACGACGCTGAGCGGGTTCATCACGTCGGGGCACGCTGCAAACAGTCAGATTCTGTTCAACTTCAAGGTGTTCAGGATGGTGTAATATGATATGTTTAAGTTGCCAGCTGTCTGAGGTGAATTTCTTTCGGAATGAAAATTTAGGGCAACGGAATGAGGTCTTCTCTGGCATTGTCGACGACACGGGAGGAGTGGAGTATTCACTGTAGACAGGGACCAAAGCTGGTACTGGGCCTGAGCAGTCTGGTGTGGGTATAAGCTCACGATACTTGAGAGATTTATTGAGCCTCAACACCATCACTCCAGGAGTTGCTCAAACACTGCATGCACGATGTCCCACAATACTATGAATAAATAAAAAATACACCCTGAGCAATCCAAAAACCTCGCGACGCGTGCAATAATCAATGCCTGAGATTAATAGATCAGAACAAAAGAAACAAACAAGCGTGCAACCCTAACCAAAACGAACAAAACACCTCCACACGTGCCGTAATCAGTGCCTAAGTTGAATCGATTACAGCGAAGGAAACTCACAAGACAAGAACCCGACTCTAACCCAAACGCACCCCTCTTCTGCAACGCGATGTCTGGTTCACTCCTCACCTCCCAAGCCATCCGGGCGTGCCTCAGGTCGAGGGACATCAGGGAGATGGACATCGGGGAGGGGCACATCGGGGAGAGGGACAACTGGGACAGGGACATCCCGGAGAGGGCCATCGGGGAGACCGTCGCCACCTCCCCAGTCCCCGAGTAGCTGCTGCTCCACATAGACATCCAAGGTGTTTCCGGCTGCCTCAGCTTCTCGCAGAGTTGGCGCCGCTGGGCGAGGTTTTTGCGGTGTCACAAACCCCAAAACCTCCAGCCCACTGAGGGTATGAGTCTCCAGAGTTCATGGTCGTGTGCGAGGCTCTAGGGTTTGTGGCCGTGGGGCACGCGCCAGAGGTTGTGGCCGTGGGGTATGCTCGTGCATCTTGTGGCCATCCTCAGGTAGCACGGTTGGCTCATCGTCTACCATGGTATCAGTATCGTCCGCCGATGTATTTACCTTCTCTCCCTGGCCAATCGTCCGATGTTCTTTGCCATTATCCTCATCCTCCTCCTCATCCCCATCCACCACCTCCTCCTTTTTCTCATCTTCCTCCTCTTCATCTTCCTCATCTTCACCGTCCATTTCCATATCCACATCGCCGTCGATGTCAACGCCATCCGCTGCGTCCATATCATCCTACATGCATATATCCACCTCGAGTTCTGAGTCATATTCACCATCCGACTCGGTAGAGTCGCTATCATCATCTGAGGAAATTGACACAGCAGGCGATGCTTCCGGCTCTAAATATACCCGCTCTAGTTAGCCTTCAGTGTCCAAGTCTGCCTCTGACATATCCTTCTGCAACTGCAAAGCAACGGCACGAGAGATATCATCTCCTCCTGGGGTGTGTATAACAATACCTTTCCCTTTACTGTTTCCCTTCCCCTTCCACTTCCCTTTCCCCTTCCAGTCCTCAGTCACCTTCCCTTTCCCCTTCCCATCCTTTGTTTCCTTCCCTTTCCAGGTCCCTTTCTCACTGCCCTGCTTGTCCTCCTCACTCTAGCCATTGTCATTGTGATTGCCATCACCAGGACGGCTCCTTTCACCGCTCGGCGGACCGGCATGTGTCCAGTTGTCATCATCATCATCATCCTTGATTATCTCATCCCAATTCAGTGGTCCAACGGCCAGGAAGTCGCCTGGTTTGTACTGCCGACAGCTTGGCGGCTGGAACTTTGCCCTGGGATCGTTGCTATCGTACCAACAGAAATGCTCACCGGTGCGTTTTACCTTCCCCGAGCTGGTTGTCTGCGGATTGGAGCAATCGACTTGATCCCCGAAGGCATGGGGGTTGTCCGACCTCCAATTGTTCATTTGGTCGCGGGTTTTGTCAGACATTTGCCCCAAATTTAAGTAGAAGGCAACCCACCACTCGCAAAAAGGCGAACTCCTGCTCCTGCCGTGCGGCCACATCAGCTGGAATTGTGAAAAGTGGCGAGTTGTGACTGGATCAAGAAAGATTATATCATAAAAGATGTCCCATACCCACTCATCCTTCACGCCACAAATATTGTATATCCGTATGAGTCAACGGATGTGTTCCGAGATGAATCCCTTTATACAGTCCAGATCGAACATCAGGCGTCGATTTATAACCGATCTCGGCATCTTTGCCCTAACCTTTCCCTTTTCTTTTGTTGCTGCCCTTTGGTGCCATCGCAGTAAGTCGAAAATGAATCTATATCCGAAATGTTAGCATTATGATACAGTTGTAACGGAAGGAAGCCAAGAGGGAAAGTACAAAGTTGTGTAGGTTATCGGGTGTGTGTTGGAACGAGAGGCGGTGTTTTGTGCAGGTCACGTGATGTCGAGATCAGGATGCTGTCAGTGTGTATAACACTGGAGGAAAAGAGAAAGGAGGTGTAGGCGGCAAGAAAGGATATATATACTCGAGTTCCGGCGATTTCTTGGTTCAAGGTTCAACTTGTGAGTTTTGTTGGTTAACGAACACATAACTGCCCAGCCGTCATCTTGGAAAACCACCAGGGACCTCATGAACGACAAGTCTCGAGACAAGATTCAGTACTTGCGTAGAGGACAGTTTACCCCACTGGGCGTTGCTTTTGCATGATGCATCATTTTTACCGCTCAGACCTCATGCATCTCGGAGCAAACGGAGTAGTTCTCAAGTGGTCCCAACTGTGCAACCATCAAACATGGCTACCAACGCCGACCAGTGGAAAAAGCACACGCAACTGATGTCATAGAATAGAGAATACGTCAGTATTCGCTTTCAGATGCTTGTAGCTCTGCTGACAGGGGATATCCACCGGGAAGCTGAAGAGATACACAATCGAGGGTTCTAAGTTTGGTGCCAAGAACGAGTGCAATACGATGATAACCGCGCCAAGATGGCATAAACACCCTTCAAGCGATGCAAATAGACCTTCAGACGTTGCAGTAACAGTGAATATCAATGCTCAGTGTAATCTGAGTTTAATCTGAGTTTGATATGATCGCAGTTAACCCCATAAATGAATGCTTCTCAAGGGATCTCGTCATCGAGTATTGTCAGGGTTTAGAGTCTAGCACGGTCCACACTGCGACTCCCTGTTTTGTCGAAACTATCCATTGTCGGTCAAATAGGAGTCTACCTCGCCTGCTGTTGCATATGCATGCACAAGGACTTGTTCCTACTTTCATAACGTCGAACATCTATATTGGACTATGCGTTCCAAAAGCCCTCCCCCTGACACGACTCCAGTCGTACGAAATGTTCAAAGTCCTGTTAATCGTCGGAATCAACAAAAGCGTTGGCCTTGGGGGATATCTCTACTTCCGCCTGCTAAGAGACACCTTTCCGTACCGGTCGGCGAGAGGGATTCCTCTCAAGGCGGGAGTTCCGTACCCTCTTCAATGCAAGGTCAGAACTCCACCCTCTCATCTTCGCTGAACAATTCTGGGGTTGCAGAAATCAATCAGCGCGTAACTCCTACCCCGTGCGCTACGCAGCAAGGGTCGATAAATACTACAACCGACCTGCCGGACACAAGCAGTCGTAGCACACCAGCACCCGGAGGAACTTCAACTCGTTGCGTTGTATCCCGCACCCGCATCTGGGATTGTTATCACACCCACTCCTCTCCAAGGTCATGAAAACCTGCCTACACCCATCACTGATGCAGAAGCCCGCGCGACCATTACAAATCCACTCCGAACGTGAGGTGCTGAAAAGAATCAGAGTCAGAGGCAGTGGCAATTGCAGCTGCAGGCGGTGTCTACACCTCAATCAATGGTCTCCGGCCGGCGCGGCATCCATCCATTTGGTCACTCAGACATAACCCATGTTGTGTTTGCAACGGCCAGACATGTGGAGCTCTACATGTGGAACAGACGACCATTTATGAGTGCAACCGACTTGGAGAGAGTAAGTTATGCAACGCGACGCGGTTCGAAAGCATTCGCTGAAGGCCCACACTGGCAGATAATAGAGACATACTGGAACACCGCTATGCAGCAAAACAACATTTGGTCCATAGCATTTGAGGCACGCACAAAGGAGATCTTGAAAAAGGTATGCTGAATCAACGGCCCACGTGGGATATTACACGCTCAAACCACTACCAGGTTCGAGCACAAGTTGATAAGGTTAAATCCCATTTTATTCAATCAGCAAGGGACAACGTAGCAGCGCTTCATGATCTCCACCGGTTTGAATCCGCAGCAGAGCGTTTCGAATTCATTGATTCCCTTCTGGAAGACAATAAGTATCGTTCTCCTATCGCTGAGCGTGTGGAAGGTGGTGTACGCGGTCCAAATCCAACGCAGAGAGAGTCGAAAGCTGCTAAGGAATGGCCCGCGTCCACTTTACTTCCTGGCGGAAGCAATCCCGCGGTTCATCTACATCAAATTTTATCATCGGGTGAATAACCACGGTAAGTATGCTGATGGATTTTCTAATTCCATGATTGACGACAAGGACGGTCATATACCCTCGCCGCTGATCATGTTTGCCTGCACCGCGTTGCGCCATACTCTCCTGGAGTGGCAAAAGAACGCAGGTGTTCATCCGAAAGCTTCCAAGTCAATGATGAAAGCGGACAGTCCTGATCGCTCCAACTACTTCAACTGCAAGAATGTCGGGGGTAAGTCCACATCAAGCTGCGCTGTAATGGGTCGCAAGTTGTTAACCTCGGCTGGCGTCGCAGACACGTATACATTCTTGATGAATACCTGGAACACACTACCGGAGAGCTACCAGCAGAGGGTGTATACCAACCGTCTTGGCACAGTCAAGAGTCAGATCCAACAGGCGGAGAACACAACGCCTGCGGCGGTGATCACCATGGAAGCAGCGCGTTTTGACAATGCTAATCATCTTAACTATTTGACCTCCGAAGTGGCGCTTGAGGAACCTGAGGTCAGAAGCACCGACCCAAACATTCCGATGCACAACAATCGCACAAATGACGAACTGCATTTCGGGATGCCAGGTGTCAGCGGCGATTTCGAGGATGAGGCTGACGAAAGCGATGCCATTCCCACTGCCAGCCGGCGACGACAGGCCGCGACTGAACTGGAGCGGTTGGACCTGGAAACCAGTGATGTCGACGGGTATGAGGGCGAGGATGGCGATGATGCGGATGCAGATGAGGAGGAAGAAGCATCGCAAGCCGATGATGGATCAACGCAGAATGTGGAGGACTGAGGCCATAGTGCTAGAGGGTGTGAAGTTTGGACAGTATATTTCAGACGTGTATAATGCGATAATGGCGAAGGAAATGCAACGGCAAGCGATCTATCCGAAGCGAAGACTGTATTTGAATGAGTGACAAAATCTCAAAGCTAACATAGATGACAGTGCGGCATGTGGCTATCAGCCGAAGAAAGGCATAAACATCGCCAGGCAGTGTGTAAATGGCTACGGCATAACTGCAACCCCTGCGAAGAGTCTAACATACGTGCCGTTCTGATGGTGCGTATACGTCACCAGATTCCGGACGCAAAGTAAAGGAAGCCTGATGCCGGAGCGGCGAGTGTAATATACAACGCCACGCGTTGCAAGAATAGGAGGCATGGCATCATAGCCACCGCAAGGGAGGCATGCAACACGACCTGTCGCTTGGGCGACGGGTCATGTCTGATTCTCCGTCAGAGGGTACGAGGTTCTGCCAGAGCCGTCAGGGCCGTCCGGAACCCCCAGGTGGTTCAGACGGAAACTAGGGTTGTTGCTGATGGAGGACGGACTCAATTATTGAATGTTCGCCAGATCTGAAGAATCAACCGTTATTCAGTCGAAAGTGATGAGGATAGCACACTGGAAAGCATTTCTGACACTGAAGATTGGCTCAACTGGGATGGGGACTTACATAATCCAAATGACAGTGAAGACAATTTCGCAGCGGACGTTGAATCTGATATGCAGAAAGACAGTATCATCGGTGATTCCGAAGGCCGAGAGCAGTGGGATGTGAGTGCCGTGCCAAATGTTCCCGGATTGATTCTGCCTACACTGAAGTCGAAGAGACAGGCTGAAGAGGTGTTGATGACGGTCAGTGCAATCGAAACGACGAGGAATAGGGGAGTGAAGAAAACGATGGACAGAATGCGTCACTATTTCACCAGCTTCTTTGTGTATCTTGACCAAGAGTTTCAATTAGAGATATATTATGGGGGAATGGTGAGCAGAAGCATGTAAATATCGGTTGATAAACAGATGTATCGCAGGCGCAATGAAACATTTGGCAAGATACTTAAAGGTTAGTCATGTCAGAGCGAACAGTGCAAGAATGTTCCTGCGCTTGGCTTTGCCACAGGCCCAAGTCTTGATCTGTCAGAAAGACTACCAATATGTTCAAATCATGATGAAAACTATTATCAATGGCAGCAGATGTTGAATGGACAATACATTAAAATGAGTGTCAACGGATCGTCAACGATATGGAGTTTTGTAAGTCCGGTGATCAAACTGCGATTGGGTTGCTGTTATGCATACCCGATGTATTGGCAGCTTTTCTAGGGAAAAGACACAGCAACACAGTCACCGCCCCATTCTGAGAACATATGAGCGTCAACGGAGCGTCAACATTTCTTTGCTTCGCTTCTTTGGTAATTTAAGTTCCGACTGGTAGCAGACACCCATGTATCAGATATTGGCACCCTATACTGGGTAAAACTACAGCGACATGTTCCCTGCCGCATCCTGAGAATAAGTGCCAACAGATGGTCAACGATTGTTAGCTTTGCATCTTGGGTAATTTAGGTTCCAATTGGTTGCAGACATCCATTTAGCAGATATTGGCAGCCTTTACTGGGAAAAACTACAGTGACATGCTCCTTGCCGCATCCTGAGAATGAGCGTCAACGGAGTGTCAACGATTGTTAGCTTCACATCTTGGGTAATTTATGTTCCGATTGGTCAGAGACATCTGTTTACTAGATATTGGCAGCCTTTACTGGGAAAAACTACACCGACATGCTCCCTGGCTCATCCTGAAAATATGCGTCAAAGGAGCGTCAATGATTTTCAGCTTCGTATTTTGGGTAATTTATGTTCCGATTAGTTAGAGACACCAATTTACCAGATATTAGCAGCCTTTACTGGGAAAAACTACAGCGACACGCTCTCTGCCTCATCCTGAATATGAGCGTCAACAGAGCATCAATGATTTTCAGCTTCATATCTTGGGTAATTCATGTTCCGATTTGTTAGAGACACCCATTCACCAGATATCGGCAGCCTTTACTGGGAAAAAGTACAGCGACATGCTCCCTGCCGAATCCTGAAAATGAGCGTCAACGGAGAGTCAACAATTTTCATCTTCGCATCTTGGGAAATTTATGTTCCGATTGGTTGCAGACATCCATTGATGAAAGATCAGCAGCCTATACTGGAAAAACAACCGCGACATGGTCCCTGCCTCATCCTGAAAATGAGCTTCAACGGAGCGTCAAAAATTCTAGTTGTTGCGTATTTGGTAATCAAGGCATCACGCGGATCTTCGCGTTCATAACGGACTCATTGACAGCCCTGATAGGCAAAGAAACAATATATCAAAGGTACAACACCCATTCCAAATTAATCGATATTGCAAGCTGGAAAGCATGCAAAAACACATTATTGGTTGTTGAAAATGTGATTTTGATAAGATATTATTGAAAAACTCAAAATACAAGAGCTTTATATGAATCTATGAATCGACCCACTGGGCAACCCACTGACAACCTGCCCAATTTAGACGGGTTGGGAGTTTACCATCAAACCGTACCCTAATTCCCAGTTCGGCGTTTATTGACAACCCGGACCGCCGATTTGGCAACGGTTCGTTTTGGAGCCGGACCCGGACCCGAAGTGACAGTCCGGAACCGTTGCTAACACTAGCGGGCGGCGTATGGTGGCCGAAATCATGACGTCAGTCACTATCATAGTCTGAACCTTATCTTTAGCGCGCCCACCGTGACAAGATCTCACGATTCCTCATGGTCATGGTGTTGACAATTGCAGCCTTAGATTCCGCAGGAACAGTAGACAATTTGAACTTGGGGAGAGCAGATCTCTGACTCAGATTTTCCAGCGGAATCTGCTGCCCGCTTTCACAGACTTAGAACCTTCTACTAGCCAAAGCTTCCACAGACCTAGAGCCGTCTACTAGCCAAAGCTTCCACAGACCTAAAGCCTTCTATTAGCCAAAGCTTCCACAAACTCAGAGTTTTCCATCGGCCAAAAGCTTCCCGCGGAAAACTCTACTCCTCCCGAATATGCTCCTACATGCTCGATCCTGAGACTTGTTGAGTTGCAGATGCCAAGCACAGGGTAGCGTGAGGCAGGTTGTGTGTGGCGAGCATTGTTTGGTGGGTGGCGAGCAGTGTTTGGTGGGTGGCGTGCGGCATGTGGCAGGTGGCGGGTAGCGGGTGGCGGGCGGCCGAAATCATGACGTCGGTCTATATCATAGTCTGAATGTTATCTTTAGGGCGCCCACCAAGACGAAATCTCACGATGCCCCACGACCATGGTGTTGACAATTGCAGCCTTAGATTTTGTAGGAATGGTAGACAATTGGATCTTGGGGATAGCAGATCTCGGACTCAGATTGTCCAGCGGAATCTGCTGCTTGCTTCCCACGGATTGTGGGCGTATGTGCGCGCATTTGGGCTGGGGCTGATGGTGATGATGGCGATGGTAATGATGGCGATGGTGATGACGGCGATGGTGATGATGGCGATGGTGATGACGGCGATGGTGATGGTGTCGGTGATGGTGATCATAGTACCAGAAGCACTTAGACAAGTAGGTTGGCTACGTCAACGTTAGCATCAAAGCTTCTACAGACTTAGAGCCTTCCATTAGCCAAAGCTTCCATGGACTTAGAGACTTCTATTAGCCAAAGCTTCCACAAACTCAGAGTTTGCCATCGGCCAAAGGCTTCCAGTGGAGGAAAACTCTACTCCTCCCGAAGCGCAGCACTCTCAAGCAGGCTCTCAAGCAGGCTCTAGAGCAGGCTTTCAATTGCCAGCGGGCTCTCATGCAGACTCGCAGCGATAGTGTGTATAGTACCAGTACAACAGCTGCCAGTGAAGACAAGTATAGGTCCATCTCTGGCCAGCAGCCGTATATAGTTCCATAGGCCCACGCGCACATCTCTCTGAATCGACTATAGATGCCTATAGGCTGCGCGTCGCGCAGGGGTCCGCGGGAAGCTTGCTATGAGCTGCGCGTGTGCGCGTGTGCGCGTAGCGGAGCCTATAGTCGATTTGCACTTTTGCCGATGCTAGACTCCAGACAACGCAGATTCACTGCTAGACTAGCAAATGCATGCAGTAACAAGTTCAAGGAGCTATGCTTAAACCCCACTTCTGGTGCACCAATATGCTGAGTAGTGAAATCAGAGCATAAGCATGGCCGGACAACCGAAGACAAGAATTGGCTGGCCCTGGGCGAAGCATCAGTTGTCAGGACCATCGTACAGAACAACAAGACCCCAGCCATCAGAAGGGTACACTGCTAGGCAAAGGAAAAAGAAGCCATTGTCCGAGCGGGAGTCTGGATGTGATGAACAGATGGATCGCGCTTGGATGACGGCTGAGTCGCAGCCGCTGCAGTGTGCACACGCGGCACTCAATGTAGGTCCCACTGCACCTATGTGCGAACTGGACACATGAATGTCGTTGATGCCGAACTGTGTGCGATCGGATTTGCGCTCGACGCGACAATTGACGACTGAAATGCACTGCAATGTGTTGGAGTGAAGTCGGTTGCGGTTTCAGCGATTTACAAGCCGCCATCCGATGGATAGCTCATCCGTAACCTGGCCCTTGACAGCGAGTAGGACGATGGAACAATCGAAGGGCATGGGCCCTCCTTGCAAAAGGCATCGCAACGCACATCCATTGGGTCCCTGGGCACTCCGGCATCCCCAGTAACACAGAAGCAGATGGTGAGGGGAACACAGCCCATCATGCCAACAGAAGCACCACAATATAGCGACCATATACGTCGGCTTCGAATGGAGCCTGATCGATCTCTGAAGCATGATCAGCAGCCAAGACCAAGTGGGAGGTCGACAAATGCAGCAAACACTTCGGCTCCAGACTTAAGGGCAAAGCGGACAGTAACAGACCTATCCCAATGGCAAGCGCAAAGTCCTTGGCAACAAGATTCTACCAACTAAAGTGTGGGCATGTGCCCAGTGGAGGTCATCTAAAACAGTTCGGACACGGAGATTACGACAATTGCTGGTGGTCCAGGGGCACAATGGCCCAAACACGTGAGCATCTCCTCCACCACTGTAGCAGCTGGAAGCACCAACAGCAGCAGCTCTGGAAGGAGGGGGGGAAGGCAACGGGCTGGAAGGCGGGCCGGTGCCGGCGGGCACGAGTATTGCAGCTGTTTTCCATGGAGACATGTGATCAGGCGGTGATGGACTTCCTGGTGGCCACGGATGTTGGGAAGTTCCTGGTGGGGTGAGGCACGGAGGCCGGAGCGGCCAGTCTCTCTTTTCTCTTTCTATTTCTATTTTTCTTCTCTTCTCCTTCTCTCTCTCTTTTTCTTTCTTTTGTCAGTGGGGACGATGGGTAGTAGGTGGGAGCTCCGCCATCTAACCGGCTCGCCCGGAGCCGGGGGGAATAAGGGCCTGTCATACTCTAGCTAGAGTAAATACGGTATGAATAAACAACAACAACAACAACAACCATCAAGTTTCATATTTGCCACTCTTCTCAGTTGAAGAATGGCACATCCACACAAGGATACAAATAAAGGCACCTCTGGTAGGGATCCGGGTTTTGAAAACAGTGTTCTCAACCGTCCCGTCCGACGGCCGGTGTCTGCCGGGGACGGTACATTGACCGTTCCCGGCCGACATCCACCGTCCCTGACCGACATCGGGCGGCTACCGTAAATTCTTAGATGTAACCCAATTCGATCCTGAGAGCGCGCGGTAAGAGATATATAAATGGATCCATCCATACATTTATTGTATATCAATTATGCTTTAGTTTTAAAGATCGAGGAGAGGAGAATGATGAACAGGATCTTGCTTCACAGTCTGGATAATTGTAGCTAGTTTATATAAATTGTATGTACGCTGAGAAAAATCCATGGATATCGACAGATGACGCCCGGGGACGGCAAGGCTCCGTCCCCGGTCGTCCTCTCCGTCCGTCACCGTCCTGCCTCAAACAGAGGGCACCGTTTCCGTCCTACGCTCGGACGGACGGCGATTCGCCGTCCCGTCCCGTCCCGAGGAATTTCGGACGGACGGGACGGTTGAGAACACTGCTTGAAAATGCACCATTTCAAAAGCACGGCGATAGAATGTTACAGAATTTAGGTACCTTTGGTAGTATTTCAACAGTCACAAGCCGAAAGGGCATACAATCAAAGGCATTAGAACTTTCAAAAAGGCATGAAAACGAGTCCCAGCACCTCCGGGTGCCTTTTTTACGATAAAGCAGTGCCTTTCATTTTTTGTTTATCTAGGGAAAAGGGATGAAAGGCACATTTCCGACTCCCTTAGAGACTTCCAGGTGCAGCAACCTTAGCTGTAGTTCCGAGCGTACTTCGAAGGGCATATATGACCTCATCCTTGGACACTCATCCCAGCGCTCTTCCAAGTGCACCAACAGCAGCAACCTCACCTAAGATCAAGTCCACTTGGGGAAACAGAAAGGAGGAAGTGCACTCACCACAATATCTAGACCACTTATCACCGCGTCTCTAGGTCCACTTATAATGCAGTTATTGCTGCCCTTGCGACTATACAACCCGGAAGTCTCACTATTTCAGAGCCAGTATTGTGGCACCGATGTTTTGCTCACCGCTATACGGTCTCTGTAATTGACGAGTTTCCGCACGGTGACTATATGTCCGTCTTTTTACAGACTCAGCACAAGCAACAGTTCATTAGAATCACGGTCAACTGCACTAGAAGCCATTTGTACACGTACATTTCTTCCATCTGCCGTCAATTATCTACACTCTCTTTAGTGGCTACCAGTACTATATATTCATCATCCATGACTACACATGCTAAGTATCTCTTGGCTGCTTCCGATAAGAATTCGGAGACGTATACGAGTCGCCATACGAGATGCTACACACATTTTGCAAGCAACCCATGATGGTGATGGCCACCAGATGTTATATAAGGCACTGCTAGTATGCTTTGGATACTCGTCAGTAAACTCTTTCCCTTACCACAACGCCGTCTGGAAAGTTCGCTACGAGGTCAATCCCTGCAGGTGGTGGGCTACACACACGATTCCACTACTGTTTGCAGGGTATAGGATCCCGAATTCAAAACGGTGAGAGCAGTCAGATATCATCTTTGAAGAAGAGAGGAATGCTTGCATTTGACGTTGACAAGGGTATAATAAGATAGACATTGTTCTAGTCAGTTCGCGGAGAATGTCAGTCCGCAGAGTGACCAGTCAACCCACGGAGTCCCACCTTCCGTGAAAGAACCAGTCAGATCAGCGCTCCGTGAACTGACCGGTAGAAATATGTTCTAATTATGCTCAAACCAAAATTTCAAATACTCCACACATCTTCATTGTGACCTCTACAATTGCCTATATCCCTTAACGCTGTGGTGAAACGGCGGCCTAGAAGGCAGAGAGCTCATCATCAACACTCAGCCGCACCTCTCACAGCATTCCAAAAGGGATTCGTGAGAAAGAGCGGTTCTGGCTCGAGGAGCATAGGAAGAGGGTGAGAAGGTATGATAAGAAGATATGATATGATAGGAGACACAAGATACGAGCTATCTACCCCGGGGTCACCCGAATACATACTCCCCGTCACTCCGTCCATCTCCGCTACCCCTGTATCTCCGTACACCCGCTGTCGCCCTGTCCATCTCCATCATCCCTGTATCTCCGTACACCCGCCGTCGCTCAGTCCTCTGCCAAGCTGAGTGGCGGTAGTGGTGAGAAACGGATTTTCCCGCCACAACGCTGTGGTGCAACAACAATTACACTGTGCTCCATGTCTTTGCTTGAAACAGTCTGTTCGTCACTGCCTTCATCCTCCTCTTCCTCAGTAACCTCGTCTGCCTCGTCAACCTCTCCCTCCTCAGTATCCAGTTCCGTCAAATCACTCCCGGTACTATCCTCTGCAACCGCCTGGGGGTCATCCTCTACACCATCCTTTGCACCATCCTCAACTGAAGCTGAATCAGTGTTCTCCCATGAATCACCTCGTGTATTGGCTCGACGGCGTTTGGGATTTTGGCGAGGTCCGGGTGGACCAAATCTTGTTGTGTTCCGTGCAAGACTGAATGTGCCTAGTGTTAGCAACGGGTCCAAATTCCCGGTTCGGTTCCGGGTCCGGTTCCAACCCGGAACCGGACCGTTGCAACGGGTTTCCACCAAAAACCCGGCATTTCAAATCTACTATTTTGGCTCCAATTAAGTATCTGAGTTCAGATCGTATCGTGACATGATCAGTACGTAGATAGTGTAGTTTTAGCCCCTCTTTCCCCTCCCGCTCTCAGATTTGCGATCCAACCAGTATTCGTTGAGTCGCTATCGAAAACCCGCACTTTTCGGCCGAAATATCACCTTCTTTCACAGCGATTCCACGAATATTGGCCCAATCGCAAATCTGACAGCGGGAGGTGAAAGAGGGGCTGAAACTGCACAATTTACGTACAGATCATGTCACGATACGATCAGAACTCAGATACTTAATTGGAGGCAAAGTTGCAGGAACCGTAATATGGAACCGCGGTCCGGTTCCAACCCGTCCCCGAACCCGCTGGGTACCCCTGTTTTCCGGGTAACAACCCGAACTGGACCATCCGGTCCGGTTCCAAACCCGGACCGCAGCCGGGTAACCCGGAACCGTTGCTAACACTAAATGTGCCAGAGAGAGCAACAGAAGCCCCAGTATTCGTGCAGTGCATACTATCATTTCGGCCATGGCAATGAAGGGTGCAATCAACTTTCGCTTTGAAACATGAGCAGCGAATGGTAGCGCAATTCCCTTTACATCCACAACGTACTTGAATGACCTCAGCAGGGGACTGTGGTCAGGCAGCTTCACGGAGAGTAAGTTCTCGATGGCTTCCCTTTTCGTATGCCGGAATTTCGTGTGGAATTGTTGCACAAAGCCGGTCCATATTTTTGGTTCGATAGAATCCCCGAAGTATACCATACTGACCAATGATTCCACCAGTCCGGACGGACCCGGTCTGGGGTAGGGCTCGGTCCAGTCCGGTCCCACCGGAAGGTCGGACTGGACCGGGCCCCAGACTGGCAGTCCTGGACTGGACGGGCTTGGTCTGGACCAGTCCAAACAGGATAATATTTATCAATTTCAAAGTAGATCAAAAACTAAAGAAGTGAGACAGTAACCACTGCAACCGTAACCCAGTGGTGAGTGGCGAGTGGCGAGTGACGAGTAGCGAGTGATTAGTCTTGGATGGTAAGTGGCAGATAGCAAGTAAGCAATCGTTCATGAGTCTATTCAGTGACTCAGAAGATTACAGAGGTGACTTGTGAATGGCAAGTAGCAAGTGGTGAGGGGTGAGATGTGCATGGTGACTTGCGAATGGCAAGATGAGTCTATTTGTTGACTCAGTATATCAGTAACTCCCAGCGTATTCGGGCCGATTCGGCCCGAATGGACTGGTCCAAAGCAGTCCAGGCCAGTTCAGTCCGGGTCCAGAAAAATTGGGGATTCGTCCGATCCCGGTCCAAAAATTTCTTGGACTGGACCTGGACTGGACTGGACGGTTCCGGTCCGGACTGATCCATTGCTAGACTGGTGGAATCATTGATACTGACTCTGCAAAGCATATCGATTGCCATGCTTGACCTTAACCACCCTGCAGAAGATGTGCTTGATATCAGTTGTACATCTATCTTCAACTGGAATTTTCAGGCGCACAAGATCGCCCTCCTCAAAAACTTCAACATTGTCGATCTGATTGTACCTTTTCTCCATGGCAATGACCTTTCGTCGTGAGCTTTCAATGACCTCCTGATTCAGCGTTTTCACAGCCTCAGCCCTCTGCTCTTCAGGTTTTTCCAAGCGACTTGGAACAGAATCATCTCTAATTACCTCAGGAACTGTGGCTGCCGGTAGAGTTGGAGTAACTGACGGTTTTGGAATGAGAGATTCTGTTCTTCCATGCATTTACCCCAGCAGTTGTGGATCGATGCATGATTCTGGAATTGTGTCCAGACCAGTTGGTGTGATTGGAAGGCCTGGTATGTCGTGGTACTTTTCAATCACAAGTGCTGTTGACCTGAGAGCTGTTGAGATACGTGGACGATCAGGCATCAGCTGCTTGAAGAGGATCTCGTATGGGCTCTTTGCAGTGGTTGAATGCACTTGTCGATTCATGGAGAGCATTGCCTCTGGCAGTGCCAGCCACCATTCAGTGGATTCCATTTCTGTCATCCACCCGAGAATCTTAGATTTCAATACTCCATTTGCCTGTTCAATGAGGCCATTTGTCTGAGAAGTCCGAGGCTTGCTGTGAACAACAGGAATTCTGTGGTGTTTAACGAGACGATCACATGCTCCTTTGAATTCTGTTCCTTTATCGCACTGGAGAATACCCACTGTTCCAAGGAGTCCAATGAACCCTCCCAAATGTAACGCCAAATTCTCACTCTCTTTTGTTTCCATTGGATAGGCACCTGACAATTTGCTGAAGTGGTCACGTACATGTAAGCACCATTTGAATCTCTGTCCCAGATGCCGAAAGTCAATGAGATCAATCTGAAGACTGTCCCAGAGTTCCTTGACAATTATCGATTCCAGGGGAGCAACAGTTTTTCCAGATCTGGTCTTAGCACAGGTGGCACAGTGCTCGAGTAAAAAGGCAACTTCCGTCTTCGTAATCCCATAGTATTTGCGATCAATCTCAGCCCAGGTTTTGTCACGGCCAGCATGCATTAGTTCATTGGCATGCTCCTTGACAATTAGGTCAAAGACTTCATGTTCGCAAGGGCAGAACCGTGGTAGCATGTATTTTCCTTCCGGTTGGTGGTAGAGTTGGCCATTGATGACTTCATAGTGCTGGCCGGCGGTGTATCTTGCTCGCTGCTGATCAATTGTTTCGGCTGGGTGTTTCGGATTATCCACATAGTGCTTGATTGGAGTGTGTGTCAGTAGCCTCATTCAATCCAAAACAACAAACAAGATATGCCTCGGAGTATAACTTACCTTCATTTGGAGTTGCTTGAATCCATCCAAGCGGAATCGATTCTTATGACCAGAGGTATTGATATGACGTATGAAGGCATCTCGAGCTTCTCTGATGAAGGGTTCTGGAGAGGTTATGGCTGATGGTGCAACCGTTGTCTCTGCTGTGGATATAGCAGTGGATGCAGCAGGGGAAGAAGCAGTAGAAGCGGTGGAAGCAGAGGCAGAGCCGGATGGTCCAGCTGCGGAAGCAGCAGTGCCAGAAACAGTGGAAGCAGTGGTGGAACCAGCGCCGGAACCAGCGGCGGAAGTGGCTTTCGATGTGTTGGTGAACATAGGTGAATTTGGTTACCGTGTGGAAGGTGATGTTCGGAATTTGGATGTGAGTTTTGGATTTTAGATGTGAATAGTGAAATGTGATGCTGATGAAGTATTTTGAACAGGAGAATTGATGTTATATATACTACAAGAACTTGAGATTAAACGATCATTTGATGTGATCATAATCTGGGTGGCAAGCGGGCATATGCACTGAGATTATTTCCATCACCGGTACCACGGATAGGTGCATATGGCATTCAGCCGGGCTGAAGGTACATAGTTGCGCTAATTAGGTTCAGCTGGCGATGGTCAGCTGAATGCGTATACATGTGCGCACGTATCTGCATGCAAGACATTCATGCATATACATGTGCGCACGTATCTGCACGCAAGACATTCATGCCTGCAGTCACTGGGCTCCGTGAAGTGACCGGTCGGCCAGCGGAGTGTATTCGCTCACGAGCTGACTAGTCAGCCCAGGGAGTGTGTAGGCTCCGTGAGGTGACCGGTCAGTTCACGGAGCCCAGTTATTCCGTGGGTTGACTAGTGTTCAAGTTAGTTCACGGAGAATGTCAGTCCGCGGAGCAACCAGTCAATTCACGGAGTCCCACCTTCCGTGAATGAACCGGTCAGATCACGGATCTGTGAACTGACCAGTGTTAATTATGCTCATACAAAATTGACACTTACTCTGATCGCAAAGTTATGTATACACGAAATATGCACAATTCATTGCTCTTTTACCTCCTGGTCTCCAATTTATTATATCTCTAATATTGATAGAATAGTTGTGGGAAAACATCAATTTTCGGCGAATTTTGAGTGTATTTTTAAAGCTGCTCTATCAATTTTAAAGATATGGTAAATCAAAGACCGGGAATTGAAAGAGCGATGTATTGTACATGTTACATATATACATCTCTTGGTGATTAGACAAATACTCGCAGACTTAATTAGACCAAGCTTTTGTCATTTTTCTCCTTGCCGCCATGGCTCCACGAAGTGACTGGTCAGTTCACGGAGTTGTGGTAGACTCCATGAAGTGACCGGTCAGATCATGGAGCCCAGTTACTCCGCGGGTTGACTAGTCACTCCGCGGACTGACATCCTCCGTGAACTGACTAGAACAACTAGTCACTCCGCGGACTGACATTCTCCATGAACTGACTAGAACAGACATCTTTAGACTGCCGCAAGAAACAGAATACGCCGCGAAAATCAGCACCAGAGATGGGTGTCTCGTAGCCATGAAGACGGCGAACGGGTAGGGATGAACTTCTAAATGGTAGTACCGAAGATGATATCAACGGAATAGGAAAGGTCACGGAAGTGGTGATGACTACCAGAGTAGTGCTCACGGCCGTAATGATGATGACAGGAGCGCACGTCGACCCGATGCCGATAGCCATCAGTCCGGCGCCTACTGTTGTCGAACTCTCCGTGCATGTACAGGTTTGAGTGATATCGCATATACGTCATACTACTGATGAGGAGGATACCATTTTTTTCGCCTTATGCCGTATCGTCTTACCCTGTGCCTTACCGGGCTCGATGTTGTTGGCCAAGTGATAGGCAGTGACTCGTTTTTTGCATTTCCGGTGGTAAAGTATAGTTTAAACATGCACGCGGTTCTCCCCTCCATATCCCAACAGTGTGTTGCTATAGTGCTTCGGGGAGAACCGAGTGAGTAGATTCTATGATACAGAGAGAAGAGAGAAGGAGGAAAACTCGATTTATATACAGAGGTATATCGGGGAAAACTTTGATGCTTCGCCACTCTGGGTCACTTGCCACCGGATATGTAGCAGTGTGTGTTACGATATGGAAGTTGGGGAGAACCGTGTGCGTGTATTCTATGGTACAGAGAATAGAGAGGAGAAAAACTTGAGATATATACAAGAGGCATCAGCCCCTGCAGCAGAACCGTGTATCAGATCAGTACCATGTCTCCGGCACATGTACACCAGTAACAGTGTGAATCACGATCTTGGGCGAGTGATAAGTCATGTAGATTGTATCGAGGGAGAACCGTGTGATAGACTAAGGTATAGAGAGAAAAGAGAGATTTGTGTTTCTAGAGTTAGCTTGTGTTCTAGTCCATTCACGGAGGCGGTTCCTCCGCGGAGTACCTAGTCAGTTCATGGAGTCAATGAAAAATTATAAATAATCTATACATCATCATGATCCCTACAATCGGATGCCTCTTGGACGTTCTGATGCAACTACAATTACACTATGCTCCATCGGTGGAGCTGATCTTGTGTTTCGTTCGAGATTGAAAGTGCCTGATGGCGCAGCAGAAGGTCCAGTATTTATGCACTGCGCCCCACCATCTAGGCCATCGCAATGAAGTGTGCTCTCGGCTTTTGCTTTGAAACACTTGCAACGAACAGTCGTGCAGTTGCCTTTACACCTCCAACGTACTTGGATGAGCTCAGCAAGGGACTGAAGACGAGCAGCTTCTCGAAGAGTAAGTTGTCGATGGCTACCTGTTTTGAATGGCGGAATTTGATGTGGGATGGTAGGTGTGAGGCGGTCCGTGTTGTTGGTACGATAGAATCCGTGGAACGTACTAAGTTGCGCTGTGAAGAATGTACTCAATTGCGCTGCGCTGAACGTACGCGGTTGAGCTGATTGAATTCAGCTGCATAGATAGAACCAGCTGAGTGTACGAACATGCCAGTGCATGCACACACATGCGTGCAGAGCAGAGTATTTGTAAATTTTGACTGACTCCGCGAACGAACTAGTCAGTTCACGGAGGTGGGGTACGGACTCCGTGAATGGACGGTTCGTTCACCGAAGGTGGGTCTCTGTGCACTGACTAGGTACTCCGCGGAGGAACCGCCTCCGTGAATGGACTAGAACAGCTTGTGTCATGTTTGTATCTTCAACATAAACCGCACTTTATCGCAAATGATAATCTATGTAGCCTATAGATCACACATATAGTTTAAATTACACCACACACCATGTCACTTCGCCTAGTGGATCTGGGAGCCTATCGTGATATTTCAATTTGTTATTGAGTATTTACAATAGTGGTAAAGGTTGATTGTTAGAGAGATACAGTTTCGGGACATTTACTTTTCCCCTTTAAGCAAAATATTGACTGTTTTGCCTCTAACTATTATATGAGTGCAGCGTGCGGTGATGGCGATGGTGATGGTGAATGGTGAATGGTGCACATGATAGTGTTGAGATCGCGATATTATGGCCTCGTACCCCGGCCCTTGATCTCACGTGATTTTATACTAACCGAAATGGTGAGTCTGATCCAAATTGGGATCTTGAAAAAAGTGAGGTGCAAGGGCCTGGAGACATGACTCCACCAAAAATTCAAATCACCTCCAGAGAGCTGATCTTTTGGGGGATATTAGTTTACAGCTACCTGAGCCAATGCCGAGTGTTTTTTTTAAACAATCCACTACATTTGCACTGACTGCAGCCTTAACCAATGTTCTAGTCCAGTCACGGAGGATGTCCCTCCGCGGAGAGACCGGTCCATTCGCGGAGTCCCACCCTCGGTGACTGGACTGGTTCATTCGCGGAGTATACCCCTGCACCCCACCTCCGTGAATGGACTGGTCCATTCACCGAGTGTACAATTGGTGAATACTTTGCACACATATGCCCACACATGTATGCGCACTTAGCTGGCCATATCTAGCTGAATTTAATTAATCCAATTGCATTTAGCCTAGAGCAACTATGTGCATTTAGTCCACATCGCAAAACTCGACTGTACTTTGAAAGCTCCTGAAAGTACCACATGCTTTCAGGCTTTTGGCTGCTTTCCACACACTTTCGCTGCGAATACTCTTTCGCGCCCTTTCACGCTTGCAGATTTTCACTGCTTTTTGCGTCTTGCGCTGCGGTGGCCCTTTCGATGCAGTGGCTCTTTCGCTGCAAAACCTCTTTCGCTGCAGAACCCCTTTCGCACTAGATTCAGCTGGTCTATCAGAGAGACGCAGATGGTTTTTTGAAGTGGACCTTTGAAGTGATGCAGCTAGTCTTTTGCACCCTCCGGCAGCGACCTTCACCACCCATTGCGAGTATCGAGAGGATTCCCCAGGCCATGAATGAAAGGCATCTTCAACTGAGCAGTATAAGGTTACACGGCAGACAAGAGAGTTCTTGAGAATCAACTAAGCAACTAACTCCGCGACTAACTCTTGCACCTACACCTGTAGTCTCAGCCTGAGAATCTCACGATATCCAATGGCCATGGTGTTGAGGATTTAAGTCGATGGTACTATGTTTATGGCGATACTTGGACTCATGGGGAGAGAAGATCTCCAAATCAGATTTGCCAGCGGAATCTGCAGCTACATTTTCAAGGTAATTGGACCAGTGTGAGTGCGAGAGTGAGTGCAAGTGTTGAGTGTGAACATGAACATATAGTGTTAATCGACAGTCTACTAGATCTTCATGAACATGGCGGTGACACTGATGGCCCTACAATTGTTAGTAATACCACTGCACAAGGACTCTAAGTTGAGCTCATACATTGAGTTAAGTCCGCATGCTCGGAGGCTGGCTAGTCTTCTCGCCAGAGCTGTCGGCGCTGGCTAGAGCTTTCACATTGGCCAGTGCTGCAGCATCGTCTGAAAGAAAGCATGAAAGTGTATCTGCGCGAAAGGAATATGCAGCGAAAGCGGGTGGACAGCCTGAACGTTTGCCATACTTTCAAAGTTGGCTCCCGTCTGAGTCCTGACACTTTCTGGATTTGCTTTTGTGCCGGTGAAAGCCTGAAAGAGCCCGAAAGCGACTCATACGGTTTTGGGATGGCGCAGAGGAAAACAACGAAAGTGATTTGACAGAACTGGATATTGAGGAAAGAGAGGGTCTCGAGGAGTACCAGGATGTGGGCGAGCAGGAGGAGGAAGAGGACGATGTAAAGGAAGAAGGCATCGAGGAAGAAGAGCTGGTTTCAAGTCAAGATATGGAGCATAGTGTAATTGTAGTTGCACCCCGAAGTGGAGTGTAATTAGCACTTTGAATGTATGCCCCGCGAATGAACCAGTCCAGTCACGGAGGTGGGGTGCAGGGGTACACTCCGCGAATGAACCAGTCCAGTCACTGAGGGTGGGACTCCGTGAATGGACCGGTCTCTCCGCGGAGGGACATCCTCCGTGACTGGACTAGAACAACCTAAAACTAATTCAGGTCATTACCAGCTTAACCCAGTCACTCTTGATCACTTTACACCACAAATTTTGTTCAATTTGCTTAGTGCCCCATATAAAGTTGATTTCTTTTCCCTTGAACTCTTCTTTCCATGCAAACCCAGCTCAAACTGTGGTGTTGAAATTTTAACCGGGTTGACCTGGGAACTTTGTGTGGAGCGAGGTCTCCAGCCTGTCTCACGACTTCATTCCCTCGCCACACTATTCCCTTTCTGTCACTTCCATTTTCATCTTAGTGCACACATACACAACTGAGAGCCTGATTCGAGGCCAGCTATATTATGCAAGCCCCGGCTGCGTGAGATTTCCCCAAATCGTACCCCTCCTTATGTAGATAGGTGTAGCTAGTGATTGCGCTAGAAGTAGTGGGCTCTATGCGTAACATACGAACGACAACAAAATTTCGTGATTTAAACAATTTAAACATTGCAGGATGGACCCTAAGGCGGGAGAAGTGACATCAACAACATACAAAATGATGCTTGCGGATGGCCACAGTGAACAACATTTTACCTAGCCGTAGCACGGCGATCTTATGAGTAACAAATGAGGGAGTAAGCAGCTCGAATGAGCAGATGGCGAGTTTGGGCCGGCTCTTTCACACGAATTTTATTTGGCTGACTTTGTGATTGTTTGGACTTTTGATTTTTTCCTACACCGTTGCTTTGTTATTTCTATTCCGTATGGTACGCACGGGTATTCACTTGTTGACACTACCATATTGTCTGGGTCTATCGGGTGTGTTTTTGGCTCTGCACATACAATATGCGACCCTAATTATAATGGCAATAGGCACTTCCAGCAGCGCTAGGAGAAATCCGGATATGCTCAGATCATGCGATATATGAATCCCATCACAAACCTCACTACAATTTATCGCGGCACTGCTACTACTACTGGAAGTGATAAACTGTAATGCGTAACGAGTGCATGAAACTTTACAACTCTTGGAAAGAATGAGATACTATACCCGCAGATGAAGTTGGGACGGCACCGCCTGCTGACAAGAAATTTTCAATGGGACAGCAAATTCTGACGCTCACAGCCACTTTTTTGTCGGACGGCACCCTGTGCTGACTGCTGACGTCCCAACCTTATCCGCAGGTACAGTACCGCTATCGCGGTTTGTATGCTGCCTGCAGCGCAACACATAAGCCGGATCTAGCTGAACTGGCAGCTATATATTACTGGAGATGCGGGTTTCCCACGACCCAACCCCCAAGGGGAAGTGAATGCAGCTGTCGTAAAGGATTTGTCCAGACAGAGAAACCACAATTTGATGCAGCGGACAGGCGAAATAAAATAAAATTTGCAAGGGGCCGTGTCACACGAATGGTGTGGCTGAGGCGTTTGTGCATGTGCATATGCATGAGATAACGCTGTGGAGGCAGTGCCGTCTTGGCACTAATGTGTCATGTCACACACTTCGCCGTTTTGCTGCACAGCCCTGCATGCTGAGTGCATTAATACTCCGCTTGAGTAGCAGCAAACAAAGAGTTTCCCTACGCACGCGTGGATCACGGGGTATTTATGATTTCGCTGTCTCCAGGGTCTTGTCACTCCTGTGTAATCTGGAGGCATATACTGACTGAATAAATAGAATCACAAAACTGCGAATTGTTATTACGCCATTTTTCTACTTACATTTAACTTGCAGTAGCTTTTGCACACTTTACCGCAAGTATATACACCATGTTGTCGACGCGCAACTCCGCACTGGTATCACACTCCGATGGAATGTTTACACGCTACTCCGCCTCGCCGAATCGCACCAACGGTTACCAGAAGATCCAAAGTGACCTGATCGCATTTCTTTCAATCGTCCAAAAATACAATATCGACTACCTCCCCATTACATGGCAGCCTGCTCTCAGTGATCTCGGTCAGGGTGGCTCTGGGACGATAAGCCAGTCTACATTCATCAACGAAATGCCTCTTGCATTCAAGCGGTTTCACGACTCCGGAGATTCTGACTTTTTGCCGTTGATGTCAGAGGTTCTGATTTTGAGCCAACCCGCAATTCAAAGCCACAAAAATATAGTCAATCTCGAGGGGATTTGCTGGGAAATCAAACCCAGGACAGAGAAAGCTGTGCCCGTGCTAGTGTTTGAGAAAGCAGCATGGGATCTAGAACAGTTCATGAATGTGAGTGAGGGTATGAACATGTCGATCGGTGACCGGCTCAAAATCTGTGCCGACGTTGGAAGCGCCATCGTGGCTTTGCATGCTTATGGTTTGTCATTCGAAGTCGTCATTCTGAGTGATTTATGTCTTGCTATCTAACAAGCACACAGACGTGATTCATGGCGATATCAAACCCCAAAACGTGCTAGTTTTCAAGGACGCCACAAGCAAGACGACAGTTAAGGTGATTGACTTCGGCTATTCCACTCTTGCCACAAGCGAAGAAGGAATGGTTTTTCTGCCGAAATCAAGGCCATGGAATGCACCCGAGCATCATTTCGGAGAGTTTAATGCCCTTAAAGCCAAAAAGACGGATGTGTACTCATTTGGTATGCTGTCGCTTTGGGTTCTGTTTGGAAACACCCTGCCGGATATTTCGCAAACCACTGCAAGTGCAACTGAGTTGATTTCGTTCAACGCACCACTTGGTCGTCGCACATTGCTTGAACAACTAAAAGATGAAGATCAAGTACAACATATTGCCAATCGACTTATGGAGTCAATGTCAGGCTTGAATACTGAACAAAGGATTCGTCTAAAAGAATTTTTCAGCTTGACTGTGTCGCTTAACCCCGAAAAACGGACGTCTGATGTTGGAAAACTAGTGAGTCTTCTCGACCAGGAACGGTGAGTTTTACCAGTCGAAGAGCATCCTCAACCCAGCCGAAGAGAAGGGCATTCACTAAGACGTTTATAATTTAGAGCTGCATTACAATTCTCAAATGTAGCACTATATGAACCAATAACGAAGTTCCCAATGCATGCAGATTTCCGGGTAATTATCTACCCGTTTCCATATGACTCCAAAAACAAACCTAGCTGATCAGGGTTTTATGTTCAAGATTGCCGAAAATCTCGCCGACCTCTTGGCTGCCGACTACCGTGTACGGGCACAAATTAGAGACTGCCTCGAAAAGAAGTACTTCGGGAATCAAAATCAGCCCATTGCCGCTCACATTGCCTTCCAGATTGCCTTTTGTTATATGATTGGATTTGGGGCCAAGTCCGACGACACTAAATGTCATTCATGGCTAGAAAAAAGTAATAAATATCTGGATGATCTGAAGATTGAAAAAGAAGCGGTACGACCTGCGACTCGGAGCTTAAGCTTTCTCAGGGGAATTGTTCGGGTGGACCTGATACAGGAATATCGTACATGGGGATTCCACAAACTAAAGGAAGCCCGGAAAGAGTACGAGAGAGAGATCGGTGATATGGCACAAGAATTTGGAGAGTTCCACATGATATTAGATGCCTTATATAGAATCTTTGGAGATCTGCTGGACGAGTTCAAAGAATATAGGAAGTCAGAAGAGCTACGAATGCGGATCCGAGACGAAGCAGAAAGAACACTAGGAATCGATGATCCATTTACCTTGATCTGCATGGCCAACCTCACAGTAACATTTTGGAACCAAGGGCGATGGAAGGAGGCCGAGGAGCTGCTAGCGAAAATCACGGAAACGAGAAAGAGAGTGCTAGGGCTAGAGCATCCACATACCTTGAACAGCATTGCCAACTTAGCATCGGTATATACGGAACAGGGGCAATCGAAGGAGGCTGAGGAGCTGTTCGTACAGGTCATGGAGATCAACAAGAGGGTACTCGGCCTAGAGCATCCCTCTACCTTGACTAGCATGGCCAACCTCGCATCAACTTACAGCAGCCAAGGGCAATGGACGGAGGCCGAGGTGCTAGAGGTACAAGTCATGGAGATCAAAAAGAGGGTACTCGGCAAAGAGCATCCAGATACCTTGACCACCATGGCCAACCTCGCATCAACATACCAGAAGCTAGGGCGATGGAGCGAGGCCGAGCAACTAGTGGTACAAGTTATGGAGACGACAAAGAGGGTACTCGGCCCAGAGCATCCCATTACCTTGACCATCATATCCAACCTTGCAGAGACCTACAGGCACCAGGGGCGGTGGAAGGAATCCGAGGAGCTGCAGGTGCGGGTCGTGATGATAAGTAAGAGGGTACTGGATCTAGAGCATCCTAATACGTTGACTAGCATGAACAACCTTGCATTAATTTATAAGGAACAGGGGCGATGGGAGGAGGCCGAGGAGCTGTTAGTACAGGCCATGGAGACGAAAAAGAGGGTACTCGGCCAAGAGCATCCAGATACTTTGGTGAGTATGGCCAACCTCGCATCAACATACAGGAGCCAGGGGCAATGGACGGAGGCCGAGGTCCTAGAGGTGCAAGTTATGGACATCAAAAACAAGATACTCGGCCTAGAGCATCCAGATACCTTGACCAGCATGGGCAATCTCGCAACGACATACAGCAACCAGGGGCGTTGGAGGGAGGCCGCAGAGCTGGAGGCGCAGGTCATGGAGACGAGAAAGAGTATACTCGGCCATGAGCACCCACATACATTGACCGCCATGAACAACCTCGCATCAACATACAGCAAGCAGGGACAATGGAAGGAGGCAGAAGAGCTATTTGTACAGGTGATGCAGACGACAAAGCAGGTATTCGGCAGAGAGCATCCAGTTACCTTGACCAACATGGACAACTTGGCATCGATATACAGGGACCAGGGGCGGTGGAAGGAGGCCGAGGCACTGTTAATGCAGATCATGGAGATCAAAAAGAGGGTACTTGGCCCGGAGCATCCAGATACCTTGACCGGCTTGGGAAATCTAGCATCAACATACTGCATGCAGGGGCGGTGGAATGAGACCGAGGAGTTGCTTGTACAGGTCATGGCGACGACAAAGAGGGTACTCGGCCTAGACCATCCCTCTACCTTGATAACCATGGCCAACCTCGCATCAACATACAGGCAGCTTGGGCAATGGAAGGAGGCCGAGGTGCTCGGGGTGGAAGTTTTGGAGATACAAACGAGGATTCTCGGCCAGGAGCATCCCTCTACCCTAACCAGCATGAACAACCTAGCTTCGATATTTTGGAACCAAGGGCGATGGAAGGAGGCTGAGGTATTGGAGATGCAGGTCATGGAGACAAGAAAGAGGGTACTTGGCCTAGAGCATCCCTCTACCTTGACCATAATGGCCAACCTTGCCTCGACATACAGTGACCAGGGGCGGTGGAAAGAGGCGGAGGTGTTGGAGGTGCAGGTCATGGAGACGAGAAAGAGGATACTCGGCAAAGAACATCCCTCTACTTTGACCGTCATGTCCAACCTTGCATCGACATTTTGCAGTCAGGGGCGATGGAAGGAGGCTGAGGAGCTGTTTGTGGAGGTCATGGAGATGGAAATGAAGGTACACGGCCCGGAGCATCCCTCTACATTGACCTGTATGGATAATCTCGCATCGACATACCGCGATCAGGGGCAATTGAAGGAGGCCGAGGACCTACAGGTGCAGGTTATGGATACGACAAAGAGGGTACTCGGCCTAGAGCATCCAGATACCTTAGCCAGCATTAACAACCTAGCATTGATATACAGGAAGTTAGAGCGATGGAATGAGGCCGAGGAGTTGTTTGTCGAGGCGATGGTGATTAAAAAGAGGGTACTCGGCCTATACCATCCTGCGACTTTAACTACAATGCATAATCTTGGGCTTACTTACAAAAAACAAAGCCGCAATGATGAAGCTATTGCCCTGATGGAAGAAGTTGTATCTCTCCGTTCTCAGCAAATCGGCGAAGATCATCCGGATACAAAGGTTTCGATGAATATCTTGCGAAAATGGAGAGATGAAGCTGAAATGGCTGCTGCTGCTACTTGACAGGTAAGAATTATACTCCACGACACCGTGAACAGTGCTTTAGAACTTGTGGTATAGGTAAATTTAAGTACGCTTCAGAATTTCGACCATCTGGCGGTGTGTTAATGTTCGACGGAGTGTTATCGTTGTCAATTGTCGGTGCTTGGAAATGAGTTGGACTGGCGAGAGAGTGACAGACGGCGGCACGTACGGAGTGTTTTCAATGGAAATGTTGCGTATGTAGTGCATGCCATATGTATTTTGTGTATAGGTGAATCAGCGACCCTAAACAAGTCCGAGATTCCTCTCTAAACTTCGGTCTAGGCCGGTGACTGTAGCACACTTCGTGTTAAGCTATATAGCAGCAATCAAAGCTATCGAGATGTGGACTGGCAGTAACTTGTATTGGTTATTATGTTCCAGGGAGGCATCACAACCGGCCGCAACAACAGCTACGTTGCTGAAGATCACGAGCCAAATTGCCGAAGTGACAATGTGTCAGAGGCTGTCGCTTGTGCTCAATCCGAAATAGACTGACCATGAACCTGGTGAATGGGTTTCTATATAACGATTCATATTTCCTGTTGGAAATGGTAGCGGGCGCTGTGAGACAGTCTAAAAGCGATATCCTTCTCTCTACCTTAGCGGGCTCTGTATATAGAAAGATAAGACCATATTAGCCGCTCCACCATCGGGCAGATTAGGGACCAAGGTTGACCGGATTTCCAATTTTCGGACGAATGTGGAAGCAGGGTCGCAGAAGTCCATCCCCGCCGGCTATCCGGAGGGATAGGGGAATTGAGCGCCGCTATAGTCTAGTTAGAGTGAATGCAGAATGATGATACCAAAGAAACAAAAAGATCCCATCCGGGTCAGAGGTTGCCTTGTCTTGAACTATGATTCTCGTCTTGGGGGATTTTAAACTGCGGGATTGCATGTGTTACGAATTTAAAGCGGATTAAGTCTATTCTACTATCAAAGGAGAAGCTCTGTCTTTATATACATGAGAGCCTGGAACACCATGGAAGTCCATGGAAGCTCACGATTGCAAATACCAGTGGCGGTGGCGGTGTCGAGTGAAAACTCGTGGATGAGTCTACGACTGTGAGTCCGTAGCCTGTGAGTCAGTTCGGCGATCTCAGTACAGGCGACTTAAATCTGCCTGAATGACTTTTGTGAATGACAGTGGCAGGATAGTCATAAGTTTGAGAGGTTACCATGAGCCAACAAATATCCTCACATCAACATGATATTTCAGTCACTCTCATGTGAGGCTAATAAATGTCTACCGGCCTCACATGAGCCTCACCTGAAACGGAGGACCCCCGCTAAAGTATAAAACCCGCTCATCAATGTTACAGCGTCCTTGGAGCAATGCCGCTGCTAAAAACTAGCTTCACGTCAAGCCATTTCTTGTACTAAAGCAATCGACAGAGTGGGATATGGGAGAGAATGAATCATAGTATCTTGACGAGCAAAAATTTCCTGCATTCCGATTGGTTGACTCATGATGTATCACTCTGTCATGGAGTGCACAATCACAATCTGTTACTATATGATCTGAAGGGAAGTCGCCGACACATTGAGATCGACGAATTGACTCACAGGCTACGGACTCACGTCGTAGACTCATCCACGAGTTTTCACTCACCACCGCCACTGGTATTTGCAATCGTGAGCTCCCATAGACTTCCATAGAGTTCCAAGTCTTCATGTATATAAAGACAGAGCTTCTCCCTTAGATAGTAGAATAGACTTCGTCCGCTTTGCATTCGTAACACAATCTGTGAATGCTCTGCGTGCATATATTCGCACTCAGGTAGCCATATACAGCTGAGTTCAATCTGGTACCACAAGCTGACGAGCAGAGAGAGCTACAGCTGCTCAATCACCCAACGAAGGAGTTATTGTAAATATGCAGGAAAAGATAATCGCTATAGTGAAGAGATATTATACAGTCAACAAAGTTGAAGCATTTGAAGAGGTGACCTTGTGCGCCTGTTGGCTCTCGCATTTAAGAAGGGTAGCTATGGAGAACTCACTCTTCGGGATACTGCGCGCCTTCAGTCCCATGCAGGGCTCATTAAAGTACGTTGTGGGTGTAAAGGGAACTGCACTACAATTCGCTGCAAGTGTGTCAAAGCGGAAGTTGAGTGCACGCTTCATTGCCATAACCGAGATGGTAGTGTACAGTGCACAAATACTGGGGCTTCCAAAGACGCGTGGCTGATACATAGAAAAGAGCGAGGCAGAACTCTCCCATAGCGATGCGGTTGAGTTCTTCGGCAACTTGCTGACAATAGACCTTCTGACCCTAGACGGTGGAATGACTATCTAGCCATACCCGAGACTGCAAGATGATTGCGGCTCGGCCTGATGACGCCACCAGCTAAGGCTTAGGGTGATTTGTTGCTTTGCTTTCAGCAGGGTTCGCTTTCTTTCTCATTCGCTCATTCCTTTCCCTATCCTCGCGTCACACATTTCGCGGGTAGTTGTCAAATCCGGCCTCCAGCTTGCTTTTCCCACTCCATCCTACAGTCGATTCGAGATTCGAGATTCCCACACAGCCTAACATCGAATCCATCGGACTTCGAAAGCGTCAGTACTCCACCGAATCCAAAAATAGGATCCACAACTGCAACCGTCGCCAACCTAGCTTCTCCGGCCAAACAACAACGATGTGGCTAAGTAAGTCCCCGACGTTCGACTTAATCTGCGTAGTTAACTAACTACTTATTCTGGTGATCGCGATCAGCATATTAATGCTTTAAACAGGCACATTGCGACCAACTGCACAATTCTGACAATGCAAAGTGGGCTCTGCGGAACATTCTCCGGCAAGCCCCCGACGAAATCCTCAGGTATTTATACCATTCACAACTGTCTCTCTACATGGATTGGCCTGATCTAATGTTTTCCTAGCCCGACTGTGGGCGGACGGCAACCGAGAAGAGAATGAATGAGCTAGAGGGACCTAAAATAGCGGGAGGAAGTTTAAACCGACGACGACTCGGTATATCTGCGTGCCGTCTTAGAAGCCCACTATACTGGGGCCCTCATAGCTCATCTAATGAAGGTCTCCAACTGGTGGGTGGGCACGAACAAGACCGGTTAGATCGATGAGGCAGTCTTCCTAAGCGGCCGGTCCGGCCGCCGGGCTTTTTAGATCTCTGCAGGTCTATAGTTTAGAGGCTGCCACTAGCGAAGGCCGGCCAAGTCTGTGATTGAAAAGCCGGTCGTCCTGCAGATATCTGACGGCCGGCTTGCATATATTTAAAGCCTGGACACACCCTCGAAGAATGCAGAAACCTAAGCCGGCTGCGTATATCATTGAGGCCTAGGGAAACCTACATATACTTTCGAAGCCTTCATATGACTTGGCGACTATCTGGCAGCTGGCTAGGCTTCAATTTATAGGCCTGTACTAGCGAAAATCAGGCTCGGTTTTATGCAGGCCGGCCGGGCCCTGCCTTTTAGGAACACTGTATGAGGGAACAATCGATTGTTTTGCTAGGATGGTGCGAATATGGAAAGATGAATCTGGTGGTGAGGGACATCTGTGGGTTGAGATCAGTGTTCGCAAGCGGCCCGCCTCAAATACAGGTACCTGCGGACAAACCGGCCGTCAGGCAAGTCCATAGGTTTTCGGAAACAGTCCAGCATTGTCGTGTCATTTTTGGACTGCATGAATATGTACGTATCTGCAGGTATCTGTTCGGACTGCATAAATACAGAGGTACCTGTGTGGACCGCATGATGCCCAATGATTCCACCAGTCCAGCAATGGACCAGTCCGGACTGGAACCGTCCAGTCTAGTCCAGGTCCAGTCCAAGAAATTTTTGGACCGGGATCGGACCAATCCCTAATTTTTCGGGACCTGGACTGAACTGGCCTGGACTGCTTTGGACCAGTCCACTCGGGCCGAATCGGCCCGAATACGCTTGGAGTTACTGATACACTGAGTCAACAAATAGACCCATACATGTAGACTCATCTTGCCATTCACAAGTCACAATGCACATCTCACCCCTCACCACTTGCCACTTGCCACTC
>Ga0307515_10001847_pt1 | contig 47179 bp, 67 predicted proteins | sample 17_EM_MG_FD_194513 | JGI IMG/M metagenome (GOLD analysis project Ga0307515, IMG submission 194513) | Populus trichocarpa ectomycorrhiza microbial communities from riparian zone in the Pacific Northwest, United States - 17_EM | ecosystem: Host-associated > Plants > Roots > Unclassified | place... | reverse complement strand
GACAGCCAACGTGCCCGGCGTGCCAGCCGTGATGCCAGAGAAGTCGCCGGCCACCTTCATCAGATCGTTCGGCGCCAGCGCATAGACGATGGCGTCTTCGTACTCCTTGTTTGTCACCTGATCGCGAACGATCGTGGTGGTGGTGTCAAAGACTGAGGTGGTCGGGTAGACCGCCGTCAAAGCAAGCGCGGCTTGCGTGTTCCAGCTGCTGTCGACGAAGAAGTTGTCGCGGATGTCATGGGCGAAGACCTTTGTCTTCGGCAGATTGCCGACGCCTGGGTTGACATTGCCAGCATCACCCGATCCCCACGCATCCTCACCTTTAATGATCAGGCTCAGGATAGCGCCGGTGAAGCTGGCGCCCTCGTAAACGTAGCCGCGGTGGTTCTCGTAGTAGTTGTAGAGGAAGGCCATGGTCGAGATGTAGCCGCTCGTCTCGAACTTCCACACACCGCCGGTAGCGCCTGGGCGGATGTTCTCCACCGTGTTGTTCTGCACACGCAGGTTGCGCCCCTCGCAGAAGCGGCCGGCGTGGTTCACCTGGTAGATGTGGTTGCCTTCAATCTCGGTGACAAAGTTGCCGAAATACTCCTCGTCCAGATAGATGCCGTAGTTACCAGATGCTGGTTGTGATCCTCGAATGTCGTTGTGGCGAATCTTCAGCAGGACATTGGCACGGGCGTCAACACACTTTCCGCTGGCGCCGTAGAAGCGGTTACGTTCGATCAACGTCAGCGCGGTGTTCTGGATGCGCAGGCTTGACGAGCCAGTGGAGGTGCTGAACGTGATACCTGTGATGGTCACGTCACGGATGGGGCCGGTGGAGTCTGGGTTGCCGTCATCGACGCCTACTTGCAGGCCAATCCCGGCCCCGGTGTAGTTGAACACCGCACCAAGCCCCGCGTCGTACCCAGCAAACTCGCCGCGCAGATGAAAGCGCAGGGTCTTGGCGTAGGTCAGTGCCGTGGCGTGGTTGTACTTGCCGGCAGGTACGTAGATTTCGCGGCCGTTCGCGGCAGCAAAGCACGCCAGGATGTAGGCCGAGCAGTCAGTGACTGATGTGAAGTTCAGGATTGCTGCCCGCTGAGACTGCGGAATGAAGTCGAGCAGGCTGATGCGCTCTGCGTTCTTGTCGTGCTGGGTGGTGGCCTGGGCTCCGGTCAGTGGCTGCAAAACGCCCATCAGGGCATCGCCGTTGGATGCGCTAGCGGTGTCAGCGAGTCGAATTTGCAGGCCGGCCGCGCTGCTCACGTCCGGCACGTAGTTGACGAGGCCGGTCGCGGTGCCATTCCAACCGATGAGCTGCGAGGCTGATGGGGCGGGCAGTGTGACGTTGACGTTGGCCGGCGTCGACACAGCCACCTGAAGCGTGCGGCTGACGATCTCCAGGACCTGCTTGCTCTGCATCACCCCGCGGTCGAGCGTGTCCTCAATCACATCCGGGTAGAACCCGCCCATGTTGATCAGGTCTGTGTTCTGGGTGTATTCGATGTCACTAACGATGGTCAGCGTGGAGCCCGCTGGTAGCGGCGTGCCGCTGATCGGGTAGGTGACAGTGCCGCCGGGGTTCGCGCTCTGGTCCGCGTTCAGCGTGACGCTATAGGCGCTGTCCAGCACCAGTGTCGTTTCCACCCCAGTGATCGTGACCGCCATGACGACCAGCAGGTCTGCTTTGGCGAACGCATGGAAAGTGAACGGGAAGACGGTCTGCACCCCGTTGCCGTTGAAAGGGCCAGCCTTGGGCGCGGCATTGGACGAAATGGTCATGGGTGGGCGTTCCTTCCCAGACGATTCTGGGAGGGTGCCTCGCCACTAAGCGCACTCAGCGCTTCTCCTGGAACCCGAACAGGAGGGCGGACGGGTTCTGTGTTTTCCCCTCGCCCAAGGCCTCTGCGCCTGTGATGGTTCGGTTGATCTGCGCCGATGGAAGGCGGAACAACTCGCCGGCCACGTTGATGATGGCCTTACGCAGTCCGTCGTCTGCCTCACCCTGCCCTACCTGCTTGGTCAGCTTGAGCGTGTCGCCAATCAGACGCCCACCCGCCGGCCCGGAGTAGTCGCCTCCCGGCTTGCCTTGAAACGCATCCCAGGCGCCTTGCAGTTCGCGCAGCCCGAAGAAGAGGCCCAACAGGAAGCCGAGTTCTTCCTTCACAACCTTGTTGGCAAACTTACCCCAGTCGTCATCGTCACCAGAATCCCCCGGTGTTAGCGCGTTCTTGAGCATGAAGCCCAGGATCGGCGGGATCACGTACAGCATGAGGTAGTTGGCCGCCAGCTTGGCGCGGCTCGCCTCGGTCATGGTCGACTGAGCCCCGAGGTTCAAGGCGGTGTTCATGAAGCTGTAGAAAACCGTGAACAGCTTCAACGCCGGGCCGCCGCGCTCGATCGCGGCCTGGTCCTTCGTGCCACCGGAACCCTGCGCGTCGATCACCGCCTGGTCGGCGAGGTCCGTGGCTCGAGCGTCGTTGTTGCCCTCGGCGATGGCCTTCTCGTAGGCGCCCCACCAAGTCGGGATGTCGACCAGCTGCTGGGCACGGAGCATCAGCGCGTAGGCCGCAGCATCGATCTTGGCGCGCGTCTCGGTCTGGCCCTTCACTTGGTTGCGCAACTCGTTGAGTTCTCGCATGCGGGTCAGCGCGCGGGTGCGCATGAAGTCGCTCTTGCTGTTGATCTCGCGGTAGGTCTCGGCAGGAGAGCCCATGGCCTTGGCGATGCCACGGCCCACCCACTTGGGACCGATGCGCACCATCGACTGCGTGATGCCCAGCGGCTGCATCATGGCGCTCATGACGTTCAGGCCAAGCCCGGAGATGCTGACACCCTGGCGCACCCAGGCGAGCGCCTTCTCGCCGGCCGCGCGGGTTGCTTGCTCGCCGCCCGCAATGTCTTCTGTCCAGGTCTTGAACTGCTGGTGCACCTCGGGGCCGTAGTGCTCTCGGATCGCGGTAGAAATCGTCTGGTTGCGCAGGATCTTGTTCGCGTCGATCAGCCACTCGTGCCAGCTCAGGTCATGGATCACCTCCTGGATGCCACCGTAGATGCCGTCGAGCGAATACAGCAGGGGGCGGCCCTTCACTTCTTCCGCGCGGCTCTTGGTGAACGAGCGGCGGGTGGTCGACGAGGTGTAGGCACCTTGCATCTGGCGCTTGGCCTCTTCCGCATCGGCGTGCGACTCGGCGCGCTCGCTGGCGCGGGGATCGTACTTGACCGGGTAGTAGCCGCCCTTCAATGTGCCGAACTTGGTGACCACCGGGGTCGGCTTGATCCAGTCCGGCTCGACTCCGTAAACACGGCGCTCCTTGGCGGCGATCTGCGGGCGGAACGACTCGAAGTAGTCCCAGACGCCCTGCACGAATTTCCAGTCTTCTGCGGTGAGTGTGTCCAGCACCGGCTGCAGCTGCTGCAGGGTCCAGCCCTCGCCACCCAGCAGGCGCTGCATGTTGCTCTCGTTGCCGAGGTTGAGTGCGATCGCGAGCTTGCCTTCGCGGTTGATGCTGCGGTTCACCGACGGGAAGAACTCGCCCTTGCCGCCGAGCTTGCCTTCCTTCAGGACCGGCGCCACGAGGGCGGATAGATCCTTGGTTGCCTTCTCGCGCGCCACGGTTTCGTTGTCGCCGGCTTCGTTGGCGGTGCGGATCAGGTATTCCCACACGGGGCCACCATCTTTGCCGCCGTCGAGGATGCGCGCCCAGGTGGCTGCCTTGATGTGGCTGGCCCAGAACTTCTTCAGCGCGAGCAGCTTCTCGCCAAGCACCGTGGTGGGCGTGCGCGTGTCGGCCTGCCGGTATCCGGCATGCTCGTCGATGCTCTTCACGAGCTCCGATCGCACGGCCTCGAAATCCTTGTTGGCCTTGGCCGTCAGCAGCTGGTTCTTGAGGCGCCCCAGGTGCTCGATCTGCTGCACGGTGTCGCGCAGACCACGCAGCTCGTCAACCGTCATGTCTTTGTACGACTGGCGGATCGCCTCATTCAGCAGCTCGGGAGGAATGTCGGGCTCCAGCCCTTGTTCGCGCTGCGACTCCACCCACTCCACCAGCGACTTGCGTTTGTCGACCGCTCGCAGTGAGGTGTTGCGCAGGTCGAAGCGCTCGAGCAGGGCCTCAATCTGATCCATGTAGGCTGGGTCGATCGACTTCGAGCGCTTGTCGAACCGCTTGAAGTACTTGATCGTGGCCTTGATCTCGTCCTGCGCGTTGTAGGCCGCCTTCGTCGCGTAGTTGTTGACCAGCTGGTTGCGCTTGTGCATCGCCGCTTCGGGCAGCTCGCCCTTCTTCAGCGCCTGCTCGGCGAGGCGGGAACTGCGCACCTCGGCAGAGGCGTACTGAGCCGGACGCAGGTCGCGCACCTTCAGCCGGTTGATGATGTCGGCGGCGTACTGCTTGGCGGCCTGGGCCATCACGTCGATGCTGCCCTTCTTGCCGCGCTTTTCGCGGACTGTGTTGGCGTCCTGCAGGGCTTTCAGTTCGGAGGCGATGAAACGCGCCCGGGCTTCGTTGTGCACGGCTTCGTCGGCGGCGCGGTTCAGGGCCTCCTGGCTTGCGATGTCGCCGTACTTCTCCATCATGCGGATGTCGGTGAGATCGGCGATCTGCTCGCGCGGCGGCTTGGCCTCCAGCAGCGCCTGCACCAGCGCATCCCCGCTGTCGAAGCCGAACAGCTCGGCCACGATCTCCGGGTGCATGCCGTTGTCTTCCGAGGTCATGCGGCGCTTGGACAGCACCTCCCACTGTTCGCGGCTGAGTTCCTTCACGGCGCTGGTGCGCAGCTTGCCCTTCTGGGTGATGGTGTCGATCTCGCCGATGGGCAGGGAGCCGGGCTCCACGACGTCGACCGCTTCACCCTTGCCGGCCAGGAACTGCCACGCGCGGTAGACGGCCTGGCTCAGAACCTCGCTGGTGACTTCGCGGCGAACCTCGCGGCGCAGCCCTTCGACTTCAGTCTGGCGAGCCTTGATCGCCTTGTCCTTGGCGCGGCTGACCCACTGCATGTCCCTCATACCGCGGACCTGAAGCTCTGCTGCGGCCTTATCGGTCGCAGCGCGTGCGGTAGCCTGGTAGGCGTCGAACTGCTCCATGGTCATGCCGGCGCTCTTGGCGTCGACGAACAGCGGGCCCATGTTGCGTGCGGCCTCGGCCTCTTCAATGGCGAAGTCGGTGGCCAACATGCGGCCCATCACCTGGCGCACGTCGTCGGTCAGCGTGACGTTGAGATTGCGCAGCGTGGTGTAGACGTGGATCAGCCAGGAGCGGAAGCGGCCGAACACCTCTTGAAGCGCGAGGCTCGGGGCCTTGCCTTCCATGGTGTAGGCCTCGAAGCCGCGCGCGAACTGCTCGTGGTACTGGCGCTTTTCGTCCAGCGACATGGCGCCCCAGGCTTCGAGCGGGGTCTGGTTCTCGCTGCCCTTGACGCCGAACCACGACAGCAGCGTGTTCATGTCATCGACCACGGCCTGCTCGCCGGGGCTCAGGCTGCCGCCCTCAGAGGCTTGCTGCTGAATCTTGGTGGCGAGGTCGGTTTGCACTTCAAGGAAGAAGTGGCCCGATTCGTGGATGAAGCTGGAGAGGTCTGCGCCGGCCAGTAGGCTGATGACGCTGGGGCTGCCGGCGATGTCGTCGGCAAAGGCGATCTGCGCCCGGGGCGCTGTTTCGCCCTGGTTTAGCTGCTTTTGGTCTGCGCGCGAAGGTTCGCTGCTGCCAGTTCCGCCGCCTGCTTGCTCCACGCCTTCACGTCGAAGGCCGGCTGTACCGGCAAAGACTTGTTGGCTGATCCGGCCGGCTTGGAGTTCTTGCTGGAGGTTTGCATATAGGGTTTCCTCTAGGTCAGTATCGGCGATCCCTGGCAGAGCGTCAAACTCTGTTACTTGCGCGTTGCCGGCCCCTCGTGAATTGTCCACAACTTGGACCGCCACTCGCGGGTCATCGGCGTACTTCTCGCGTAACGCGGCAACCGTTTTGTACGCGCCAGCATGGGTTTTGGCGTGCTCAGCCAGCGGAACGGTGCGCCCCATCCGCATTGCACGCGGAAGGGCGCCCTTGACCAGTGCATCAACTGGATCGCGGAAGGTGTAGAGGATGGCGACCGAACGCCCCGCGTCCAGCGCCTGATCGATCTTCTTGACTGCCGAGTCCAGGCTGTTCATGTTGGTGTCGTAGACCATCTCAGCGGCCTCGTACATAGCCTTACCCTGATCTGTCTGCAAGGAGGTCGACTTGCCAGCACCCGTGCCGCCGGCCGTGAAAAGGACCAGCGGCTGCCGACCTACTGGCGTTGGCTGAGCCAGCTTGGACGCATACAGGTCTTTAACGAACTGGCTCGAGGCTTCGTGAACGTCCGCCGACTTTGTTCGGTCAGCCCTGTACCCCTCGGACAGTTCGCGCGCCTCGTCAGTGTTGAGGATTCGGCCGCCATCGGTTCCCGGGATGGCGTCATATTCCCTGACAGCGCCGTCAAAATCCCCCGCGATGCGCGACGAAAGCTCAGCCCCCAGCGATCCCTGATTCAGCGTGCGCTCGCCGGCCACGCTCTGCGCCTGCACCTTGAGCCCGTACTTCTGCGCCAGTTCCTCGGGCGTGATGCCGAGACGCTGCGCCTGCGCGCCGTAGAAGTTGGCCAGCAGGGAGGCATAGGCCTTGTTCGCGGCCGACGTGAAGCGGTTGGCGGTGTTGAGCTGGGCCTCGAAATTGGCCTGCACGTTGTTGATCGACTGCTGGTGAGCGCTGGATTCCTCGTGCTCCGAGAGCGCCTTTTCGACTTGCGCCTTGATCTCGGCGCCCTTCTCGTCCAGGTACAGGGTGGCTTCTGCGCGCGTCATCGCGTCTTCGCTGGTGCGGAAGTGATCGATCAGCGGAGCCGTGACCTTCTCGCCGACGGCGGCGAACTCGCCCACCGGCACGCGCACGTCGACGCCATTGGCCATCGCCTCCTGAATCTGCCCCATTGCCACGGGCACTAGGGCCTGCATCTCCTGCACGGTCATGCCGGACTGGTTCAGGCTGTTGGCCAGGAGGGTCGGATCGATGAAAAGCTCTGTGGGAGTCTCGCCGTTCTGGGCGGCCTGTTCAACGAAGGCCTTGAACGTGTCCGCATCGCGCGCCTTGACCTTGCTGGCTTCGGAGAACTTGGACAGCTCCTCCAGCGACTTGGCGTGCGCCTCGGCCTCGCGCGCCTGGGCGACCCGTTCGCGCACCTGGCCCGACACCATCGATGCGACTTCAGCGGGTGCCGTGAAGGACTCGCCGACGAACTCGGCCAGGATGTTGCCGGGGTCGAGTTGTTGTCCTGCAGCCAGTTCACCGCCCGCCTCGCCGGCTGCGCCCATCGCGCCCTGGATTGGCATCTGGGTGACGATGTTGGCGGCCTCGCGCGCCACCGGGCCCTTGATGACCTTGGTCGGGATGGCGAGCTTGCCCGCGATGCCGCCGCTGGCACCGTCCACCGTACCCACCACCATCGCATGCGCCATGGCTTGAGCGGCGACCTGCTGCATCAGCTTGGGGTTCTGCGCAGCCTTCTTCAGGGCTTCGGTGTCCTTGATGTCGACGCCGGCCTTGCTCAGTCCCTCGAGGAGGCTACTGCCGTAGTCCGTGACACCAGACCCCACACCCATCGTGGCGGCCTTGACGGCAACCCCGCCGGGAATGACGGCACCAGCCACCATGCCGGGGGCGTTCTGCACCAGGCTTTCGGGGCCGATCGACGCGACGAAGGTCACGGGGTCGGACATGAAGGCGTTGATCGCCTCGCCCCAGCCCTTGGCGCTCATCACCTGGTTGACCACCCCGGGCTGAGGAATGGCGTCCTTGATGGCCTGGTTCTCGGCGATGCTGGTCGCGTTACCACCGGCCGCACGGATTGCCTGCGCGCGGAAATCGCTGCGCTGCTCGGGCGTCATGAAACGGAGGGCGAACGGGTCTTCGCTGTCGAGCACGTTCTCGCCGGCCGCCATCTTCTTCTCGATAGCATCAACGTTGCCGAGGATGTTGGCGTTGGCGCGCAGTGACGTGGCAGATAGGTTCTGCTTCAGCCCCGGGATGCCCCGCTTGAACGAGTTCACGGAGGCCTCGATCAGCCCCATGTTGTTCACGTCGTCGTGGGCGATCTTGGCGTTGTCCTGTTGCGTCAGGAACTGCATGGTGGACGGGAACTTCTTCGACAGGTCGTCGAAGTCCATGCTCTCCATCTTCGCCTTGCGGTTCACCTCGTCAGGCAGCTCCCGAGCGGTCGAGATCGGAACGCCGGCCTCGGTCGACATCTTGCGGATGCGGGCCTCGAAGTCGGGCTTGGAGTTCACCGCCCCGGCGATGCTGGCGCGTGCGCGGTCGGGCAGGCTTCCACCCAGGAAGTCAGCGACCGCGCCAGTCGTGTCGAGTTGTTCGTCGCTCATTTCTTCTTGCGGCCCTTGGCCTGCAGGTAGGCGCCAAGGATCTGCGCATCGGTCGGGCTGTCGATCCCGTTGGCCTTGAAGTCATCCTTCAGGCGGGACTTGATGGCTGATGGGATGTCACTTGCGGTCATCGACACCAGCGGCTTGTTCTCGCTGGAGAAGCCCATCCATGTACGAACGGTGTCGGTCTGCGCGAAGATGCCGTCGACGTGCTTGGCGATCTCGGCGTCGCTGAACTTCTTGCCGGCCGACTGCTGGGCCGCCAGCAGGGAGCGGTCGACGTACTGGCGGATCGCACCGATGCGCGCTGCGTCGGCGCCGCCGTCGTCCTTCGGGGACGGGTCGATCTGGAGTTCGCGCAGGCGGGTGTCGAGCACCGACTTCACGGCTCCGGTGTTGAGGTCGCCCGCCTTGTCCGATTGGCCGCCGGTCAGCAGCCGGCCGCGCTCGCTGGCGAAGTGCTTGCGGTCCTGCTCGCTCAGGTAGCGCTGGCTGAGCACGGAGAACTGGTCTTCGCTCAAACCACGGAGGTAGTTCTGGTCGCTGAATTTCTGATACCAGTCGGGCTCGGTGCGGTCTTCGCCCTTGGCCACTTTCTGGCTGTAGCTGATGAGGTTGTCGAGTTCCTTCGGCGGAACGCCCTGGCGCAAGGCTGCGGGCAGCAGGGAGAACCGGCCGCCGTTGTTGGCGAGCCATTGCTGAGCCGCCGAAGTCGCTGCCTCATCCGTGGCCTTGATGCCCTTCTGCAGGTCTTCCCACTGGCGGGTCGATTCGTCGATCGCGAGCTTCACGCGCGACGGGCTCATGGTGCCTGCGAGCTGGGCGCGCACGTTGTTGTGCACGTCCTCCAGTGTTGGGATCTGAGGACGGCCTTCACCCTGCTGGTAGGCCGCGGTGTTCTTGGCAACGTAGTCCTGCGTCTCGGCGGGCAGCTTCTTCAGCCACGCATCGGGGCTGGGGCGCTCGCCGCGCTTGGCCATCTCCTTCACGTCGGCAGCCGCTTCGGCCTTGGCCTTGTCGACCGCGCCAGGACCTGCGTTGTATGCCGCCCAGGCCTGCGCCACGTTGCCGTCGTACTTCTGGATCATGGCCGACAGGTAGTCACGCCCCACACGAGCACGTTCGCCGGCTTGCTGCTCCGGCGTGCCGCTCATGTCGGCCGGCTTGACCCCGAACCCTGGGTCCAGGTTGGTGCCATCCATGACCTGCATCTCACCCTTGGCGCCGGCCGAACTCGTCAGCAGCTGGCCATCGGCACCGTAGCGCTTGCCGCCGCTCTCGGTGTTCATGGTGATGTTGAGGATGCGGTCGAAGTCAGAGGGCTGCACGCGAGGCTGAACCGACTTCACGGCATCGGTGGCCACCTTGGTTGCGACCGCGGCATCCATCTGCTTGTCCACAGCCCCGCGCACGCGCAGCAGGTCGTTGGCATCCATGCGGTTGGAGTAGGCCTTGATGAGGCCGTCCGCGTACATCAGGTCGTTCTTCTCGAGCGCAGCACCCACGGCCCCAACGAGCGCGTCGGATTGCTCCTTGCGGGAGCGGGCCTCGATCCATTCGGCGGACTTGCCGCCCAGGTTGCGGCCGAGGTCGGTCACCGCGGCATTGATGGAGGCCAGTGCGTTGTCGATCTTCGTGGGGTCGTTGTAGAAAAGGCCGATTTCCTGTCGGCGGTTGGCGATCGTCCCTTCGCGCACGCTGACGGTGTAGTCGTGGAATTCCTGGCCCTCGTGCGCCATGACCTGGCCACGGAAGCCGGTGACCATGTCGTTGGCACGGAGCTGGAACGCTCGCTTCTGGCGGTCGTTGCCCAGCGTGCCGGTGATCTCGTTGATCGAATTCTTGTACTGCTCGGTGTATTCCTCGGCAAGAGGCTGGCCGGACGAGCGCTGCAGGGCGTTGATGCCCTTGACGTTGGTGAAGCCCGTGTCCTTGTTGAAGGTCAGGTCGATCTGGCGTTCCTTGGCCTGGTTGATCGCATCATCAACGCGCACCTGGTCGGCCAGCTCCTGCTCTTGCTTGTACTGCGCCGCGAAAGCCCCGGCCGCCTGCTGGGCCATGCCGAATTGCTGTTGCACGGCAGCGCCCGCCGCACCCAGCGCGCGAGGCGTCTCCTGGTAGGCGTTGGGTGCCGGCGTCGCGGTGACGCTGGGTCCGTCGACGGTGGGGACGGTAGCCATCAGCCGTATGCACCCATGGAGCCGCCGCCGGCCGAGCCGTTCACGCCGCCGTACCACTTCGGGCTCACTGACGTGCTGCTGGACAACAGGCTGTTGCCGGAACTCGCAAAGCCGGAACCCGACATGCCCGTCGATCCACCGCCGCCGAAGTAGGCCGCGGTGCCAGCCAGCGCGCCCGACATCAGCGGGTTCTGCGCATCAGCGCCCGCCTGATAGGCGTTGGCGTTGGCTGCGAAGTTGTTGGCCTGCGTCTGGTATCCCCATGCTTCTCGGGCCGCGTTGGCGCGCGTGGTGCGCTGATCCACATCGCTGAAGAAGCTGGTGTCCGTCAGCAGCGCATTGGCCGAGCCTTCGCTGATGTCGATGCCGCGCGCCGCGAGAGATGCGGTCTGCGTGCCCTCCAGGGCGGCGTACTTGCGGCGCACGTTGGCGACGGCGACATCGCCGCGCTCCTTGGCGTCAGCGACTTGCCACTCGGCGACCTGGGCGTTGTTCTGCGCAACCTTGGCTTGGTACTGGCCCTGCTGCTTGGCAGACTGCGACTGCTGATAGGCCGAGAACGCGGCCATCGCAACGGGAATGAGCGCCATGTAGCAAATAGGCCGCCTCCCTTAGGTGTTGGTCATGAAAAACGGGTGGAACGGCAGGCCAGCCACGCCTGCCGGCTGGGCAGGCAGGAGCGTGAAGCCCATCTTCTTTAGCCAGGCGATCGATTTCACGTTGCGCACGTCCACGAGGTTCACCAGGGTCGGGTAGATGGCCAGCATTGAGGGAAGATAAACGCGGCTGAACCGGATAAACGCACGGCGGTGGCAGTCGATCAGCGGCGTGCCGATGAGCCAGGGGACACCCTCTTCCCCCAGCAAGGAAACCGGCGAGCAGCCGAAGATGAAGGCCACCTCATCGCCGACGTGGCCGGTCCAGGCCATGACAGATGAGCTGACGCTCTCGCGAACGGCCGATTCGGTCTTGTCGGGCCCCACCAGTGCGTCCGCTTCGGCTCGGTCGGCAGGTCGGAGGTTGGCGAGCAGGGCTTCCACGTCGCCCTCTCGAACGTCGCGAATGAGCAGCTCCGCCATCAGCCGCCCACGCTGGTATCAAGCACCATGCAGAGGATCGTGACCGGCAGCGGGTCGGGCTGCTGCACCACGATGGCACCGTCGTCCTGCCACTGAGGCGAGATGTTGGTGTGCTTCCAGCCGTTGATGAGGCTGGGGGCTGTTCCGTACGGCTCATTCGTGCGCTGCTTCACCTCCACCAGGTGCTCGTCGTCCGGGCCCAGGTGGATGCCGCTGGACTGCGACAGCCGAAGGTGGACCTTGCCCACGTTCTTGATGACACCCTGACCGAAGCCATCGACCTGCCACGAGACCGGCAGGGTCCGCATGTCGCTCAGGTAGGCCAGGCCGATGTGCGCCTTCGTGACGGCAGCCGGGAGAGTGATCGCCCCATTGGTGACCGTGAGGTTGCGCACCACGGCGCCGTCGGCGAGCGCATTCACCGTGCGGCCCTCGAGGTGCCACAAGCCACGCATGGAAGCGGTGGCTGTTCCGGAGTAGGTCAATCCCGAGTCGACGAAGAAGGCGTCTTCCTTGGCGGTGAACTGGCGGGTGTGCAGCCGTTCGACGTAGCGGTACTCCACCCCCGCGACAGTGCGCACGACCGCGGCGTACAGCACGTCTTCATTTCCCTCGGCCACGCAGCACACGGACTCGAAACGCCCGTCGGTGTTGTTCTGATCCCAGGCGCGCACGTTCTGGCCAGGCACGTAGGTCATGCCCAGCAGGTAACCATCACTTCGCACCGCCCACAGGGTCGGGCACGACGCCGTGCGGCTGTAGGCCATGTCGACGATGGTGTAGTTGTCGAACAGGTGCGGAGCCAGCACGCTGACATCGTTGGTGCTGTAGGTCGCCCCGTTGATGCCCGTGCCAGCGTAGGCGAACTCACGCACATGGCCGCCCTGCCCTTGTGCGTAGAGGATCGACGACTCGGCGACACACGGCTGAACGTTGTTCGCTCCGACGTAGCTCTGTGGCTTCGGGGTCACGTTGGCGGGGGTCAGCACATCGCCATTGGCGGCGTAGATGCGGAACTCGCTACCCACCGTCAGGGCGATCAGGTCGACCAGCGGAACCAGGTGGCGAATGCGGTTCTGCTGTGCCGCAGCAATCTTGAAGACGATGGCATCACTGTCCCGCACGGGCACCGACTGCGACAGGTTGCCCTCGGTCGCGGAGTGCGTCATCCACACATTCTGCGGCTTGTTGTCGGTCGCGGCGAAGCACTTGCGCTGCTCCATGTAGGTGCAGGTTGACGGGTAGTTGCCGGCGCTGGTGAACGGTGTGGATGCTTCGGGCGGCGACGTGCTCAGGTCCGGGAGGATGTTGTTGTCGCTGAGCAGCGTGCCATCGCTCTGCCCGATGTAGCCGTAGAGACCACCGTTGCCGAGCTTGTAGATGTTGTAGCGGATGGCTCCCGCCACGGCAGCCGGCGTGACCGACACCGCATTGCCAGCTACGGTCAGGTCGCGATTGATGGTGGCAGACGGCGAGGCCAGCGATTCTTCGAAGGTGTCACCGGAAACCGCTGTCGTCTTGTAGAAGAGCGCAATGGGTGTGCCGCCGCCGGGCCCGGTACCGACCAACCCAGGAGCCGCCGGAGTCGTGATGACCGGCGCGAAGCTAGATGCCGTGAAGGTCCAGTTGGTGGCGGCAATGCGGCGCAGCTCCATCACCGGGAAGCTGGGGTGCGTGATGGTGAGCACGTCGGCCGACTGCGTGTAGTGCAGGTCCATCAGCGTTGCCGAACTGTAGGGCGTTGCCACCTCGTACACCCGAGCGAATGTCACCAAGAACGCAACAGCCGGGTAGGCCGTGGTGTCGATGGCGTTGCCACGCAGGTCGGTCAGCGTGAAGGTGGTGGCGGTGACGTTCTGGACGATGAAGAAGCGGCCAACCGCAGGGAACCCAGCGAAGACCGAATCGCCATAGACCCACTGCCCATTGGAGAACCCATGGCCGGCGATCGTCCACACACCCGGGTTGGCCTGGGTCATGAAAGGAGCGGTCAGCGCCTGAGCCGTCTCCAGCAAGGTCTGCCCGTTGGTGTGGAAGCGCACCTTCAGCTCGGTGAACTCGAGCGCCATGGTCTGCTCGGCCGACCAGGCGAATGGGATCATGCGGCACTTGGAGGTGAGCGAGTTGCGCGCCTGCAGCACGTACTGGAAGCCGGCCCGGTTCTGCGCCGGCCCGGTAGGCAGCACGCGCATGTTCAGTGCCTTCTGCAGCCCGTTCTGCATGCGGTCGAGATCGATTCGCCCGAACAGCTCCGGCGTGATCTCGCCGCCGGCGAACGAGCGCAGCAGTGGTTTGACCTGCCCGACCATCAGTCGAACTCCCGGTCCACCTGATCGATTCGGAGCTCGTAGTCGCCGTGCGCGCGCTGGGCCGTCGAGATGTGGACGGCGCGGTCACGGTCGAGGTTGGCGTCGCGAACCTGCGCCTGGCCAATCACCTTGTCGGCAACCTGCATCAGCCGAATCTGGGTGCCCCCAGTCGCATCCTTGATGATCGGCCCCGAGATGTAGCCGGCCAGCTTCCAGCTCAGGCCGATCGTGAACTCGGAAGAGAACTTGGTCGTGTCCTCCAGCAGCATGGTGTAGACCAGCACCGACAGCGGCTCGTTGACGTAGATGAAGTCCGTGTCGCGCTGCCAGCGCAGGATGTCGTTGGTGTCGCTGCAGTACCCGTCGCGCAGGAGCCGGCGCTCCTTCAGGCAGTCACTCGGGCGCTGGTACTTGTAGAAAAAGTCCGGCCGATCCGTCGTGAGTTCGGCCAAGGTGGCGCGCTTGCGAGCAAAGGTCCAGTCGAAGCCCTCCAGCATCTCGTTGAGCGCGATCGGGTAGAAGCGGTAGCAGTGCTGTGCGTCAGTGCTCTGCTCGGTCGGAGAGGACACGTCAGCGGCCTGGCCAAGGTGGGCCAGCGCAAGGTTGAAGATGTCGACCTGTGAGGCCATCGTCAGCTCACTTGACGGCGCCAGACGCCCAGGCGGCGAATGCGAACCACCGCTGAGCCGGCTGCGCTGAATGCAATGCGCACGTCAGGAGTGAGCCAGCCTCGGGTTCCTGACTGAACGGTCAGATCACCGCTCTCCAGCGTGTACGTCTGCAGCGTGGTGGGCAGGTTGCCTTGCGTGGTCGAGGCGATCGGGCTCTCGGAGTAGGCGGTCGCGCCGGCCCGGTTGCTCTCGATGTGAATACTCAAGCCCGACACGTTGGACGAACCTGCATCCAGCGAGATCTCGCAATTGGCGTAGAGGATGTCCCCGGGGTTCTCCAGCGCGCCCAAGTCCAGCACCGCACGAAGGGTGCCGGCCGCATTGGCGGTCATGGTCAGCACGAGGTCATTTCCGTAGGGGCCCGCGGCGGTGCTGACCACGGTCGGGATCGTCGCGCCGCCGCTCACGCTGGTGATGCCGGCGGGAACTGTGCCGGTGATGCCTGTGCCACCTGTGCCGCCGGTCGTGGTCTGGAACAGCGGATTGGAGAAGAACTGCAGACCGCCGTTGGATGGGTTCTCGCTGTTGAACACCACCAGACGTGGGTTCGTCGGGATGAAGTTCTGCATCAGCGTCACGAACGCTGCGGCCAGCGCCTGGGCGCCTGGAATCATGTTGATGTGCGTGGTGTCCGACGAGTAGCCAGCGCGGAACGCCATGCTGGAGCCTGGGTTGATGACAGTTCCGGCCACGTCGAAACAGATGGCGCGCGAGTTCTCGCGACAGAACTGCATCACCTGGCGGTTGTACTTGTGCACCGCGCCGATCGATGCAGCCCCTGCGCCGCTGATGGTGCCGGAGCCAGTTTCCGTCTGGATGATGGCGCTGCGCCCAGAGGCCAGCCACTTGAGCACCATCGGCTTGATGTACACGTTCCAGTAGTCCACGGTGTTGGTGAACGCGGCGATGTCGTTCAACACGCCGCCTGTGATGAGCCAGTAGGCATTCGTCTGGAGCGCGCCATCGATCTGTTTCACGTACTCATCGGAACGCTGACCTGACACCGCGAACCCGAAGTTGCTTGGGAACTGGATACGCTGGCCCATCATGGCCATCGCCCAGGGGATGAAGTTCCCGGCGTTGTAGCGGCTCTCGAAGGTCGAGCCCTGTGTCGCCCATGCCTGCGCCAGGCGGCTGTCGCCCACCGTGGCGATGGCGTTGATGTCCCAACCACTGGGCGAGCCGATCGAGCGGCCCGCCACTTGCATGTCTGTGACGGTCTGCGATTGCTGGTCCCAGAGTGCTGTGACGGGGGATGGAACGCCGATGGGCATGGTGAAGTCCTCGTTACATCAATCCGACGAGGTTGGTCGCCGTGGTGAGCGTGGCGTTGATGCGCTTGCTGCAGACGTTCAGAACCGTCCCGACAAGCACGCCAGTGAAGGTGACCACGTTGTCTTGTGGGGTCACCAGGACCACGTTGCCGGCGCCGCCGATGTACAGGCCGCGCGCGATGCCCTGCGTGTAGTTGACCGTGTCGCTCGGCGTGATCGCGAACGCGTCAACGGCCGGGCCGGGACTGCGAAGGTCTTGCGAGATGGCTGGCATGACGGCCTCTCAGTACAAGGCCAGGATGCCGGTGGCCGTGGTGCTGGTGGCCAGCACGCGCGAGACACCGATCACGACGTACTGACCGGCACTCAAGGTCGTGAGTACCGCCGTGCCGCCGCCCGTAAGGTTGACGTTCACATTGCCAGCGCCCGTGATGTAGAGGCCACGGCAGTCGCCACCATCGGGAGCGGTGGGCAGGTCGACAGCATCACTTGGGGTGACGGCTAGCGCCTGGTACTCCGCGTGTTCAGGCGCGTTGCGGCTGACCGTCGGTTTGGAACTGATGAACATGGGGTTCTCCTAGAAAAACAGGGGCCACGATGAGCCCCTGTCTGGTCTGCTGTTGGCTTACCGCTCAGTCGCGGGGCTGACCGTTCGGGAATTGGCGATCGGGCCCCTTCATCTGCGAGCCCTTTGCAGGGCCGGCACCGGGGATGGTCTTGTCCTTCTTCACTTTCGGCAGAGCCTCCAGTGGACGGCCATCCTCATCGCACTCGACGAACCAAGAGCCTGTGGAGCCCTCCGGAACGTCGAAGACGAGCATGTCGTGCGGCATGGTTTCCGGATCGCGGACACACAAGCCGTCGTAACCCGCCTTGATCGCCAAAACTTTCATGGTCAGTCCTTAAACGTCGATGGTGAAGCCGGACGGGTAGATCACGTTGCGCTGCACGTCGTTGACCAGGAAGGCCATGACGGGGAACGACGTGAAACCTGCCGACACGGTGTAGCGGACGCCGAGGAAGCGCTTGTAGTCCGCCGAGGGCAGCTGCACACGAACCAGAGTGGCGCCGGCCGTGATGGCCGAGCCGAGGATGGCTGGCGTGCTGAAGTGCACCACCGGGGCCGAAGCCATGGTGGCGAGCACGTCGGACTCCAGCGTGATGGTCAGCGTCTTCGCTGCGTCACCACCGGCAGCAGCCGAGATGGCGACGACCACCAGCCACACCTCGGGACCGCTCAGGCCTTCATCGACCAGAGCCGGCGTCGACGCGTTGCGCAGGTCGACCACATTGGCCGAGATGGCCGTGGCCGTGATGGCTTGACCGGTGCGAGTGCCGTCCGCCGCGATGGTGCCAGAGAAGATGGTTTGGGTATCTTGGATCATGGTGGGTTCTCCTTAGACCACACGAGCTTCGGTCGTGAGCATGCGGTCCACGGTGCGGACCGGCGTGCCCAGGAAGTTCAGCTCTTGAATCGACATGCCGAGGTCGCCGAACTGGTACACGGCGTCCTTGATGCTCAGCGCGTTCTGGCTCTTGTTCAGGGCCTGAATGCTCAGCATCTCCTTGATGGTGCGGTTGGCATAGAACACCGCCTTGCCCATCGACTGGTTGGGGATGCGGGCCTGTGCGCGAATCATCAGCTTCACCAGGTCAGCGGCGCCGGTTTCGGTCACCAGGTTAGACACATCGATGTTGCAGATGCGGACCACATAACGCCAGTCCTTGACGTGCAGGCCGCACTGCCACTGCCACCAGTCCGCATAGGCGCGGAAGCGGTTCTGGTTGGAATCGAACGCGTCAATCTCGCCCAGGTCTTTGTGCTGCAGACCAGCCACTGAACCCTTGGGGTAGATGCCGGTCACGGTGTTTGGACCCCACACAACCAGGAACATCGATGCGTTGTCTGAGCCGGTGCCGCCAGCATCGATCACGTTCACGGCGTTGGCCGCTCCCGAGATGGCCGAGAAGCGGATGGCGAAGCCGTTGAACTGCTCGGGCGTCACGCCCTGGTTGCCGTAGATCAGCGTCTGGGCCATGTTCTGGTTCATGGTCTCGACGAACGAAACGGCCTCACTCAGACGGAACTCGGCAGTGTTGCCGTTGAGCGCCGCGGTAGCGATGTCGACTTCGTTGCGCGTCTCCAGCATGCCGCACGCGTCTTCCACTTGAGCGCGCACGCTCTTGGAAGGTGGAACGCCTTGGTACATCGAGCGCCAGATGGCGGTCGGCAGGCCGGTGCGAACCGTGCCCTTGTGACCTGTCGGCAAGTTGCCCTCCATGAAGGGCATGTCGAGCAGGATCTCGTTGGATTGGGTGAGCAGTTCCGCGACTTTCGCGACGCTGCCGTCTGGGTCTTGAGACTTGGCAATGTCGAGAAGGGTGACTTTGCCGTTGGTGCCGAGGGTTGCCATGGTGGGCTTCCTTTACTTGGAGTTGGGGTAGAGGACTTGAGCGGCAGACTTCTTCGGCGCGACCTTGGAGCCGGTGACGAAGGTGTCTTCGCTGATCTGCTTGCCGGCCCGGTAGAAAGCGCGCACCAGCTCGGGGTGGTTCCCCAGGCCTGTTTGCTTGAGGACAGCGCGAAGTTCAGGAGTACCAAAGGTGTCGATCGCCTTCTTCGCAACAGCCAGGTTCTCTGCGTACTTGTCGCCGCCGAGTTCCTTGTCTGTCTTGACCGCGTTGGCCCAGCTCGGGAAGTCCTTCAAGCCCGTCTGCTCCAGCACTTGCGCAACAGTTGCCTGCTGGGTGTGCTCGATCAACTTCGGGGCGAAGTCCATCACCTTCTGCGCTGCCGCTTGAGGGAGGTTCAGTTCCTTGAGTACCGGGGCAAACTCGTTGAACAGCTGTTCGTCGAGCGCAAAGCCCTCGGGCATCGTGAAGGCCTCGTACTTTTCAGGAGCGCCGGCCGGTTGTTCGGTCTTTGCTTCCGTCTTGTCGGGGGTCTTCGTGCCTTCTTCGACCTTGGCAGCGCCTTCGGTGGTTGCATCCGATTTGGCTACTTCCGTGGTCGTCTTCGCGTCGCCCTCAACTTTCGTCGAGTCGACTGTCTTCTCACCCGCAGCGGCAGCAGTGTCAGGTTGTGCGTCGCCAGTGAGCAGGGTTTCTTCGTTCATGAGCCGGGAGTTTTCGGCTATTCACTCCCGCTATGCGCACTGTCCTTGGTGAGTCGCGCCTCACGCGCTTCGTTGACCATCTTCACCCACGACTCGGGTGCGTGCTCCATGATCCCGGCCTCGAGCATCAGCCCGACGTTCTGCACGCCGAGGTTGAAGAAGGTCTGCGAGTTGCCTGTCATTGCAGTGCGTCGCACACCGCAGAACTCCAGCCAGGACCACATCAGCCGACGGCCCCACTTCTGACTCATCAGGCGCTTGATGTCTTCCTTCTGCTGGACTCGTGCGATGAACTTGTCGCGTGCGATGTCCTCGCGGCCGGAGGACGGTTCGAACGGGTCGTAGTCGTCGTTCATTGCGCGCCGGGGATCGTGTAGCCACTGAAAGCAGAGGCGGCCGATTGCAGACCCTCCACATCGGTGTTCGCTGCCGTCTGCATGGCGGTTGCATAGTCCTTGACCGCGGGGGCTGCAGCGGCCATCTGTGCTGCCTGCTGCTGTTGCGCCCTGCCCTGGCGGATGATGGCCACGTCCTTGTCAGCCACGATCATCGAAGGATCAACTCCCAAGGCCTCTGCATAGAGGTCGATGGTCTGGTCCGCATCCAGCTTGTCCAGCACCTCGGGCTTGATCTGGCTCATGCTGGCGATCGTGCCGATCATGCGGTCGATGGATGTCACGCCGACGGCGCGCTGGGCCTGGGCCAGCGTGCTGATGAACTCGATGTCCAGCTCCTGGCCGTTCAGCTCGGGAGGCGGCGCAAGCTCTTGGCCTTGCGCGAACAAGCCGGCGCGGACCATCTTGGCGAAGGTGATCTCGACGTAGGGCTGCAACATCTCGGTGAAGAGACTCTCCAGCACCGGGCCGAGCATGAGCAGCTTCTCTTCGTGCCGCTCGGCGATCTCGGTGGCCGTCGTGCCGCTGCGGGTGTCGTTCACCAGCATCTTGAAGAGGTCGACGAAGAAGCTCTTGTTGATGCGCTCCCGCACGTCCATGATGTCCATGGAGAGGTGCTGCAGGTTGAGGTTCACCTCATAGGCCGCACGAATGCCCCCTGTTGGCTGGGCCTGGTCGACGTACATCACACCGCCTGGCAAGCGGTCGATGTCGCTGTTCTTGTAGGCGATGGGCACCTGAAGTGGCGGATCCACCATGTAATCGATGGCGGTTGACTTGCGCAGCTGCTCCTGCTGCAACTGCTTGATCGAGCCCAAGGCCATGGCGCCCGGCCAGCGGGTGGCATAGGTGTCGTCACCATCCACCAGCCAGCGCGGGCAGATAGCGGGGAACTCGTGATAGCCCGACTCGCGCAAGAACTTGTCGTTCTCGCGGCCGAGTTCGAGGTAGCAGGAGCGAAACGGCATGTTCTTCGCATCGCGCTTGCCGTAGTCTCGATTGCGGCGGGGCTCGATGGCATGCAGCACAGGGACATGCGTGTCGTACTGGCCCTTGCTCCACAGGCTCTTGACGGTGGTCGAGCAGTTGTCGATGCCGAACTCGCCGACCAGTGCGCCGATGGGCTGGCTCATGGTGCGATACAGCGTGTCGGCCGCCCCCAGGTGATCCAGTCCGATACCGTACTGCCCGAAGCTCACCGGGTAGTTGTGCAGCACGTTCTCGTAGTTGTCGACCACGATGTTGGCCGCCGTGCCGTAGGCCCCCAGCTGACCGTAGGTGGTGCGGAATGCCCGGTAGGTGTTGGACTTGCCGAAGATGGTGAGCATCTTGGTCGTCACCTTGGACAGCCAAATCTTCACCGGGCCGAACTCCATCAGGTCGCGGTCAGGGGTTGCCAGCTTGACCCATGGGCGCGCCGGGCTGGTCATGCCGGCCATCAGGCCAGCCTCAAGAACCCCGTGGGCCTGGGTGCCAGTCTCGTCGATGATCTTGCTGTAGCTGCGGCGAACACTTGGCCGGCCTGAGTCGGTGGTGGCGCCACTCGATCCACCATTGCCGTCATCCGAATAGATGCGTGCCGAACGTGGAAGCAGGAAGTCGCTGATCTCCTGCGCGTGCTGGTCGAGGTCGGAGCGCTCATTCCAGAGGTCGGACTTGCGCTGCAGGATGCGCTGCTGTGGGGTGCGTGTGTCTTCCATCACGCTGCCGCTTGAGGTTGACAGCGGCGCTGGTTGTGGCGCTGAGTCACAGGGTCAGCCCATCGGCAATTCCAAGGCGCGTATGGGCCGTTGTTGTCGATCCGGTCGATTGAGTAATTGCCGGGCGGCTTGGGGCCCATGTCGGCCAGGAACGCCTCAAAGCTTGCCAGCCACTCGAAGCAGACTGTGATGCCGCGAGCCCCGTAGTCTTTGTACTTCTTGTCATGTGGATTTAGGCACCGCTGGCGCAGATGCATCCAAGACCTGTACTCCGCCGCCGCCTTCTTCTTGCCGCCGTGCTTGAATGACGCCGAGCTTTCGCCGACCAACTCGGCCGCCGCCTTTGCGCGCAAACAGCCGCATGAGCGCGTGCCATTCTCTTTGCGGATGGCGTCGCCGCGAACTCTTTTCACTGAGCCGCAGTCGCAGCGGCAAATCCAGTGGAGTCCGCGCGTGGTGCGAATGCTGCTCTCGGCAACAAGTCTCCCGAAGCGTTGTCCTGTGAGGTCCACAGCGTCCGACCGCATAACAGCAACGATTCGCATCTACGAGCCCAAAAGTGAAGCGCCGCCGAGGTTCAGTTGAGCGCGCGTGATGCCCGATGGGCCGGTGAGCAGCGTGGAACCGCCGGGTGTAGCGAAGCCGCCTGAGTTGTTGCGGCGCTTGAGCGGGCTGGTGTCAGCTTCCTTGGCGAGCTGGGGCGGAGCGATGGGTGGCGGAGGATCAGGGATCTCAGGCTTGTGAACGCCAAGCTCCGTGTGGCGATCTTCGGCCTTGCCTTCATACCCACTGGTGCGGGCGTAGTGAGGATCAATGGACTCACCAAGCGAAGGAACGTAGTTCTTCAGCTTGCCTGGCGCGTAAGGCTGGGCAAGGCCGCCAAAGGCTTTGTCGACGGTCTTACCCAGGCACATGCGTTTCCCTTATCTGATCCTCGAACGGTCGAATGGATCGTAGGTTCGGCGTTGGCTGCTATGCGCACTCATGCCGTCGGCTGTCTTGGGTGCGTCATCTACCTCCATGCTGGGGTAGGCGAAGGTCAAGGCCAGCGCATCGGCATCGTCTGGGCTGGCCAGGCCACGGCGCTTCATGTCTTCCTTCTTCTCCATCACAATCTGGTCTGCGCCGTTGAAGCCGTACTCGCGGCCGGTCAGGTCCATGGCGAGCAGTTCGTCCTGATCGAGGTGGCCGGTGGGAAGCCATGCCTTGACGCGATCCCACATCTCGGCCGACTTGTTGACGTACTTCTTGGGGTTGTCTGGCTTGCCACCGAAGTTCACCTCGATCACGTCATGCCCGAGTTGGCGCAGACGATCGATCACCCCGCCACCCACGCCGCCGCCGTCCACAAAGACGATCACCTTGAGTCCAAGCTGTTTGAGCTCATTGATGTGCTCACCCACCCGGGCGGCCAGCTGCATGGTGTCAAGCTCGCGGTAGCGCTTGGGCGGCCATGTGCGGGCATCGCGCTGCAGGCGTGTTCTGATCACCGACTGGTCACCACCGAAGCGCGCCACGTCCACACCCACGAGAGCGGTGCGGCTGTACGGCTTGTAGTCGTCCATGTCCCGGCGCATGGCGTCGTCCACCAGGTCGCGTGGAATGAACTGCATCGAGCTGGCGCGCGGGAACACGCCACGAACGCGCACGCGCACGAAGTCGGAGTCCTCGCCGTAGTCGCTGACCCACTTGGCAATCAGCGTCTTGTTGGTGATGGCGACGTTGCGGCTGTCGATCTGCCGCGTCTTCCACCTGTGGCGCTGAGCGCCGAAGCACTCGGCGAAGGCGCCTGTGTTGCGAGTCGGGTTGCCGAAGACGAAGTGCATGGGCTCGCCGTCGGTCTTCCCGCCCTCTGCCACCTCCCAGATCTTGGCCGGGATGGCTGATGCTTCGTCGAACAGATACCAAGGAGTTGAACTCGCAGCGTGCAGGCCAGCGAATGACTCGCTGTTCTCTTCCCGGCTTGTCTGGGCATCGACGCGCCAGGAGTCAGGGGCCTCGTTGTGTACCAAGCGCATGGCCCCGCGGCCGGTGGTGATGGTGAACCAATGCTTGTTGATGGCCTTGTTCAGCCATGCACTGACACCCGCCCATGTCTTGGAGGCCAGCTGTTCGCCGGTGTTGGCCGTGACCACGCCCTTGCTGTAAGGCCTCGTGCTCATGATCCACAGGGTGAGCCATGCAGCCATGGCGGACTTACCGATGCCGTGGCCGGAACTCACTGCGTACTGGATGGGCTCAACAGGCGTCACGCCATCGAAGCCGCGGTCGCTTACCTCTTGGCCGATTGACTCGAGGAACTCGCAGGCCCACTGGTCGGGCCCGAACTTGCACCCGTAGCGACTGGCCCACGGTTCAACCAATGGGACGATCTGCAGGCTGGGGTCTGCATCCCAGTTGAAGGTGTACATGACGAACCCGAGCGGGTCCGCATAGAAGCCCGCGATGTCCTCGGCGAGCTGAACCTCAGGACTCTTTGCCACTGCGCTTGCGGGCAGCCAGGATGGTCTGGGCCAGGGTGTCTGAGACGGAGTGCTCTACCTGCTGCTTGTCGCCATAGATCTTGGGAGCTAGCTTTGAGGCACGCCATTGCTTTGATCCAAGAACCACACGAGCTGCGGCCGGATCGATCTCACCGGAGAGTGTCCGGTCCTCGATGTCAGCCATGTCCTCTTGGAGGTGGTCGGCCTGAATTACGCGGGCGCGCGCGTACTTGGATGCGAAATCGTCATAGACGGACAGCCACCTATTGACCGTTGTCCGGTCGGGCATGTCTTCGCTATTGCATATTTTCCTGAGACTATTCCCCCCTTCCAGCCGCTCGCAGATCAGAGCCGCGACTTCAGGCGTGAAGGTGGTGGGTCGTCCCATTCATGGGAGTTTGGAGGCGTGAGGCGCCTCTATGCGCACGGTCACCAGCGTACGATTTCGATGACGGCGCAGATGATCGAGACAACCACGCAGAAGCCTACGCACCAGCGTTCCATTCTCTTGCTCACTGCGCGACCCGGTGGATGTATGGGCGCGGCAGACCGATGCGCACTGTCGTTTGCCCGAAGCACGCGAGTTCGATCCGGCTTTCCTTCCATGTGATGCTGGAGAGGATTTCGTTAGCCATGCGAAGCATCTTGGCTGAGTGCAGTGTGAACCGCTTGCGCTTGGCTACGCTAGGCAGTGGTCGCCTGGCGTGGATGCGGCGAACCTTCACTGCGTCATCCCCTTTGGCATGGCATTGAGAATGGCCGACCGGATCTGCTCCTCGGTCTTGCCTTTGAGGTTGCGGGCGTCGATTTCCACAACCGGCATTTCCTCTTCCAACTCGGCGCGGATCAGCTCAAGCTTCATCTGCAGGCCCTGGTGCATGGCGAGCAGGCCTTCCATGATCTCAGGCGGGGCCTTGCTCTCGGCTGCCTCGCGGATCACGTCGGTGATGGCTTGGAAGCCTGCTGCGGTGACTCGCCAGCGGGCGTAGGTGATGGCGTCATTCATGGGCAAAGCTCAGGGGTTTGATCTGATCGCCGACCACCTCGAAGACGCAGCGCTCACAGGCGATGAGCAGGCGCTCGCTGAAGATCGTCATCTGCACGACCTTGCCGGCCCACTCCGGGATGGTGCCAACAAATTTCGCACCCTCGCGTTTTGTGCCCTCAAACAGCATTGGCTGCCCAGGCAGATGCGCATACCCAAAATTGTTTTCCTTGGTGTATTCGAGGTTCACGCGATGCACTCCTGTTTGTCTGGGACCCGCTTGAAGCGGGCTGGGTGGCAGCTACGAACCTTACCACTGTGAATGTCGCGCACGAGGCGCTTTGAGCACTCGAATTTCCACGCGATGCCACCGTATCCAAGCTGGGCCTTTCGCAGAACAACATGGATTTGGGTGAGTGGCAGGCCGACCTTGCTGTATTCGGCGATGAGGGCGTCACGGCATTCGAGCAGGCTTTGAATCAGATCGATGTCGTGATTCGACAGCTTGGCCCGGCCGTGGTCCTCGCCCATTCGCTTGCCTGCCTCACTGATCGCAACTAAGCGCATTTCGCCACCGCCGGGTGAGTTCGGCGGATTCTACACCGGGTTGCAAATTGTTCAATCCAAGTTCTCAAGATCAGGCCCCTGCTGTTGGTTGCTGCCATCGGATTCATCCCGCTGGGGACTGGCAGCACCGCTCTCACTCTTGCCAGGCGAAGGACGGAGTGCGCGTCCCGAACGCGGCTCCTGGCTACCATCGTGTTCAGTTGTTTGTGAGCTCAGGGCTTCTTGGTAGTAGCTGCGGGAGGAGGAGCCGAGGGGTGGTCTTCGATCAACGGCACGCCGACTGAGCATGGCTGTAGGTACGCGGGCCACTGTCGAGCTGGGTTGCTCGACATCGGGAGCCAGACGCGCGCAAGGCAGATGTCGATGAAGTGCCGCTCCCATCGGCCGCCGTACCAGCGGCGATACCACCTGAAGCCCGACAGGCGGCATTGAAAGAACAGTGCGCGGAAGATCTTCATTTCGTCAGCTCCTTGGTGAGGGCGCGGTACTTGGCCTTGATGGCCTTCAGGTCTTCGATGGATTGGTGGAGCGGCCCATGCGGACCCTCAAGTCTTGCAACCACATCGGCTCCGCGGCGCTCGATGAGCCCCTCGCGGTATAGGACGAGGTTCCCGTGAAGGTGGGTGTTGCACGGCGCGCATTGCTTGTGCACGTTGTCCTCATCAAATCGGAGCTCCGGACGGGCTCCAGTTGAAAGGTAGTGCCCGGCGTGCCATTCACCTTGGTGAAACCTGCGGCAGCTAATGCAGGGCTGTGCAGCGTCTCTAAGTCGGATAAAAGCATTGAATGCAACTTGTGCCTCCTTGAGCCACTGGCTGCGGGTCTTGAGCTTCTCGAGCTTGGCCCGCGTCTCCCGCCTGTCGGCCAGGGCTTGCTTGGCAGCTGCCTTGCGCACTTTCTCGGTGGACAACTCGAATCCGCACTCAGGGCTGCACCAGCTCACGAAGCCGCGCGTGGGCGTGAACTTGGATGTGCACACCCGGCAAGCACGCGGCTTGAACACGGGCACGCTGGCCCGGGAGGTGGGGTCGGAGCGGCGAAGGGGTGAGCGTTTCATTCGCCGCGCCACAAAGCAAAGAAGCCGACGACCGTCAGCACAGACGCAAAGACGATCGCTGTCCATGGCGAAGCATGAGGCCCGATGTAGGCGGCGGCCATAAGGAAGAAGAACTGCCACCATTTCATGCTGTAGCCCGATCCATCATTCGTGCCGAACTTTCTTGCGAACGCCAGACCTCAACAGCCGCTTGCATGGCAACCATCCTCCAGCGCAGCGCCTCTTCACCTTCGACTGCAATGCGCAAGGCCTTGAGGTGCTCGATGTACTGGGCGTCGGCGTAGGCTTCTCGCTCCTGCATGGCCGCGGTGTTCTGCGTGCTGGCCTTCATCAGGATGGCCTTGAGGCTCTTGCGGTATTCCTCGAGGTAGACGCGCTCGCCTTTGGCCCGGGCGAGCCGAGGGGCGGTCTCGAGCATCATCTGGATGGATGACTGGGGGTCGATTGGCTTCTGTGCGCTCATGCCGACCGCCTGAGTTGCTTCCACTCTTCGGAAAACCCAGCGCCGTGGCTGTCAGGTGCAGGAGCAAAGCGGCTCACGCCAGTGAAGCCTGGGCACTTGGTGACCTTCACGCCATCGGGGCGGATGGCCACCTGTTCGGCCCAGCGTTCGCGCGCTGCCTTCTCACGGTTTACTGGTTTCGGCTGCAGCAGGGTGATCGGGGCGGGAGGCTTCACGAAGTGCGTGGCGTAATACTCGTCTGCCAGTTCTTGCGTCGCGAAGTACCTCGCCGGCACGGTGCCCAGCCGCTTCTTCGTGGTGAAGATCTTGCCGGCGTAGGCCATGCTGTAGATCAGCGCCTTGCCGCCCAGCCACTCGCGGGCCAGCATGCCTTCCTTGCGGTTCACGAGCTGCATCACCTGATCAGCCGGGCCGAACTTGTCGACGCGCACGCCGCAGAGGCTGGCTTTCTTCTCTAGGCTATTCCCGGTTCTTGTGGGGAAGAGGTATGCGCAGCCGCGGCCTTGCTTCGGCCACTCGACCTTGAGAAGCTCGATCTCTGCGTCGGTCCAGGGTTGGCGTTCTGTTTTCATGCTGCCTCCGCAAGTTCGAACACGCTGGCAACGCGACTTGAGCCACGCCCCGATGCATCCAGCGAACTACCAGGCCAGAGGTCGACCTTCGTGTTTGGCACCGGCTGCCAGTCGTACAGAGGCGAGAGGCGCCCACGCGAGCCAGGGCGGCGGATAGCGTCCTTGATGTAGATCAGGCCGGCGCCATGCAGGGCGTTGAAATGAACCTTGACCGTTGACTCGCAGCAGTCGTAGCGCCACAGGTCGACAACCTCCATGACCGTGCGCGGCTTCTGTCGGATCAGGACGATCAGGCCGCAGATGCGGTCGAGTGCTGGCATTTCTCTCATGAGACATCTCCAATCTGCTTGTTGCAATACGCCTGGTAGCAGGCAAAACACCGGGCTCCGAACTTCGATAGCGCAGCGCGAGAGGTTGGCTTGCGGCACACCAGACATGCGCCAGATCCGGCTTGCGGCCTAGGCGGTGTGCCGTGCGGCGGAAGTTGGATTTCCACTTCGGAGGGTTCGCGCTTCATGCCTGGACTCCTGCCGACACAACGGCCAGCTTGGTGGTTTTGCGTCGAAACTCTTCGGCCGCCACGCGAGCGGCCTCCACTTCGGCGGCCGTCATCTCGCGTGATGCAAGCAGCGCCTGCGTCTTCGCTGCGTCATTGCTTGGGACGGTGATGGGCTTGCCATGGTCCTGGCCGCGCTCGCCCTTGAGGCGCATGCAGGTGGCTTTGAGGTATTCGCGTGGATCGGCCGGCGTCTCCTTCACGGCAGAACGCACGGCCTCAACGACCAGCAGCGAGCCGTACTGCGTGACCAGCGCACCGAGGAACGTGCCGCACTGGTCTTTCGGGACATCGGCCTCGAGGAGAAGTGACTTGCCTGCGCGCCAAAGCTCAGCCTTCGCAAGCTCCTCGGCGGTTTTCTCGATCGCTTGTCCTTCGCCCTCAGCGGCCTCAGCCGCCGAAGCGTTAGCTTCGGAACTACCCGAAGGGGAAGAGGAAGATGAAGTTGAAGGGCCGTCACCTTGCCGATCACCTATCCCCCCCTTTGGTGAACGGCTGGTAGGTTGGTTTGCCGTATCGAATCGAGTGCTCTCGCCTCGCTTCTGACGCACATATTCGTCACGAACGAAACGGCTGGAGTACCAAACCGGGCCGCCCAAGGAGACAACGAGGATCACCGGCTCACCAATCTTGCCCGCGTGCTTAGGCCGGTAGACGTATGGCTCTGCATCCTTATCGGCGCCCTTCAGCACACCCTTCGTGACCAGCTCGCGAACGAGGGGCATGGCAGCACTTGCCGCATTGGCGATGTCCTTTAGGGGCCAGCGCAGAACCCCGTACTCCTCTTCGGAGTCGTGCAGCAGGCAAAGAACGTCCATCCAGATGCCGCGGGCTGCTGGTGAGCACCTGCGCAGGTTGGCGTTCTTCGACCAGTCGCCTGGGTAGAACTGGAAGGATGGGCGACTCATTGGCCAGACTGCAGCGGATCGGCCGGGTTGTATTCAGAGAAGCCGCCCATGGCATTCAGAAGGTCAAGCACCTCCCAAGCGACGCGGAACGGATCTGCGACTACCTCGCTGCCGGTGTAATGAACAACGCGACAGCCGGCCTTGACTAGAGCCCTGTCGCGCGCCTTTTCGTATGCGCGCTGCTTCTTGTCCTTGTCGTGGAAAGCGTGGCCATCCAGCTCCACGATCACCGGCTGCACTGAGCCGCCATAGAAGCGACGCTGTACAAGGAAATCAACCCGGTAGTCGCCGAACTTCGCCTGCGGCGTGACGTAGACGCCAGATGGCCACGTGGCCGTGTTGGTCATGTTGTCGTAGTCCGGAGTGGCGTTCACTTCTTCATACGCGACCCGGCAGAGGGCATGTAGCGCCGTCCAGAAAAGGTCCTCAAGTGGTGACTCGAGCCCAACATCGTGGGAGTTGCAGAACATCTCCTGAGAGAAGCTGTCGCGCTCCCATGCACCGATGAGATCGGCGGCACGGCCGATGAACTCCATCACGTTTGGAGCAATCTTCCGTTCGGTCATGCTGGCATCTCCATGAGAGCCAGCCGCATGGCTCGGCCGTCAGCTGTCTCAGCCTCAAGCCTTGCCAATGCCAAATCCCATTCGTCCCACGGAAGCTCACTGACGAGGGGCTCGTCTTCGATCAGCTTGAAGGGGATGAGGGGGGGGTCGGTGCCTCTGTTGGCGTTACGCATGTGTGGCCACCATCACGGATTCGATGAAGACGCGCGCCGCTTCGGCGTTGATCGCGTTGCCGTAGGCGCGCAGGCGTCCCACTCGGGCGGGAGCCCCATGAGCCAGCGGGAATGTGCCGGGTTCAACTGGCCGCCACTTGCCGTCGCGACAGGGGATCCAGTCAGCATCGGCCCAGAATCCGCCGACTGGGCTGCGTCCGTCAGCGTCATGAAGGTCTGCCCCCCGTAGCCGTAGGCCCTGCTCCCCGCAGAGTCTTGCGAAGTCGGGGTCGGCCATCCACTGCATAGCGCCACCGTCTTGCGGCTGCTGTCGTTGTTGCCCGCTGCGTTGTTGCCGTTCTGCGCCGGCGTGCCCGCCATGGGTGTCGGCCAAGACGCCAGGTGTACGGCCACGTCGGCCAGCCCAATCTGAGGGTCCGTTGGCTTGCGTCTGACCATGATTGGCGGCCGCGGCTTCGCGTCCACAATCGTTCCACTTGGCGTCGGCCACGAAGTACAGGCGGTCTCTGATGTGCGGAGCACCGACGCCCGCAGACGGGAACGGGATCTCCCCGAAGGGGTAACCCATGCCTTCCAGATCATCTTGAACAAGGTCGAGCCAAGGCTCTGCGTCCTTGCTCGCAACCTGCTCTCCAAAGACGACTGCAGGCTTGCACTCTTTGATGAGGTGGTGCCAGGCCGGCCAGAGGTGCCGCTCGTCAGCAAACCCAGCTCCTTTGCCTGCCGCGCTGAAAGGTTGGCAAGGACAGGAACCGGTCCAAACAGGTCGGTCATCTGCCCAGCCGGCGCGACGAAGCGCAAGGCTCCAGACGCCGATGCCGGCGAAGAAGTGGCATTGAGTGAAGCCGTCAAGGTCGCTCGGGAGCACGTCTTCGATGCTTCGCTCGTCGACGACCCCATCAGCGATGTGTCCGGCGGCGATGAGGTTTCGGAGCCACTGAGCTGCATAGGGGTCGATCTCGTTGTAGTAAGCGGTGCTCATGCAGCCTCCGCAGCAGAAGCAAGCTCAACCGGCGCAGCCTGGCGCGTTGGGTCGCAATAGGAGGCCATGTCGTCAGCACCTGCCACCTGCTCGGCCCAGGCCATCAGGCAGTGGGGTTCGTAGGTGTCGGCGGGGACCGCAGGGACTTCAATGGGCCAGTTCATGGCGCAGCTCTCAGACGACAGACGCAGCCAGAGGGCCGATCTCGCGCAGCTTGGCGGCGCACTTTGGAGCCTTCGCGTCGCACTCCTGCAGAATCGTTTTGCCGTCCAGCATCTCGCTCTTGGCGTTGATCCAGCCACGACGAACGCACTCTTCCATCATTGCGGGGTTGTCACCTTTGATGGCGCTGTCGCACATCGATCCTTCGTAGCCGAACAAGCCCCAGTGGGTGCGTGACTCTTTTGGTGGGAACAGGCTGTCCATGTCATTCCTTGTGTGGGTTGAAGTCAAACGACCACCTGAAGGGCGGCCTTGGGTAGCAAGCGCTCAAGGCGCTTGTTCTGTGCGACCAACTCTTCGCGCAATGCCTCATTGCGCTTCAGCAGCTCGGCGATTTCGTCGCGCGGGTCAGTTGGTGTCGGGTCCGTGTAGCCGATGTCAGCGGAGAAAAACTCCATCACGCCGTGGAAGCCTTTCTCATGGCCCATGCGCATCAGAAGAGTCAGCTGCTCGGGGCTCAGGCGCTCGGGCTTGTCTTCGTTGAGGCAAGCGAGAAGGTGGCGCTGCGCTGCGTCGATCGTCTTCTCGGGCCACAGCTTGTGACCAACTTGCTTGCTTCCCCCGCAGGCTTTCACGCAGGCGATGAGCGCCTCGTTGATCGTTTCGAAATCAGAGGGCATCGCGCACGTTCCTAAATTCAAAGTGGCTTTGGGAACCGTTGGGAATGACGGCGAGGGGGCAAAAAAAGGAGACTGGCTTCATCGCAACAACGGAGAAACCAGTGAACGAACGAGACTTGAAATGGGCCGAGCGGGCAGTCAAAGCCATGCTCCGCAAGCTGATGAAGAACCTCGCAGAGGCGCATGAGCGCGCTGCAGTCGAGCTACGCGAGGCGGCACGATGAGCACGCCCCTTTGTGCGGTAGCGACAGAGACCATTCGAGCCGGCCGGAGTAGCAGCGGCGTAGAGTGGCTCGCTTCCGCCCGGAATTGCCGGGCAATCGGGGGAAGCATGGGAGATGTGATTCATATCGGCCAGCGGCTGAAATCAGACCTTGACGGCTTCGGCGCGCGGGACCATCTCTTCGAGAGAGACGGCGCCATCAGTGAAGTCGCGAACAGCCTTCATGTTGGCGAGCGGGACGCCGTTCTTCTTCCACTGAGACACAGCAGCGGGCGTGACCCGGAAGTGGAACGCCAGGGCGGCCGATCTGCCCTTCTCTGCTTCAAGCCATGCTTTGAGGTTCATGCCTCTAGTTTAGGCTTGTCTAAACCGATCCGTCAAGACTTTCCTAAACCAAGTGTGTTTAGCATTGCCTTATCTATGGATGCCGAACGCCGTCGCCGATTCATCGCTGCCTTCAACGCGAAGCCGTTCAATGGCGATCGCGCGAAGTTCATGGCGAAGACCAAGTACACGAAGGGGCGTGTCACCCAGCTGTTCGATGAGAAGGAGGCCTTCGGCCAGTTGGCCGCCGCGCGAGTTGCTGAGAGGATGGGGCTGCCCGCAGACGCCTTCGAGCGCGATGATTCGCCGACCGGGATCAGCGGCCACGCGCTCAAACTGGCTCGCGCATTCGACAAGCTCAACGAAACGGAGCAGTCGAGGTTTTGGCGACTGCTGGATGCCGCCATGGATGAGGGTGTTCGTGGAACCTCGGTGCTCGGGGATCTTGAGGATGAGCAGAACAGGAGCGCCGGATGAGTAACATCTACACCTTGCGCCCTGACAGCCTCTCGCAGGAGACGGTGAAATGCCTCGCCCAGCTGCACACCCAGGCCAAGCGTGGCGTGGTGGTGGGCGTCGCTTTTGTGGCTTACGTCGAGGGCTACGGCTTCATCGCCAACGCGACCGGCCAGGCGCTGAACGACCCGAACAACACCCGCGGCATGCTGCTGGCGCTTGACGACAAGCTCTCTCCCCGCGTGACAGGGCAAAACCTATGACGCCAGGACAAATCCTGTCGCTGATCATCACAGCGGCGATTCTTGCAGTAGCTGCGTTCGTGTTGTTTCGCATCTCCGGCTGGCTTTGGCGCGGCCCCACTCGGTGGTTCCATGCCGCCAGGGAGCGCAAAGCCCTCAAGTACGCCGAGGACTTCAAGCGGCGAGAGCGGGAGCTGGAAGATTCCTTGAGGCCAAAGTAAGCGCCACCCACATCGGCCCGCCAAGTGCGGGTCTTTTTTTCGTCTTCGCAAAAATAGTTTAGCTTTCGCTTGACCGCATGGTTTAGTCTGCACTAAACTTCTTTCATCGCAGCCCCACCCCGGGGCCGCCAGATGGGAGATGGAAGCGATGACGAACATTCTTCAGGACCGCATGGCGCAGATCGAAGCGCTTGCTCTCAGCTCGGGCTCGCACGAAGACTTTGAGCGCGGCATGTGCGTGATGGAAGCGGTCAGCTACGTGGCCGGAGAGCCGTGGAGCGACGCACCGGCATGTGCGTGCCCCGTCATCACTGCATTCATGGTGTCGTGGAATGACTCGCTCGACGATGAGCCGCGCAATCGCCTGCTCAAGCCGATGGTGCCGTTGCTTGTTGGCGCGCGCTCCACTCCAGCGGTTGAAGAACGCCGCTCGTACATGGCGCTCGATTGGCTGATTCGCACGTTCACGCCGGCATGGCTTGACCTCGTGCCGTCTCTTCATGAGCACGCCAAGGCGCTGCGCGAGCTGGACGAGATCATGGACATGGCTGGCGCCGCTGCAGCCGGCAAGCGCGTCAACGCTGCCGGGGCCGCTGCCTGGGCCGCTGCCTGGGCCGCTGCCGGGGACGCTGCCTGGGCCGCTGCCGGGGCCGCTGCCTGGGCCGCTGCCTGGGCCGCTGCCGGGGACGCTGCCTGGGCCGCTGCCGGGGCCGCTGCCGGGGCCGCTGCCGGGGACGCTGCCTGGGCCGCTGCCGGGGACGCTGCCGGGGCCGCTGCCGGGGACGCTGCCGGGGCCGCCGCCGGGGCCGCTGCCGGGGCCGCTGCCTGGGCCGCTGCCTGGGCCGCTGCCGGGGACGCTGCCGGGGACGCTGCCTGGGCCGCTCTCAAGCCGACGACAGAGCAACTGCAAACCAGCGCTGTCGCACTTGTGCGCCGAATGATTGCGGAGGGTGTATGAGCGCCGCCCAACAGATCGCCAGCCAGTTCTCATCTCCTGCACTGATCGCTGAAGACCGCCGCGAGGCCCGTGCGAATCACGTCACGCCGTGTGTGTTTGAAGAGGCTGCGGCGTTTGCAGCTGCAGTGATCGTGATTCACAAGAGCGTGCCGACACATGCGGAACTCACGTCTCTACTGAAAGCCGTCAACTCTGCCGCTCTTTCGTTCCATGAGCACGCCGGATATGAGAACTCAGGCGCTGTATGCGATGGGATCACTGAGGCGATGCATGCGCTGGAGTACTGCTTTCACAGGAGCACCACATGACCATCTCCGACCAAATCCTCCAGAAGCGCGCCGAGCTGCACACAAAGCGCGTGATCAAGAAGGCCATGCAGTCCGACAGCTTCGAGTCACGGCTCGAGGCGTGGCCGCTGCTGAATGAGACCCACCTCGTGACCGTTTCGGCCGACCGAACGATCAAGCATGTCGGGGTTTTGTGGTTGCCCCTCACCGTGAAGGAGTGAGCCATGGGCGAAGACACCGAAGCCCGCTACCAGCGCCAGAGGGCAGAGACACCCGGCGACTTCTTCGCCCATGCCGAAGAGCTGAGGCCCTACTGGGACGACCCCGAACCTGAATCACCACCGTGGACTTGGTGGGAGCTTCTGTGCTTCGGGATCGTGGTCGCTGTTGTGCTGCTGGCTGTGTTTCAACCGGATCAGGCGGGCCCATGAGCGACCTCGACAAATACCTGCCGTTCGCCGATCAGCCAACGCCTAAGCCGCAGGAGGGGACATGGCTCCTGATTGCCCCCGACGGCCGCGAGTTCTTCGGCGACTCACCGATCAAGTGCGTGCATGCCGAGATCAACACGCGAGTTCCGCCCGAAGTGGCGCTAGGACGAATCGCGCGCAGCTTGAAGGAGCAGCCATGAACTTCATCCGCATTGCCTGGAACCGCTGGAAGCTGAGCGTAGCCCGCGATGAGCTGGAAGCGTTCCAGTCCCGCTTCGACGTGCAGCCTCAGTACCTCTGTAACGTCATGCAGCACATAGCTGATCTCAAGAAATCACTGGATAAATCATGAACGCCATTGTTCCATTCAACGACTTGCAGCAGATGGGCATCGCCTTGGCGAAGTCCGGTCTGTTCGGCATGAAGTCGCCCGAGCAAGCCATTGCGCTGATGCTGGTGGCCCAGGCCGAAGGCCAGCACCCAGCGACCATCGCGCAGGATTACGACATCATTCAAGGCAAGGCCACCCGCAAGACTCACAGCGTGCTGGCGCGCTTCCAGGCGGCCGGCGGAAAAGTGGAGTGGCACGCCCTCACCGGCATGATTGCTGACGCGACGTTCAGTCACCCTCAAGGCGGCGCCCTCCGCATGGAGTGGACGATCGCCCAGGCCAAGGCGGCAGGCCTCACCGGCAAGGACAACTGGAAGAACTACCCGCGCGCCATGTTGCGGGCTCGTTGCATCGCTGAAGGTGTGCGCGCCGTGTACCCGGCAGCCATCGGCGGCATGCTGGTGGCCGAGGAGGCGCAGGACATGCCGGCCAGTGGGGCGCCGCGTACCTCACCGACCGCCACGTCAACCGAGGCGCCTGCGCCCGATGCCGCGTTGCTTCAGCAAGCGGAGCAGGCCGCAGCTGGCGGGGTTGCCGCCTATCAGGCATTTTGGGTGGCAACTGGCACAGCGAATCGCAAGCTCCTGGCTGGGCATCACGGGCAACTCAAGGAAGACGCCGTGAAGGCTGACCTGGAGCGCACTGTTGAAGAGGTGCCGGACCCGCGAGCAGTCATCGCAACCGCAACCGCTGACGATCAGGAGGCCAAATGATTCTCTACACCGACCCACAGGGCAGCCCCGAGTGGCTGGAGGCGCGGCGCGGCGTGGTGACCGCATCGCGGTTCAAAGACTGCCGCGGAAAGCTCAAAGGCGGCGGCCCGAACGCTGCGTGTGTTGCCTACGCGCTGGATGTTGCGCGTGAGCGTGCAGGCGGCACTGTGCCATCCAAGTTCCAGACCCCAGCCATGCGTACCGGCACTGTCGAGGAGCCGGTGGCACGCCTGCGCTATGAGATGGAGACTGGTCGCCTGGTCACCGAAGCCGGCTTCATCTGCACCGATGATCGCAAGTTCGGCGTGTCGGTCGATGGGCTAATCGGCGATGACGGCATCTGGGAGTGCAAGACCATGGTGAGCAGCGACACGCTGTTCAATGCGATGGTCTACGGCGACCTCACGGCGTACACCGATCAATGCGAAGGCGCGATGTGGATTCTCGGCCGCAAGTGGGTCGACCTGTCGCTGTGGTGCCCTGACTTCGAGCTGCTAAAAACCATCCGCATCACGCGCAACGACGACAGCATCCAGAAGCTGGAAGACGACCTCTTGAGCTTCGAGAAGAGTGTCTGCTTGCACGAGGCGGAGTTGCTCAAGATCAAGGAGGCCGCATGAACAATCCTGACGCCACCGAGGAGGCGCTCATCAACGCCTACGCCGAGGGCCGCAAAGACGAGCGAGCCGAGAACATGCGCCTGCTGTGCTGGGCCTACTCGAAGCTGGTCTACAGGTCGTTCGACAACATGGAAGATGCCCTTGCCATGGACGAGATCAAGCTGATGACGATGGAGCCGGACCATGTCTAGAAGGGCTCGCTCCAGGCTCGACAAGCGCGCCCAGGCGCTCGACCTTGCCCGCCTCTGCGGTCACGGCACCGAGCTTCCATCTAGCGATGAGCCGGAACCAGCGGTCGAATTCGATCACTTCGAGGGGCAAAAGGATCCTGTCAAACAACCGTTACCGCAACCGAAGGAGAGATGAGCATGGGATGCGACATCCACATTTATCGCGAGAAGAAGATCGGCGACGCCTGGGTGTCGCTGGAAAAATGGGACCCGGCCGACCCAGATGAGGAAGGCGACCGTCCGTCAGTCGACTACGCATCACAGCGTGAATTTCGCGGGCGCAACTATGACCTGTTTGGGGCCCTGTGCAACGGTGTGCGAAGGGAGTTTGAATTCTCCTTCTGCGAACGAGGCATGCCAACAGAGTGCGCACCCGAGACCGCCGAGTGCAGCGATGGCTGGGGCGCAGACGGCCATTCGCACAGCTACCTCTACCTACATGAGCTGCGCGAGCTTGCTGCCTACCTGGACAAGAACACCATGCCGATCTCTGGCGTGAAAGATCGCAAAGAGTTGGCCGTGCTGCGTGAGTCGATCGCAAGCGGCAAGCCTGATTGGGATCTGATCTATCCATACGCCCAAAGCGCATGGGGCGGCGACTACGAGTCGTTCACCTTTGATGTGCCCGCATCGTTCGGCATCGGCGACAGCCTGAGCAAGATCATCAAGGCGTTCGACGGCATTGAAGGGGCGCCTCACGAGTTGCGCATCGTCTTCTGGTTTGACAACTGAGCACTTGAGCGGAAGCGGCGAGAAATCGGTAAAGCAGAGTGAACAAAACGAATTTGAAATGGAAAAGCAATGACCACTCAAGATCAAGAACCACTGCCTGAGCTGCCAGAGCCTGAAGGTGCGTTTGAGCAGAAGACGGCTGACTTCCTCGACGACAAGGGAAACGTCGTCGGCTATGAGACGAAAGAGGTTGACGGCTACAGCGCCGCTCAGATGCACGCCTACGCCAAAGAAGCTCTCCGCCTGTCTGCCACGGTAGCGCCAGCGCCTGCAATCGAAGTGGCGAAGGCACTGGTAGCCGCGAAGATGGCCTGCAGGCACTGGAACGAATTCGGGCCTGAAAGTGGATTTTCAGAAACCATGGATCAGCTCGAAGCCGCCCTCCGCCCCACTGAGCAAGCCCCATCACAGGTCAGCAAGGAGATGAACGAAGACGGATTCTTGCCGTGCCCGTTTTGCGGGAGCGAACTTGTCAGTTCGAGTGTCGGCGAAACCGGCGACGGAAAGCCCTATCACTACATCGAGTGCGAGAGTTGCGCAGCCATGGCTGAACCAGATCAATGGAACAAGCGTGCCCCATCACAGCCCACCAAGGAGCAGCCATGAGCCTCCGCGAAGCATTCGAGCGCGCGAGTTCCGCGTTCACATACCGGAAATATCGCGGCTGGTCATACCGCTGGGCCATTGGGGAATTCCTGCGGCGGCTGGCCTTTGAAATAAAGCACAACTACCGGAGCACCCATGAGTGAACACGCAAAGGCGCTGGCAGACGCCGTGCATGCCGCAATCACACGAGCGCTGGATGAGGCTTCGGTTCGCAACGAGGTGCTGCGCGGCATGTGTCTTGAAGTCGGCCTCGAAACATTCACTGCCCTCGCATCCCAACAGCAAGCCGAGCCACCAGTGGCGTATGACCAGCGCCCCGAAGTGCGCCTCCAGCGCATTCAAATTGCTGCGATCCGTTGGGCGGACACGTTCCACAAACTGCAGCCGATGCACCTGTCCGATTGCGATGTGCTCGAAGACCTTGAGATGTGGCTTAGGGGCCTCGGATTTGAACAACCAGTGGACACCGCCACCCGCAAGGATGTCAGTCCCCCACCGGAGCCGGCGCACGACAAGTTCGTTTTGCAGTGGAGTTGGTACGACGACCGAAGCGGTTCATGGTCTGTTGTCGAAGCTCCTACTGATTGCAGCGGTGGGATGCAGGAGGGTCAGTTGCTGACCGTATATGAAGGTCAGCAGATGGCGCCCGACGCGACCCATGTCGCTGGCGAGTTGTACCTGAAGCGAAGCGATGGTAGATGGGCTGCATCACCATCCGCAGCACCACCCAGCGCGCCAGCCTCGGAGACGGGCGAAGCGCTGAAGATAATCGAAGAGTACCTAGTCATGGCAAGAATCCAGGGCTCTCGCACCGACTGCAACCGACTCATCGGAGATGCGCTTGAACTTGTGCGCCACGTCGCCACCAGTGCGCCAGCCTCGGAGCTGATCACTGCATGGATGGTTGAGCGCACTACGAACGCAGACGGCGCGGCGTGGTGGTTCACGGGCCTGCTGCTCAAAAGCGAGCGCGGCCCGGATTACGCAATCGCTGACTTCACGAAAGACCCGAACGGGGCTGTTCGTTACCCCACCAAGGCCGCGGCTCAGTTTGCCCTGGATGATTTGTTTTGGAAGCGGCCGCGGCCTGTGCTTGACGTGACTTTCTATGCCGTTACTGAGCACCAATGGCTCGCCACCAGTGCGCCAGCCTCGGAGCCGACAGGCCCGATGGAAACGCGGAAGCTCAAAGATGGCTATGCAAGCGCTGACAACGAGCCGCGCGACCCTGAGCGTGACGCCTATCTGGACTACCGCGGAGACGACAAAGGCCAAGGCCTAGATGCGTACTGGAAGTGGGGCCACGCCGCGGGCTGGAACGACCACAAGAAACACGTCGCCACAAGTGCGCCAGCCGACCCACTGAGCGATGCGGAGCGTGACGTGCTGGCCGAGAGGCAACGGCAGATCGAGGTTGAGGGATACGCGCGTCAGCATGACGTAGACATGCACGACAGCGGTGACCTTGCCGCAGCAGCCGCCTGCTATGCGTTGCACACTGAGCCGGTCGGCAATGTCGGCGATTACCTGCGATTCTGGCCATGGGATGGGGACGCCTGGAAGCCAAAGGATCGCTATCGCAACTACATCCGCGCCGCTGCATTGCTGATCGCGGCGGCAGATGTCGAGCGGACTCGTGGCAGCGCTGTTCTTGCCAAGAATGACCGAGAACTTTTAGAGCTGGCCGCGAAGGCTGAAGGCCATGGCGTCGAGTTCGATGAGATATCTGGGCTGACGTTCTGGGGCGACAAGTTCACGGGCTTGTTGTGGAATCCGCTGCACCACGACGGCGACGCGCTACGGCTGGCAGTGAAGCTGCGCCTTGTGTTGCTGCTGGAGTTACCGCGCATTGGCATTGGCCCGATGCTCGATGGACCAGAGGTGTACGCCGAAGAAGGTGAGGATGAATGTGCGGTAACTCGCCGTGCCATCGTGCTGGCTGCGGCACAAATCGGAAAGGCCATGCCATGAATGAGAACACCGAGGTGCAGAAGCTGGCAGCCAAGATCAAGGCGGCCATTGTGGACGGTGAGCCAGAAGAGCCTTGGGATGTCGCCTTGTGCGCCTCAATCGACCGCCTTGCCGCTCTTGCCCAGCCAGCCCCTCAAGTGCAAGAGGCGGTGGCGTGGCAGGTCGAGTTCATGGTGCGCGGCATGCTCACCAACGAGACACACTGGATGTCGGGCGGCCTGTTCTACACCAAGGCAGGCGCGGATGAGGCGCGTGAGGCCCACTATCAGCCTGATACGAGCCGGATCACACCTCTCTACGCTGCTCCAGCATCACCACCTGTGTGGGTGCTGGTGCCTGTTGAGCCGACCGAAGAGATGCTGGAGGCCGCGGCGATCTATCGCCAAGGGTGCGACATGCTCGACAAGCCGCTCAAAACATCGTCGCTTTACGCGGCAATGTTGGGCGCCACTCCCCATCCCCCAGGAGACACCAAGCCATGAGCCTGCCGTACGAAAACGCCACCAGCGGCGGCGCTGCGCTCGAAGAAATCCGCAAGGTGCTCACGAAGTACGGCTGCCAGCGCTTCGGCACGATGACCGACACCGAGAACGGCGAGCTGCTGGTGCAGTTCAGCCACCGCGGCCGGGATGTCTCAGCGAAGGCCAGCTACCGAGGCTACGCCGCGGCGTGGCTGCGCGAGCACCCCTACACCCACCGCACGCGCGGCTCGAAGGTCGACCACGAGAAGAAGGCGCTGAAGCAGGCCGAGATCAGCGTGTGCAGCGTGCTGCGCGACTGGATCAAGGGCCAGGTGATGGCGATCGAGACCGGGGTGCTGACGTTCGAAGGCGCGTTCCTCGGTCAGATCATGCTGGGCAATGGCAAGACCGTGCTGGAGCAGGTTGAGATTGCCAGCATGCTGCCGAAACTGGAAGGCCCCAAGCCATGAGCACGAAGCCAGAAGCCCTGCCCATCGTGGCGTGGCGCTACCGACACCTGAGCGAGCCGGGGATGATCGGACACTACCCATGGGCGTACTCGGAGCGCGCACCACGCGTGTTCAGGCCTGAGTTGGATTGGGAATTCCTCACCGACCACGCCCAAGCAACAGCACAGCTCTCAGCACTGCAAGACGAAGTGGAGATGTTGAAGGCTGATGCCGCTCTGGTACGTGCGCAAGCTCTGGAAGAGGCGGCAGCCGTTTGCAACAACAAGGCAAACGAGTGGGGATTTAGTGGCAGACCGAAGTACGCCTGCGAAGACGCTGCCACCACCATCCGTGCCCTGAAGGTCGGGTCTGATACTTTGAAGGGGGTGTGAGATGAGAACGCTGCACCTCGCCGTAAAGAAGATTTACTTCGACGCCATCCAGTCGGGCGCAAAGGTCCAGGAATTCCGCCTGTGCACGCCCTACTGGGAAAAGCGCCTTGCCGGCCGCGAATACGACGACATCGTGATCACCTGCGGATACCCAGCCAAGGATGACGCCGAGCGCCGGCTGATGCGCGCCTGGCGCGGCTACGAGCGCATCGCCATCACTCACCCGCACTTCGGTCCTGACGAGGTGAAGGTGTTTGCCATTCATCTCGGGGAATAGGGCTGACCCCATGCTGACGCTCAGCCCCGCCGAGCTGCGAGCGATCACTGGCAAACGCCGCAGTGATGCTCAGGCGCGCGTGCTCGAGCACATGGGTGTGCGCTACAGCACACGCCCGGATGGCACGCTGGCGGTGTTGCGGGTGGTCGCGGAGATGGCGCTGGGTGGCACCGGTAGGATCGAGCGCCCAGAGCCGCAGCTGATGCCATGAACCGCCCCCGTAAGACCAAAGGTCCATACCCGCCTTGCTTCTACCAGAAGCACGGGGCGTTCTATCTCGTGAAGGGCGGGAAGTGGACGCGCCTAGGGTCGGACCTGTCGCTTGCGCTGGGCGAGTACGGCCGACTGATGGAAGGCGCCAAGCTGGGCGGAATGCCGAAGGCAATTCAAGACTTCTATGACGCCCTGCCGGCCGACCTGGCGGACAGCACGAAGACCCAGTACAAGTACGCGGCGGGGGTGCTGAAGCGGAAGTTGTCCGCGTTCGACATACACGACGTGAAGCCCAAGCATGTGGCAGGCATCAAGCAGTCCATGTCTGACACCCCAAATATGGCAAATCGGGTCTTGTCGTTCCTGCGCCAGGTGTTTTCCGATCTAGTTGAGCGGCAGCTCGTCGACAGCAATCCATGCATTGGCATCAAGCGGCTGCCGGAGGCGAAACGCAAGCGCCTTATTTCCGCTGCCGAGTGGGAGGCCATTCATTCAAAGGCCGGGCCGCGGTTGCAGGTCATCATGGAATTGCAGTTCTTGACCGGTCAGCGGATCAGCGATGTGCTGTCGATTCGACGCAGCCAACTGACCGAGGCTGGCATTGAATTCGAGCAGGAGAAGACCGGCAACCGTCTGGTGGTGAAGTGGACGCCAGACTTGCGGGCCGCCGTGGAGCGGGCCAAGGCGCTCAGTGCGGATCGACCGACACTGACCCTGTTGCGTGGTCGCAATGGCGGGGCCCCCGACTATCGCAGCGTGGCGCTGCAATGGAACAACGCATGCGAGGCCGCCAAAGTCGAGGATGCGCGCCTGAATGACGCGCGGGCCATGTCCGCCACAGCCGCGAAGCGCCAAGGGAAGAGCGCCCAGGCGCTGCTTGGGCACACAACCGAGGCAAACACAAACCGGTACACCCGCGGGCTAGAGCACATCGAAGCCGACGGGCCCCGCTTCTCTGTAAAGGATCAGGATGCGAATTAGGCTGCACAACGGCGTGCCGCTGCCGCAATGCGTGTACTTCAAGAACGGTTCTTTCTACTTGGTACGAAACAACCGGTGGCTGCATCTTGGAAAGACGCTGGAAGATGTCCATCGAGCCACCGCGGCAAAGGGATCGAATTCACCATCACCCGTGAGTGTGTCCGTCGCATGCTGAACGAAGCTGGTTGGAGGTGCGCGGTGTCCGGGCAGCCATTCACGCTTGAACCGCTGAACGGGAAGCGCCCCTACGCCCCGAGCATTGATCGCATCAACAGCGCAATCGGCTACGTGCCGGGCAACACACGCATTGTTTGCGTCGCCGTCAACTACGCAATGAACGTCTGGGGCGAGAGTGTGATTTGGAGACTTTTCGACAGAAAACCCGAAAGGCTGTTGGACGTTGTTGAGACAGTAGACAGGCCCGTCGGCTAAGCTATTGATTTAATGAGCATTTTCGGCATCGAAACACATACTCCAATGATGCAGCACTATCGGCGCGTATAAGCTGCAACCCGCATGAATGCTTGGTTTGCGCTGTTGGTTGTCTAATTCTGATGTCGCGTCATCGCGGTGCATCTGCCGGGCTAGAGCAACATCGATCTGTTTAGTTTTAGACAGGCTCACCGCCTCACGGCTTCAACCCGGGCGAGCCGGCCAGCGCTGCCGCGCTGCACTTCCCGTACTGCCCGGCCGCGTATTGCGCCCAGAGCACCCAGGCCCCGAACGTGTCGTCAGCGAGCGGCGCCAGAGGCGGGCAGCTGGCCACCACCAACGGGCTCGGGCCCGGAGGCGGCGATTGCGGGCGAACTGTTGAGCATCCGCACAGCGTCAGGGCCAGAGCGGCAGTCACGAAAGACGGTCTTCTCATGGACTTCCTTCTCCAGCGTCTGCCGGATGGTGGTGTTCTTGACTTCGATCTTGGCGATGGCGGATGCGGCTGCACTGGTGGCAGCCTCGGTGGCAATGCGGGCCACCTCTTCGTCGCGCGCCTCGACGGCCTTGCAGTGGTCCTGGCCGGCGCCGTAGAACCACCAGCCGGTGGCACCGATGGATGCGCCCCAGAGCAGGAAGCCGGCAAGGCTGGTGTATGGGTTCACTGCCAATCCCCGGTTATGATTGTGCGATGCTGAAATTCGACCTTACTGGAAAAATCTTCTCGCACTTGACTGTGATTGAGCGGGCGCCAAGGAAGCAAAACAGCCCGGGCACGTTTTGGCGCTGCCAGTGCCAGTGCGGTCAAGAGGCGGTCGTGGATGGCACTCGCCTCCGGAGCGGCCGCACTGGCAGCTGTGGGTGCAAGAGAGGGGAGCGTGTTTCCAGGAAGATCACCAGACACGGCCATAGCGGCGGTAGTCCGGAATACAGTTCGTGGAGGGCGGCTATCACGCGGTGCCACAACCCCAAATCGACCCGATACGCAGACTATGGCGGCTCCGGCATTGAAGTTTGTTTGATGTGGCGGATAGATTTCGCAGCCTTCCTTGCCTACATGGGTCCTCGTCCAGCTGGGACCACGCTGGAGCGGATCAATGGGCGGCTTGGATATGAGCCAGGAAACTGCTGCTGGAAGGCGCCGAAAGAACAGTCTCAGAACTTGAAGAACAACCGCCATGTCAGGATTCAGGGGGAAGTTTTGACGATCCGCCAAGCCTCTGACAAGTATCTTCTCCCCTACAAAGAGATGCGCAATGCGCTCTACAAGACTGGTGAGTATGGCGGCGCCCATCTATTGCCACTCGCCTGAAACCATTTGACGGGCCATCCTGCGCACCCGGTTCGGGGTTTGCTTGCACCACCGGCTCATCAGCATCCCATTGGCCGCATCGTCCCAGCGCTCATCCCTGACGGAGCCAAGGGTGCGATTGAAGCCCAGCAGGCCATTGATCCCCAGCTGAAAGCACATGCCGATCAGCACGGCTTGGCGAGGCTCGTTGAGTCGATCGAACCACGGGATGTGCTGCTTCACCTGGGCGGTTTTCTCGGCGATGTCCTTGGCAAGCGCCAGGGTGATCTGCTCGTCGGTCCACTTCAAGCCGCGGTAGACCTCGGGACCGCAATGGCCAACCCCAATGGTCCAGGGCTCGCCGAGCGTCAGCGGATCCGGGTAGGCATCGTGCTTCCAGCCTTCGAACTCGATGAGTTGGTTTTGCAGGTTCATGGCACCAACATCTCGCGTCCGTCACCGAGCAGAGATGATCCGCAGTCAAGGCCCTTGTTCAGGCAATTCGCGACGAAGCCTTCAACGAAGCCAGGCGCCCAGGCCGCGAAGTAGTCGAAGTGCCCCGAGTAGCCGGCTGGCTGTGTCACGTCATAGTTGTCGCTCGAGAGGCGCCAGAACTTCGTTTCGCCTGCCGTTCTCACTGGGTAGCTGATCTGCACCGAGATCGCCGGCAGCGCGACTGGGTGCGACGTGGGGCAGTGGCCGGTCTGGTTGGCGCCACCGCTGATGGCGCCTGTCATGTGACTGCGATGGTCCGGTGAGTCCAGATTTACACCATCCCAGCATTGCTCAGCGTCTACGGCCATGATGAGCCGCGACGTGCCGTTGATCGGGCAGTCAGGGATGTGATTGAACCAGTTCGTATTCCCGCCGCCTCCGCCCTCCCAGGTGCACGCATAGATCGCTGCACCGCTCGGCGATGTCGGGTTGCCGCCCGGGTTGCCCATGATGAACCGCAGACCCTTTGGGAAGGGCTTGATGATCTCCGGCGGCAGCACCCAGAGCGCCTTGTAATACACCGCCGTCTCGAACAGCGGGAGCATCGGCGCGCCCGTGCGCGTATCGATCATTGCCGGCGCCCAGTAGGCCGACTTGTTGATCGTGCCGCCACGGCATGTCGTGTTGCCGGTGGCGAGCAGGCTCTCGGCCGTGGTGTATGCGTCCGTTCCGGTGTTGCCGAAGAAGACGTGCAGGTGTGATCTTCCAGGCTGGCCAGGAAAGATGATCGGGTCGTCGAAGGAGAATTTAGCCGTCTGGCAGGCGGAGCGGAATGCCGGGTTATCGGAGACAGTTGGCTTCGTCGTGGCCGCCCGCAGTTGCTCCGATGGGTAGCCGCCAATCGGACTCTGCACGGACGTGACGGCCACTTTCGGGATCAGCGCGGCGTTGACCTTGACGGGCAGCACCGGCCCTGATGCTGGCGCGTCCGGTAGCTTCGGCGTGGTCTTCGCCACGTACTGCTTGCGGCATTCGGTGTAGAAGTTCGTAGTAGCCGGGGCGGCCGAGTTCCGCGCATCTGCTGCAGACCAGTCGGTGATGACTTTCGCTGCTGCGGACTCCGTGGACACCCGTGCGCCGATGTTGACGGAGCCGCGCATGGGCTGGCAGCCTCGGTCGATTGGAGGTGCCACGGTCGAGGTCTGCGCGTGCACGCAGGGGCCGAGGATGATGAACAGTAGCGCGTAAAGAATCTTCACTTCTGACCCCCTGAAGGATGACGTAGAGACTGGACATCGAGCTCTTGCGGGTCGCCATGCCGGTGCAGGCGATCTCGCTTCTTCTCCTGTCGCAATGTGGACAGAAGCATCACGGAGAGACCGATGGCGATCAGGATGAAGGCCTTGGGATTGAGCCAGCCGTCATGCGTTGAGAAAGCAAACCCCATGGCGCCCATGGCCGTGAGCCCGAGGCCAAGCTCGAACAGGATCGGCAGCTTCCAGCGCTTGCTGAACACGAAGAAGCTGAACAGTGCGGCGGCGACAGAAAACAGGATGGTCAGGAGACTCATGAGGGCTTCCTCCAGAACGAGGCGATCAGGTCGCCGAGCTGTGTCTGGGCAACGTAGTCAACGGCCTTCGTCAGCAGGTTCATGCCCAGCAAACCCGCGATGAGCCCGAACGCTGGCGGTGCGTTCTTCGAGGTGACGCTCATGACATCGAGCGCCCACGGCACGGCGAAGATGACGACAGCCATGCTCCCGCTGAAGCTGAATGCCTTGGTGCCCCAGTTCTTGCCTGGCACCCATCGCAGGGAAAGCAGAGCTCCCACGGTGCCCGCTGTTGCCGGGCTTTGTGAGAGCTGATTCGGGAGGTCGTCAAAGTTCATTTCCGTCTCCGCACCAGCTTGCGTTTGCCGGCCTGCTGAGGCAGCCGATCGAATTCGGAGTCGGTCATTGCGGCCCCAGTCAGTAAGCGCCGCGACGCATGAGTCGCTTGACGGCTTTGGTAAGCGCGGTGCCGAGGGCGCCCGGCTCGTTGAACTCGGCGCTGCCGATCTCGTACAGGCGCATTTCAGCCCAGTACGAAGCCGTCGCATTGGTGGCAAGCGTCAGCGTGAAGTTGGCCGCCGAGGGGGCCACGCTGAACTTGATGACCTCGGTGTGGTACGAGGTAATGCTGGCGCCGGAGTCGTAGATCGACGCAGCGGCCAGCTTCAGTGAAGACCAGCCCTTCGTCGTGAAGCCGACCACGAAGTACCGCGTCACCGCCACAGGCGTCAGCGTCTGCGTGTAGGTGGCGAGGTTGAACGTGGCGCCGCTGCCCGGCGTGTAGCAGACCCAGCTGCCGGTGATGGCGTCGACAACCGCATTCCAGACTGCACCGGCGATGACCTGAGTCCAGCCGAAAGGCCCCGATGCTGCGGCACCGTTGTTGGAATTCTGCGTTGATCCACCGACAGCCAACGTGCCCGGCGTGCCAGCCGTGATGCCAGAGAAGTCGCCGGCCACCTTCATCAGATCGTTCGGCGCCAGCGCATAGACGATGGCGTCTTCGTACTCCTTGTTTGTCACCTGATCGCGA
>Ga0307515_10001846_pt1 | contig 47181 bp, 41 predicted proteins | sample 17_EM_MG_FD_194513 | JGI IMG/M metagenome (GOLD analysis project Ga0307515, IMG submission 194513) | Populus trichocarpa ectomycorrhiza microbial communities from riparian zone in the Pacific Northwest, United States - 17_EM | ecosystem: Host-associated > Plants > Roots > Unclassified | place... | reverse complement strand
TGGCAAATTCAGGCATTGCAAACCGGTTTTAGCGGCATGGCTTGCAAATTGCCCTGAGTATAGCGACCTACATCATCTCGAGCGGCATGTGTATTTTTGGTGCGAGTGTCCAAAGAACCAACCTTGGAAATTATGTCCCTCCTGACAAGCAACACCCCCGGCGGGATCACAATTTATATCCAATGCTCTGCGATACCAACACCAAGGCAGCTAATGCCGAACTCTCGTCACGCCATGTTCACCGAGGATTCACTGTGTTTGGACATAATCCCTGTATCGCGAGCGACCTCCCTAAGCCCGACCTCCTACATACAATGCAGATCGACATGCTTGACCACCTCCAGAAGTGGATTTTCCACTTCATGAAGACGCACGAACAGCTCGACACGTACAATGCAATCTGGTTATCCATGCCTGCTTACCACGACCTCACACCAAAAAATAAGTCATAAGAAGAAGTTTCTCAATGGAATGGGAAGGAGATGAATGAAATGAGCCGGTACCTGCTTGGAGTTGTAACCCAGTCTCTACAAGGCGGAAGCCCCGCTCAACGTCCCATATTCAATCACACAATTGAGTGCACATGGGCATTGTTAGAATTCTATATGTATGCTCGATATAAATCTCACGATGATGCAACATTGAGCTACATGGAGGACGCCTTGCATCGTTTTCACACCTTCACAGATGTTTTCTTACTCGGGTGAGCCGGCAAAAAGGCGAAGGCCAAAGCCAATGCCCTGAGAACGTAACTTGTGAAGAAGCGAAAGGTGGACAAGGAAACAAATGCTGAAACTTGGACGCCGTCTGAGAAGCGGCGCGAAATGAATGCCTGGAGGGATCATATCAGCCACGAGATAGATGTTTCCATGGTGTTAGTTGCCAAATTCAACTTTCTGAAAATCCACTTGAGTTCTCATTGGGTCATACAGATTCGTCGAGACGGAGCCTTGCAACAGTATTCTGCCGCGAGACATGAAGAAGCACATAAAACGAACCTTAAGGATGGTTGGAACGCCTCCAATCACAATCTCAACTACCTGCTACAAGTAATCACCTTTCAGCGTCGCATCCTTTGCTTCGAAGTCAGAGAGCTCAATCTCCAAGCCCTCGCTCAGCATCGGGAGAACAGTGCTGCTGCATGCAAAGTCCTCCCTTCAGGTGTTGATCTGGCTGCCCCCCTGAGACCCCAGTCATATGTGAAGCCCGAACTCATGGGACCCCAAAACCGCCGTGATGGACAGCCTCCTAACCCTATGATCAAAGACTTCAGAGCATTACTCAACAATACGCAAGATGCAACCCACCGCGTGGCATCATACAGCGGCACATGCAAGTTTATCAAGCATCAGAGTCGTAACAAGACGTATATATCGGATGCACAACTGCCCGCAATGGAGCTCTGTATTTACCATGGTATTAAGGTTCAACTAGAGGGTTCAGATGGTGCACGCATATCTCAGATGTGTCGATGCACAGGAAGCCAGAGCTGGCGCGGAGGGGATTCACGGAACGACTAGTTGTGGGTAAAGCAACCCCTGGGGAGGTGTTATAGCGCGCTGAATGGGCGTCTCCTGTGGCAACTGCAATGACCATTCAAAATCAAACTCCAAAATGAGGATGGAGCTTTCGTTGAGTACTGGTTAGCCCAGGCGCTCACCACAATACCTGAAAACTCGGGTAACTTGGATCCGGTCTCGAAATTTGTACAACTGAGAAAAGCACCATAGCCGTCGCTTTGCCAGTTGTCAGCGTGGGAAATATTGTCGGCTGCCCGCACGTAATTCCAGAGATAGCTACTAGTAGTATGACAGGAGACGGATGGAACGAGCGATGGATTGTCAATGGCCACATAGATCTGGCGACTTGGAACGATGTATATAATTAGTAAAGAGAGAATTGCATTTTGCGCGCAGGTTGAAGGAACGCGAGGAGTGATATTCGCAGCGTCACCCATCGCATTGCTATCCCGATGCAAGCACGTACCCAATGAACCCATTCCGACGTGTTGTCACAGTTGGCCACAACGCGAGAGTGATCGTTTGAAATAGGAGACCGACAGAATGCGAAGAGACAGTGAAACAGCGATCGTAGGGCGATATACAACGCGAGGTGTTGTATTGATGCCGGGCGCGGAGTTATCCGCCACCGGGGTGTCTCTGACGGCTCTGACAGAGTGCGTCCACTCTGACGGAGCCATTCCGCCCGAACGGAATATTTTTTTGCTAATGATAAAGCACGATTATATTATGAAACAGGTCCCATACTCTCATCCTTGACGCCACAAACAGTGTATATCCGTATGAGTCCACAGATGTGTTCCGAAATGAATTCCATTATATGGTCCCAATCCAACAACAGGTGTTGATTTATAAACCATGTCGGCATCTTTGCCCTAGCTGTTGCCTTCCCCTCTCCTTGGCGGCTGCCCTTTGGTGACATTGCTGTGAGTTGAAAATGAATCTACATCCGAGGCATTACCATTATGATACGGTTGCATGTATCGGAAGCCAGCCCAGAGGGAACCTACAAAGTTGTTTAGGTTATCTGGTGTGCTTTGGACCAAGAGGCATTGTTTTGTGCAAGTCGCGTGATATCAAGAGGGTTGAGGATGCTTGCGGTGTGTTAAATATGGGAGGAACAGAGTATGGAGGTGTAGGCAGGAAGAAGGGATATAGATACTCGAGTTCCTGCAATTTGATTCATATCCTGCTTTATGTTGCTGAATGAACACAAAACGGCCCAGCCTTCATCTTGCACAACCACTAGGCACTCCATGGATGAGGAGCCTCGAGACAACATTCAGTACTCGTGGTGAGGACAGTTTGTGACGGCAGGTGTTCCTTTGACATCTCATACCACTTTGACTACTCAGACCTCATGCATCTCGGAGCACACTGAGTAGTTCTCAAGTTGCCCCAACTGTGCAACCATCCACCATGGCTACCAACGCCTAGCGGTGGAAAACGCACATGCAACTGATGTCATTGGATATAGAATACGTCATTGTTCGCTTTGTGATGATTTTAGCTCTACCCAAGGGGGATTCCCACCGGGAAGCTGAAGATATACACAATCGATGGTTCGAAGTATTGTGCCCAAAATGAGTGCACTACGATGATAACCGCGCCAAGAAGGCATAAACACCCTTCAACCAGTGCAAATAGGCCTTCACACTTTGGTGTAACAGTGAATATCAATGCTGAGTTTAATCTGATGGCAGTTGAACCCATAATTGAATGCTGTGCAACGGATCTCGTAACCGAGTGTTGTCAGGGTTTACAATCCAGCGTGGACTACACCTCGCCTCCCATTTTTGTGGGAACTCTCCCTGGTCGCTCGTATAATAGTCTACCTTGCCTGCCATCGCATATTTATGTACTGTCAATGTTTCCAACATTCTTAACCTCACACATCTATATCGGACTATGCCTTCCGAAGGCCATTGCCCTGACACGACTCCGGTTGTGCGAAATGTTCCAAGTCTTGCTCGTTGTCAGAATCAACAAAAGTTTGGGCCTTCAGGAATTTTCAACCCCCGTATTCTAAGGGACGCGTTTGCATACCGGCTGGCGAAAGGGATTCCTTTCAAGGAGTGAGTTCCGTGGCCTCCACAATCCAATGTCAGAACTCCACCCCCACATCTTCCCTGAAGGAATCTCACTTTTCAGATATCACCCAACGCGCGACGTCCACCCCGTCCACTACACAGCGACGGTCAACAAATACTCCAACCGCCACGCCGGGTACAAGCTGTCATCGCACACCAGCACCCGGTAGAACCTCGATGCGTCAGGTTTTATCCAGCCCCGCATCCGGCATTGATATCACTCCCACTCCTCTCAGCCATCTTGAAAACCTGCCTACTGCCATCCCTAATCCAGAAGCCCGGGCGATCATTTCAAATCCACTCTGAATGCAAGGTACTGAAAAGAATCTGAGACAGAGGCAGTGGCAATTGCCACTGCAGGCGGTGTCTACACCTCGATCAATGGACCCTAGCGGTTCCCGCATCCGTCGATTTGGTCACTCAGACATGACATGTCTTGTGTTTGCAACGGGCCGACTCCTGGAGCTCAACATGTGGCACGGACGGCTGTTCATGAGTGCAAGCGACTTGAAGCCACTAAGTTATGCAACACAACGTATTTTGAAAGCATTAGCTGAAGCCCCACCCTGGCGGATGATAGTGATGTACTGGAACACCGCTATGCAGCAAAACAACATTTGGTCCATAGCATTTGAGGCGCGCACAAAGGAGATCTTGAAAGAGGTATGCAGAAGAAATGGCCCACATTGGATACTACATGCTCAAACCAGTACAAGGTTCGAGCACACGTCGATAAGATTAAGTCTCATTTTATTCAATCAGGAAGGGACAACATAGCAAAGCTTTATGATCTCCACCACTTTGAATCCACCGCAGAGCATTTGGAATCCATTGATTCCCTTCTAGCAGACGATAACTATCTTTTTCCGGTAGCAGAGCGTGTGGAAGGTTGTGTACGCAGCCCACATCCAACCCAGAGAGAGTCGAAGCTGTTAACGAATGGCCAGCGTCCACTATACTTCCTGGCGGAAGCAATCAAGCGGTTTATCTAGATCAAATTTGTTATCGGGCGAATCACCGCAGTGTGTATGCTGACGGGTTTCATAATTCCATGATTGATGACAAGGACGGTCATATACCCTCGCCACTGATCATGTTTACTTGCACCGCATTGCACCATGCTCTCCTGGAGTGGCAAAAGAACCAAGGTGTTCATCCAAAAGCCTCCAAGTCAATGCTGAAAGCGGACAGACCTGATCGCTCGAACTACTTCAATTACAAGAATGACAGTGGTAAGCACGCATCCTGCTCTGCTGCAATGGGTCGCAAGTTGGTAACCTTGCCTGGCGTTGCAGCCACGTATTCATTCTTGATGAATACCTGGAACATACTACCGGAGAGCTACCAACAGAGGGTGTATAGAAACACTCTTGCTACAGTCAAGCTTCAGATACAACAGGCGGAGAACCCAATGCCTGCCATGGTCATCAGCATGGAAGCAGCGCGTGTTGACAATGCAAAGCTTGCTGACTGTTTGACCTCTGAAGTGGCGCTTGAGGAGCCTGAGATCGGAAGCACTGACCCAAATATCCCGATAAACAACAATTTGACTGATGACGAACTCCATATCAGGATGCTAGTGGGCAGCGCGGAATATGAAGATGAAGGTGCCGAATGCGACGAGCGCGATGCCATCCCCATCTCTAGCCAGCGACGAGGGCCCATGACTGAACTCAAGAGGTTTGACCTGGAAACCAGTGATGTCGACGGGTATCAGGGTGAGGACAGCGATGATGCGGATGCGGATGCGGATGAGGAGAAAGAAGCATCGCAAGCCGATGATGGATTAATGCAGACTGTGCAGGACTGAGGGCATAGTGAGTTTGACCTGTGAACCAGTGATGTCGATGGGTATGAGTGCGAGGATGGCGACGATGTGGATACGGATGAGGAGGAAGAAGCATCACAAGCCGATGATGGATCAACACAGAATGTAGAGGACTGAGGTCATAGTACTAGAGAGTGTGAAGATTGGACAGTATATTTCAGACATGTATACTATGATAATGGCGAAGCAAATGCAACGGCAAGCAATGTATCCGAAGCAAAGACTGTATTGCACTAAGTGACACAATCTCAAAGCTAAACATAAATCAGAGTGCAGCATGTGGCTATCAGCCGAAGCAAGGCATAACCATCGCCAGGCATTGTGTAAACAGCTACAGCATAACTGCAGCCCCTGCGGAGAATGTAGCACAGGTGTCATTCTGATGGTGTGTATACGTCACCGCATGGCGGGGGGAAAGTAAAGGAGGTAAGTATGAAACGCAACCCGTCGCCTGGGCGACGGGACGCGAGTAATTCTCAGTTAGAGGGTACGAGGTTCTGTCAGAGCCGTCAGAGCCGTCCGGAACACCCAGCTGTTTCTGATGGAAACTAGGGTTCTTCCAGATGTGTAATCTGAGTAAAGTGATATGTCAAGCAGACCAGATCCATTCCAAACATCATCTTGAATGTGTGCACATCCAGCTAACAATCCAGTTCCAAACTACATACAGAACACAGGGCAAATATGGCAACTGAAGCAGTTCCAAATGAGATACAGAATAACCAGAACATTGCTACCAAGTGGGATCCAAAGCAGATCCAAAATGACCACGAACTGTATCAAATTGTCCACCAAATGCGATCATGAGACACAAATGTAATAACTACCAAGAGATGGTCACCTAGAGCTTGCAGCAATACACATCTCAACCACAGGACCTTACAATGAGATGGCACAAGAGAATTTCTGAAAGGCCTACTGTACCATGACACTGATCAACATGCTGACTGAATGGTATACAAAAGAGTATACAAAACCACATTCCCAGAGGAGTACCAAACAACTACTGTAAAGCTAATGGATCTTCTACTGAAGATGCCTACCATGACGGCCACAGAGCAGTTTACACTGAACACACTCAAGCTATTGCCAAAAAACATTTCCTTAGAAGCATTTCTCTAACATCCTACTGAATACATAATCGAGAGATGTTCAAATTCGCACATGTAGTGCACAAAGTGGCTTTCCCACAGCAGATATGTACTTGTTACATGGTGAGTATGACCTAGAAAGTTATGAACCTGGTAGGGTTAGATGAATGTTATATGACCCACATCCAATACGACCTAGACCAGATCTGTCACCCCTCAGTAGTCACTTTGAGTACTCTATGTAAATTACCATCCTGCTGTGAAGAGTGGAAGCTCAAATTGTTGATCATAGTCATGGCATGGCCTGTGAAATGATGAACATTTCCATATTGAATACTGGCCGATTCAAACTATGTTCCATGCCAAGACTGCAGTGGAGGATGCAAAGCCAAACTCAAATGCATGTGGAATCAAAGATACATTACAATTGCCAAAAAAGTTCAAGGTGTTATATAAGTATTTAATCATAAATATATCTTTTCGTACACTTTGTAATACAGGTGGAAAACATACTCATTGATTATCATGATTTCTTCAAGCAGTTTTATTTTTAGATTATTTCTTATCCAGTTTTTAGATAATAGCAGTTTTTTTTAGTTACCTTATTTCCACTACTATAATAATAAACTGAAAGAGTAGAAATAACTGCATGAGGTGCAACATTTAGTACACAAACTCTCTATATATTGATTTTTAATGTCATTTCCAATACCTGATAAAAATTGCCTGAAAACTTTACCCTACCATGAACATATTTTGTTTCATTGTATCTTATATTTATTTGGCAGTTATAAATAATATTCTAAAGTTTTGAGAATAAGTAATACTACTAATACAACTTAGCATCAGCCTATTATCAACAGTTCAATCAAGTTCACAGTAACAGATCTATAATTTAATGTACTGTTCCCACTTGCATATCATATTCACTACCAATAATATTAGCCACAATTTCCATACTATACAGATTGCTTCGTTTAGCATGAAACTTTCCACAATGAGTATGTAACTGATGTATTATGGTTTGTAGTATATAATTTACGGCGCATAAATACATTCATATGTATGTTATATATTTTTGTAAGTATAAAACTTTGATAATACTTGTAACAACTGTAAAGAATTTCTCTCACAAGTTATACAAAGCTCTCATTCTTGCATATGTAGAGTGTCTAGTATTTGTAATCCACTTGAATTGAGTACTTTATGGGGTATTTGAAAAAATTGGTAAGTATAATAAGAATTTTACATAGGGCTATTATCATTATCATTAACAAACAAGTTGAATATTTTCTCCTTATTCCTAGGCTGTTAAGTATTTTGAATTATTACAGTTGTTGATCTTGCAGTTCATTGCAAGCAATACAACTGTATCTGAGTGACAGCCTAGTAGCCTTTATAATAACCTGTCAAGTTTCTCAGATTGTTAAGATATTGCCTATATATCACCTTAAGTTGACAATGACCTGTCTCATTACCATCATGATGACTACTACCTATCTAATAAATATTACCATATTTGTCTGGTATATCCCTTGTTCCCATATATTCAGATTCAAAATTTCCAAATTGGGACAATGTACCCTGTAGACATGAGCAGATTCTAAACATTTCAAATTCATTCTTCCAATACAAATAGTTACTCATATATCTATCAGCAAAGACAGAGCTTTGGTAAATTGTGTAGCTCTATACTGTAACTTAACAACATCTCGTTACAGCCATATGATCAACTATAGATATTGGTTGATGTCAGATTATCCCACTGTCGGCCTGACCACAGTACAAATATTAAACACTACTGTGATTAACAGTTCTCCCCTCAGAGTGGTAATAGTACTTGTGAATTGTTTGGAGACATTGAAAGGCTACTAAAAACATACTCTCTGGAGTATATCAGGCATTCTTGATGTTGCGAGTTTGCGAGGGAAGTGGTTTAAAGTTGAAGTACAAATTGCACTGCATGTTGGTTGATGGGCAATGTTTATATGTCACACTAGCTGATTCAAATATAATTATGCAATTTTCATACCATCACCAGAATATTTAATTATGAAATGTTTATAATACAGATAATTATTAACTACACCTACTATACCTAATGACCAGGTCACTGAAAAGTTAAACTGTGATTACAAAGAATTAACATCACAGTAGATGGCATACAATATTCAATGTTGTCGCATTGTGCTGTCTAGTATTCTCATGGGTGGTATAATTTCAGGGTACCTTCCAGCTGTTTAGCAGTCAAAACCTCAGTGTGTAGTATTTGAGTGTTAATGGCATTAGTAGAAAAAACGGAGGCCAGAAGTGAACCTATCCATTGAGTTAAGCTCATATGGATCATGACATAATTATTCTATATGAGCCAAATATAGTCAGTTGGGAATTCCGTCATGGACATAAGTACTAATAAATTAAAATTAAGATATAGAATCAATACAATTGTGAGATAGCACTGTCATGTACTATGCCAGCAGATGATGAAACAACTAAACAAATGGAATGGAATATGTTGAAGTTCATATTATAAGTTGTGATTATTATATCAGCAATATGTTGCCAATAGAAACTCCATAGTGGGAAAATAACTATTTCAAACCAGCAATGCACAAACACAATATTCAAAACAAAGCTAGATTATATCAATAAAGTATTTGCTGATATAGCCAAACACTTTCAAAGCAAAACCATTAATACATTCAAATATCATAGCAAATATATCTAATTGAGTTTCATACATAGACCTTGAGTAGAATTACAATACATTGCTACTGCAATGAGAAGACACACACCTTCGACAACACACCTCACCACCTAGTTTTGCCAAGACTTCCCCTTTCTTGCGCAGGTTGCAGTTTTACTTTGGCTTCATTATCGCATACCGGTGTGTGTCCACTCACCTGTGGGGAGTGTATCTCGTCTGTACATCGCTCGATACCACTCAGCATTGACACAGACCGGTAGTCCCCCTTCTGGGGCCACTCGCCATCTTTTTGGTTGTTTTACGCCAGTTACGACGATTTACGACATGCAGTACTTGTGAGGATAACTAACTGGGGCATGACAACGCAGCCATTCAGTGAAGAGTTTTTCTGAGGACAGCATGCTCCGACCCACGACACTCAGAGTGGCTACGAAGACCTCCTTCCCAGTCACGCGAGCACCATGAGTTGTTCCCATGGACGCATTAACCCACTCAAACAGCAAAAATTCGGTAGACACATAATTCAGCACTGTGCTTCCCACAGAGCGCGATTGGCATATTCCTCTGCGACAACATCATATGGCAACCTGTGCTTGGCCAATGCAACACTGGATCCGAACCGTTACATTTCTGGGGGAGAACTAGAATATGGTGCCCTGGGGTAGGGGAAGAGGGGAGGGGTTGACATTTTCGTTTTTGGGTAGTGTGTGGAGAGCTCTGCCATCTAGCCGGCTCACCAGGAGGCAGAGGGGAATCGGTCTTTCTCATACTCTAATTAGAGTGAATACAATAAGATTTAAACAAACAAAAACTGCAATGAGAAGAACAAGCTCTATCAATAATCCAAAGTCACAAAATTAGTAGCACAGAACACCTTAAATTATTTTTAGCAGTTCTATTTACAATTGTAAATGTATCAATTATTTATTAACAATTACTAAGCTTATTCCTTGATGGGGAGTATTGATGCTAGCAATCTGTTAAGCCATTGTTATATTCAGACTACTATATTTCAATTATGAAGAATGGGGAAGTTTTTCCAATGCATATCAGATACTATACTATGCCAGTGTCACAGGGTTCAAATCAGATCTCCACAGATACCCAACAATGGATCTTCTTCTGCATAAAGACTTTGAAGAATTGTCAATGATAAGAATCGATCTCACAAATCTTATGACTATTAATTTGCTCTTGGCTTTTCGCACAAGAGGTTGAGACTTGGAAAAGACGAGAATTTGGAATTGGAATAGTCGGCTGTACTTAGATTGATAAATATTGTATGAATTACTAGGATCTTAGTATCCCCATAACAACTTCAAGCCTGCCAACTCTACCAACCTTCCCAGACTTTGTGCTGCTGTCAAATCAGACAGGCTTACATTTCAGTATTGCTAACAAATTAGTTTTCCACATATCTGCCTACAAATTGAAACAGCACCACATCAACTTAATAATACATGATAGTCTCACGTGAGGCTTATGTACTTATTCGATGTAGTGTAGCTTGAGACTTAAGTGCCCATTCAGAGAGGCATACGTGGATCCAGCAAAGAGGTTCAGTTCGCGCAAATTTTCGACAGGAGAGAGGGCCATACCGCAGCAACCGGCCAATTTTTACCTACGATTGAAGCCTCTGAGATCTCTAATAATTACATCGTCGCTGTAACTCCAACAATGGTATCAGGAGTACGGGTGTAACCTTTAGGATGCTCTGCATTATCCTGATTGCTAAAACAGACATGGCGGATGATATGTTGGCCTTGATAACAGCGTGATGCTTTCCCGGCCAGATATTGGATCGCGGGTCCTGAGTACACAAGGCGTCTTGGGTAAGATTTACTATTCTTCACTCTGACAGTTGCTATTGATATGCTATTGGTAGAATACAGGCTTTTTGCTCGCAATTACCCACATAGTGATTTCATATGTTCCTTTGTGATTTCATGATCAGAAGACCTGCCGCCCAAGACCCCAAACGACAGGGTACGACGTCCACCTCCGAAACAACGACCTTCCTTCACTCGAGATTTGTAGATTCACCTGAGATTTGTGGACTCGCTTGAAATTTGTGGTCTTTCTGCCATCCCAGTCGAGCACCAACCACCATAACAATCATACCCCATACCTTTCCCATCTTTTAGGTTATCGTTAATCTTTTGACCAATACTTCAGATGGGACTGAGTGTCAGCAAAGCTCCAATATTTAAGTACTCACAACTTTCACATAAGTCGTTATGTAATTCAATTTTCCCTGTCCACATTCTGTTCTGCTAAATATAAAATTGCGTAACACTTTACAGTATATATATTCCATCCGATAGACAGTTCGCAAACTTAAGCGTCCGGTTCACGAATTCACTAGTGTGTGAAATTGAAGAGATTCTTGCGAACAGGTCAAAAATATCGTGAATTATTTTGCCAGTTTCTGAGTTTCTGGCTGAATTCGGGGGAGTAAGCTTCAGATAGTTGATTAGACCTCTCCACGGTGAGATAATAGTGCTGTACTTAGATCACAATCGTGACTGTTATCAAGTGTACACTCTACCATCGACATGCTTCTCCAACTACCATTTCCCATCCCAAGGTTACACCAAAACCAATTGTGTGATCAAATTTGACAAGCTACAAATGGTGGGGTCAGAGCATACTATTCCACACGTGTATTGTGTTTCTTGGCATTGGAAATTTTAAAAGCATGAAAGTTCATCAGTTTGTCAGTTGGTTCCAATTTGCGAATCAGCCAAAAATATCGCAATCCCACCTCCCCGGTTCGCAATCTGGAAGGTTCGCCCATAGGACGGAACACTTATATCTAGTCTAGATAGACGAGAATGGAAAGACCCTTCACCTCATCTAGCAGCTCGTGCCAGTGTTGATGGGACCTTCATTACAGTTACGACAGGTACTTCGTGGTTCATAGGGGAGTGACTCAACTTACTGTTTCCTCTCCGGTCCATGGCACAGCGTTCATCGAGTTGCCCCAGCAGCCGAGAAATAGCAGCATCGAGCCTGTGGCTAACTAAAAGTATGCGCATGGCGTCACAAACCCCTTAACAGTAATAAGCGAGGTACAGAAGTATGAAAAACCTTGGTTATATCACTTGTCCTGGCAGTCACAAACGTCGAACTTCACGGATCACCTACTGAGCGCTTCCGTAGGTCATTGTCGCCTCGGGGCTTCCCTTCGAACTTAGAATATAAGGCGGACGGGGACTAAAGTTACGAATGACCGATGGTAAGCACTCCGGAAGCTAACCCTAAGGCAAAGTCGCAAATGCGACCAATCCTTCGCATTCTCTATATTCGTGTTTATGAAAACCAATCTATTGTGAGGTCGGGGTTTAATTCATTCAGTTTGCCTCGGATCATAACCTACAAACCAAAAACACAAAATGGGCTAAAGTAGGTCTACAGTAGACCTGGTATTTAGCAGAGTTTGTTTCCCGATTGTTATGAGATTTCTCGTTCCTTCCGCCAAACTTCAAGCGCATCAAGGAGTTTCTTAGGCGGTTGTTGTCTGTATCCCTGCGGATTGTTTTTCACCCTATGTAGCACTTAGCATCTCAGCCTGGGACGTGGCTAGAATCGTACCACTTCCAGAGATCATCGCATGTTTGTTCTAAAGGTATTTCTGCCCGCCAGTCTAGTTCTTCATTCGCCCTCTTCGGTACCGCTGTCAAGTTCAGCACATCACCCTTTCGTCTATCCACTACTTCGTATGGAAGATCACGGCCAACTGAGGCGGAGAAAGCCTTCACGATGTCGAAGACAGTGGATCCCATTCCTGTCCCCAAATTCCATGCCCGACATCCCGGGCTGTCGTTGCGCAATTTATTTAGAGCCGCAATATGGCCTTTTGCAAGGTCCATAACATGGATATAGTCCCGGATTGCAGTTCCATCATGAGAGTCATAGTCTTCTACCCGTTAACATGACAACCGTGGCCAAGAGCGTATGTTTTAACTCGCCTGATCCGAAAACTTTAATGCCATCACGGCGTCCGACAGCAACTTGACCCAATAACGGAAATAGATTAAAAGGCACACCAAGAGGATCTTCGCCCATGACACCACTAGGGTGAGCACCAGCAGGATTGAAGTAACGCAACAATGCACCGTTCCAGCCATTGTTTGCCTCACAGTGATCCTGAATAACTAATCCACAATGGAACACAATATTAGATATTCATCAGGTCATATCTCATTATTTGTCCAGAACAGGAGAACTTACGCAATTCAATAATCATTTTTGTCCTCCCGTAAGGATTTGTTGGGCCGATGGGACAGTTTTCAGGAATGGGAATCATACCCTCGTGCTTAGTAGCGTCGCCGTAAACAGTCGCCGATGACGAAAATACCAGATTTTTGACACCATGCTTGTGCATTGTCTGGATCAAGTTTATTGTACCGCCAACATTCACGCGGTAATATTCTGTGGGGATTTCCGAAGATTCACCGACAGCCTACGATGCAGAGCATGAGCAAATGTACAATTGCAGTCTATGCTCCAGCTAATCCCTCCGCCAGATAAAGATCTTCCTGAAAATAAGGCGCAGGAATCGTTCCTAACCTTAAGAGCGGCAAAATGGATGACAGCATCAATCCCGGGATGCTTTGTGAACACAATGTCTAGGGCAGTTCTGTCCGTCACATCCGCCGAACAGAACGTAGGACGTTTTCCGCTGATAAGTTCGATACGGTTAAGGGCTTCCTCCGAAGAGTTATACAGATTGTCGACTACTACGACATTGTAGCCAGCTGAGAGAAGCTCGAGCACTGTAAATGAGCCAATATAGCCCGTTCCGCTGGTGAACTGAATGTTAGAAATTGTTTCCACGTGGCAGGAGCTTCATTCCCCATATATGTGCTAGGGTCATACCCAGTAACTAACACGATTCGGGGCATGACAGTGCTGAATAGCGTATGTAAATTCGAGTGAATGAGAACCGAGGGTTCAGTTTGAAGTCGCGAATGCGGGACTGACAGGTGCAGAGGTGGACGGGCTATTCTTTAAATACTACCAGACAATGTCCATCGAATTAAATATCGAGTGGAGACATGAGGCACGATAGGATAAGATGAAATTGGCCAAGGAGATGGGGGTTGAGAATGAACACCAAACAATGAAGACAGGCTGGATGGATGGATTCTGTCAACACAACGGAGACGGGGGGCGGGGTACGTACTCACACCTGCCTGTTTAAGTAGCAAGTACGTCATACCTGCTTGTTCACGCCCACATCACAACTTAATGAGTTGGCTAAAGATTCCGAAAATTGTCTGGATTATTCAAATAAGTATACAAGGTGTGCTCCAGATACCTGGAGTATAAACTATGAAAAATTGAAGTATCATATAAAGTGGATTGCAGCAGTTTGAAGATACCAACTATCGGGAAATCATTTCCTAACTGTTCATCCAATATTGCAAATACTTCTCACCCTATATGACAACTATTGCATCTGATAAATAAGATACTTACAGTCAACTATAAACCACACTTATTCAGGTGCAATTAATTACCCATCAAATTTTAAGTCTCTAGTCACCCTAATAAAAATACACATGGTAACTTATTACAAAGTTAATAACTACTCATTGCAAGCTAATAACTACTGAATAAGTATTTAGATATGATATTTGTTTCCAACTTCAGAATAAAACACTACTGTATAATTATTAAAAGTATACTTATTTCATAGTTAATTTCTTCAATAGTAATTTTTTTCTATTTTTCAATAACAATTTCCTTTATTCCACTAGTTGGTATAGTGTGTTCTCAGCCTTTAAACTATTTAATTCTACTTTCAATTAGTATTTAAATATATTCAATTTGATTAAATTCAGATAAGGGTTATATTCAATCAACTATATCTATAGCTTTTGTCACTTTTTGATATATAGTATAGCCTGCAAAGTAATATAAAGGACAATTCTCTATCAAAATGAAATTTGAAATATTTCTTAGTAACCAAATATCGATTGACCAAGAAAATAGACATGTAATGTATTGGTCCTTATCATGTTATCAATGTTATGAATTTCGCTTGCTGTGATTTTACAATATGTACATTTCGTGAGTTTGAAAATACATAAAGTAATTTGTTTTTACACTCTATAACTTTCTATAACTTATGGAATTCTTGTTTTCTCCAATTCAATTTTGCTTTTCTTTTGCCATTTCTTAAATATCTTTATATAACTATTGCAGTATTTAGTATTTATTTTCTTATTGCTATTTGGTGTTTTAATTTCTACTGTAGTAGTTGTCATAAGCTGAATACTAGTTTCCAATGCCAATGTATACAATATCAATATGATGTAATTGAATCTGCAGGAGATACTCAGCATATAGTGGTGAAGTTTTGAAATCATTCTGCCATTGAAAATCTCAGATATGATCACTTCTTGAATGTAGCTGTAGGATAGCTATAGAAGTATCTGAGAGTGCTGGTGACAGCTTTAAAAGAATCACAAAGACTATCTTGCAAAATCCAGTATATACAACAGTATGATTAAATGTCTAAGCTTATAAGAACATACAGATAGTGTTCTAGGAGTTTTTGGAATTGTGAAAATTAGCTTGAAAATTAGCACCTTATGAGGTTTACTGATAAGATTGAAAATATCAAGAGGGTATAGCCCAAAGTATCTTGGATATAATATTTCAGATTCTAAGGATTACCTCAAATTGCAGAAATACAAATTGAAAAATACTTACAGGGAATTTATTTAAGATTATATAAATAACCTACTGTGGCTTGGTATTTAATACTTATAGTATATACAATATTTGCTAAATATTTGATTTATGCATTTATCATACCACCAGTTGTAATAAATGTGATTCTGAATGAAACTATCTATAAGTTTCTGTCATCAATATTCCATATTACATAATGTATGCTGTATAATATCTTCAAATTATTAAACAATCTTGAAGTTTTTCACCAACTTCCCAGAAACTCCTGTACATTCCTCAATAACGTTCAGCTACTTCTGAATATTAGCAGACCCCTCTCAAGCTATGTAAAGTATATTTCATAATGTTGATACAGCTCAAGGTACCCCTAAAAGTACCCGCAATTGTAAGAAAATATTCGCAATTCTAAAACACTTGTTCTATTGACTCACAATTTTGTGAAGGTGTAGAAATGTCTATGCAGATTTGTAGAAGTATGATAAACCTGATATAATAATGTCTTTACAATGGTTTCTAGGGTGCTGTAGTATCAAGCTATTTTATTAGTCTTGTGCAACTTGTTTGGATATTTCCATTTCACAATTACAATACAACTAGATATATCATTATATTGTATATTATGTCTAGTAATAGCTCATCAGATAAATATATATTCTCAATTTGGCTACAGTTAGCATTTGAGCTTGATTACAAGGTGTGTTTCCAGATCTCAAATGAGAGAACAATGAACTGGGGTTAGCTGTATATACTTGAAGTTAATAATCAGATAATCTTGGAGAATTTCTTGAAGTCAGTAGTAATGTAAAATCAGGGCTCAGCTTGAAGGTATTGATCCTGTAAACTTGAAGATGTACTTTGCAGAAAGCGATTGTATATACTTGGAAATATACTTGAAGGCACTCATTGTATGAAATTGAAGTCATCTATAGAAATGTATTTATCAGTATTCCATTTGTAGACCATTCATCAGCAGGATACTATATGAGAGCGAAATGATAAGCAGCGGATGTGATAGTAGATGGAATACTCGGTATAGATTACCAAATAATTGTATGAATATAGAGATGTTGGATTATACAGTTGGTATGGAAATACAAGATTAGATAAGAAACAAGAAATAACAAGCCAGAAATAAGAAACTATATATGAGACATACGATGAGAGATTAAAAATGAGAAATCAGAAATTACTGATAGCAGATAAGAAGGTAAATATTAGAGATCGAATCTGAGAGATAAGACTAATCAGACGTATACTTGAAAGACAGTTATGCTATATTTGATACAATAGTAATTGCTAACTTAGAAGTGGAATAGATAGAGAAATAGTGAAATTACATACAGTGGTATGTATAAATAATAGTAGAACTATGGACAAAAGTATGGGAGATAGTGAATGGAAATGGGAAAATTATCTTAAGATAATACAACATTGGAAATTTCACATACCATAGTTAATTTACCAAATGCTGTTTGGCAGATACAATATATGATGCAGAAAATATACAATCTTATCTAGTAGTTATCAATATATTATGGCTGATGTTAAATGTCATCCAGCCAGGTTCAAATCCAATCTAACAGCTAACAAACCATATCCAGTAGTTACATAACCCCATCTGGAAGGTACAAAATCCAATCAGGCTAATCATATCTCTCAATCCCCATATTCTCTCATTTTCACCCATATTATCCACCTTTTCATTCTCTATTTTTCTCTTTCATGTTCATAACTTTACCATTACCTGGGAATATAAAGTTAAGGTAACTATCTTTATCTTTCCAATATATAATAATGGGTAAACACTATCTATATTTTCAATGCAATACCTACTATAATCTACTAACATTCTGTATGACAATTTTTCTATCATTATATGTATATAGACATAGATATCAATAGTAGGCAGTCCCTGGATTGTATTCTCATTGGTTGACTGGTAGTACATATATTACAGCACAAGGCATTACTGTGTGAATCTCAAACTTCCGTTCAAATTAAATTCATGAGTTTTGGTTTGATAACACAGTGTTCTACATATACAATATGCTGAACTGTGCATACTCTCACCTATCTGTTCCTGATTTACAGTATCTCAAATTTTCATTTTATTGTTGTGGAATACGATAGATTTTCAGTAGTCATTTTGGCAAAAACTATCACAATACACCAAATATTAGAGATATGATACATCAGCCATCATGAGGTGAACAGATACATAGTAATATATATTCCATGTGTAGGATACCATATAAGTAAACTTAAACTAATAAACTTAATTCGGAGAAAAATTGAACATTTCGCAGGTATTGGTGGTATATCTTCGGTTCTGCTGGCTTGGTGTGACTTCACTTGCTTGGCCCTGCTACATTTGCTTAACCTTGCTATACTTACTTGGCCTTACTATACTTACCTAGTTAGCTCTACTTACTCAGTCTTGCTACACAAACTTTGCCAGACAATACTTGCTTAACCTTGCAATATTTGATTCATGTCAGAAGTATAATACATGCATTTCCACTGGGTAATGTGGTTGATGTATATCTATCAACTCACCTTTAAGAATTCACTTTGTATACTTTGCACATTTCAACTTAATCCTAGCACTTAAGCAATCTCTGTTAAAACTAATGAGCTATTTATGGCATGCAGCCTCACAAGGAAAAATAACCTTATGTGATATATAACTCATTGAGATGCTGTGTTTTAGACTGTCTGTCATAACATATTTGATGCATAGCAATATCAGGTTGTGTGGACCGCAGTACTGACTTGATTACATTGATATGCATTTGATTATGTGTACTGGATACTATATATCATGCTCCATTTAATCAACTTGAAGCCAAACTGCTCAATGTACTTCACTGCATGCTCCCAAATGCAGTCCCAGTGTACAACTACGTACACGTTGCGGTACATTCCCTTTCATGCTTCTGAGATTTCTCCCCTGGATGCTCCGCATTTTATATCAGCATACAGTCCCAGCCTGCTCGACTGAATGCTCCCACATAAGATTTCAAGGTTCACTGGAATACAGTTGTGGGCTTGCTCTCAAGTGTACTCCAAATGGCAGTCGATGATACACTCACAGCCTGCTTGCCTACACTCACTGAAGGGAGCTTTGAAGAAGCTCACAAGGACACTCCAAGTATGCTTCCAAGTTTACCTCTAAGTATGTTCTGAAGCACTTTCCCAACTACATTCAATGACACACTCCCAGCCTATTTGACTGTATACTCCTAAGTTGGCTCTCAAGATGCTCCCAAGTATACACTGAGTTTACTCCCAAGTACACCTCTGAGTATGTTCCCAGGTACAGTTCCAACTGCATCCAATGACATACTCCCAGTCTACTGGACTGTATACTCTGTTAGGGGTTGGACCTGAATAGAGTTATTCGTACTAGTCTACTTCGAGATCTACATAATGGGTTCATAATACTATATTGTACATAACGCTGATTTCAGAATGGGGTAGTAAGCTGCCATAAGTATGATCCTTAGCGGGTGATTACATGCCTCGTGTCGATTTGACAGCGAGCCTCACTGCTGGGGGATTCATTGAAAGTTTGCATACTACAGTAGAACTGATTGGATGATGCAATAAACTTGGCCAGTCGTAAGCCTTCAAGGCTTAAAGAGATGCCTGTTAGTTCTTACCACACACTAAACTAAGCTAAGTGGGACTGGATACTGCAATTGAAGGAATGCGATTGACGTGTCAGGCAGATGATAGCAAATATGCAACCAGGTGCGACTTCGAGCCAATGCCTTGGGGAGCAGAATGACTTCGGTGCGTTTAGTGGTAGCAACGGTTCCGGTTTTGGACATGTCCGGTTATATAGGTCTGCATGACAACGAGCGTTAGCAACAGTTCCGGACCGTCACTTCGGGTCCGGGTCCGTGTCCAAACCGAACCGTTGCCAAATTGGCGGTCCGGGTCGTCAATAAACCTGAACTGCCCACTCAGGTACGGTTCAATGGAAATCTCCCACCCCGTCTGAATTGTGCGGGTTGTCAGCGGGTCGCCCAGCGGGTCCATCTATAGATTCATATAAGGCTCTTGAATTTGCAGTGTGTTAATAGTATCATATCAAAATTGCGTTTTCAGCAACCAACAATGTGCTTTTGCTTGTTGAGCAGTTTGCAATATCGAGTAATTTGGTATCTGTATTTCACCTTCGATATATGGTATTTTTGCCTAGCAAGGCGGTCAATAATACAGTTATGCATGCGAAGATCCACACGATGCCTTGATTACGAAATATGCCAGTCCTAAAACTGTTGACGCTCCGTCGATGCTCATTTTCAGGATGCCACACGGAGCATGTCGTTGTTGTTTTTGCCAGTAAAGGCTGCCAATATGTCACAAATGAATATCCACAACCAATCGGAACATAACTTACTCCAGATGCAAAGCTAACAATTGTTGATGCTCCGTTGACGCTCATGCTAAGAATGGGGCGATGACCGTGTTGCTATCTCTTTTGCCAATAACAGCGGCCAATACGTCCGTTATGCATAACAGGGACCAAGTCACTTGTGAATTACCGTACTTACAAGACAACAAATCGTTGACGCTCCATTGACGCTCGTGCTAAGAATAGGGCAGTGACCGTGTTGCTATCTCTTTTGCCAATAAATGTGGCCAATACGTCTGTTATGCATAACAATGACCAAGTCACTTGTGAATTACTGTACTTACATGACCAGAAATCGTTGACGCTCCGTTGACGCTCATGCTAAGAATGGGGTGGTGACCGTGTTGCTATCTCTTTGGCCAATAAAGCGGCCAGTACGTCCGTTATGCGGAACAACGACCAAGTCACTGGTGAATTACCGTACTTACAAGACCACAAATCGTTGACGCTCAGTTGATGCTCATTTTAATGTATTGTCCATTCAACATCTGCTGCCGTCGATAATTGTTTGCATCCTGATTTGACTTTATCAGTTGTCTTTCTGCCTCATTGCGACTCGGCTCTGTGGCAAAGCCGAGCGGCGTAAGTATGTTGCACTGTTCACTGTCACACGACTAAAAATGATGTATCATGCCACAAGATTCATTGCGCCTGCTATACATCTATTTATGAACCGACATTCACAAGCTACTTCTTACCATTCGCCCATAATCTATCTCTAATTGAAACTCTCAGTCAAGCTATATAAAGCTGGTGAAAATTTGACACATTCTGTCCTACTTTTTCTTCCCTCCTTTATTGCTCTGCGTTTCAACTGCACTGACCGTCAATAACACCTTGTCAGACTGTCTCTTTGACTTCCGTGTCGGCCGAACCAATCCGGGCACATATGGCGTGGCGCTCACATCCTGCTGCTCTGGGCATTCCGAATCCTCGATGCCATTGTATTGCTCTATATCGGATTCATCATCTGCTGCGCAATCATCTTCGCTGTCATTTGAATTATCCAAGTCGCCATTCCAGTTTAGCCAATCATCAGTGTTTGAAAGGCTTTTCGGTGCGCTATCCTCATCACTTTGTACTGGATGACGGTGGATTCTCCGGATTCAGCGAACATTTAAGATTTGAGTTCGTCCTCCAGGGAGGTCCTTTGCAGACAATGCTGGTGGCAAAGGTGATCTTTCTGACAATTTAAACGCAGCAGCACCATCATGTTGCAAGAGTGATCAGGATGCTTTGACGATCGCTTCGGTGTCCGAAATGTATCCTACAGCGGTCATCTGCTTGTTTTGAGCGCGAGATTCCTTCTGGGTAGCACGTAGGTTTTGGCTGCCCTGCCACATCTCCAAAAAGTCGTGAATGTTGGCCATTCTGTGCAACTTCCTTTCCTCCGCCTCTTTCTTCATTTCCGAGTGGTTTTCTGTGTTTGTGGTATCCAGTTCCGGGTCAGTGCCAGCCAGAATCCCGTTATTGGCTCGAGCAAACTGCCTTACAATGACTTTTTCGCGAAGGGTCTCGCCTGTGGTTTTTGACTGCCTCCAGCCAATAACATCTCGGCCAAGGGAAAAGCTGTCCTCCACTCCGACACCATGTGGTATGATAGAGACTATGTCACGCGCCACATTGGAGAGATCGGCGTACAGTGAGTGCGTTTCCTCCTGTTGTCGCCACCAATCGGTTATGTCCGGTATCCAAAATGTACTGCTAATCTCCATTGGGTCGGAGTGGTAGTCATTGAGATTTGGATTAATTTGTCCCCAGTTCTTGGGTGCTTCAGGCGGCGAATTCGAATGGAGCCTGGCGGCGGTCAATAAGCGGGCTGCGCGATCGCTTCGTGCAGGGGTCGTCTCTGCCATATTGTTAGGCATTAAGTATTCCTCATCATCGCTGGACGAATCATATGGATCAACGGATGAATGATTGGACCCTGAAGCCATTGGGGATGGGACGAGATTGCTGCTCGGTATGGTTTCGAGTTCATTGACCGGCATACGTCCATGCTTGGCGCAGTCTTCATTCTCCACATCCTTCAGAAAGGCCTCCTGGGATTGTGTTGTGTAGAATGTCTCGTCCTCAGGATTGATATCCATTCCCTTGTCCTACTTTCTGAACGATCGCAACTTCCGGAAAGGATCGAGGACGTGTACGGCAATGAGAAGCATGCCCCTCGTTGGAGTCACTTTGGCGTAGTATTTTGACAGCTTCTGTCGAGCTAACTTCACTGCAAAGAACAAGTCTTCCTTCCACTGAGTCTTCTTCTTGGCCAAAGCTCGCATCACGCCATCCATGTGATCGACCTTGTCATTGTATACTGTGATAACGTGATAAAATGTAACGGTATGCCTCTTCGACTTCCAAAGGGTCCAATATCGAAATGGCCTCAATACTTCCATGACATACTTGACAATCGTCCATTCATTCTGAGTTGTGAATGGCGGCCGGTATTCACTGTATTTTGGGTTTTGAAGCCACTCGCGTGTGAATTCCCGTAAACGGTAGGCACGCTCAAGCAACTCCAGTGTACAGTTCCAATGTGTCTTCACATCCATAATCGGAAGTACTTCACTGCGGACTTTGGCGTTTCGACAGTCAATGAACTCGTTTCGGCGACCAGGTGTTAGCATAATTAATATAGCAAGCATTCTCTGCTATATGAAGGTCAGCTTCAGGACTTTCAAAATATCATGAAATATGTACTTTCTCAATTATCTTTGCTAAACCTGGTTTCATGGCTGACACTTTATTGATTCTAGCATTGCCCACTGTTCGAAGTCTTTGACTCTTCCCACCGTCTATGCTTTCATTCTCTCCAAATTGCTGATCGCGGTCATGGGCTTCCCAAGACTTGGTGAGGCCTTTCACACCGAGACTGCTCATAAATGCACCTAAAGCGAGCTGTATGATGTGTGCCATGCATGGTATGTGGTTTCTCAATGCCGGCTATTTGATTCTAGAGTCTTCAAGTGTTGATTGCAGCTCACATGTCATCGAGTAATTTGAGGAAGCATTATCAGTTGTAATCCCAAGCAAACAGCCGTCGGTAAGCTCAAAACGATCAAGCACATCCTTCAAATGTACGGCTAGTCTTGCTCCAGTATGTTGGCCCTTGACCTATCATCCTTAATTAGCTTTAAAAACGGGAATAGAACAGGCGATCAACCTCATCGAAAGCGAGTTGAACTTCACACAATGCCCAATTTCGATCCATATAGTAAGCAATTACCGATGTTATGGCCAATATGTTTGTTGATGTCCATCCATCCAATGCTAAACTCACTTTATTTTGTACCGGCAATTGCTTTGTAATTGCATCCAGTGTCAGTGCATATTCCCTCCGGCAAATGTTACTAAGAGTCGTAGCAGATGGCAGCACTGGGTCGTCGCATAATGCCTTATATGACCGCCATAGCTCAAGATTTGATATAGCGTTCCATGGAATATGTGCCGAAACAAATCCTAACATGAGCTAGCGATTCCACGTGTCTTGGTGAAATTCGGAAGTTTCAAAATCCTTAGCTGCCAGTTTGGAACATTTTGTCTGTCATTTCGGTCAATATGGATTAAACTGGATATCAAATATGATTTTCTTCTGCAAACTTACTATTGTGATTCCTCGACTTCCTTGGCTCTTCAAAATGGCCAAAGCTGTTTCATCCACCGTCGAACTAGTCGATTCAGTGACCTCTGACTCTGTTAATTCGTTTAACTTTGCGATGTGAGCTGTTGCCAGCAAGTGTTTCCCCATTGAGCTTGTCCCATGTTCTGATAGATGGCGAAGAACTTGATGGCAAATGATACATATGATGCCAGGGCTGCCGGTCTCCTCAATTCCACAGTGTAAATAGAATCCCCACGAAGGCGCATGTCTAGAAGCATTCCAAGCAATAGACTCCTTCGAGCCTACATTCATTGAAGCCCACCAAGCGTCGAGGATGATTTGTAAAGTAAGGTCGCTCCAATCGCGAACAAAGACATGTTCATTTTTCGAAGAGATTATAACCTCGAGCAATGATGTGTTCAAAGATTTTGTATCCGACATGGCGGTAGAAATTAGATAGCTGGGTAATACGACTCGAAAGACTGCCGAAAATACCAATAACGTATAGCAGACTACAGGTTCTTAAACATTGACTCTATAGCTACAAGGAAAATAATCAGATCAGTAAGACATTGCATGCATATTTGTGAAGTTGAATACAAGAACGAATTGCAACGACTGACCGCGTGAAACACCATTCAGGAACAGCATAATGCAGTTTATTGCTGTGTAGCGTTCGGAGCCTTGATACGCTGTGGGCGCTCAATTGTAGGAGGCGGATGCGATATCGTCACTTGCAGTTTTGCCAATAAAGGCTGCCGATAGGTTCACTGTGGTTTATCTGCGTTCCATTCCAGTAAGATTATCCAAGATGCCAGCACAAAAGTTGTTGACGCTCCATTGACCCTCATTTTGGGACATGGTTACGATCTTGTCCTAAGCATATTTGCCTAGAAAGACGGCCGATAGTGCAATTTTGGATGATTATAGTCGCACAGCCCCTTGATGTTGCAAGATAGAAGGCCTCATATCGTTGACACTCCATTGACGCTCATTTTTAGGGCATAGTGACGATGTTGTCAAAAGCATTTTTCCCTAGAAACACAGCCGATAGTCCGATTATGTGTTAATGTCGCCGCACTGCCCTCGGATTGTCCAAGATGCAAGGCCAAAAGTCAATGACGCTCCATTGACGCTCATTTTTAGGACATAGTAGCGGTGTCTTCGCAACCGTTTTCGCCTAGAAAGGCAGCTGATAATCTGATTATGACACAATGTCGCCGGAAAGTCCTAGGAATCTCCATGATACAAGGCTAACAGTCGTGGACGCTCCGTTGACGCTCATTTTTAGAACATAGTAGCGATGTTGTTGCAAGAGTTTTTGCCTAGACAGGCGGCCGATAGCGTGATTATTGAGTAACGTCGCCGCACAGCCCATGCATATTCCAAGATGCAAGGCCAATAGTCCTTAACGCTCTGTTGACGCTCATTTTTAGGACATAGTAGCGGTGTCGTTGCAACTGTTTTCGCCTAGAAAGGCAGCCGATAATCTGATTATGGCACAATGTCGCCGGATAGCCCTAGGATTCTCCATGATACAAGGCTAAAGGTCATTGACGCTCCGTTGACGCTCATTTTTAAGACATAGTAGCGATGTTGTTGCAAGAGTATTTGCCTAGAAAGGCGGCCGATAGCGCGATCATGGAGTAACGTCGCAGCACAGCCCATGCACATTCCACAATGCAAGGCCAAAAGTCGTTGACACTCTGTTGACGCTCATTTTTAGGACATAGTAGAAATGTTGCTACCACCATTGTTGTATTGAAAGGCAGCCGATAGTTCGATTATGACTTACTGAACCCACACAGCCTACTGGATGTTTCATGACGCAATGCCAAACATCGTTGATGCTCCATTGATGCTCATTTTTTGGATGTGGCAATGAGCGAGTCATTTGCTTTTTTTGTAATAACGACGACTTATACATTCACTTTGAACCAATATGACAATGCAGCCCATTAATTGCCGAATGTGTATGACTTAAAATGGTTGACACTCTGTTGACTCTCACATTAATCACATCGAAACAGCCCTTGTACACTCAAGCATTGTATTCAACGAATCATATATGTGTTTTTGACATCCGGTATTACGTTTGAATGTATTATGATATGCATCGAGGAGTTTTGTTACGTCTCAAATTCTGATCAACTGCTATCTACGCTATCTGAGTGAGAAATGACTTGGCCTATTACATTCTCGCGCTTTCGGCCGGCAATTGACGGCATGTAGATCATTTGACTAGTTTTTAGTAAATATAGCTCGACTTCGTCACCATTCCTTATCCAGCTCCTTCTCCTCAATTTCTATGACGTACCACAAGCAATTTCAAATATCTGAACCATGTCCACCAGGTCTGTGCGGCGAGTTATGCAATTGGATACATGGATGAATTCAGCATGACAGTTGTCGTTCAGATCGATTCGTCGTGCTCACTGACCGCTCTGTCTATGACCCGTATGACATCACTTACTTACATTTTGTTCCCATATTTCGCCACTAATATTGCTTTTGCTTTGTGGCTTAACAGTCACATGCAAATGGAAACTGAACGTTTGGGCCGTCTTACAGTGTGATTTGGATTGTAGAACATTCACATGGTGCGTTCGGCCCTTGCACCTGCACAGACAAATTATCAAGTCTCACAATTTGGTGACTGAAATCAAGAAATAGCTGACACGTAGCAAAATTGGTAAACACCTTGCTTTTCACCGCGATCAGACATCAAGAATTACACTTTGCATATCTATTCTTCCCCAGACTCAGGAGCCGTCACCATCTCTTCGTCGGAATCCGATACCTATATGGTAATTAGCTGGAGGCTATATGAAAGGGTCAAAGCTAGCTGGTTCAACTGGCTTTGCATTCAGTAACGTGGACGAATCAGGCTCCACAGCTGGCTCACCACTCGGTATGCTTGATTCTGACCGCGGCTTCACTGAACCTAGCATGATATGACTACTTCCTGGTCGAGCAGTCCCTTGCGGCCTTTGCGATATTCCTGGGACAATGTCAAGACTCTCCATAAGCTCTCGAAATGTTGTCGGCGGAGGTGCCGGAGCGTCATCATTTGTTCGCTGTTGAACCACTGCCGGAACCCTCAATTCGGATGTGCTGTACTTCTTATCTCGTTCACAGAAGTAGTCAGCTGCATCTGCCCATCCAGGTTGAGTCAGTTCATCGAGCTTCATCTGCTTCTGCCGAAAGCTCTCCATGCGCTGCTGGACCGTTTTGGTGATTGTGCCCATCACCCAGCTGGGTTCATCATCATCGCTCAGCATGCCCTGCTCAGTCTCTTCATCATCCTCGTCTTCCACATCCTCCCCATCGTCGGAACTTGCAAGATCACTCAGACTGTCTCCGATAGCAACCAGCATCTCCTCAAACGTGTTTTCGGGCTCTCTGGACGTACATCCCGCGATTTCAGCCTGCGTCATATCGTCCTGCTCTTGTTGAACCGCTGCCTCTGCGTCTTCAACTCGCTTTCTTGCCCCACCGGTTTCTCTCTCAACATAATCCTCAATCCATTTCTCTTTCTCTTCATTGCTTAAGAAGTGCGTTTCTCGTCGCTTTTCCGCCGCAAGCTTCTTTTTGGATCTCAAGCTGCGCAATGAACCAAGGTCTCGGACTCTCTCTGCCTCCAACCCACTCTTGCCTTCATTCGGATGATGACGTCATTGGGTTGATCGCTTTGTCGATTTACCGTATCTGCCTGCCGGGAGTGGCGAAAAGTTCATTTTCGGAGCATTGACCATTGTAGTTTGCCTGGACTTTGTTGTTGGGCGAGATGTTGGATGTTGCAAGTTATGGACAATATGGAGGCAAGCTGCGTCTTTTATGTCAAGGTTGGTACGTTTACTCATCTTGAACAAAGCAAAATCTCCCTCTTGACTGTAAAGAAATCAGGAGTAGAGACGCTAACCGTATGATATGACATGATTGTTAGGGTCATTTTCATGTAATATCCCGGGGATTATTTGAGACAAACATCAGCAGACGTCCTTTCCCTCGAACTGTATCCTATTTATACCAAGCAATTGAGCGATTCCGGGGGTCTTACACTGTCATTTATCCCTGTTAACAAACAAACAACATCAGACCGACTCTTTGCAAATTGCGGGGTGGTGGGAAACCCCTGCAACTTGCAGCCATACTCAGTACGATTCATCTGGAGCATAACGATCATGTTGGCAGCCACTCATTCCATTCTGACATGAAGCTGACTGTATAGTCCTCAGTGCTTCTCACTTCCTCTCGTTATCATCTTCCTCTTCTATTCCACACCAGCACATCATGGATACACAACCGCCTCCGCCAGGTGAGAGGGGATTGAATACTGCCAAATTGGCGGGCACTACATAAAATACGGATATTCTTGGCATGCAACAACAGCGCAGACACAAGTTAGTTCACCGCGACGCTGCCAATGCAGCCACCAAACAAATCACCCAGGCTGCGCATTTAAAAATCGTCCGCAAGACTGGAAGCAGGAAAAATAAGAAGCAGCACGCGGTGGGATGTGAGTGTATCCATATCGAGGCAATTGGCGGAGAATTCACTGTATATCCTACAGCGCGTGTCCGTGGAGAGCTACATAACGAATTTATTGCTGCCCAGAACGGGAAACCTCCATGGTCGACAAAGGCATTTGTCCACAAAGTCCGCAAAATAGGGCATCATGATGATGTCAGCTCAGGGATTTTCGCAGACGAATTTCCTGATAAGCATCTCCTGGAGTGGATGAAACAGGCGTCAATCACCTTAGAGGAGACTACGGAAGCGTATATGGTAGAGGTAACAGCAGAATTTCCTTGTTAGAAGCAGCAAATAATGGCTTGTAGGTTTTCAACATGTCTGCAACTATCGCAAGCCAAGGAGGTCGGGTACAGCTGGAACAGTCCGACATGCGCCTGGCGATAAATATGGCCAAAATGCCCAAACAAGGCTTTTCGCGTGCCGCAATTGAGGAAACGAAATATGGTATCAAGCAACCACGTGCCAAGGTCCGAGAAGAGAAGAAGTGGGGTGTTGAGATTCCTGGGCATAACAAGGTGAAAGCTGCGATACAAAGACACCCGGCAATGCTTCGTCAAAACCAATCGTCCGGCTGCCTTCCATGCCAAAATGGCACCGCAAACAATCCGCAGACACGCTGGAGACCCAAAGGAACAGGTGCACCTCCACCCGCCCGAAGCAGAGTGCGGACTCCAAAGCCAACTCCACATCCGCCCGGCACGCCACCCGCCCCGCCCGCCCCAACTGGTAACACTTCCGGAACTCAAACTTCCGAAATTGTCAATTTGCCGGCCGGATATACGTATTAGCATACAGCTCTTCCCTGTGCCTGATTCTTCGAAGATGATGAGGATACCGAGCACGATACCGATTTTGATCCAGATATGCTGACTGATGATGGTTAATACACTATCAGGTGCGTGGTCATCCGGCTAACATTCATTTTGAAGACAAAAGCAGCGAATTGAGCGATCCTGCAACTGATGAAGAGCAGTGACCGAAAGACACGGGATTTTGGAGTTTATTATTCTATATATCTATGTATTATTAAAGCACAACGTAGTGATCAAGAAGAAAGTAAATGAAAACACCAGAAAGGCAGCCAAAACAATGTGAATGATGGACTGTGCCAAATTAATGGATTGCATATTGTAGATACAGCCATGGCAAAATGAGCATCAACGGAGCGTCAACAATTTTTGGTCATGGGTCCTGGCAAATCACACCTCTGATAGGTCGTACTCAGTCAGAAAGATATTTTAGCCGGCCTTTATAGGCAAAACAGATTGCAATGCCTCCCTGCCCCATCATGAAAATGAGTGTCAATGATTTTTGGTCATACATCTTGGGAAATCACACCTCTGATAGGTTGTAGTAAGTCATAAAGTAATTTTTCCCTGCTTTTATTGGCAAAACAGATTGCAGTACCCTCCATGCCCCATCATGAAAATGAGCGTCAACGGAGCGTCAACGATTCTTGGTCATGCATCCTGGGAAATCACACCTCTGATAGGTTGTAGTAAGTCATACACTAATTGTTGGCTGCCTTTACAGGCAAAACAGATTGCAATACCCTCCCTGCCCCATTATGAAAATGAGTGTCAATGGAGTGTCAACAATTTGTGGTCATGCGTCCTGGGAAATCACACCTCCGATAGGTCGTACTTAGTCAGATAGGTATTTTTGCTGGCCTCTGTAGGCAAAACAGATATTAATACCCTCCCTGCCCCATCATGAAAATGAGTATCAACGGAGCGTCAACAATTATTGGTCATGAATCTTGGGAAATCACACCTTCGATAGGTTGTAGTAAGGCATAAACTAATTCTCGCCTGCCTTTATACACAAAACAGAGTGCAATACCCTCCCTGCCCCATCATGAAAATGAGTGTCAACGGAGCGTCAACAATTGCTGGTCAGGTATGATGGGTAATCTGCGGGGCGACAGGTTGCACATTGTCATAAACTGATTATTGGCTGCCTTTATAGGCGAAAATGCAAGTGAAACGCTTCCTGCCTCATCTTCGAAATACGCGTCAACAGAATGTCAACGATTGTTGGCCTTCCATCATGGTTAATCACAGCGCGATGTGGCGGTTGTTATCTATATACATCGTTTTGACTGTTACTATATGCCAAAAGGCTCAAGAATATTTAGTGGTAACTCTGTAAATGAAGTATGTTGTTACTGTCCCGGAGGATGTGGCTAGAATATACTGTACATATCTGCCTACCAAGGCTGCCATATCCTTCGTTATGGATGCTTGTGATCAAGCTCCACTCATATTAATGAAGATGCAAGACCAACTATTGTTGACGCTCTGTTGACGCTTATTTTCAGGATGTGGTTGGACGCATGAGTAAGATTCTTTTCCACATCAAGGCGGCTAATACGTTGACAATGAAGCGTGCAGTACCAATGTCAACATTGTACGATTCACAGTAGCATATCTGAATGCGACTATCAATGTGAAACCCAAAACGCAGAACTGGAGATTGGAACTGACGGGTTGAGCCAAACCCGGTGAAACCCGCCGGTTGACGGGTACGGGTCCGGGTTTCGCCAGCGAAGATTCAGCGGGTCAGGTTTTCGGCCGGGTCTGTAACCGAACCGACCCGTTTTTACGGTCCAAACCTGGACCGCTGGCGGGTGGCCCGGACCCGTTGCTAACAATAGTGGCACCTTCACACTCGGGTCTCCATTCCTCAAGTGTCTGAATAATGGACATCAACTCCATATCATAGATATCGTAATTGGACTAGGCCAGCGAGTGTTTCTTTGAATAATATGCCACGTGGTGTAGCACTCCCGCATCATCTGGTTGTGACAATACCCCTGCGGATACCTAATCAGAAGCGGCTGTCTCAATAATCACTTCCCTCTCACAATCAAAATGATGAAGTGAGGGTGCCGTTGTCAACGCAGTTATCATAGTCTCAAATGCCAATTGTTGTTCGGATTCCCATACAAATGGTTCATCTTTCTCAGTGAGCCTTGTCAATGGTTCCGCATTCTTAGAATATTTCGGAATGAACCGCCAGTAATAATTGCAAAACCCCATGAATTGTTGTACCTCAAAAAGATAATTCAAACGTCCATTCTTGGTCTTCTTTTCCCTGCTCCAATTCCCTACGGTCTCAATCTTATCCCCATCCATGGAAATGCCCTTTGTTGATATAATCAATCCCAAGTATCTCACTGTATCCTTATGAAATTCTCATTTCTCTGGCTTGAGATACAGTCCTGCAACCAACAACCGCTGCATAACCCATTTGACATGACCAACATGCTCCTCCTTGGAATTGCTATATATCAACATGTCATCCAAATATGCTGATGCAAAGTCATCCAAAGCTTCTCAAATAGCATCATTAATATAACCCTGAAAATCTGCTGGTGCATTCATTGTCCCAAACTGCATTAATGTAGGCTCAAACAGCCCATACCTTGTCCGGAAGGCTAGCTTATGCTCATCTCCTTCCTTAATCCGCAACTGATTATGCGCTCCTCGTACATCCAACTTGGTATATACTCGGCCTTTCCCTGAAAGATTCAATGTCTCTTTTATTAACGGGAGGGTATACTGATATTTAATAGTTTTACTATTAATATCCTGATAGTCAATACAGAATTGTAATCCCCCATTTGGTTTCTTGCAAATGGCACCGGGCAGCAAACGGTGATGATGATTGTCGAACAAACCCTTTGAACATATTCTCCTCGAGCCATTCTTTCCACACAACCAATTCTGCTCTTGTCATTGAATATAATGGTCCCCACGTTGGTGTTTCTCCATCCCTTAGGCAAACTTCATGATCAATATCTGGTGGATGCGGTGGTAATGTATCCGCTAATACTTTACTGAACAGTGGAAAACATTCATGATACTGTTCCAGAACACTCTCCTCTGAGGGGCGTTCCTTCAAGTCCTTTGCTTCGATGGCTGAATTAATATCATATACGGAGGATTTGATCACCATAAGCTTTCCCTTCTTTACCGTATGGATGATCGATGATCTATTAAGCATAGCAATATTCCCTCAAAATGGTGTTAGTGGAAGTATCTGCGGTTTAAATATATCCTTAACCGAATATACTGGTTCTGGAGGTTCTTCTGTTACCCCTTGCATAGTTACTTGTGCGTCATGACAACGCCTGATGCAATAGTGGTAACCAAACGAAACGGTATTTGACGCAAACCGTACCGCCACATCATGTAATTGTAGCCAGGGAATTCCAAGGCCAATTGGATAGTGTCCTAACTTTGTAACAAACATTGGTATTTGTTCCCCATGGTCTTGTATCTTCATGCCAACTTTGGCAACATGCGTAATATCCCCTGATTCAATAGGTATTCCATCGATTACTTCGACTTGTCTTTTCTCCCTCAGTTCATGAAGGGGTATCTGATGATGGCGAGTGAAATCTTGATCCATAAATTCAATGCCGGTAGCTCCGCAATCAATCAGTGCATGTGTAGGTATCTCTTGGTTATTTACGGTCAATGTGCAGGTTATAACTAAATGTTTGCCTTCCATTGATCCTTCCAATACCTTCACCTAGCTAACTGGTAATCGCCAAATTCCAAAACATTTTAAAGCATTTAAAACAACACTTTGTTCGTCAACCAAAGAGCCATCCTGCTTGGTTTGACCTAATCCTTTCCTGATTCCTTGGAACCTTCCACGGTACCTACTTCTGTACCCTCCGCTCCATCCGCCTTGAACGTCTGAGCCTTTTTCCCTGCTGCACATTCCGTAGCCCTATGGTTAAACCCTCCACAATACAGACATCTCCCGTCCGCAAACCTCTTCGCCCTCTTCTCTGCCCAAATCTTTCTTTTGTCTGTGCTACGATCCATAGATGCGGTTCCAGTATATCCAGCAAATGTTCCAGTGGGGGCCATTTCGGGGGTTCTTGGAGATGGAGTAGGCCTGGGGGAAGCACAACGTGCCCCTCCCCCTCTATTCTGCGCAGCCTTCTCCGCTCATCATTGACGAATCTAGTTATCTCGCTTCTGGAAGCCGGTCACACAGGCAGGAAGTCCCTCAGGTATGTCGCTATAGGTAAACAAATGCGTCATCTGTGCGGGCAATCCCATTCAAAGGGCATTCCGGTGGGCCGAAGGGTTCCAATCTAAGTCAGCAGTGATGAATGGAAACTCAGCATAGTACTGATAGAACTCACTGATCTTTTGCTTAATCTCCCGCATTGTCTATTTGGCAGTGGCTACTTGGTCGCGGTCCCCAAAAGCTGCTTCCAGGAGTTGTATTAAAACTGGTAGGTCCTCCAGCCCTATCGATCCGTCTTCCTGGACGTTTGGCAAGATCTGGCCCAACGTGACTCCCCTCAGGCGGGTGAATACGTACTGCATCTTTGACTGTTTGTCCGGAATGCTGGCAAGTGTGTGTCCTATTACCATCCCGAGTTGAGCAATCCAGCCGCTGAACTGAGTTCGATCCAATCTTGAAAAGTCTGGGGAGTTGGGAAATTTCTGACCTCTGTCTGCCGGAGCCTGAGAAGTAGCTGGAGCCGCTCTGGCCACCAAGGTTAAGGCATTCACTAACTGCGTCCTCAAACTGCAGGCATCCTCTCCAGATTGCTGTGCGTCCTGGGTAATGTCTGCCAGTTCTTGTCGGAGCTCCTCGTCGGTTGCTGGTGCCACTGGTCTTCTCCTGGCTTCGTTCCTTTCGTCCGTCAGAGTCTGTATCTGCCGCTCTAACTCGGTATGATCGCACTGCGGGGGCAGGAACTGCTTAACCTGAAGCTCTGTGATCTGTCGTTGACGGTCGATGATCTGTTGTGGGTGGTTGCACACCATCTGCACTTCTCGGATGGGTTGTGAGTACTCTGCCACCCTCACAAGCACTTCCTGGGTCTGTGCAAAGGACTCGTTCAGCTCGTCGAATCGGATGGAGTCTCACTGTATGTCGATGAGTATCATGATGGTGCCCTGGTCGTTGGGGGACACCAGGGCCGCTCGGGGTTCCGTCGATTCTGACATGGCAGCGGATCAAGCACATCTACCAGTGCCAATAATATACATCGATTTCGGAGGGAGTCGGAGTTGGAGGTACTACCAAAATCAGTGGAATTCTCAGAGACTTTGCTGTTATTGCTGCTGCTGCTGGGTGTCCAATTGTTGACTGTGCTCCTGCACAGTTATGTCCTTCACAATCGCAGGGTTCCTTGGGGTCACAATCCATTAACAAACCGAAATGTAATCCTCGATATGTTATCCAGTGCTGTCCAAACACTGGGTCGTTGATATCCAATCTGCCGCCCGCTGTGGCTGCACCTGTCCAATAAGTATTCCAAGGGGAGGGAACATCAGACTGTTCCCAAAAATAGGCATCAAAGGGTTCCTCCTTAAAAGTTTTGGCAAGTATGGCCTTGATACTTTCGAAGGCGTGCAATGGTTCAGGTTCAAAAACAAGACAAGGGATTCCAGCTAGATCGAGCCAATTTGTTCAAGAAGTACAGCTACTGTCGTACTGGTGCATTCGAATATGGGGATCTATGTGGATACTGTCGGATATTGAATCCAGCAAGTCGGACTAACTGGTCAACGTAATCGTCGCAAACGTGTATCCAACGATGGTCTGGTGTTAGGTAAATCCAACCAGAAACAGAGCAAGGTTCGGAAAAATACTGACACCCTGTGAATGGATGTAGGCACATTCAATATCAGGAACGAAGTGGTAAGACATCAGCAAAATGTATTTTAGTCACTGGAAGCCTCCAGGAGTGTCTGAGAGGATGTGGTGTGTAAACTTAGATGCGTCAATTTCAGGAGAGTATCAGACCCTAGGAGGGCATTCCGGCCGGCCTTCAGAGTAACTGAGATCTCTGATGACATGTTCAGGAGTACCATCGGAGTGATTGTGATTAGTTTGGGAACACCTCGGAGCGCCGGGGAGAACTTGGGGTGCACCTGGGAGCACTTGGGAGCGCCAGCGACAAGTCTGGGTGAGCCGGTGACAAGTCTGGGTGCGCCAGTGACAAGTCTAGGTGCGCCGACAAGCCTCGGAGCGCCGGCGACAAGTCTGGGAGCAGCTCGAATCACAGTAGAGCAGTCTGGGAAAAAACAGCATCTTCTTTGGGAACGCTGCTGGTGCGCCTGGAAATCATAGCTACTACCTATCGTTCAACAATTGTTAAAACTCATGTATTCAGTTTGTATTCTCATCTATGTATCTATGTATCAATGTATCAATGTATCAATGTATCTATATAGCTACCCATCTACACACGGTATATCTGGACTGGCTGCAGGCGGTGCTTGAGCAATTCGAGGTGCGCCTGAAAATGACGATCGAGTGAACTCAGAGATACACTACGAGTCCGTGATCGAGCGAGCTTGGCGATGCACTTGGAGGCGGTAATCGAGCGTATTTGGAGATACACTTGGAGGCCCTGATCGACTGAAGTTAGAGATGCACTCCGAGATCCTGATCGAGTGAGTTTGGAGATGCACTTGGAGGCCATGCTCGTGCGAACTTGGAGGCCATAATCGACCGAGTTTGGAAATTCACTTGGAGGCCATTGATCGAGCGAGTTTGGAGATGCACTTGGAGGCCGTGATCGAGTGAGTTTGGAGATGCACTTGCAGGCTGTGATCGAGCAGGATTGGAGGAGTACTTGGAGGTGGTCGATGGGAGGCGCGCCGGGTGCTGAGACTCTATTTATCGGCGAGTTAACTCAAAACCGTGGGAATGTGACGAGGTGACTTTACCTTTGAAGCTCTTATGGAGAACTGGCTGGTGGGGTCGATCTGTGTAGGGAGGCACGCCGGTAGTTGAAGCTACATTCCGGGGTCAACTCGTAATCATGAGAATGAAGGGACGACTGACAATCTTAGGTGTATACTGTACTCGGTGTATGCTGCACTCGGTGTATGCTGCACTCGGTGTATGCTGCACTCGGTGTATGCTGCACTCGGTGTATGCTGCACTTGGTGTATGCTGCAGACGGTGTATGCTACAACTCGGTGTTAACTCATGATCATGGCATGGAGAGATACAGAGGGATGACTTCACTTTGTGTTCTGCGATGATGGTAGAGTTGTGGATGAGAAAGAGAGAGATGAGGGAAGAAGATGAGAACGATATGGAGGATACGAGCAGATATGAGAAATCAGGAGTACGACTTGCCTGATTGGGTTTAGAAGACCTCGTATTGGTGATGTTACGCGCTAGATCCAGACTCATACCTGCCGTATCGGGGATGGTAAATTGTCTCGCATATGAAATTCTCGTAAGTCCCAGTTTCTCATGATGATTTCCCCCATCTCCTCTCATTTCTCTCTTTCTTGTCCTCAACTCTACCATCACCTAAGAACACGAAGTTAAGTCATCCCTCTCTATCTCTCCATGCCATGATCATGAGTTACCACCGAGTACAGCATACACCGAGTACAGCATACACCGAGTACAGCATACACCGAGTACTGCATCATTCCATGATCGACTGTCTCCCGCTCCCAGCCTGTTTCTCATCTCTCCGTGGATGTACTCAACTCTCTACATTCCCACAATTACGAATTAACCAATGAATAGAGTCTCAGCTCCCGTCTCGCCTCCCTCCCAAACTACCGCCTGCAGATTGACCGCCTCCAAGTACTCTTCCAATCTCGCTCGATCATGGCCTCCAAGTGCATCTCCAAACTCGCTCAATTACGGCCTCCAAGTGCATCTCTGAGTTCACTCGATCTCGGTCTCCAAATGCGTCTCGACATTCGCTCGATCCCGGCGTCCAAGTGCATCTCTGAGTTCACTTGATCGCAGTCTCCAAGTGCATCTCCAAAGATGCTCGATCACGGCCTCCAAGTACATCTCTACTGAGCGACCGCGGGTGTACGGAGATACAGGGGTAACGGAGGTGGACAGAGTGACAGGGAGTATATATTCGGCAGACCCCAGAGTAGATTGACATCATCTCATTTCCATCTCATCTTATCATACAACGAAAATACACACTCTATCTTTCCCAACTTTTCGTCTCACTCGCTCTATCTGAGATTTCGTGGATCCACCTAATTGCGTAGATCCTCAACGCCAGGTAGTATCATATCTTCTCACCCGATTCCTACGCTGCTGGAGCCAAGCACCGCTCTTTCTCATGAATTCTGTTTGGATGTCGCAAGAGGTGCCGTGTTGATGGTGGGCTCTCTGCCTTCTAGCTCCATCGTTTCACCACAACGGACTCCAAGTGGTGCATCTCTAAGTTCTCTCAATGGGCATGTGCAGGTGCTCCTCCGATTATGCTCGACTTACCATCTGCGGCCAGATTGACCGTATGTATATTTATAGAGAGACTTAAATAATGCATGCCATATTATGATTTAGCGAATCTTGTGACTGTAACAAAGACAAATATGAAAAGACGATATGCCTTGTGGTATGTAAGAACCCATGCTGTGAGAATATGGCACCAAGTCTCCTGCAGAGCTGCGCAGCGGTCTCGGCTGCTCTCGAAGTCTCCCGCCGATCTGCGCACAGGTCTCAGGACCTTCAAAATTTGACTATCCTATAAGTCAAATCTCGTAGCATTCTGAATGCACCTCCATAAATGCAGGTGCTTTCAGGAGGACCTGAGACTGCTCTTGGAGAGTCTGAGAGCACTTTGCTCATCTCCAGGGGGGTCTGGGAGCATCTAGAAGTACTTAGAGGCACTGGTGAGATCGCGTGGAGTGTCTGGGAGGATTGTGTGTGGCTTCCGGACCGATACACATTCTGCTGATGGACTCATTCTACTGTAACGGGCGAGGTCTGGCATAGGTGATATTGGTGACAATAAGATAATATCAGAAAACAGGACAAAAGACTTTATGTTCATTTCGAGTGAATCAAGACAAGAGTCGAAGCTGTTTCAATGTCGTAACTTCCTTTGCTTTTACAAAACAATGAGTGAAGAGAGAAAAAAAGGAAATCCTCCAATGCCAACAACACTCACTTTAGAAACAATTCGCCTGCTACCCTCGAATTATCCCTCAACCTCCGATGTACCATCCCAATCTTATCACATGATCTTACACACCACCAGCGCGACTCCGTATCACAACAACGATGCCATACCATCCGACGTTGCAACACCTCAGTCCACTCCCTTATCGTACTAAATAATACCGCCACCATCTCACCGCTTCCTCCACATCTCCTAATGTCTCCACCATTCAGTACTACAATCCATTCCACACCCTTTCCGTATCCCCGTATTTTCCCCAAGTGCCTTCGGACCTATCAGTGCCGTTACAAAACAGTCCTGGGCTACTGCTACAAAAAACTAATAGATTTTATTAATAATGATAGAAATAGGTATTATAAAAACACAATAATAAATAAAGATCTTCTATCGCTGGTAGGTATTTTGACTTTGTCGCTGCTAGAGCTTGTTCTTTTCATTTCTCAAACAATGTGAACTGTTTATAGAAACTTTATCGCGATGTTACGCAAGCGCACCCAGACTTCAGTTCCATGATTTTGATAGCAATGTGCTTTGCGTCTGACATTCTAAATGAATGCGCATGATAGAGATTGCTACACTTCCATTAGGTTGTCATATTCATGCCGGTGCGACATTCAAATGTTACGCTCCTGATAAGAATCAGGCCATACCATCATGATACCATATATCAGATCATAACTTCAACTTGGACATCTTGCGCTCGTATGGTTCAGTAATTGGAATAGGTATCCATACTTGATTGTAACGTGCTTTCCGCTAATCAATGCTGTAGTATGATTGTGTCATAGATTTAATCGGCGACCAACCAATACTATAACAGTATAGGTTAAATAACAAGCACGTAGCATTGCAGTTGCCATTCCGTCACAAATCAATGTGTGGGGATGCTCCTGCCTCGTATCATAAGCCATGCCATAATCCCACAGTCACACCATGCTTCGACCTGGACTACTCCCTTTTGCCGGGAAGTGCCGGAGTTGTTCAGCTCTAACATAGGATTGGCTCGGAATCCCAGTTACTTCCATACTGGCTAACGACTGTGTAGTCAGTGGGGTGAACTCCTTTGTTCTATCCGATCAGACACATCCCGATAGTATGTAGTTTTGAATCTGGTTGAAAACATCACGCGATGCAGGATTGTAGCCCTTTCGATCTTGCAGTGATATTGCATCATCCAATCAGCTGCCGCAGCATATGCTTGCAATGAATCCGGTAAGCCTCAGCTTGTTCAATCGAGACCTGTCCCACTCATACCCCCCCAAAGGTAATCATGACGGATAAAAGTTTTGAGATGCCCAGAGTCGGTGTTATGTATGTCACATGACCTAAGTCACATGATATGTACCCTCATGGTTTAACCATCAAGTATCATAGACACTGTTAAGGGAGAACCCCATCAGGAAAAAATATTTCCGTCCGGGCTGAATGGCTCCGTCAGAGTGTATGCACTCCATCAGAGCCTGCAGAGACACCCCGGTGGTGGATTACTCTGCGTCCGGCCTCAATACCATGCGTCGCATGACATATTGCCCTCCAATCGCTGTTTGAACAGTTCTTCTCGCTCTGTTGGTCTTCTAGTTTCCACGATCACTCTAGCATTCGGGCCAACTGTGACCATACATCGAAATGGGTTCATTGGGTACACGCTGGCAACGGGATTGCAATGCAATGGGTGAAATCGCGAAATCTCTCCTCACGTTCCTTCTACTTGTGCGCAAAATGCAATTCTCTCTTTACTACATATACACATCATTCCAAGTCGCCAGATCAATGTGGCTATTGACAATCCATTGCTCATTCCCTCTGTCTCCTGTCTGACTACTAGTAGCTATCTGTGGAATTATGTGCGCGCAGCTGACGATGTTTCCCACACAGAACACTTGCACAGCAACGGCTGCCAGTGTTTGTCTCACCTGTACAAAATTCGAGACGGGATCCAAGTTACCCGAGTTTTCAGGTATGGTGGTGAGCGCCAGGGATAACCCGTACTCCCCTGAAGCTCTATCCTCATTTTGGAGCTTGATTTTGAATAGTTGTTGCAGTTGCCACAGAAGACTCCCATTCAGCGCACCATAACACCTCCCCAGACGTTGCTTTACACATACCCAGTCGTTCCGTCGATTCCCTCCGCGCCAGCTCTGGCTTCCTGTGCATCGACACATCTGAGATATGCGTTCACCAACTATACCCTCGACTTGAACCTTAATACCATGGTAAATACAGAGCTCCATTGCGTGCAGTTGTTCATCTGATATTTACGTCTTGTTGCGACTCTTATGCGTAATAAACTCCCGGGTAATGCTGTGTATTGCCACACGGTGCGTTGTGTCTCGCGTATTGTCGAGTAATGCTCTGCAGTCTTTGATCACAGGGTCAGTATATTTTCCATCAAGGCAGTATTGCGGTCCCATGAATTCGGGCTTCGCATATGACTGGGAGCTCAGGGGGTCTACCAGAACAGCACCGGAAGGGAAGACATTTCAGGCGGCAGCGCTGTTCTACCATCGCTGAGCGAGGGTTTGGAGATTAAGCTCTCTGATTTCGAAGCAGAGAATGCAACACTGAACCGTGATTACTTGTGGCAGGTAGTTGAGATTGTGATTGGAGGCGTTCCAACTGTCATTGAGATTCGTTTTATGTGCTTGTTCATGTCTCTTGGCGGAATACTGTTGCAAGGCTCCGTATTGACGAATCTGTTCAGTCCAATGAGACATCATGTGGATCTTCGGAAAGTTGAAGTTGGCATCTAACTCCTTGGAAATATCTATCTCGTGGTTGATATAATCCTGCCAGGCGTTCATTTCGCACCGCTTCATGAACCGCATCCAAGAATCAGCATTTGTTTCCTCGTCTACCTTTCACTGCTTCACAAGTTCCGTTCTCAGGGCATTGGCTTTTGCCTTTGCCTCTTTGCCGGGTCGCCTGAGTAAGAAAACATCTTTGAAGGTGTGAACATAATGCAAGGCGTCCTCCATGCAGCTCAATGTTGCATCATTGTGGGATTTATATCGAGCATACATATAGAATTCTAACAATGGCCCTGTGCACTCAATTGCATGATTGAATATGGGACACTGAGCGGGGCTTCCGCCTCGTAGAGACTGGGTTACAACTCCAAGCAAGTACCGGCTCATGTCCTTCATCCCCTTCCCATTCCATTGGGAAACTTCCTCATATGACTTATTTTTTGGTGTGAGGTTGTGGTAAGCAGACATGGATAACCAGATTGCATTGTACTTGTCGAGCTGTTCATGCGTCTTCATGAAGTGGAAAATCCACTTCTGGAGGTGGTGAAGCATGCCGATCTGCATTGTATGGAGGAGGTCAGGCTTAGAGAGGTTGCTCACAATTCAGGGAATATGTCAAAACATGTTGAATCCTCTGTCAACATGGCCCGACGAGAGTTCGGCATCGGCAGTCTTGGGGTTGGCATCGCTGAGAGTTCTATATAGCTTGTCATCCCACCGGGGGTGTTGCTCATCCAGAGGCACATAATCTCCAAGTTTGTTGTTTGGACACTCGTACCAGAAACACACCTGCTTCTCGAGATGATGTAGGATGCTATACGCTGGGCAATCTGCAATCCATGCTGCTAAAACCGGTTTGCAACGCCTGAAGTTGCCATCTGGGCAGACAACTTTGTAATACCTGCCTTCGGAGCTGGGATTCTGTTCAAACGTGAGTGGGTGGAGCACCCGCCGGAGTACTTCATTCAACATCTCTCGGTTTGTTTACCGGTGCTCATCCAGCCTCTTGTGAGGAATATTGCCGTTCTTAATCGGGATTGGTAGGAGAGCAACTATTACGATGCTGTGCATTGTGCGCATCTGGTGGATCTTCGACGATAGATTGGCAATTGTCATATATACAGGCCACTCTTTCTTGTCGCAATCAAAATTTGAGAGATGTGTTCTGTCAGACATGATGATCAAAGCAACCTGTGTATCCCCCACTATGAGCGTTGTCTAAACTTTGATTAGCACGTTATTGTCCTCGAGTATCTCTCCTTACCTGTTTCTCCCACCTCCAGTCGGCAGTGTGCATTATGGTATTCAGGCGTTTCGGTGGTGTATTGCTGTTGAAGCAAAGCTGAGGGGCATAAATGAGATGCTCCACGTAGGCTGGCTGCCGCATCAACCATCTCATGCTTTTGATCATGTCTCGACTCCAGTATTCGATAGGGCATTGGTGATTGTTATTCCATCTCATATCCTCAAGAGTGTGAAGTTCCCACTCGCTGAGAGCCTCGTCATGTGGCATGTTAGCCACGAGCTTCTCGACTTCATCCCTGATTTTGAAGCTTCGGAAACTCAGATTGGTGTTTTCTTCCTTCAGCACGTTGTCATAGTACGTATTCATGCCCTTCCTCTCGATCCCACACTGGATATATTTGTACTCTTTACTCGTCGCAAACAGGTAGTAAGGATGGTTTTGTAGGTTGGTCTGAAGGCAACCCTGAGCGTCACGTTCCCATAGCTCAGCAATGGAATCGCTCAGCGGAGCGCCAGCGCGGGGGAATGTTTCCGTCCGCGGCTGAGGCGGTGGCGATGATTGAGACTCCAAGTCGGCAATGTATTCAACGTGTTCGAGGTAGGGAATACCATCCAAGTCTTCGCCTGAATCTTTGTTAGCATTGAATTCACCATGGTGAGCGGGTTCAACTTGTCAGGGCGCGCTGCGAATAGTCAGATTTTTGTGGCATGCAACTTGATGGTGTTCAGGATGGTGCAATTGAATATGTTTAAGTCGCCAACTGTTAGAGGTGAACATCTTTCAGTATGAAAATTCAGGGCAACGGAAAGGGGTCTTCTCTGGAATTGTCGATGACAGGCGAGGAGTGGAGTATACACTGTAGAAAGTGATGAAAGTTGGTGCTGGTCCTGAGCAGCCTCGTGTGTAAGCTCACGATACTTTCAGCTAACTTATTGAGCCTCAACACCATCACAAGGAGGTTCCTTACATGCCAGGAGTTGCAAAAATGCTGCATGCCCGATGTCCCATAATACTATGAATAAACTAAAACCAATAAAAATAGAACCAGTACAAAACCCATAAATAAAATAAACCTTAAGCGATCCAAAAACCTCGCGCAGCGTGTAATAATCAATGCTTGAGATAAATAGATGTAAGGGCACGTACGCCAGCATTCGGCCTCAGAGGCATACGGAAGGTAATTATTGGAATACGGTTGCAAACGTAGATGCGAGTGATAGTAGGTGTAGATGTATAGTAAGATTATCGCTAGAGATCTAAGGCTCGTGGCGAGCCGACTATATAGATAGGCCGTTACCCGGCCCCGGGTCACGTGCCGCCGTTACATTATCCCCCTCTTTAGGCGCAGACCTCCAGGGCTGCATAAACCGTACAAGAGAGAAGGAAAGGAGAGGAAAGAAAGCATTAAACAATCATGCCGCGTACGTACTCGTACAAACTCAAATGTCCCGCTACCGATTGGCACCATACGGTAGCCTTTCAGTGCATCCGGCGCATGGGGAAACTCCACCTCCACTTGGCTGCGATTCGCAGGTGTTAAAAACCCGTGCCGACGCCATGTATAGCGGGCCGAGATCCAATGAAGTAATGATGAAAGGAGAAGAGTAGAGAAGAGAAGAAACAGAAGAAGGGAACGCCCAATTGATTACTTTCCTCCGTTCCCGAGTTCCGAAACTCTATTGACCCATTTCCTCCGCTCCCGAGTCTCAGACCTCAATTCCTCGTTATCTCAACTCCCGAACTCATCCAGCATCCGGCCTGCTATGTGGTACCGCGCTCGGAGTTCATATCTCGGCGTGGTTCATATCTCGGTGTGGTTCTTGGTCGGAATCATCACGGTGGTAGAGCTTCCGTTCATGACTTGGCATCGATGGAAGCTTCCACTGCCGCCATCATTTGTTGCCATCGGTAATCGTTAATTGTATACGTCAATTGCATCATGTGTAGTCGCGTCTCATTCGTCGACATCTAATACGTAAGCTTCTCTAAAATGGTTATACTTAACAAGTTCAAGCGCATTAGCGCTCTCCCGAGCCTTCGTGCAGTGCTCCGTAGAATATCTCTCAGTCGGTTGTCATTGGTAAGTGGCATTGACTGGGTAATCGTTGTTCGCAGTCCGCTTCGGTGACCGTCCATTCGACTTCATGGTTACGCTCTCGATAGGCGGCTTCAGTGGAATCTTGGTAGACTTCTTGGTAAACTTCTTGGTCGACTTCTCGGTGCGTGTCTCGGTAGACTGGCTCTCGGTGGGCTTCGACTTGTCAGTATGACTTGATCGTGTAGAGACGGCTATCTCCCTCTTTGAAAATTCGTTGCTCCGTCGACGACTTCATCATCATATCGATTGTCGATTGCCATCCTGACTCGGTAGCAGTGTGACTTGGATCTCCGCATTGCAATTGGGATTCGGGATTGTAATTGTCATCTCTGTGTGATTCGACACGTAATTCGGTTGGGCTTTTGTTTTATAAAGTTGAGTCTCGGCAGAGACCATCGTTGGAATTGTTTGGGGTGATATCGGGAAAAGTCGATCGTCATATGAATCTCGTCTTGAAAGTAACTCGCTGGTGACCATTCGAGGGAGGTAGAATGGACGCCAATTGCATCGGGCGTGGGCGGCATATCATTGATACATATCTAACACGTCAGCATGACAGTAGGTGGTCATACTCACCATGATAGGAGCGTGCTTCTACTCTCGGAAAGCCGCCATGTACATTGCATTTGCATATCTCGGCATCTCTTAATTCGGCATTCGGCAGGGTCTCGGAGGACCGTTACTCAGTGAAAGTCATTCGGATGATAGCTTCGGTGCGTTCTTAGTTGACTTCTCTGTGGCCATCTCGGTAGGCAGCTTTGGTTGAATATTCATTGGCTTTTCGGTAGTCATTTGGTAGGCCTCAGGTATGGTCGTTTGGTATCCAGTTCGGTATGCTGTTCGGCGATAGTTTGTTGATCCTTCGGTACGCCATTCGGTAAGCATCTTGGTCAGTGGCTTCCTACGGTAGAGCTCCCGGTAATCCTCTCGATATCCATGTGACATCCAACGGCAGTGATATCCATCGCTGTGAGGTCTCGGTGATCATCTCTTGGTTGTGTTCTCGGCTGTCTCACATGATGCCATTCGGTAGGCTATTCGGTACGCTCGGTGGTCATATTCAATCTCGTTCGGTGGTCCTATTCGGTATCTCATTCGGGACTGTTTCGGTATCCGTATTTGCGTTCATTCGAAATCTCGTTTCGAATGATTCGGCAGCTATATTGCACTCGTTCAGCATGGATCGGGCTCGTTTCACTTATCATCTCTCTCCGGTGCATTTGCAGGTATACTGGACGTCCGAGGCATGCTAGGTGAGCTTATCGTCTCAGATCGCGGGGTGCGCTCTCTGGCTCTCCTCAGGTTTGTTGATTCATCTGTAGGTGTGCTTGCCATCACTTGACTCGGTGCACTTATCGTCGTTCTCTGAGTCCACTAGTCGAGTCATCTCCAGGTGCACTTGCCGCTGCTAGCCTTCTGAATTGGTGAATGTATCTCACGGTGCTTCGTTCTTGCACTTCCAGTACGGTAATTGTTTGCGGTAGGGGTTGCGATTCAGGTACGGTCATCCCCCTCTTTTGATAGGCGTTGCTCCGCCGGCGACTAATCTCATATGGCTTCTTAGGTAATATTGATTGGAAGGGCTTGATTCGGAAGTCGATTTGTAGTCGTCAATTGTCATCGTAGTTGTGTAGCTCGGGATGGCCGAGTCTGAGTCGGGATCTCATTCGGGATAGTATTCTCGATAATGTATCTTCATAACAAATTCGGCATTGTATTAAGGATTGTAATCGGCATTGTAATCGGCATTGTAATCTCTGCCATACGGCACTTGATTTGGTCTTTTGCATAGTAGTTGGGATAGTACTCGGTACGGCAAGGCCGCCGGTAGGTATGTCTGCATCTTGGCATTCAATTGCTAGTCTCGTAGATTATCATCGAAAGTAAGTATATTAGATAGGGTAGATTTTCACATAACATAGTTTATATCGCGCCATAGTCAAAGGTTTGATTGTCATCTGTCTCCAAGCATTAATGCATCTCCAGGAAGTGCATATCGGCGCTCGTAAATCCAATTCTCATAGTGTCAACGGTAGCTCTTTTCTCGATACAGTAGCCTTCCACAGGTCCATTGTTTGTTGTCTGTCGTGGGTTATCCCATTCGGTGTTGGTTCCAATAATTGAAACGTTCACTCGGCCTATTTGGCTTACACGTGCTCGGCTTCCAATTGTAGTTCGTCTTTTCCCGGCCGTAAACTGCGCTTCACCGCTGTGAATTGTCATTCGTCTGTGGGGATTATCTCCACACTGCAGACCTGCACGAAAGTCGTACGAACTGCTCCATCTATGTTAGCCAAAACAATCCAAGAAAGGATGAAAGCGGTGGAAGGGAAAATGCAGGAGGCCTTGTCATTAACGGTTCGCTCACAAGGAACCAAGCCCCGCCATCCAGTCACTCCCTTCGTGTCTCGGCGAGCCGGTCGCAGTCATCCAGGATTCCCATGTGCACCCCCTTCTGCCGCAACTACCACCGCTGCTCCTTGCTCGCCCATTCAACCTGCGAGGGTTACCACTTCTGCTGGCTCACGATGCTGCATCCATAGGTCCCTATACCGCAGCTCCCAGCAAACTGGTGCAAACCCCAGACCGTTGGGTGAATGCCATGATAACCGCCTTCTAGCTAGCAGTCATCATGCGGTCCCCGAG
>Ga0307515_10001845_pt1 | contig 47243 bp, 50 predicted proteins | sample 17_EM_MG_FD_194513 | JGI IMG/M metagenome (GOLD analysis project Ga0307515, IMG submission 194513) | Populus trichocarpa ectomycorrhiza microbial communities from riparian zone in the Pacific Northwest, United States - 17_EM | ecosystem: Host-associated > Plants > Roots > Unclassified | place... | reverse complement strand
GGGGGGTACCATAAGGCCGTGCATCCAATTTCGGCGCCTTTCTAGTCTTCTTCTTATACTTTTCGGAGTACTTAGCGACGCCATTAAACGGGTCGTCTGCGGCTTCGCGTTTCGTCGCCATAACCGTGTACAGCGGGCCATTGTGGATTTTCTCTCTGTGACTGCGGTAACGCTGCACCATCGCGCGCTCTTCTTTCGACAACGCGGATTGCACGGGTGGTGGTTGTGGCTGTTTACCCGCATCATCAGTCAGTGAGGGTAGTATGGGGAATGGGAGAGAGCGCAACCGGAAATAACTCGGTGACGCTGTAGTCAGGCTTGATATCGTCGGCGCCGAAAGGTCCACCGCCCATTCCTCCGCCGCCGCGCCCACCACGACCTCCGAAGCCTCCTCCTCGTCCCCCTCTAGACATGGCGCGGGGTTGCAGACTGTGTTATCGCGGCGTACGGGTATAGATGTGAGGCAGAGGGGTTGTGCATAACAGGGAAGTTACAAAGGTGAGTAGTAAGTGGTGGTGAGTGGTGTTGGCTATGGTGGTCGTGACTCGCGAGTTGTGATACTCCCCACCTGCGGTCCGCTGCGAAACGTAAAAGTATAAAAAGCAAATCCAGAACTTCGGCTAAAAAAACTCCGGCCGGATTAACTAGATTAACTAGAATAACTAGATGGCATAAGGCTGTCGAAGGTGAGGGAAAAATGATAATCCGCCGTGTATGGTATTTGAAGTTGTGGGCGGCGGAGGCATCTCATGCTCAGCACAGAAGCAGAGAACGAAATACACCTAAAGTAATCGAGGTACAGAGATGACGATGATGGTAGCTACTAAAAAAGGGGACCTTCGCTGATCTCAGGTGTAAAAATACCACGCCATTTGAGGCCAGGTTTCATTCCTTTAGTTCCCACCAAGCTATGAACTTTTGCAATTTGTCTCCAGTAGCCCGCGTTGCGTATTCAGGAGGGTTGATCTTTATTCGGACAGCAGGAGAAGGTATTAGGAAGTAGAAGGTCTATCCAAACTCTCCGAGAATGTTGAGATGAAATGGAATCATTGTTGGCAGAACGAAAGGAAGTCTCGGGGAATTGATCCGTTCTTAACAAACTAGAAACTACTCAACTCGTTAACGATAGCAATGTGTTTCTCGGTCTTGCCTTTTCCCTCTGAAGATGTTTTGTTTTGGAAGAAGTTTACAAAGCAAACTTCCCCTAAATTTTAATACCACGCCCGCTTGTACTAATACTTATTGATCGATACTCATATCATTCATTATTCACTGGATGTTAATACGCCAGTAATACCTACAATACACTAAGCCACTGTCCTCTATTCCTCATTCAACGTCATAAACTATGTACAAAGCCATCCATATCACACCGGAACCACATCAACATCGATGGATATCGGACATGGTAACAGCCCCCCCTGCAACCCAAAAAAACTTGGTATAGTACACGCAACAAAAAAAGCAATGTCGTCTCACATCAAAGCCATCGTACTTAAACACCGCGGAACTACCATCTGTCAGCATCATCTCATCACACCAGTTTGGAGGGGAAACTCACCATCCTCAGCACCAAAAACCAACTCGCTCCCAAGAATCTAAACGCCGACAACCCAGCCACCGTCCAGAGAACAACAGCAAGATAGATTTTACTCCTCTTGCTCTCCACCGTCGCCTCATCCTCACTCACCAGGCGATCAAAACCTGCAGTATTCAAGACTCCCGCTGCAAGCGCTAAGTTCGTAAACATCCATGCCAAAACCACACCGGATCTCACTCCTGCATAATAATCCTTCTGTTTTTGCACCTCGTCTACTTTCTTTACTTCAACCTCCGCTTTCTTGCTTAATACGATCATCTCCGCTTCGTATTGCGAGTCAAGATCTTTGTCGTCGCTTGGAACGTTGAGAGAAGCCGTTCCGTCGGTAGTTTTCACGGAACCGTCCTTGATGGGCGGAGGAACATCGGGACCTTTAGTTCCCCAGGAGATATCGTGGGTGTTGCAGAAGGCATAGACATTGAGTACGTTGATATAGGATGGTGACATCAGGAGGTATTGGACGAAGGAGGTAAACATGTGCCAAGGCTCGAAGAACATGAAAGAAGCCACGAAGTAGAGAAGGTAAGTGGAGCACAATGAGACAATCAAATCACGGAAAATCTCATTTGAGAATATGCCTCCTGCTGTTATTTTTCCGTTGTTTGCCGCCAGTTCTTTTTGAATCGACTTCACAGATATTAAGATGGCGGCAAAGAGGAGGTACCTGTTTATAGTGGTCGGTCAGCTACTGGACGTTAGGGGAGAATAGGTATCGTACAGCATGATTACAGCCCAGAATATCACGATCGATAAGTAGAACTTCCGAGATCCGGTTGGGGTGTTACCCAATGATATGATGAAACAAGTAACCAGTACTGCAAGATAAATCCATTCAAACACCACACTGAGAACACCTCCGGGTGCAAAGCCGATTGATTTATCACTCAAACTAACCGTTAATATCCTAAAAACCAAGAAGAAATTGCCCTATTCAAAGTTAGCAAGCACTCAGAAAAATCGTTAGGGGAAAGAGAAACTTACAATAGCAAACCAAGAGAACAACATAGAAATTGTCTGGTAAAAGAATTCGACATGAAACATCAACTTTCGCATGAGGGAATGATCACTCCTCCAAACATCAAACGCATGTACCAAAGCATAGACGGCCGCAAAAAAGGATCCGTTCAGCCATCGCCGTCGCTGCATGATCAGTTCTGAGATTTCATTCGGTACATCCGTCTCCGCATAGGACGACTTGACGTATTGCAGAACCCAATGACTCTTTCGTTTGGTGACAAGCTCAAAACAGAGAATACGGTCCTCAGCAAGATACATATTGGCAGTGAAGATGTCAGCATCTGCGCCGTGCATTTTTTCACCCTTAAAGTATTTCTCCAGAGGGCCTTCACCCTTGGGATCGTTCTGAAGGGCTATGTAACGGTAGGCTGAGAAGGCGCCGGGAAGCACACTAATGAATCCGAAGACACTCTCCAGCGGTTTATCCAAAATGTTCGACATCTAGCACCAATTTAATCCACCAGTCATCTAATTGGAGCATATTTCACATACCTTGTACTCAAAGTTCTGAGTGGCGACCAACGGATTCAGCAAATGCTTTCCGCCAGTTCCTAACATAGCTTTGATCTCTCCACAAGCACCAGCGCACTGCGGGTTTACCTCAAAGGCTTTCCAAAGATGATATATACTGGTTCCTCCAGGCTTCGTTCCCGCGTCAATCAAAACGCAAACGTTTGGATTCAACACTGGTCCAAATGCTTGGAAGAACCATCTGTGGGAATTGATTTTCTTCTGGTTGTTCTCTTTAAGGCAGAATAACATCTGTACAGGCACTGAATTTTTCCCCCCAGGAGTAAGCTTGACCAGATCTCCTTTGGCTAACTCGATCCTAACTTGGGTAGTATACTGTGCTACTGTCAGCTTGGAGTCATATGTCTATAGTAAGCGTTTCCGAACCTCATAGATATGGGCTGTAACATTCTTTTCGTTGACTTTGGTCTTTGCAATTCCTTCTTGATAACATCCCATGCCAGCTAGCACACTCCTGGTCCGAGGATTGATCTTTCCTCGACCATCGCTCACCACACATACAACCACCTTTTTCCAAGCGTCATCACCCCAAGTCTTTGACCGACTTCGTGAACAAAGATAAGCAATGTTTTTGAAGACACCCGACATGGTGCGTGCAAACAAGATTTCGTCTTCATTATACATGGTCACTACGATGAAAAGCTCCGTTCGACGTGGCTTTTGGAAAAGCTGTTGGCGCAAAGTAAATCGCTCGGCGACAAATTCCGAGGGATCACAGGTAGCCGCCGAGTATCTCATGTGCGTGAACTCGCGCTCATTCTTGACGGGAAGCATCTGTAAGAGCTTCTTCGGCACAGGACAGTCCAACACCAAGTTGCCCTTGAAGAGTGCAACCTTCTTGACTGTTCTCCATCTCCGCACACCACCTGGCCCTGGCGTCGTGCTCTGCGGCGCTGGGGACATACTTGATTGTGGCGGAAAGTAGGAATCCGGCCCGACCGTCGACAACGGGGTGGGCGCTGTTTCGGAAGTATCCAATATCGGCCTATGGGCATCGTCATCGTAAGGTCCGTCATATCTGTGACCGTTATCGAAGGGGTTTTGTTGATAAGGATCGCCGCCAGATACATGGGGTTGATAAGGATCGCCATGATAATCCTCTCTATGGTCTTCCGGATACAGCGTGTGCGAAAATGGATCTTGAGCCGCTGGGGTGCGCATATCAGTTCGAGATGGTGGTAATGAGGGCGCATCATTATAGCTATGTGGGAGGTTCGATACAGTGTACTGCGCAGACTCGGCTCAGTTTACAGATCACAACAGGACAAAGAGCGCAACTCCAAACATCACGGATCGACTTACAGTAGGTTGCGCAACAAGTAAATTGCTGGCATTGTCTGGCCATTCTGGCATCTGCGCCGGTTGCGATGGATACCCAGAGGTATTCTGGCGTTGAGGCCGATAGGGACTGTCATGAAGTTCATATCCCCCCGTCATCGGCGATGGTACTCTGTGCTGTGGATCCAGGGGAGGGTCGTAGGGTTGGTTTTGGCGTCCATGAGGTAACATACCGATATTTTGCCCGTGAGAAGGAGAGTGTGGGGGACTGTCGTCGTATTGCTGGTCGTGTGGAGGACTAGTGTCGAAATCCAAGCGACTGTAGGGGTCTCTGTTCCTGTCTCTGCCGGCCATCAGGTAAGATTACTGGTGTTTCGAAAGTTATATAGGGCGCCAGATGCTTTCTATTCTGTAACGGGGTAACGGAATCTGATATTCCTCGGCGGTTCTAGTGCTGTGAGACTTAAATGTCAAATACAAGTTTCCCTACGCTTTGGAGTTTACGTTTGGTCTAACAAAAGTAAGCTTGATGGAGCTAGGCGGCCAATAAAATACGACGACGTTGAGGCTCAAAGACAAAGACGCGCGTAAAGCACGAGGGGAGAACACGAGCTGATAAGGGACGGCAGACGAAAGACGAGGGACGGCGCACGAAGACAAGATAGAGGCGGAGGGAAATCGATGATGACGACGACTATTATTGATCAAAATAACTCCTGCGCTATCTTCAGACTGCAGCGACGGCAGGGCATGTGGTGGCGCATTGTACCAGTATGCAGGTCAAGTACTCTATATTACTGCGTTTCATGGGAAACAACACCTAATGCAGCTGACTGCAACCACGGGCTGTGGCTTAGCGGAATGCTGTTCGATGTTAAGCGTCTCATAGATGATTAGAGTGTCAGATAGGTGTTCTTATTCTGCCTTGGCTAGAAGTTCTGCGACAGCAGTCTCGGGATCGGGAGTTGGGAGCCTCTGAGAGATGTTCCGTAGAGATGTATTAATACCAAACTACCGCGCGTCAAGATCAACAGGGTGCATTTCTCCCCGCACTTGCCCCATCAAACATCATCCATCACTAAAATCCATATCTCGTTAGTCACCCAAAGATGCACCGCCCAGCGCCCGATGAGAAGCTCTCAGTCCTCTTCTGCTGTCTCGGAAATATCTGCCGTAAGGCTCCAAGCCCATTGTCGGTGTCCATTCCTGACGTATAGCTTCCCCTAGGTTCTCCTATAGCAGAAGGAGCCTTTAGGGATACTGTCGACAAGTTGGGCTGCGCCGACAGGTTTGCAAGGATCGACAGCTGCGGCACCGCTTCGTATCATACTGGCGAGCAGCCTGATTCCCGTACGGTTTGCCCCTACTCTCGCCGTAACTACCGATATAGTACCACAACCCCAAGACCCAAGGTTGATCCAAATTACATGAGCAGGCACCGTAGACACCTTGCGCAAGAACGGTATTCCAATCAATCATCGCGCACGGCAAATCAGCACCTCCGATTTCCGCGAATTTGACTATATACTAGCCATGGATACCTCCAACCTCCGCAACCTAAAGAACATCGAACCCAAAGATAGCAAGGCTAAGGGTAAACACTCGGACCTTCCATCTCACTAGAACTGCGAACTGACACCTTGAGAAAAAGTTCTACTGTTTGGCCATTTTGACGGGAAAAACCGGGATGAAGTCGTCGACGATCCGTACTATGGCGGCACCTCAGGCTTCAGGACGAATTTCGAGCAGACCGTCAGGTTCTCCAAAAACTTTGTCAGCGAGGTGCTTCAAGTTGAAGTATCAGAGTAATGGCAATGCACGGATACCATGACGTCGGCTTTGAACACCAGGACTCAAGTGTTCAGGTGGGAATACGATGTTTGATTTGGTGACTTCTGCTTGATCGTTTTTCGTCCCGGATGCCGCTTCAGAATGCGATAGTACCCAGAATTAAAGCTCGCTAGATCACGGAGGGCTTCTTTTTACTCGAGCTCAGTGTCCGCGAGGACGTTGTTATACATGAACTTAGAAACACCTTTGGCGCCGCTCAATTCTATACAGTTTTGCTCATGGTGATATGATGTACAAGTTAAGATGTCTTTGCCGCCCATCCACTACCACTGGTAGTATTGTCGCTGGCCGTATATAGGTCTGCTGGGAAGATGTTGTCTCACTGGCTTCCTCATCCGCTTCTCCTGCTTCTCCCTCGCAATCCTTTCCAGCGTAGTATGCTCCTTCACAATCAACGTAATGCCTATCAACTCACCAAATCAGCAATCCTCATCTTTCCTTCACCCCAGATTAACTTACTCGTATACGGCAGCATCAACATATCAATCCTTCCCCGCGCCCTATGGTTGAGCCCCCTTTCAAACGGACCCCTTCCAACCCACGCCTGGGCAATATACATTTCCTTGGGTTTCATTCCCTTCCTTACAATAGCTTCCGATCTTGTATGGTGCAAGTGGGCCAGCACCGACCGTGCTGCCTTCTTGGGTGAGAAGCGCATCTGTGTGATAGCGTCATCAACGCTCTTTCCCATAATCTGTCTTGCGAGCGGCGCCAGCTTCTTCATGGAAGTCTTAATGAAGTGGGAGGCCGCAGTATGTTCCTTCTCAGTCTGTGCGATCTTCTGCACGCGGGAGAGACGGCCACGGCGGCGGAGGTCGCGAGCAGCAGCTTTCTTGAGCCATCCCCAGTTCTTCCGCTCGGGATCACGGAGGAGCCGGTTGGCCGTGAGATCAATGTCGGTGCTGCTCTTGGGCGTGTCTACCTCTTCGGCGCCGAAGATGGAGGATTCGGCGAGGGAACCGCGGACCGGGGCTGTCTCGGCCAACGTCCTGGGAGATTGCTTTAGTAGTTCGGCAATTGAGCGGGTTCGAGAATCGCCCGGTGTCGCTGCGGCTCTGTCTTCTTTGTTGGATTTGCCCCAACCGAACCACGAGATTGTGCGGGATTGTTGAAGGATATGGACGCGAGAAGCTGTCAGGAGGCGGAACGGGGGAAGGACATTCATGGTGTGGTTTGGGGGCCTGGGCCGGGAGATTGACGGGGCAGGCGAGCTTTGGGAATGATGTTCGAAAAATGGACGCCAAGACTGGCAGTTTGCTAGGGTTCCTATATGATGTGGGGATAGTTGAATTTTAGTCTGAACTTGGAACTCCAACTCGAGCGTATCTGATAATGGTTGTAGAATTGGAACCGTGAAATTGGGTGAGAAAAGCTGACACTGGCAAGATTTCAAAAAATCATGAATCACTGAGTCAAGAATGGCCATGATGCTACTCTCCCTAAGCAAGTCATAGGAAACTCTTGATAGTTTGTATACCAAAGGTATCTCTATAAATGCACCTGTGTACTTTCTCACAGGCTGTATAAAGTTGGTAGTTCCCATTGGTGCATCCCATTCTTACCTCTCCATCAAGAACGCCTGGCATAAGACGCCTGCCGCAACACTAACGTTCAAACTGTCTACCCCTTGGTCTACATCACTAGCACTTCTAATGCTAACGTACCTATCACAAGCCCTCTCAACGGTCGTTCTTAGCCCATCTGACTCACCCCCCATAACCACTACGGTGGGCCCCTTCGTCAGCGCCTCCTTCACCTCATCACTCTCCAGGGTGAGGTACTGCTTTGCCTTCTTACTCTTGGTCGGTGGGGGAACTGCTGCAAAAAACTTCCACCCATGCGCTTGCGAGTTCGCGATGAGTCTCTGGGGCACAGTTTGTGTGAGGATTGGCATGTGCTCTGACGCGCCGGCTGATGATTTGAGGCAGGTGGGTGAGAGTGGAGCGCAATTTCTCTCAGCGACGAGTAGTGCAGAGCATCCTAGGTAGTATGCGGTTCTGAGGATCGCACCGAGGTTGCCAGGGTCGAGAATCTCATCAAGCATAAGAATTAGGGGGTAGCGGGAGGGATCACGGTTGGAGACGGTTTTAGGTAGGTCATTGAGCACAATTCCAGAATTTGTGATGTCGTGTTGTGCGATCTGGAGGGAGAAGGTTGATTTATCATAAGAGACAGCACCGAGGGAGAGGATTGGTGTCTTTTTGATGGGTGATGCTTCCAGAACGTAGCCATTGTGAGGGCGAGACGAACTCATCTGCGGAGGAGAGTCAATACACAAACATAAGTAGCTGGTGGAGGGTTGATACGCACGCTATCTAGGATTCCGGTATCCGTCACCTCCTTCACATCAATCTTCAGTCTTCGAGCAAGGTTCTTTAATCTTATATCACGTTCCTTTGAGATGGCTGTCCGGTTTTCGCCGGCGTATATGTATAGACGATACAGTGTGCGTCGGCGTGACTTCAATGCTGCCTCGACGACACTGGAACCGTAGATCCATTCGGAATCCTGATGGGCCTTTTGGATTGTTCGGCGGGGAGTATGGCTATACCGATAATTCGCATCATCGTCGTAGGGATCGATGAGTCGGAGGGGTGCATAACGTTCTTGGTTGGCGGGGAAAGGCTCGTGTCTATGTCTGTCTCTATCGCTATCTCTGTCGCTATCGCTGTCTCTAACTCTTCTGTCTCTTGAGCGATCGAAGGAGCGGGACTCTTCGCGGGCTTCCCGGTGGATACCCTTGTAAATGACACTGTCGAATGAGGCGCATCGACAGAATTGTTTCGGTACGAATGTTGAAACACCCCTCCTAGCAGCTGGATGGAGAAGGTTCATAGCGGTCTTGGTGGTTGTCGAGCAGTATAAGCAGAAAAAAGGATGTCAAAACAGTTGGTCCTTGTCTAAATCAGGACTAGCTCTCAACCCCCCTGCTCAACGCGGTTCCTGTCAATCAATCAAACGCAACTCTCGATAACTTCCTTCCATCAACTCTTAACTTCACGTCGCGTCGCGTCACGTTACGCCGCTTTAGCCACACTGTCAACCTATCTACACTCCTTTAAAAACTGTGTATGATGCGAGGCTCGGAATTAGAGCCAGATTATGACTCTGATGTGGATGAAGTTGCAGCTGTCAATCAATCCAACATCGTGAGTGACTCGAATTCGCAGAGTGTTCATTCTGGCGCAGAAAACGCCCTCGCTGAAGCTATGGATATCGATTCTGATGGCGACTATGGAGATGATTCTCTGCCAGCAAGGAAACAGCTCTTTGAAATTGTTGTGCCTACACTGAAGGAACTTACACGTGACCGGGTTGAATACCACAACTTTAGGGTCGAGTTTGTGGACGATGAGTTCCCGGAGAATGCACGGGTTATGCGAGTGGTTGAGGAGGTCGAGAGAGATGGATGCCTGTGGTATCGAACAAGATTTTCCAACGCGAAAATAATGGTGGTAAGTTATTTGTTGGGATGCATTTTTCAGATGGGGGTTGCAGAAATGACATCGTGTACCAAATTGCTGACCACTGCTGGCTCAAACAACAGGTTCCCTTTGAGCGATTAGCTACACTCGACGGCGGAAACAAAGCCCTTCAACGCTTCTTGAGCGGTTGGCCTCAACGCGATCCATCGCCAAACACCAGTGGGTCGGATGAAGACGAGACTCTGTCGCCAGTTGTTAACAGTACCCGGAGGACACGTCAGCGACAGCTAATATCTCTCCAAGACCGGCGGAGGGCCGAGAATGCTAGCCGCACAGCTACGACAGAACTATCGGAAGATGGTAATAGTGAGGCTGAATCTGCTCCTGCACGGCGCGACCGGCGTACCACGCGGTCTCAGGGTCTCAAGGAAGTCCAGATGCTTTCATACAAGAAGGGGCAATATTATTCTGATGATGATGATGACCTTGTTGTTTCCGACCTTGTGCCCCGGCTATCACGAAGGTCTCACCGAGCAGTAGCAAGGAAAGCTGCGGGGAAGTCCCGACGCAGAAACAACTCTTCAGACGAGTCTGAATCTGAGCAAGAGGCAACAAGACGTTCTGGAAGAACGAAACGCCGGAAGACCAACTATGCTGAACCGGACATGGACGACGACTTTGTTATTAGTGATCTCGTGCAGATGAAAAAGCCTACGAAACCTAAAGTCGTTCACTCGAAGGAAATATTTCCAGTTCTTGACGACGATGATGAGTTTGTGTTAACACACAACCTGCACTGCGATACTTGCCAGGTATCGGGTCACTCGAGTGCCCGTGGTAAGATTATTTGCTGCCAGGGATGCTCAGCATCGTTCCATAAGGACTGCATTGGCACAGTTCGCGTGTCTCGAGACCATCTTGTCACCAAGATATCCGACGAGAATTTTGTGATGCAATGCAAACGCTGCATAGGGAGATACAGATTGAAGGACCCATTGCAGGCATCTTTCGATAGATGCACCGGTTGTAACGACCAAGGAAAATCATGTGTATCTTTTAAGTCGCTTTCTGAGAAGAAAAGGGCACCTAACCAAGACAACCGCGCAGTCACTCCGGATACTGATGTGTCCTCCGACCTGCTCTATAACCCAGATAATGTCCTCTTCAGGTGTTCCAACTGCTATAGGGCGTGGCATTACGAACATCTTCCCCAGCGAGGTTCCAAGCGTGGGCGGGCGGATTCTGATGATATTCGAAAACAGCGCATCGAACAGTATACCCGAGATTTCAAATGTGTGGACTGTATAGCAGCGCCTGGGAAGATTAGCAATATCATTGCCTGGCGCCCTGTTGATCCCGCATCTCGCCTTCAAGACACACGATTGGATTTGAACGATTTTACTGAAGATGAACGTGAATACCTTATTAAGTTTGAAGATCAATCGTATTTCCACGTTCAGTGGTATCCGGGTCCTTGGGTTGCAGGGGCCTTTCCGGGAAAGAGGGCTGGTTTCCTCAAGAATCATGTGCCTGCGGTATTGACACAAGGAGAAGCGATCGAGGAGGGGTGGCTACGGGTGGATATTGTGCTCGATGTGGAATATACCAGTTTTGTACCAATGGGCAACGATGTTGAGATCGATTTAGCGAGAATCAAGGAGGTAAGAAGTGCGTTTGTGAAATACAAGGGTTTGGGATACGATGAAGTGTTTTGGGACGCTCCTCCCAAGGAGTCAGACACCGAGCGCTGGGAGGATTGGAGGAGAGCCTACGACGATTATGTTCATGGTTTATATGTCAAGCCGGCGAAGGGTACTGTGAAGAAAATGGAAAAGGCACGACGGACGAATTTTGAGAGCTTAGAATTGAAGGAACAACCCAAATATATAAAGGGCGGTACCTTGATGGAGTATCAGAAGGAGGGCATGAAGTAGGCTCCCTGAGAATATGAGTTGGGCTTGGACTGATAAGATATAGCTGGTTGTACTACAAGTGGTGGAAGGGCCAAAATGCAATTTTGGCCGACGAAATGGGTCTTGGGAAGACTATTCAGATTATTTCCTTCCTGGCGATGCTTTCTGAAGAGCAGAGATTGTGGCCGTTTTTGATTGTAGTGCCACATTCCACTGTTCCAAATTGGTTGGTTACGGCCTTTTCACTCTATAAAGCACTGACTAACTTTATCAAAGGAGACGCGAAATCCAGACATGGGCACCCAATCTTCGAGTTGTTGCTTACTATGGCGCCGATGTTGCACGCAAACTTGCGGTATAAGCTCATGTTCTCGTGTTGTTATTAAGACCGTAATGCATACTAATTGCCTACAGCGTGCCCATGAGCTATTCCACAAGAATGGAGACCTCAAATGCCACATCGTGGTAACCTCATACTCAACTCCGACCACTGATTCCGGGGTTCTTCGCAAAGTTCCATGGCAAGGCCTTATTGTCGACGAAGGTCAACGTCTAAAGAATGATGGGACACAACTCTATGTCGAGCTTCAAAAGTACAAGATCCACCATAAGGTTTTGCTCACAGGCACACCGCTGCAAAACAATCCTCGAGAATTATTCAACCTTTTGCAGTTTTTGGAGCCTAAAGAGATGAAAGCTCGGGATCTTGAGGAAGAGTTTGGAGAGCTCACAAGCGAGAACGTACCAAGGCTACATGCTCTCATTAGGTATGCCCCGATAACCTCTGTACGTGGTGATATCTCCTGACTAGGATGTAGACCATTCTTCTTGCGAAGAACAAAGGCACAGGTTCTTACTCACCTTCCACCGATGGCCGAAGTGATTGTTCCAGTTTCCATGACACCTCTCCAGCGTAAGCTGTATAAGTCCATTCTATCTAAGGATGCCACTTTGATCCGCTCTATTCTCTATCGTGGCCACAAACTTAAACAGACTGAACGGGCAAAACTCAACAACCTTCTCATGCAGCTCCGGAAGTGTGTCTGCCACCCATTTCTATACAACGAAGATATTGAGGAAATTGCCGATGAGAACAATATGGAAGCCATCCACCGCAATCTTGTTGAAGCTGGCTCAAAACTGGGTCTTTTAAATATCATGCTTCCTAAGCTGAAAGCACGAGGACATCGGGTCTTGATTTTCTCGCAATTTTTAGGGATGCTTGATATCATTGAGGATTTCCTTGACGGATTGGGGCTGAAGTTTCATCGACTGGATGGTTCAGTGTCGACTTTGGACAAACAGAAACGCATCGACGAGTTCAATACTCCAGGGTCGGAATATTTCGCATTCTTGCTATCGACCAGAGCTGGTGGTGTGGGCATTAACTTAGCCACCGCAGACACCGTCATCATCCTGGATCCGGACTTCAACCCACATCAGGATATCCAGGCTCTCTCTCGTGCTCACAGAATTGGGCAAAAGAATAAAGTCCTCGTATTCCACTTGATGACACGAGATACCGCTGAGGAACGTATAATGCAGATGGGCAAGAAGAAACTCTCGCTTGACCATCTAATTATTGAAAAAATGGGCGAAGATGAAGAAGAGGAGGTCATCGACGTTGAAAGCATTCTCTCCTTTGGAGCAAAACGCCTATTTGAAGACGATGCCGAGGATCGAGTAATCAAATACGATGATGAGGGTGTGGATAAACTCCTCGACCGTTCGAGCATAGAGCAAACAAAGACTACCAATGGGAGCGGCGATGGTAGTGCTGAAAATGCATTTAGTTTCGCCAGGGTGTGGGCTAATGACAAGGGCTCGTTAGAGGAGAACACCTTCGGGAATGAGACACCCGAAGACGATGCCACGCCCGAACCAGGCTTTTGGGAAAAGGTCCTTCAAGAGCGAGAGGCGGAGGCGCGACGGGAAGCCGCCGCGAAGCAGCAGGAGTTCGGAAGAGGGCGTCGGAAAAAGAATATCAGCTACGCTTTCAACGACGATGATGGCACAAAGGAAGACAATAGCAGCGACACTGACTTCCAAGAAGATGGACCTGGGCACGAGAGCGAAGACTCTATGGATGAGCATGGTATGGACGGTATGGTCTTTAGTGATCTAATGGATCTCGATGGACCTATGAATGGTGTTAGCAGGTCCGATCTCCTCCGAGAAGACCCCATCAACCAACGCCAGGCTTTTGTTCCTTTAGTAAACGGAAACGGTGCACCGATGGGACCAACGATGGGAACTTTCGCTCCTCCCCTACCAGTGGGACCAACGATGGGAACTTTCGCTCCTCCTCCACGTCTACCGCTCCCGCCAACCCAACTACCACTAGGTCTTCCTCCCCAGAATAACCATCGCCGCAACCAAAACCACACACCTGTCGCTTCACGCAATTTCACGCGCATTAACCCAATCACTCCCACAGATGATCCAGCCATGCCCCTTTGCAAGGCGTGTAGACATCATCACGCCCACGGATCATGCACAATTAAAAAAAGCGGCGTCGAGTACTGCCCCATCTGCAAACTTGCACATCTCCCCAAGGCCTCAATCTGCCCGCACTTTGGATCAGAAACACAGATTAAGGCGATGATGGAGGCTCTGAGGCAGAGCACTGAGGATAAGGCGTTGGTGGATGAGGCAAAGAGGTACCTCAGGGGAAGAAAGGGCCAGCTGCAGAAGGACAGGCGGGAGAAGAGGGCCAAGGAGGCGGCGAGTCAGAAGGGGCTGAACGAGCCGAAGTGAAGAATTGTATTACTATTATCACACAAATCGTATACTACGCTATATTTATGTCCCCCCTTATTATAGCTTTATTTTCTACCTTCAAATATTATGGGAAATGGTGATCATACACAATGCTTTTGATCTTCATTGGTTTTCTTTTGTTTTTGGCATTCATCTACTCCATACACCGCTATTTGGTCGACTTAGGTCTGCGTCTGTCTTCGTTTTCCTTTAACTTTTAATTATAGATGTTAGCATTATTTATTATCATACTGTATTATTGCATTTTTAAAAAGGAGAAAGTGAGAAAAAGGTGGAGTATTACAATTGGTATATGTGTATGTGCTACAAGGCAGCAGTCAATAGAGAGCGAACCTATATAAGCTGGTCTTATGTTATGGGCAATGATATACGCAACCTGAACTCGTGCAGCGGGCCGTAACAAAAGAGCATCGGCGATGGGTGTTAGAAGTCAATTACAATATATTAGCCACAGCCTACTGCTTTAGGATATATAGCAAGTTAACAAACCTATTTTCAATTCACCATCAGTCCAGGCCAGGCCAGTCTACATAATCGTACACCACCACCCTCCCTTCCTCCTCTCACTCTCCCACATATTACAGAGCAACAAAAAAAGGAGAAACCACCACCATAGATGCATGCTGTTTCGAATTCCGCCAGCTTCCAAAAAGAGAAAAAGAACTCTTCCCAAAGGAAAGAAAGGAGCGGAACAGAAAAACACAATGAAAAACTGAAAAACAAGCATATCTTTTAGACAACCACCCGCCTTTTAAGATACATACAGTCCCCATCCCATCCTCTTCTTTCTTCCACTATAAACGCCAATCTCAGCAGTCTGTCAGACTACAATCTCAGCCCAGCCCAACCGTCCCAACCACCACAAAACAATAAACGTTAAGAGGATACTTACTAATAGTAGTAGCATAGCAAGAAAAAAGCAATAAAAAAGCAATAAAAAAGAGATGTAGTAAAGCAGGAGGAACGTTTATATGAAAAATCCAGAACCCAATGATGATGCATGCATGCACAAAGTATAAAAAACTGCAGTTTCCTATCCCAATACATAATAAATCCACAAACACCTCCCCTTCATCTCCTGCTTGTAGTGATGATGATGCTTCTCCAAGGAATGGGTAAGGTTCATCAATATATGCGTGGACATCCCAGATTCTGGCACACCACAAAACAGAAACCGGGAACAAAAAAGATAGCTGTAAAGAGAGACGAGAAAAGTAATTCCTTGGTAAACCGATACCATTTCTATTTCACACAAGGTGGATGGGGGAGTTATTTCTGGTGAATCCCACGCCATCCAAGGGTTACCATACCACTAAGTTGAGTTACAGAAATAAAAGAGCCCATACATCCCACATTCGCTTTTAAGAAGAGTACCCAGCGCCCATCTGCCAGTTCATCTGAGGCTGCTGTGACGGCTGTTGGTATGCATTATTATGTGTCTGCGGTTGATAACCTCCATCATGCCGACTATGAGGCTGCGGTCGCCCATGCGAGTCAAATGACCGTTGTGATGGCGACGGACTGCTGGCTCCCGTTCTACTGGGGGACCTTGGCCCCCCAGGAGTAAGTAATGCCATCCCCCCAGCCTGCTGTCCTCCCGCATAGGCCTGACGCGAGGTATCGTGGCCGTTTGATGGGAACAGTGGGACGCAAGTATCAACGGGGGAACGAGGAGTATCGAAGTGACTAGGTGCCCGGGCCGAGTTCGCTGTCGATGGCGGAAGAGGGACCTGACTAGCGTCGTAATGTGGCCGGTGCGACGAGTTCGTAAACGAATCGCTGTCATCATCTCCCAAATCACGAGATTTCATATCACCACGAGCTGTAGCTCCTAGTGCATCTAACTCTGTGGATGGGAACATCTGCGAATTGGATTTGATGAAGGAGCCCCTGTCATCCCGCATGGGCTGATAACGAATATCGGGGTTCTTTGAAATCAGAGCGTAAACGGACGAAACAAGAACGAGAATGAGGAGAACAAGGGCGAACGCAGCGTTCATCACGAAGAATATTACGCCCATCACACCAGCAACAATATCCTACGGACAGTCAGAATAACGACAATAACCAGGGTTCGTCTTTGTAGCCTACCTTTGAGTTGAAAATCCCTGTGAACACCAGCAAAAAGATGACGTTCAAGAAATTGATAGCACAGATCGAGATGTTGAAGATGTTGGTCCTCTTATCCATCCAGGGGCGCATCATGCTAACAGCTACCAAATAGATAAGCTCAATAAAGAGCAAAGCAAAGGCCTGAACAGTTCCTGATTTCTGGCCAAAAGCGACAAACATCGCCTTGACCAAGTAGTACAGTAGAAGCGGCACAATGAAGTAGTAAGCCGAAGCCCGAAACTGGACGTACAGGAACCCCCATCGGTTCAGAGCCGCAGGATCTGAGTACAAGATATATGCCGGGTTTTTGTGCAGTGATACCGAGCGCCGTGCGATATGAATGACTTTCCATGACGCGTAGCTTAAAATGCCTACTATTGACAGGAAGAAACAAACAGCAAGCGTCATTGCTCCAGCGGAATCATGTACTGTCAGTTCCCATAAGCAGAGAATTGCTATTTGAGGAAAGCCGATGAGTACCTAAAGAAATTAGAATAGCCCTAGATGGAACACCGGTTCGAAACATACCAAGCGATACATAATTCCTTTTAGAACTGTCAACCATCCATTCCGGAAATCTTGAAATTTTGTACCCCGGATCCACTTCATTCTAATCGCAAGTTCCGTGAAGCCTTTAAACGCACATACGCCTAAACCTGTGAAAAACAAGAACGCTACAAAGAAAGCTATGCCGGTCATAAAAAAGTTGCTGGCTTCAATTTTCGCTTTGAAAGACACCCTCTCAATTCCAGCGACACTGATAATCTCCGCTTGAGCAGTCGCCGCATTATCGTTATTGGATCTTGAGTATATATCTGACCGAGGAACGAGCTGACTTGAAATATCGCGGCTATCAAGGTCTAATGGCGCGAACCCATACATGGCGGCCCGAGTCATCAAATAGGGAACTTCTCCAACATCAAAGGATCTCTTTGTAATTTGCACAGAGACTTCAGACAACCGGTCCAAGAGGTTCGATGGCTTTCCTCCAGTGGCCTGGATATACCAATGGAATATATCTTGCATAAATTGGATTTCAATGATACCCATTGTCCAATCAAAGTTCTGGGTCCATGCAGAGACAATTGGAGGCAATTTAACAGCTGTCATGCCAATCATTGCCTGGGCCTGGAAATATGCAAACAATGAAACCGCGTTTGCAGCAACATGTGCAGCAGTGTTCGAGTGGCCGAGACCGGAAGTGACAGCAGATGCAATGAGTCCCATTCCCGCAATGATAGCCGTGACCCAGCCTACACCGTGTTGATCCACGGTTTTGCCGTTGCTGAGAGGCGCCTCCACACAAGCAACCATGTCTCCAGTGTCGGTACTATTGACGATAATTCTCGCAAGTCCATCGAGGTCAGGAACCTGGTAGGCAATGGCTTTGATTCGTCAGTTTAACGCGGCAAGAATTGTCTGGTGTTCATTTACACACCAGGTACCGAATTCGCGACGTCTTGCCCCACCTCAACGTTTGAGTTGAGAGTAATTTGACCGGTAGACATTGGACACATCCCTTCGAAGCCTTCCATCGAACAAGGATCCAAATCTCTCTCCATTGCGGTGTACCCATAAGCTATAATGGCCAATTTGGCTGTGACATTGCCCGATAACGAAGATATGCCGTTAACCTTAATCCTAAGTAATCCATCGTCTGGAGTGAAGGTTATATTAAACAGCGTGGCCGAAAAGAGCGAATCTTCCATACACGGGTTTAAGGAGGTTGATTGAATAATGCGCGCCGCTACGACATATTGCGACAGCCATGCCGACACAAGGAGCAAGAACGGTATTATTCGCTCAAGCGGCATTGATAGTAACGAATGATACATTCTAAGTGAGCGAAAGAAATCTGATGGGGACAATCCCCGACGGCGATTGGACCTAAATAGCCGTGTTTGCGACCTTTTTGAAGTATCCCTTCTAGGGTGTGATCGTAATGGGCGTCAGGCGAAAGGGCTGTTTATTATGCGGAATTCTTAGCCGTGCGGCGGGCTGTAGCACGATAATGGGCAAACGAACGTAATGGTAAGCGACCGTGAGAAAACCGAAAAGTGGTTGATGAATGATTCCTTGGGCGTAGTTATGGGGCGCTTGCTGGCCTTTTGGATCGGTAAAATGCAAGATGAGATAGATGGGTTCTGGCCACAGCTGCGTGGTGGCGGAGTAGATGTGGTCGTTGAATGTGAAAGGTGAAGGAAGAGGGAGGAAAAGGTCGCTCGTGAAATAACAATGACAATAATAGTAATAGTAATGATGATAAACGCGGACGAAGCAAGCGAGCGAGCGAGCCAGAGGAATGGGGAAACGAGGGTAAAACGATCGGGCAGCACAGCAGCACTTCTTTCAAGCTTGGAGGGCAAGTGATCCAGGGGTCTTTCTGGTTTGATACATGGTAGATTTTGACGGAGTAGGAGTTGCAGGAGAGAGTTGCATGGTTGCTCGGTCCCACAACCTCCGACGTATGTAACACGCAAGCTCCAAGCAACACCAAGAGTGGCTGAGTTAGTACTGTGGGTGAATCTCTCTTGTTTCGGCTAATATTATTGTGACGACAACAACTTTTAACCACGCGCCAACCAATTGAAGCGGATCATCAAATCAAATCAAGTTCACGAATCACAGCAAACGATGATGCTGATGAGATGATGCTGATGAGATGATGCTGATACGTTCCCAGTGAGATCGGTTGCCATCATGTGCCGACTTGAGAGTACATGTAGGAGTTGCTAAGTGCTCTACTACAGCAGAGTAGAGCATTTAATATTTAGTCTACGCGGCCTACGTATCCCGAGTATCCCACATGTTACATGTTCTAGTGCACTTCCCTTGCGTGTTACATACATGCAGCATCCAGCATCAGGCAGGGAAGGATGAAAGAAACGGTCGTCATCTGAGCTTCATCTCGAAAGAGTAAAGCGCCCTCTCGAGTGCACCCCATCATGTTACTTAGGTTAGGGCTTACTATCCCATGCAAAGCCCGAATGAAATTTTTTGTTAGTTCGTTTGCACCCATACTTATCACACCATCACCACCATCACCACCTTCACCATACTCACCACCAACCAATATCGTTATGCCGAAATCCCTGGACCCTCCAGTGTCCAAGAAGCGCAAGATCGACTCTTCCAAGACTCCTGTCGCCAAGGATAATACTACAAAAGATACCAAAAAGTATCGGTCGTTACAGAAAAAGCCCTCAAAATCCCAATTAATACCCACAGCGGAAAACAAAGACGCAGTGGCGACAGTTCCTCTCAATGCCAAAACATTCGAAGAATTGTCTCTTCTCAGCACCCTCTTGAAGCCTATCTTTGGCTTGGGCACATCCAAGCTGTCTCCGGTTCAGCAACACGCCATTCCTGCGCTGCTCGGTGGAAGAGATGTAGGTATACCTCTATTGCCCCTTCCTTTCATGTCATACTTGTGTGCCATTCTTACCTATTGCTAGGTTTTGGCAGTCTCAGTGTCTGTGCGAGATGCAATGACTTCATTTTTGATACTTGCCGTTGCTCTGCTAGAAAAACACCGCTTTCACACCCGAAATGGCACTGGCGTTCTAATCATGACGCCAAACCGAGAGACTGCCATTCAAGTATCGGGACTGGCCTCTGAACTGCTTTCTGGAACTGCTTATACTGTCGGCATGGTAATTGATGGTGCCAACCGGGGTGCAGAGGAGCAAAAGCTAGACAGAGGTATCAACTTACTGATTGCCACGCCGACAAGATTACTAGATCATATTCGAGATACTCCATCCTTTGTATTCAAGAACCTGAAGGCCTTCTATGTTTACGAAGCAGGTACATTTGCTGGACTAGGAATGGATAAACAGATAAGAGAAATAACTACCCTCATTCCCAAAAAAGATCGCATATCCATGATATTTGGGACGGAGCAGACGGACGAACTGAATAGTCTTGCCGAACTCATTTGTCGATCAGACTCCGTCCATAGGTACATTGAGGTGTCAACAGGGTCAGAGGGTTCGAAAGGACTGCAGGGTTATGTCATTGTAGAAGCTGATAAACGATTTCTTCTTCTGCACTCATTCTTAAAGAAGTTTCAAAGAAAGAAGATCGTTGTGCTTATGTCCTCAACACCCTCTGTCGTGTTCGGTTTAGAAGTCCTCAATTCATTGGATTTAACGGTCTATTCTGTTCACGGGAGGCAGAATGTGAAGACCCGGCTGGCTGCCTTCTCTGGTTTTGTGAAAGATACGGAAGGCACTCTGCTGTTGACGGAGGAGGCAGTCGAAGGACTCGAGGTATATTTCGAATCCCTCTTGTACTGTTTTGATCTTGACAGAGTCCTTTAGATCCCACCTGTGGATTGGGTTATTCAATATGATCCGCCACGATCCATCAGACAGTTCATCAAACGCCGAGGTGCTATTCAAGGCCAGTCGATTGCCTTTGTACAGCCCAGAGAGAGCGCTTTTGTGGACCAACTGAAGGCTGCAGACATAGAAGTGAAAGAGTTTGATTTCCCAAAGAAAAAACTAAGCAATGTCCAGATTCAAATTGAGAAGTTGGTATCGAAGAATTTCGGTCTACATCAATTGGCAAAAGATGGATTCAGGTTAGTCTTATATGCCCTTGCGCACTCCCTCCCGTCATGCGAAGTTTATATGATGAGAAACTATGGTCCGTGTTGTTGATTGCGGTTAAAACCCCGCGTGTCATGAAATCGAGCCCATTGAATTTATATTCACCTCTGATATAAACTTCACATTGACATTTTCCAATGATTACTTTATTCTATATAACCTTTCCAAGGTTCAATAACTAATGGGAAGTGTACAGAACTTTCCTTCAAGATTACAACCGCCATGGCGACAGCCAGATCTTTGATGCTACCAAGCTCAACATCCGGCAAGTTGGGAAGAGCTTCGGATTTGATACTCCGCCTCGAGTCGAAGTGAAAACAGTTGTGGAAGTGAAGGTTGACAAAAATGCGCGACCATATGGCCCTGAGAAGCTATATCAAGGCAAGAAGCGTAAGGCTTAGTAGTGCGTTTTGTTATATGTAGCCCCAGAAGAGATCCATGATACTACGGCGACTTGATCACTTTTAATTATTGTATTAAACTAGCGAAGACCAATTACAACGGAAAAGACGCACCCGCACACCTAGTATTTAGAAGGAGATAGTCTCGGAGTGTGGTCCCAGCGTTCGAGACTACTATGCCAAAAAAACCCCGTTTATTGATGTGACTGTAGTGCCACATTTACCCGAGTGCAGCATGACTCCCAGAGTCCAGTGATTGTAGCATATTACTAAATTTAACATTCCAATTACTGGGGAATAGCTCAAAATACCACAGTAATACAAGATACCAGCAAATATGACATTGTAAATGATTGAGTATTTAGTTGAATGGGGTAATATTGGTCAATTAAGCAGTATTGAGCATTTGCATAGATGGGGCAGGCATTCCACATTCTTGTCACAATGATGTAATAGTAATAAACCAGTATACCTACAAATAGCCCTAACATGATGTCATGTTCAGCAAACTACATACATAGTGTAATGGTTAGTGGGTGTGTACAATACCCACTGAAATAGGTTTGAATCATACCAGAGATAATTTTTTTACCATACTTCAGTCAGCTGCCAACATCAGGCCTGGAGGCAAGCCATAGGGCATGTGTAAGCATGTGCAGGTATGTGCAGGCATGTGCAGACATTTGCAAGTAATGTAGTATAACTCTACTATTTAACTCAATGCACATCATTTTGAATATGACAGCAATCCAGCATCAATATGGCATCAATATACTATCTAATGTGGTCTTCTGTGCTACATTATTGTGAAATTAATCCCATATTCAAAACAATTGATATTGTTGCAAATTCCAAAATACCCCACAAGTTCAGCCAATGTATACATTTGTAACAAATTCAACATTAATACAGCATTACCTCGGCATCAATAAACGGGGCTTTTTTGGTACAGTAGTTAAGAAGGAGAGAAGTGCTGTTGTCTTGCTTTAGGTTTAGTGCGGCTCTGGAGGGAGCCTCTTGCTCTTTTGTGTACGCATCATCACTCTAGTCAATTCATCACTTCTCTTATCTTCGTTCTCTCTCTTTTCTTGCTGTGCTAAGTCGTGCTCGAAGTCTCTCAGCATCGCAGTGTGTCCATACATTAACAGAAAGTAACGGGAGCACCAAGAATATCAAGCAACAATGGATTTGATATCGATACCATGTTTCACCAGAGCAAGTGCGCCCACGACAATCGGAAACGCACTTATAACAGTCCCCGAAAAGTAGATGATCACTGACAGTATGTACCCCTGTTTTTAGGACACAGCGATGAGGAGAATCTGCGATCATGATCATTGACTTCAATTCACAAAAACGAGTGACATAAGTGGCAAACGAACGAAAATAAATAATACAAAACAAGCCCCATTCACCAAACCAGATTACACCATTCCCCGATGACTTTTCTCGTAAAGTCATTCAAATCTTCATTACCCTGCATGGCACCATACCACGCTTCCGCCTCTTTCGCCTTTTTGTAAAAAACACCTCCCTCCACAAAACCTCATTGCATCGAACAATCCGTCATAATCATTGTCAATACTAAATAAATGTTCGTAATACGCCAAAATTGCAAAATTGCACGGGAATGAAGACTTACGAATTTTTGCACTGATCCCCGCATGTATTATAAACCTCAAGCACAAGCTACCGAAATTCCTCCCCTCTTCTCCAATACAACACCAGATGCAGTGGCCGCCCATGCCAAACGTAGGGCCGGAACTGCGCGGGACGCCCTCAGGCTCATGCCTGGAAGAACGTCCTCGCTCACAGCGAGGTCACAGAACCATCAATCTATCAAATATTAAAAACATTCATGTTTCGCGCACACGCAAAGAAACTAACCGTCGTAATATTCGTCCTCGTCCTCGAGCTCTTGAAGCTGTTCAAAATTGACCTTGTAACGAAGCATAGCTCCGATACCACCAAAGCCCTTGACAAACTGATTGCCTTCGCTGGAACGGTCGGATACGAATTCAAGAGTTGCACCAAAGTCCTTATACTTCTCTGCGAGCCATTCGAGAAACGGCATTTGCTCGACAACCTCCATTTCCTGTCCTGACTCCTTGTCCATGAACTGGTCGCGATTCTGCTCCTGAAGTTTGGTGGTATGAAGGACAACTTCAGTTCCAGTCGAAGATTTAAGGGTCCAACGAGTAATATCCAAGTTCTCGAATACGATCAAAACTAGAAGACACGTTAGCGTTGCATATTGAGAACGTATTGAAATTACCTACTCTCGGCAGCACCCAACTCCAATGCTCTCAAAGTATCGTCAATACCATAACAGACCCTCCCACTGTCTTGTGAGATCTCGTCAAAGTATTTCTGAATGAGCTTCTTCTCCTGGATGAATTTGACGTTGCTCAGGGTTTCAGCAGCTAATTCAATGGCTTGGTTAAACCCGTTCTCTCCTCCATATGAGACATCCACAACTTTGATAATCTTAGCGACCAGGCGTTGATCAAACATGTCACTCTGGGCGAGTTCGTTCTTGAAATCAGCAGAACCAGCCAGGATGAGTCCCTGGACGTTGACCTTGTCTTGAGAGATGAAGTTTTGAACAGCCAATTCCGCAACTTTACGAACATAATTGTGACGCTTCTCCTCACGGAGACGGGCAAAACGAAGCGCGGACTGACCACCACGACCGTGCTTCTTCGGAAGATCGACCGAGAATTTGTGAACAATTTCACGAGTATTACCGCTCAGTGTGCCAAAGAGAGCACCGTTTCCGTCCATGATAATGAAGCCAAATTTGCTGTCAGACTCGAGAAGTTCGGAAAGCGCCTCAGTGTGGAATTTGTTGTCACAAAGGTACAATGAGGTATTGATGGGTTTGAAAGGCTCGAAGTCGATGTTGATCTTCCGCTCCTTGCCTTCACTGGTGATGATTTCGCCACAATATACCACAAGTCCATTCGGTGGGACTTTGGGGTATAGCTTAAGGCGTTGCTGAGTCGAAGTGATTGCTGAAAGTACAGAGAGACGATTCACGCGGGACTTGATGTTGGATGCCGTTCCCTGTCAATCGGTCATAGTCAGCATTAAGTTGCACAAAGACAAGTAGCAAGTCTCACATATTCTTCAGCCAACATCTTTGCCGCGCGGGAGATCTGATCCTTCGGCGGGATAATGAGAGAAATCATGGAAGTTCCATTGCCCCTTGCCTCCGTGAGACGTTTGATGAGCTTCTTGACCTGTTACACAATTAAAAAATAAGATTTACAATTAAATACGAGATAGCTATCAGTATTGAACCGAAATACCTTCCAGATCTCGATATTCTTCTCTGCGTCGTTGCCTGGGGCGGTAGACATGATGGCGACAAAATTGGTGCGCTGGTTGTAAGGTAGTAAAGGGGGGAAAGGGAGAAGGGGCAAGAGAGAGCGGAGGCAAAAAGAACCTCACTATACAGTAGCTAAGGATATCTTGATGTCAGGCAGAGAATAGCGGGGGTGAGTGGTTGAGAGAATGAATGAACGGAGACGAAGAGCGGGGAGTTGGCGAAGAAAAAGAAGAGGTCGGGTAATCGAGAATGACGGCGGATGAGTGAGAATGAAGGATTTCTTTGAGTTTAAGCTTGGCAGAGGCTCAGTAATCAGAACTTTGGAATAATCACTGGATCCTCGAATTGCAAAGTTGAAAGTACAAAGCAGCACGGAAAGAGGGGTGGTGCTAAATTGCAGAGAGGTGCTCACAGCCGGGACGCTACTTAGAGGATGCTATATTGAGCAAGACTGTACCTACATGGACATCAATGGGTGTTCGCGAATTCAAAGCAATCACTCTTCGCAAAAGGTTCCATCCCATTACACAAGTAACCCGCAATACCACGCTGCCCACACTGGAGGGAGAAGAAACCCTTTAGAAAAAAAGAAAAACTACCACTATTCCCAAGAGGGCATATCATTCAACATCAGACATTCATCAACGGTGTAAACCCAGTTTGGAGAAGTAGCAAAATTCATCATAGATAAGACGACCGAGCAGTACAAACATGCAGCAAAGGAATATATCAACGGAAACAGAAAAAGTAATACCGCCTTAACCAGCCTTTCAACAACCCTAAAAACAGAAATATGCAAGAATAAGGTACCCAATATTGCAAAAGACAAGGTTAACCCAAAGCACGACAAAGAAAATAAGGATGGAAGAAATAGAGAATTGAACTGTCGTATCCAATTGCTCAAATAAGAGCCCCCTATTGACTATGGTAAAATCCTGACCCTACTGGCTGCGGTGGTGCATAATAGTACATCGTGCCACCGACATTCTGCCCTTGACCATCAGGTACTGGTGTTATTGGCATCCCGGGTGTATCAGGGTATGTAGTACCTGGAGCAGGTGGATACTGATAATATGTAGTATTAGGATCCCAGGTTGAATAGTACACCATTCCATTGCTTTCTTGGGCAATGGTTGTGGGTCCAGAGGGTCCCGGTGGTGCAGGTCCTGATACCTGGGGAAGCGGTGGAGGTTGGTGTGGCTGCATAGGTGGAGCAAGTGCGTAATGGTTTGTCGCTCCGTTGGGCATGGGTGAGGGGCCAGCAGCATATGGAGGTGGGGGAGGGTGAAAAATTCCGTGGTGAGGTTGCAGCGGAGCATGGGTCATGGGGTGGAGTGGTGGAGCGGGGTGACCATGTGGAGGAGGATATGGCTGGTAGTAAGCCTGTTGCGGTGGATAGGGGTTTGGTTGGAAAGGCCTAGCGTGGACAGCCTCGGGAATCTGGGACAGTGGTGTCCCGGAGGGTTGAGACGGATAAGATGGATGTCGAGTATGATGTGCGTATCCATTTGGTGCCATCACAGGAGTACCCGAGGGCACATGATCAGTGTAAACGCCCCCATTATAATTATGCGGAAAGTGCATGACAGCCGGTGAGTCGATTTCAGCAACGTTGACAGCTTTTTGAGGTCGAGGTTGATACATCGGAATTTTGGGCGTAGCACGAGTTTCCCGGTAAGGTATCGGGTTAATTGAGGGGGTGTATGAAGGCGGTGGCTGCTGGGGAACAGCTCTAGGAGTTGGTGCTTGGCCAGGTTGCTGGAACTGCCCCGAAGGAGCAGTAGTAATTGATGGGGTGGTGCTTGGGAGCCTAACCACAGGCTTACTCGGCTCATCTTCTCCGTTGACAACAGCTCTAGTTTGTCTCTCCTCGATATAACTCGCTACAGGCTGTTGGGGAGGTATAGGCGGATACAATGTTTGTGCAGGCGTGTGATGGCGGGTATCGTAAACTAAAGACGACCGTCTGGACATGCCAACCGAAGGTGAGTAAATTGTCGATCCACCACCACCACCACCACCACCACCACCACCATAAAAACTTCGCCCACCTGTAGGATAACCCCCTCTTCCCCTACCACCAGTTCCTCTGATATAACCTGACCCCCCAGGCCGCATTGCCCTCGGTATAAAGATGAATGACCGCTGAACATTTGGATAAATGTAACGAACCGGAGTATCGGGCAAGGCAATCCGAACGGGTTTGTCTCTCCGGAGAGGCGGTCGATGGTATGGCAATCGAGTGTATATTTTGCATGGAACTTCACTGAAAGTAATCGGCGCCTTCATCCCGGGCAAATTGACCTGGATCTGGACTGTTCCCTTATGAAAAGTTCTACCAAAGCTTCGTGGCTGGTCCGACGCCCGCTGACGGCTTGCAGGGAAAGAACTATTATATCCTTGGGTCTGCCGCGAGACTTGCTGGGTTGGAGCTGCCACTTGCCGATTCTGGTTCGGTGGTTGATTCCGCGGCTCAATCTGCTCATGCATATCATGCGGCCATTCTGCAGCCAGTTCTGGGGGTGGTGGCTGTTGAGGATGTGCTTGAAATTCACTATAGAATGATCATTAGAACTTTCATATTCTCGAACTATGCACCACGAACAAAACGTACCCGAAACGACCCCCCCGTCCTCTTCCATTAGGGCCAAAAGGCTTGAACCCATTGCTTCCAGTACCATCACGGTGGTCATGCATAAAGAATCGTCCACGGTTAGGTACAAAGCTCGGATCCTCTAAGCGCCGTTTTCGATACTCCTCGTGTTCCCTCCGCCTCCTGTCGTATAGCGTCTCTGGCTTCTTCGGGTCTTCTCGCAGCACCTCCTGTTCTGGCTCTGCAGGGTTTGCCGCCATAGACGGCTTCTCCCTAACTTCCAGATTTACAACCTTTCCATTTGCTGACGCTTCATTTCCCATGTCTTCAAAGTCTACGGTCTCAACGTCCTCTCCCCGGACATCAATTCCATTTTTCATCACATCCGTATCCGTTCTCCGGTTCACCCTTCCATTGGATACTCCTTGCGACCGGATTTCCTCCACTTCTCCCCGCCCCTCTCCGTCGGACGCATCCTCCTCATCCGTCTCATCATCGCTGAATCCCTCTTCCTCCTCTTCCTCCTCCTCGCTCAAACCAGAGTCGTCAGTGAAAGATCCGTCCGAGACGACTGTCTCGGTGTCGTCTTCTTCAAGTTTATGGCCAGGGCGGCGGCGGGGAAGATGATTGCGACGCGAGGCTTTGGTCGTGGAGAGAGTAGTGGTAGCGGGGGCAGATGGAGCCTGAGCTGTAGGCGACATGATAAGACTAGCAGGCGCTTGATACGTCGAACGAATATGAATATTGTAGGGTGGACAGCGCCCTGGAAACGAAACTGCGTGCGAAATGAGACTAGAAGCAATCGGACAAGCGCAACTAATCGGACAACTTTGAAATCCAAAAGAATAGTATGCACCTTCGAATGCTGAGTATCAAAAGCAAAAAATAAGAAACGTTTAACTTTTTTTTATTAAGGTGGCTAGACGATGGACGATGGCCCCTTTTATCCGCAAGCAACAGGAATTTCAAGTCTGAAAATATCAAAATATAAGTATTGGGCTGTTCGTCGTAGTCTGTCGTATGCGTAAAAGAATAAGAAATCGTCAAGTCGTGGTTGAAAAGGAGGGGGAACCGCGTGTGGTGGCGATTGAACAGCGAACAAGAGAAGAAAACGTAGTAATGTAGCGAGAGTGGAAGGGGAGGAAGCGAGGGAGGGAAGGATGGTGGTAGTGGTGGTGGTAGTGGTAGTGGCGATAGCGGTGGAGGCTTGCCGGATGAGAATGTCGTTGAGATCGTGGAAGGAAGAGGGATGGAAGGAGGTGCTGAGTTTGAGACGGAATGTGGTGTTTGTGTAGTTGAGTTAGTTGGAGTTGGTGGTATAATTCGTCATCGTCACTAAGACTTTTCATGGCAGAGCCGCCAAAGTAACCGTAAAACAAAACAACAGCGCATCAAATCAAGACTTTAGAATGAGCATTCCCCACTCCCTTCAATGCCAACTCTAGCATTGTAGTATCGTGTCACAAGTAACTACGAGAGTGGCTTGTTTAGAATCCCTTTAGGAATGATATTTGGTAAGTACAGACGTGGTTCCATTCTTTTTCAAGCCAGCTCTCATTCGATTCAGGAGACTTCGAGAATAAGAGAAAGAACCGAACTTACTATAACAATGACTATAGTGCTCAAAAGATGAAATGCTGTTTGTTGTTTGTTGTTTGTTTCAGGGTATACAGTGTCACTCGGAAATATTTATGGCCATGTTCTTCCGGAATAACAAAAGATAACATTATCCCCCAAAGTCGATGGAGCTACTGTCTAACAGTCATCTAGTAGGAACGGCTAACTAGAACAGGTACAATAGACTTGGCAGGTTCTATGGTGTTCATCTCATCCAAACTTCGAGCATGTCTCGTTTCACGGTTCATTTTCAATCGATTATGTGGCGATTTAATCTCCCGCATAATGGCATAGGGACATCTACCCATCCCGGAACCTGTGTGGCATTCCATAGCTCCGTTATTGCCAGTAGTCCGGGGTGACTACTTCCAAGTTTGGGTCCCTCATTCAGCAATCGCTAGTTCATGTGCTTCCATTTCCTCAGTCCTATCAGTGATCGTCCTAGAGTTATCACTTTTGGTAAGGTATTACTGGATGGTGCTGGCGCTTCGAGCGCAAGTGCCAACTCTCCTACACGCTTGAGCGGAGAATATCACCCACTGCTTCACAGGGCGTAAAGACTTCGCCCTTATACTCTATTGAGAGAAGTTTGTGCCATTTAACATAAACCCCCGAGGATTAGTCTAACATGTACTAGTAAAAGCAAATATCTAGCCAGTGTCATTGTGCAATTGTATACCCGGAGGTGGTATAGCGTATGAGGTACTTGCGCTTGCGTGGCTGTGGTGCAGTCGAAGGGGTTCATAGAGCGTGGTAGCTCTAGTGCATTTATCGAATGCAATAGAAAGGAATGGTTGAGCGTCAGGGCTCCCTTCCTTCTCCCTATCTCGCTTGCCGATGATTGGGAGTTGTGTCACAGAGGCGACCTCTTCCGCATGTCATGATATTGTGACTAGTCTGATGCGGGAGCTGACTTCGGCAGGCTTATGTGCGGGTCGACTGAACAGTCTTCAGTGGTGTTGCGTTTTCAGAAAATCCGTGGTTCGACACATCTTCTGTTGAGCATTCCCAGAGTGATACGTAGTGTGAAAGCAATGCGACGTTGGATTCAACCAACCATAGCTAGCTGTCAGGGATCACACATAATTAGCCGCGTGTAACTCAAAATACGCCACGGCATCTTCCGCGCGTTGTACAGAACAAAGCATCGCGTCACATATAAACCCCGACAAGCGCCGTTCAAGTTCGCATCTCCCACCCAACTACCCCTCCTCCACCCTACAGCCTCTCACTTCATGAATCGCAAACATGTCTGAAATTTCACCTTCTGAAACTCCACCGCGATACCGACCTGTCATACCTTTACCATACAATCTGGTCGAACGGGTTCGTGTCGCTTTTGAAGAAATGCTACGTCCGTCCCACAGCAACCGACATACTTTTTAAACATGATTCTAACACAGTCTAGATGAGCAAGGAATCGAACTCCTCAATGCAATCCTTTTCACTGGCATTTCCGCACCCGGCCCAACGCCCGTGCCCGCGTCGATTCCGCCCCCTACATTCCTCCGCTTCGTGTTAACACTCATGGTGCACCCGTTCTATACCAGCCAAATCCGGAAAAATACGCCTCCCTCGACCGCACCCATCAACGCATATATCCTAATGCGCCGTATCATCAACATTATTGGACCTATGAATGCGGACCTTGGCGTGGTCTGGCGTTTCGATCGTGGCAGCCGCACCGAGCGGCGTCGCCACAAAGACACAGAAATGTCGCTTAGTTCGGATGATAGTATCTCCGGCGAATTGGCGAACGAGGAGAGCTTATTCTCGCGAGTTGAAGATGTTTGGAGCGTTGTCGGGTGGGCGTTTACTTGCTCTGTCTCGCACCGCTCACGGTGGACATGGTGGAAGAATATGCTGGACTGTCTTATCGAAACCCTCGAGGAAGACTGGCAGCAAAGATGGGAGAGTTATGAGAACGGCCAACCAAAGCACACGAACCTTCTGCAGGAGAGTATGGCTGTTAAAATGCTACCAGATACTAAAGGCACCGGAGGGTATCGGCGAGTCTTACGAGCTATTCTTGCTAATGGAACCGGACAAGGAGCCTCCGAGTTTACAAGTATATGGGAAGATGAGCTGCTTAAGAAGCGGCAGAAGAAGAAGGGTCGTAGGGGACTTGACAGCTTCATGGGTGAGGACGACAGTGCAGAGGATGAGAAGGAGCTGGCAAACCAGGAGCTAGACGAGAACGACGAGCCAGTGGTGGCATCTGATAGAGATATCGAAATGCAGGACACAAACAACACCCCGAGTTCGGTGGATGAATGGGGTGGCATGGAAGCCTTTTTGCTCCGCCAGCGTTTTCTTTCCCTAGTATGAAGCCCGCTGAAATTATATGGATCAGGGCTAATACGGCACACTTTAGCTTTCCAACATCGGGTCTCATGGCCAATTCATTGCCCCGCTTGAACTCTACCGCGAGTTAAAGGATTTCACCTCCCACTACTCTCTCCAGTCCTTCAAGCTCTTTGTTACGACTCTTGTCCCCGTTGACGATGGCTATCGGAATACCTTCAATCAAGTCGTCCTCGAATCTCTCCTTTCTGGAGAAGCACCACCTGCCAGGCGAGGAGAAGACTTCGACTTGACCCAGGAAATCTTGATACGCAGATTTCTACCATATACCGCAAAGACTCAGTCACTGGTAGACAACGCGAAGTTTGCCATCGTGCTGGAGGTGTTAATGCGGCTGCTGTTCAGGAAGGGCTATTTAATGTGGTCCCAGGCGTTAGAAGATGCGGTTGAGAAAGGGATTGCAGCACGTAAAAACAAGGTTTCTGGCTCATCCAAAGGCATAAACGCTAAGAGCAAAGAGGATATAGACACGGTAAAGCTACAGTGGGAGGTTGCTGAGAATTGCTTGAGATTAATGGTCAAGGTGATTAAGTCGAAGCACATGGTTGAGAATTGATGTGCATTGTTTCTACCTCTGGTGTTGGATGGGAATCAGGGCGTTTTTGTGTTTCTGGGATACCATATCACGCAGATCTATCAAGTCTGATAGTTGTACTGCCAAATGTTTGCATCAACGACATGGGTTCAAAGCGTCTAGGTGCCTATAATTATTACTCATATTCCCTCATATCGTTCACTGTAGTATCGTCAATGGATGATATTCCATGATGCTGACCATCGCCAAGCCAGAAGCTCAACGTCAAAGCGATTGAGAAGATCCCAGTTTCCATTACTCCTACACTACCAGTCCGCTCCCTGCCTTATAGGTACTTAATATCATGTCTGAACTCGTCACCGAAGACCCTGGGCTACTTCAGTGGGTTCTTGGCTTCCTCCTTGTCGGCATGTCCTGGTTATTTACTTCTCCCTTATTCCATGTCTCCCACTAACGTGGACATCAGGGGCTTCACTAACCCATTCATTCGCAAAGCAGCAATCTCACACACACCGACCCCGCGCGCTCCAACTTCCAACCCTATCAAAAAGCTCCTGCACATAGCCTATGACCTCCTGCGTCATCCCGCTTACGCAATCCCGCTTTTGGTAAGCTCGATCCTTACTTATCTATTTCTGCTAACATGTTTCCGATACCAGATAAACCTCACAGGGACAGTGTGGTTTTTCCTCCTAATCGGCCAGGCGGAGCTGAGTCTTACCGTCCCAATTGTCAACTCACTCGCGTTCCTATTTACCGTTCTCGGAGATTGGGTGGCGGATAGGAAGCTTATTCCTTGGGGTGAGTTTAGGCGTATGGGTTAGGGATGTTAGACAAATACTAACGTTATGATAGATACATGGGTGGGTATTGGGTTTGTTTGTGGGGGGATTGCATTGTGTGTTCATAGTAAAACTAGTGAGTGAGAATCGAAAAGAGTATTATTAAGCAAGGTATTCGTTTAAAACGCAATACTAAATTGTTATGGTTGGTGTTCTCGGATGCTTTAGACAAACAGAAATAAGTCGCCAACCAGCATACTGCCGAGGAAAAGAGATATTCACAAACTAAGAAGTAAACAATATACTGAGCCGCACCATTAGAGCTACAATGCCATAACATGAATTCAAAAACCTGTCAACATATATATGCGATTGAAGAAACCAGATACAACGTTTGCTCCTGTTCTAAAACTATCTGATCGGCATCATACATCTCGAATGAGGGAGCTGATGCCCGGGATGAGCATTGAGAGGCACCCAGTCCAATACTGCGCTCCTGCTGTAGTCCATGGAGGTAGTTGTGAACAAAGGTTGGCGGGAAAGTCTCGGAACCTTCGAAAACAGTTCAACTTCACACACGTCGTCACATCCTTCAGAGATACTGTCTATATATCGGCGGTGTGCACTTTTGGACATATTCCTGCCCTCGTTTGCTCTGTACATGCAACCAGCAATTCGTTGAACTAGGACATCCAGATCCGAAACATAGAGTATGTCATGTCCATTAGCATTAGTTGTGCACAGCGACCACTGAGAGGTTACTTGATAACGTTGAGACGAGTAGCTCTGAACGGGCCAGACACAATACGAAGGTAAATAACCACTGTTTTGCAAATACATTAGATCGACGATCTGCGAAGATTCAAATCCTGCCGGGCAATGACAGTAGTCCAAGATATCTACTACTAGGTGCCGGTATGACGGATGGTAAGTTGCCACAACAGTAAACTTATCGGTCGCGACCCCGCCAGGAATGAGCGGTCTCCCCAATCGGGAAAGCGGTGCTCCGATATGGCCGATCTGTGGAATCTGCACTGTAAATATGCATGCAAAGGAAGTCCCACTCGGTTCAGTCTGAAACGTGGAGTTTCGATCAAGAACCCCAGCCCTTTCCATCGCTGGAGGTCCACTATTACTTCTGTTCCTTCTGTGAAATCCAACTTCGAGTAGTCGATCTGTTATGCCTCGGATTATTTGTTCTTGGTCATGATTACCCATAATTGATGGAACCAGACAGTTGTCTTTCAACTTTTGACAAATATGTGTGGGTGTGTTGGAAAATGAGGTTCGGGTATTGCCAGGTATATTCCCGTATGAGCGTGTTCTATAACTTGCAAGGCGCTGTCGACCATGATAGTTTCTATATCTGTCGCTATCAAAGAAATCTGTCCTGGTAATCTCCTCAGTAATAGGGCTACTATCTAGAGTTTGTGGCTTTAGCCTGCTAGACGTGCTTGAACTCGAAGACTGGCGGGACAGTATTTCCTGGTTTTCAATGTGATGAAGGTCTCTTTCGTATTCGACTTGGTGGCTAGATACAAGACAATCTAGGAGACCCTCTATTGCCTGTGGTGGAGAATCCTCTACAAACCCCTCTGGTATGGCGTCTTCGACCCGGCCGTGGAATGGAGCAGGCTGTTGGGTCGAATGCGTCTCATAGCAGTTGAGGCCTAATCTAACAAGCGATGGCGGATTAGAGGCGTTGCTACATGGTGATTGTTTGGTTAGAGAGGGTATCTGGAGTTGGAGAAGCGGCCGATGGGTAGGTGGGCTTTCTGTTCCTTTGTTACATGTGAGATCAAGTACTGTCAGAGGGGCTCATAAGGTTGTATACGTACCTTTCTCCTGTCCTTCGCCCCCCTGAGCAGCAAGTTCATCGGAGTTCTGGCGGCTATGAAGACCAAACATGGATGTCTCGCTGCAGGAAGAGACGCTGTCGATGAGATCAGGATGAGTCGGTATATTATCGAGGTTGAAATTAGCGGTTGTAGGGACTTCCGTCTTCAGCCTAGTAAATATTGTCTCTGCGAGCTCTCGGGAGATCTTATGGCGGCTGAGATCACGGAGAACTTGCTCACTCAAATCGTCGTGCTCCTTCTTCAATGTTGATGCAAATGGACCTAATGCCGGTCCAGTCCTAGTCTCTGAGATTAGATCAATGCTGGATGCATTAGACTCGGTTGGCAAGTGTTGGAAGTTGTCAATGTACTTTGTGTCGTCGTTAACTTCCGGTGAGCGTGGCGTTCTGAATCGGGGTGTCATGTCTGGGGTTTGTTGTGTTGTCGGTGAAAAGGTGGGGCAAAGATATGATGATTGAGAGAACGAGATTCTAACCACGGACATTGGGCGGTGTCGACGCATCGTGGATGTCAATTCAAAGCTAGCAGGTTCTTTCTGAAGTTCACGATAGTTTTCGAGCTTTCCGTCGAGGATGCTTGGGATCCGATGTAATGCAACACCTAGGTGCCTATTATCGGGAAGTAAATACTAATCCGCGGGTTTCATAGCTTAACTGAACAACTTGCGAGGTCACCTTGGGTTCTTGAAGTTTTCAAGCTGCTTACTTGCGGTGAATTCAATGTCGCATTTGTATGGCATCGAGTGAACACCAATGAGTTATCGAGTGACCGACTGCGCATACGATTATTGAAGCCGCTTCTCAACCCTGCTTCTGAATTGTATAACGTCTCTTGCTGGACTAGAAAGTAGAAGGAAGTACTCGCTATAGGTATGTATCGTGGTGATGAATTCCTCTCCCCTTCTTACTCTGGTAGGACTTCTTATTTGGGGTTTTCCAGCATTGGCTGGCTCTTGCTCTTCTGTACTTATACGGCTGAATTTCCCTCATTTTGTTACACTTACCAACAAGAAACTGGCTAATTATCTACCAAAAGTTTCAAGCGGGTATTGCTAAGAGAGTATTCAGGTCCAAAGGTATAGTCTGTCAGACGGCTGGATACGGCGTTGCGTAGCCCTAGCGAGAAAAAGCCGTATGACAGACTACCCCTTTCGATTAACTAAGGTTGGTATTTCTTCGTTCGTAAAGGATCAACCATAGTCTTGAAATATCAAGATGTTTTTAAAAGGCCCTCTCAGTATTTAACAATCACCTGAGCTCGCCCTCCAAAGGAAGAACTGCTTCCCAGCTGACTGATGGTATTCGTTATTTATTCCGGCTAATTTTGCGCTCTTGGGAAGGTGTTGGTTTGGTTTAGGTTTTTCGGGACTGGAAGTGGTCGCTTATACAAGCGAAAGGGTAGCTCGTGTTGCCTAAAAGATAATATATCGTGAGACTTCGCCCCGAGACTCGAGTACTCATCCATGCTACGGGACAAGATACCCAGGTATATTACAAGGTCGGTCTCGAGATCACCAGGTGGTGTCGGTGATATACTATGATCTAGCGCTCGTAATGTCAAATTCTAAATCGTCAGCGAGCTACTCTAATGGCCACAATCGCCGCTGAGTCTGGTACTATCTCAAACAGGAAGGATTCTGCTTGTAGGACATGAGATATATACTAGTGGAGGTATTTCGAGCATAGTAACTGGGTGGGCCGAACTTTCACTGAAGGGTTATAATTTCTGTGGTTTCAATTAATCCTATAAAGTCCTAGGACTACCGATTTCCGAGACCTTCGTTTCGTCCCGTCTCACTGTCGACATGTCGGTATCATGACTCCAAATATGTTCTTACAACAGTCTCATTCTATCGACAATGTCTTCTGTCAGCTCGCCAATATGAATTCTATGGAAGAATGGGAAGTTAAACAGTGAAGTGACAGCTCGGGGTCTTGCAGGTGGTGGAAGGGGATTAGTAATTTCTAAATTGTTAAGCTGTTTTACTTAGATACTTAGTAAGTAGCTTCACTCGTACTCTACTTCGCCTTAACGTGGATTTGACGGGTTGACAGGAGCTACTTGGCTGAAAATAAGTGATGGGCAGCAAAATTCATTGGGGAAACGGTGAGGATTAGGGAAATGCAGTAGTCCTGGTGTAGGCGTCATTGTGTTTGTTTAGAAAGGGTCTTCTGGTATGTTCATTGTCCATAGCAACCAGTAGAATGCTGTACCCAAAAAAAGAAAAGCAACAACTTGCACTCCCCCGCCCTTTCACCACACCCACATACAAGTTAAAAAGTTACAGTACGGATATCATGGGATCGCTTGGTGAACGCCATTGAAAATTTTCTTGATTTAATCGATTGGTTAGGGGCATTCGTTACGGGACTACTCCACTTGGGCTGCAGCTGCAGAATACCAAAATGATGAGCTTCATACAACCACAATTTGGCCAATAATGTGCGCATTCGCTAGGCAGCGATGGAGGAAGCGAACGGATGCTTTTAAGAGCTGCCTAGCGCTGGTTGATAAGATTTTCATACTTATCTAGAGTATGTACCGTATTATTTGGCTGGATTCGTGACAGGATGCGTCTAAGTAGCGTCTATTCGTCCAGCAAATTTTTAACTTTTTATGCGAGCTCAAGTCTCCGGGTTTCACGAGCTGCACAAACTATAAAGTCATAGGTTTTTCCAGATAATAATGTATACCTTTACTTAAGTACATACTAAGTACCTTTATGGCCGGTATTGTCAATCGTTGGTACCACGCCTAGCATTTGAGTTTGGTTTCACTTGATACCGTGTCTCTTCTAGATGCCGGCCCTACAAACTGAAGGTTTTTTAGCATGGCTAATTCGACGGGATCATGCGTCATTACCAACAGTACTTACCAAACGAAAACCCCCTACCTCCAGTTCCTGTCCTTGCTAGCACTGCAAAAGAGAAGATTAAATTTTGCCCGTTATTCCAGGCTCTTTGAATTGACATTCGGGGTTTGGGCGATGGGGCACTGTGGGCGACGCACTTAATTGGGATTAAGGGTGCCAGGTGACATCCCTGGCCTTTGTTTGCATTGCTGAGGTCGGAACCAGGTCGGGCATATACATGGCAAACCTGGTAGGCCGCATCAACACGCGAGGCAAAGAAAGCGACCGTAAGGTGAGAGCTGCGGGGATCGGGTCTGCGGGGATCGGGTCTCCGCTTATCCCCTCGCTCCAGCGATGCACATTGACTTGGGTGTAAGGCATAGAACCAGAATTGTGGCGAGGTAACTGGCGGGTTCCTGTGGTGGCTTACGCACGTTGATTCTGAGCCGCCTAATCATCGAGTGACTGCCAGAGATAATCGTTCCAAGTGAAGCCTTCGAAAGGCAATTTTAATCTCCTCTTGCCATTCGATGACTCCCATGTCGTTGGGGGAGATGATATCGCCTGGAGAGATGGAGTTGTCGGAGGAGATTATGGTCTCTCGCCGGGAGAGATGGTCTCGATGAGCATTCCGATGCTGGTGGTTGTTAATAGTAATAAGAGAGAATTAGTTTGAAAGGACCAAAGAGATCCTTCAACTTTTTATCGAAAGTGGCCCTTCCGTTTTGCGGGTGTATTTTTCAAGAATCGAGTAGGATTAGAATAGTTGTCAGGATGGAGACAAGCAGAGGCTAGGCGATGAATCGTCCGGATCAGGTATGAAAGGCAGGTATTAAGCGTTCAGACACGGCGGTAGAAGGCGTTAAACTTCTATGAATTAGACACAGCGGTGGAGGGATAGTGTTGAGTCTTGAAGCAGACGTAACAGTGGGTGCTTAGAGGAAGGTTTGATACTAAGGGCGCGTTCGGATGACCATCTGTAACTTGAAGTTGCCATACAAAAGGTCAATTTCATGGTTTTAGAGTTACAGGGCAACCATCAAATTGTGGGTGAAAAGTTGTCCAAAACTATGGTTTTCAACTTTTACCTCTGGAGGTAAAATTCAGATCAACCCACTGAAAGAGCTCCTTAAGTGCCCACTTTTGGTGGTAACATTTTGAACAACTGAACAGCCAATGAAAAGCGATTGGAGTTCACAATAGCTCTGGGGTAAGATTACCATAGTTTGACAGCCGAACGCACTTTGTACTTTGTTTTATCTTATCTTAGCGTAATCATTTACTACATTCAGTCGAACATCTTAAAGTAACTTTGTAAATGCCTCGGCAGTATCGACAGGACACTCATCTGAGCCTCTTCCTCCCTCAGGATATCATCTAAGATATTACGGTGGTTGATCGGCACTACCGTAACAATGCCTTGATACATGTCCCTTATAGCCGTCTCAAGCTATTGGAATGCGCTAGCCCTCTTCACGGCCGACACAGAAGTTCAAGCTGTTTTTGCCCATCTACTTCCTCCGGATCGATACAATATCCCATACGTCGAGAAGCGGTTCCTGTTGAACTTCGCCCTCTGGGCTCACTGCGTTCAGCTTGCAACCTGCAGCTGCCGGACATCACGGATTGTGTTCCTCCACTGTCTGCTCCAGTGTTCCTAAGCAGCCCGGCCGGCCACCGGGGTTTTCGGATATCTCAGCCCGGCTGCCCTTAGCATAGGCCGGGCCCTTGCCATTGGCCATGAGCTTTACAGTGCATCATTCGAAATGTATAACGCCAACTAGCGTAATGAGCTCGTGTTATGTCTCAGGGGAGCTGCTGGAGTCAACGATGGCATCAATTTTGATGTCACAGCGAAAGAATATTGTAATAGCTTCACTTGTAGGTCATGAAACTATAATATTTCTAGCAACATGTTTGGCTTAGCTATCACTATAGTTTGGGTTCTCAAAGGATTCTGTGGATAGCTGGAACTAATGGGCAATATCACTGTGATTGAGTAGAAGTTCTGGCTCCTACATACTATGGATAGGTATTGGTGGGATATCCAGTGATAGATGGATGAGAAGGATCTAATGGTTGTTGTTGTTGTTTAATCATACTGTATTCACTCTTACTAGAGTATGACAGGACCTGATAACCCCCTCCGCCTCCGGGCGAGCCGGCTAGATGGCGGAGCTCCCCCCCCGCTACCCTCCGTCCCCGAGGATCTAATGGTGACAAGGGGACAAAGTATTAGCTGAGTTTAATTAGATATGAAGTGGAAGAGAGTGAAGGGTGATTTTGGGTAACTGAGGTTGTAATATGATATTGTGGAAGAGCAGCACAATTTAGATTAAAGCTAGTACATTGGCAAAAGTGCAGATTGACTATAGGCTGCGCTGTGTACCAATGTACACATGGACACACATGCACAGATATATACAGGTACAGGGGTACACAGACATACTTGCAATTTGGAGTAAGCGTTCTGTGAACTCTGTCAGAAAACACTTCTGCACTACTATAACCGAAATTTACTATTGCCATTACCCCTGTATTACAGTTATCTACCCCATCTTCTAGTGCCATAGCATATGTTTGTACTATTATGAGAGTGTTATGGGGGTGTTATGGGAGTATTACCATATGTTACTGTGAGTGATAACCATTTACAGAATGAAGTCAATTTCTTATACTGTATACTCTTTCATCACCCCTTTTGTTTAACTTACTATTATCACCACCATCACTACCATTACCATTACCATTACCATTACCATTACCATTACCACCACTATTTCCACTGACACCATCACCACCATTGGTTATTTGACTTTTAGATTGTTCTTTAATAAGCTGTACGTTAGGAAAAGCTTCGGTGCAACCGTAACCGACCTATATTCTCCCTGTTGCCGCTGTGTTACGGTTGCTTCGTATAGATTGTGACTGCCTACCATGTACTGGTATGGCCGTTAGAGAGGAGATATAAGAATGTTATGCGAGTGTTACCATATGTAATATCGAATTACAGAATGAAGCAAATTTCTCATACTGGATGCATTCCATCAACCCCCTTTTTTCAATCGTCATCTCCACCACCATTACCATCACCACGATCACCATTACTACCATCGCCATCACCACCATCACCATCACTACGATGACAATCACCAGCATCGGGTGTTTTACTCTTCGATTATTCTTCCATGAACTTTATGTAACACCCCCTTACCAGCGAAGCCCCATCCACCGCAACCAGCATGCTCACAGCGATGCCACATTCACCCAGACCAGCAAAGCCCGATCCACCACATCCAGCTTGCTCCCAGCGAAGCCACACCCCTACACTTGAATCCAGATTCACTGTTACCAGCGAAGCTAGTTTCACCCCTACCGGCGAAGCCATATCCACCGCCATCAGCTTGCTCCCAGCGAAGTCAGATCCACCGCTAACAGCTTGCTCCCAGCGAAGCCAGATTGTCAGAGAGGTGAGAGTGAGCATTCTACCGCTACCAGCTTGTTCCCAGTGAAGCGAGATCCAATGCAACCAGCGAAGCCAGATTCACCCCTACCAGCGAAGCCAGATCCACCGCTACCAGCATGCTCCCAACGATGCCAGTTTCACCCCTACCATTGAAGCCAGATCCACTGCTCCCAGCAAAGCTAATTTCACCCCTACCAGCGAAGCCAGATCCACCGCTACCAGCTTGCTCCCAGCGAAGCCAGATCCACAGCTAACAGCTTGCTCCCAGCGAAGCCAGATTGTCAGAGAGGTGAGTGAGCATTCCACCGCTACCAGCTTGCTCCCAGTGAAGCCCGATCCACCGCTCCCAGCGCAGCCCAATCTACTGCTACCAGGGAAGCCAGATCCACCGCTACCAGCTTGCTCCCAACGAAGCCACTTTCACCCCGACCATCAAAGCCCGACCTACTGCTACCAGCTTGCCCCCATCGAAGCCAGATTGTCAGAGAGGTTAGAGTGACCATGTCAGAGCAGTGAGAAAAAGCAAATCAGAGCGTGGAAAGTGAATATGTCAGAGTTGTGTATGCGAGCAGATCAGTGGTGAAAGTGAGCATGTCAGAGTTGGAGTGGAAGCGAGTATGTCAGAGTTGGAGTGAAAGTGAGTATGTCAGAGTTGTTAGAGTGAGCATGTCAGAGTTGTGGGAGTGAGCCTGTCAGAGTAGTAAATAAATAAGTAACTCTTGAATATATAGTATAATCCATAAATTGCAGTATATAATACATGTGCTACAGTTGCATTATGGTGACAATTCAGTTATGCTATCGATAAATTACAGGTGTATTATTGCGGGGTACCGAAACCAGCTCTGGGGTGTTTTGCATTATTTGGTGTAATTGGTGTTACGGGAGGTTACAGTAGGCCATATAGCCTATGGTGGATTACACGTAACAGAATATGTTTTTCCTGATGTATATAATTGGCCCCTGCATCAGCAAAATGAATTTTTGTCACTAGGAGCTTCTGGGAGTATTTGGAAGTTGTCAAACCAGAATCCCAGGGTGGTCAAATAACAGAGTTGACTGGACTGATGCAGTGGCCTTCAGATGTACTGGGGAGTGCTGGTGAAAAATTTGCAAGGACATAGGAGGCCTGGTGGCAACCGGGAGAGCATGGACAAGCACTGGCAATAAGTTTGGGAGTGCCAGTGACAAGACTGGGAGCACTGGCGACAAGATAGCGACAAGCTGGGAACACAGGCGACAAGCCTGGGAGTATGGCAAATCACTGTAGAGCAGTCTGGGAAAAGCAACATCTTTGTCGGGAATGCTGTGGGTATATCAGGAAATGATATTTACTATTTATCATTTAACCATTTATAAAACTTATGTAATCAGTTTGTATTCTCATCTATGTATCTATGTATCTATGTATCTATGTATCTATATAGCTATTGATCTACACAGGGTATATCTGGACTGGGAGCAGGTGATGCTTGGGAGTAAATCGAGTTGCGCTTGAAGATGACCATTGAGGAAACTTGGAGACACATTTGGATACCATTATTGTGTAAACTTAGAGATGCACTTAGTGGCTGTGATCGAGTGAGTGTGGAGATGCAATTGGAGGCTATAATTGTGCAAACTTGAAGGCAGTGATCGAGAATGTTTGGAGATGCACTTGGAGGTCGAAATCAAGTGAGTGTGGAGATACAGTTGGACAGTGTAATCAACTGAGTTTGGAGATGTACTTGGAGGCTGAGATGAAGTAAACTCAGAGATGCACTTGGAGGCTGTGATTAAGCGAGTTTGGAGATGTACATGGAGGCCATGATCAAGTGAAACTGGAGAAGTACTTGGATGCATCAGCAAAATGTAATTCAGTCCAGAAGCCATACGCAAACCTCCCAGACACTCCGGTAGCCCTCACCAGTACTTCTATGTACTTCCAGATGCTCCCAGCCCCCTCTAGAGCTTTGCAAAGTGCTCTCAGACTGTGCAAGAGAATTCTCACGTGCTCCTAAAAGCACCTGCAGTGATGGAGGTGCATTCAGGATGCTACGAGATTTTACTATTAGGATGGTCAAATTTTGGACCTGCTGAGACCTCTGCGCAGGTCCGTGGGAGACTTGGTGCCGTATTCTCACACTAGTGGTTGTTAGGGTTCCATAACCACAAGGCATTTCATCGATCGTATTGGTCTTTGTTACAGTCACAAGATTTGCTACATCATAATATGGCATGTATCATCTAAGTCTCTCTATATAAATACATACTGAGATACAGGAATAACGGAGATGGACTGAGTGACAGGCAGTATATATTTCGGAGACCCTGGGGTAGATAGACATCATCTCATTATACGAAATACACACTCTATCTTGCCCAGCTCTTGGTCTCATGCACTCTTGCCAAGCTTCTTAGATCTACACAATTTTTGTCGATCCCCACGCACTCATGCCAACCATTCAGAGATCCACACACTTTGTGTGGTTCATCATGGCCGGGTATCCCTTGATATCCTCTCACCCTCGTTCTACGCTCCTCGAGCTAGAACTGCTCTTTCTCATGAATTCCCTTCGGATATCATGCGAGGTGCGGCAGAGTGTTAATGATGGGCTGTCTGCCTTCTAGCTGCACTGTTTCACCACACCGTGATCGAGTGAACTTAGAGATGCACTCTGAGGATGTAATCGAGCAAGTTTGGAGATACACTTGGAGGCTGCAATCAAGGGAGTTCGGAGATGCACTTGGAGGTCGTGATCGAGCGAGTTTGGAGATGCACTTGGATGCCGCGATCGAGCAAGTTTTGAGATGCAATTGGAGGTGGTGATCAAGCAACTTTTGAGATTCACTTGCAGGCCGCGATCGAGCGAGTTTGGAGATGCAATTGGAGGCTGTGATCAAACGACTTTGGAGATGCAGTTGGAGGCCGCGAATGAGCGAGTTTCGAGATCCAATTGGGGACCACAATTGAACCACTTTGGACACTCACTTGGAGGCCGCGATTGAGCGAGTTCAGAGATGCACTTGGAGGCCGTGATCGCGCCAGTCTGAAGATGAACTTGGAGGCCGCGATTGAGTGAGTTTGGAGATGCACTTCGAGGCCGTGATTGAGCGAGTTTGGAGATGCACTTGGAGGCCGTAATTGTGCGAACTTCGAGGCTGTAATCGAGCGAGTTTAGAGATACACTTGGAGGCTGTGATTGAGCGAGTTTGGAGATGCACTTGGAGGCCATGATCGAGCAAGATTGGAGGAGTACTTGGAGGCGGACGATCTGGAGGCAGTAGTGCGGGAGGGAGGCCCGCCGGGAGCGGAGAATCTATTCATTGGTTAACTCGTAACTGTGTGAATGTAGAGAACTGAGTACAACATGGTGTGCCGAGAGATGAGAGACTGGCTGGGAGTGGGAGACAGTTGATCTTGAGATGATGCAGTATGCAGTGTATGCAGTACTCAGTGTACTATGCTGTACTCGGTGAATGCTGTACTCGGTGGATGCTGTGCTCGGTGTATGCTGTACTCAGTGTTAACTCTTGATCATGGCATGGAGACATAGAGCAGGATGACTTAACTTCGTGTTCTTAGGTGATGGTAGAATTGAGGACACGAAAGACAGATATAAGACGGTACAGGGGAAATCATCATGAGAAACTGGGACTTGAGAGATTTTCGTGTGCGAGTCAATATAGCATCCCCGATACAGCAGGTACGAGTCCCGATCTGGCTTGTAATCACACCGATCTGAGGTCATCCCAACCTGATCAGGCAAGTTGTACGCCTGATTTCTCATATCAGCTCGTATTCTCCACATCGTTCTCATCTTCATCCCCCATCTCTCTCTTTCTCGTCCACAACTCTACTATCATCACAGAACACAAAGTTAAGTCATCCCTCTCTATCTCGCCATGTCATGATCACGAGTTGGCACCGAGTATAGCATACACCGAGTACAGCATACACTGAGTACAGCATCCACCCAAGATTGTTTGTCTTCCCTTCATTCTCATGATTACTAGTTGACCCCTGAATGTAGCTTCGGCTTCCGGCGTGCCTCTCCTTGAGAGCTCGAAGGTATAGTCACCTTGTCACATTCCCATGGTTGTGAGTTAACAAAGTGATGAAAAGAGTCTCAGTACCCGGCGCGCCGTCCATTGACTGCCTCCCAGTACTCGTCCAAATTCCATCGATTACGGCCTGCCAGTGCATCTCTAAACTCGCTCGATTACGTTCTCCAAACTCGCTCGATTACGGCATCCAAGTTCGCACGACCATGGCCTTCAAAGTGCATCTACACACTTGCTTGATCACTGCCTCCAAGTGCATCATCAAACTCGCTCAATCACGGCCTCCAACTGCATCTCCAAACTCGCTCAATCACAGCCTTCAAGTGTATCTCCAAACTCGCCCAATTACGGCCTCCAAGTTCGCACGATCATGGCCTCCAAGTGTATCTTCACAATGGCTCGACCACGTCCTCGGAGTGTATCTCTGAGTTCACTCGATCGTCATTTTCAGGCGCACCTCGAATTGCTTTCAACCACTGCCTGCAGCCAGTCCAGATACACCCTGTGTAGTATCGATGGGTAGCTATATATAGATACATGGATACATAGATGAGAATACAAACTGAATACATGAGTTTTAAAAATCATTGAACGATAAGTAGTAACTATGATTTCCAGGTGCACCAGCAGCGTTCCCAAAGAAGATGTTGTTTTTCCTAGACTGCTCTACTGAGATTCGAGGTGCTCCCAGACTTGTGGCAAGCGCTCCCAGATTTGTGGCCGGCGCAGCCAGGTGCTTCCAGGATTGTGGCTGGCGCTGCCAGGTGCTCCCAGGCTTGTCGTCCGTGCTCTCAGTTACTCTGAAGGCTGGCAAGAACGCCCTCCTAGGGTCTGATACTCTCCTGAAATTGATGCATCTAAGTTTGCGCTCCACATCCTCTCAGACACTCCTGGAGGCTTCCAGTGACTGAAATACATTTTGCTGATGTGTAGGTAATTGTAATGGTGCTGTCAAGTATGTGTGATGAGGGTTGCCAGGTGGTCACGTGAGGTGTCCAACTCTGGATAACTGCCAATCATATATAGACATTGTGATGGAGACTTAGCTACATACTGAATATCCTATCACTTACTTTTACACTTGATCTTGGTTGCATCCATGCGCAACTGTATACCATACACCACATCGGTATACTGCCGAGCGCCACCATATGGGCTGTTGAATTGTATTTGTTCATTTAGATATCAGATATGTTTCGCGCACGAGATCACTCAAATTCACCCCTTATTTGACCCATCGTGACACACACAAAATCAATCATTCACAGTCAATTACCCTCCATGTCTCCAAAGAGAATACAGAGAAGCCAATTGTGTATGGCTAACACGTGTGAGAGCATGGAATCCCTTTGAGCATCACTGAACTGAATCACTCCTATTCTTATAGGCAGCATTTCGGTACTACCAGAAGCTGAAATGAAAGATGAGGATCTTGTCAAAACTCAAGTTTACATGGAAGCCCTCAAAACTGATGATGAAGACAAAGAAGAAGACAAAGAAGATTCCGCATTCCCACAAAATGATGTTAATTGTAGCTGAGACAACATCTTGTGAATGATCACTGAGGACGATCAAAAAGAGATGCATCAGCAAAATGTAAAATGGTTCAGAAGTCATAACTCAATTACTCAGCTGTTCTGAACAGCCACACCAATCCTTCCAGAAGCTCCCAGAAGCTCCCGAACAGGCTGAATGCAAAATAATGTGCCTCTCAGGTGCTCTGAGAGTACTTTCAGGTGCTCCTCAATGCTCCTGACATATCGGAACGGAATACAAGAATATTCTAAAGAGTATGAAGTCGTCTTCAGAATGCTATAAAATCATGCGTTTAAGGTGGTAAAATTTCGGAGCTGCTGGGACTACAACACTCGTCTCCGAGACGATTCCGGTGCACCTGGAGCCAGACTCTCCGGGAGTGATAATATATAATGTCTATATCGAATAGTACAATTCGATAAACTATCTCACAGTTACACACCTGAATCAGGCATTCTAATCTAATTAATATACAGTCCAGTAGGTATCCAAATCAACATGATTATTTACAAGCCATACGCTATCGATGCCGCCCGATGCAGCATTCTCCCGCACGAAATGTGCCGGTCCAACTATTGCTCCAACGGGTACAATATGCATCTTATTCGTTTGTTTGACAACCTGGATGAACCCGTCAACACAATCAGCCCAACCATGAAGATCTTTGAACTTTGTTGGAATCACCACCGCATATTCTTGAGCTTGAGGACGTAATACCCATTGTTGAGTCATCTGGCACCTCT